>Ga0070671_100005354_pt1 | contig 10230 bp, 5 predicted proteins | sample KBSS73metaG_FD_65341 | JGI IMG/M metagenome (GOLD analysis project Ga0070671, IMG submission 65341) | Switchgrass rhizosphere microbial communities from Kellogg Biological Station, Michigan, USA - KBS S7-3 metaG | ecosystem: Host-associated > Plants > Roots > Rhizosphere > Soil ... | reverse complement strand
GTCCCATGAATTGGGTGAAGTGCACTCGAGTCTGGGAGATCACCCGACTGCGAACCTTATGGCCGCGGGCGTGAACCATCTGGCTTACAGAGACGAACTCACCGAACTTGAGAAGTCGGTGACGGACCCGAACAAACCGGTGAAACCGACGCCGCCCCGCACGGCCGCACTCAGAACGAGACTCAGTTCGAAGAAAAGACCCCCGCCGACGCCAAAACCGTCGGTCACATAAGGTAAATGCTCCATGGGTGTCCCGGTCGCGACTCGCCAACCCGCACCACCGCAGCGCGCAGACCCACAGCGTTCGTCCCTGCAGCGTGGGTCGCAGGTCGACGCCTGCTGTGAGAAATCGTCGATTGCCCGTCTCCAGCGAAGTGTCGGAAATCGTGCCATCCACGGTCTGCTGCAACCGCGCGCGCGTCCGCCGTCGCGAACCATCCAACCAAAGCTCACCGTCAGCCACCCCGAAGACGAATCCGAACGAGAAGCCGACCGCGTCGCCGATCAAGTGATGCGGATGCCCGCACCGCGATCGAGTTCGACAGCCCTGCAGACCCGGCCGGTGATCCAGCGCGCCTGCGATGCCTTCGAAGAAGAGGTGCAGCGGAAACCCGATTTGCGCGAGGTAGCAACGAAAGGGGTCGCTGGACCAGCGACATCCTTGCCACATCTCGATGCCATCCAACGGTCGTTCGGCAACCATGATGTCTCTGGCGTAGAGGCACACACCGACGAACGGGCGACCGCCGCAAACCAATCCCTTGACGCAGTCGGCTACACGATAGGCAATCATGTCGCCTTTGCCGGCACTCCTGACCTGCACACAGCGGCGCACGAAGCAACACATGTGGTGCAGCAGCGTGCCGGCGTGCAGTTGTCCAGCGGATTGGGACAAGCCGGCGACGCTTATGAGCGGCACGCAGATGCCGTGGCCGACCGAGTAGTGAATGGAAAACAGGCCGGCCCCCTCCTTGACCAGATGGCTGAACGCGCCGGAAACCACCACACGAGTGCGGCCGCAGCTGAAGTGATGCAGAGCGCTGACCAACCTGTGCAGATGCAAAGAGCACCCGAGAAGACTCAGAAGGAGCAGTCAACCACAGACCCAATGTCCAATTTGCAAAACTCGCTCCATGCAATGCTCGAAAAACAACAACTGATGGAACAGGTCAATGGGCCCATGGCACATGCACTTGCAAAAGCCTACATCAACCGCACTGGGAAGCTTGTTGAACTTCATGCCACGCCCTACATCGCCGACAAAGTTCAGGCTGGCTCGCCTAAACCATGGAGCGAAGCTGAGGTATACACGGCGCTCGTCGGCGCACTGGACGTTACTAAAATGGGAAAGGCGTGGGTGCCCCGTGCGGGTGCCGAAGTGCCAAAAGGGGACGGGGTGTGGCTGGAGGTCGGAAAGTATCTGATTTCTGATTTCATCGGCGGGACAGACATCAAAGGAATCGCATGGTCACAGGCCAAAGACGCTACACTCAAGCTAAGCGTTGGTTGGCTCAAAAGGAAAGGCTTGGTGGCAATCGCTGAGATTGCGACTGGGGTGGGCGCTATCGTGGCGTTTTTTGACTTCGTGTGCACCACTCTCGAACTGCTGATCTGGATACAGGAGCACAGCGAAGAAAGGAAACTGTCGAAGGATGAGATTATCGTCAGCGACGTGAAAACCTGGTTACGGGAGACAGAGGAAGAAGCTGAGAGCGCGAAGAAGGCGGCTCAGGAAGCGGCCGAAGCTGCGCGGCGGAAAGCTCAGGAAAGGGAGTTTCGTTCAAAGCCCTTCAAGGTTGAGACTACCCCCGCGGTCAGGAGCACAACCCGGATTGGTCCCTGACGACGCGCGCACCGGACGGCGCAGACGGGCAGCCTCCGCCGCTGACGGTGAAGGCGAGTCGAGAGACACCGATCCTCGACGTATCCCCTCGAAGGTGGGGGGTGCTGAATTCACTGATTGGTTTAAGTGATTCTCACGAACCAACGATCATGAAGGTTAGGTCGTTATGAGATGAAGGCCGCCCCTCAACAACGTAGCGCAGAGCGTGTCCTGGCGCCGACTGGCAAAATGTCGACATCCTCGCTTTCGTCGCGTTCGCCAGGCCATCGCCTTCAACAGGCAATCGGCAATGCAGCGACGGCGCGGCTGTTCAAGTCCGGCCACATCCAACCCAAACTAACCGTCAGCCATCCTGAAGACGAGTCCGAACGCGAAGCCGATCGCGTCGCCGATCAGGTGATGCGGATGCCGGAACCCGCATCGGGTTCAGCACTGCAACGCTCACCGGTGCAGATCCAGCGGATGTGTACCGAATGTGAAGACGAGCTGCAGCGCAAACCCGAATTTGCAAAAGATACTCTTCCGGAAGAGGAAGAAGTCGGATTTCTGCAAGCAAAGTTGGAATCCCCGTCCGTCGCCGACGCGACGCACATCAACCGCACCTGTGAACACTGTGAGGATGAGCTGCAACACAAAGCGCAACCCGAATCCAACGACGAAAAACTTTTATCGAGGAAGCGCGAGTCTGGCAACTCGACTGAACTCCCCCAACTTGAATCAGCGCGCCCTCATTCGATCCAGCCGAAACTCACAGTCAGCCACCGCGGCGACGAATATGAACTCGAAGCCGACCGCATTGCCGATCAAGTCATGGGCATGCCGTCTCGTCGCTCGATGAGTGCTGAAACTTCGTCCCCACAGATCTCGCTCATACCGATCGCTCAGCGTGAATACTCGCAGGGCCAGAAAGAGTTGCAGCGTGAGCCGTTAATTGAACCAGACCGCAAATCGCCGCCAGAAGACAAAGCCGCGCAGGTAAAACCGGCCGATGATGAGGGCCACCTGCAGCGCAAGCTGAAAGGAAAAGGAGCGGAAGGCTGTACGAGTTGTGAGGAAGAAGAACATATCCAGACAAAGGAAGGCGGCGGAGGAACAGATGCTGGCGTAGCAAAAGTCGAATCGCGCATTGGCAGCACGAGCGGCGGTGGCGAACGGCTGCCGGAACCGACGCGGAAGTTTTTCGAAAACAGGTTCGGCCGCGATTTCAGCAATGTGCGGGTACACGCCGATAGCCCGGCTATTCAGATGAACCGGGAAATAAACGCCCGGGCCTTTACCCACCAGGAGCACATTTACTTTAACGCGGGCGAATACCCACCTACGACCGAAAAGGGAAAGCACATTCTCGCCCACGAGCTAACTCACGTCGTGCAACAAAATGCGCTGCCGGTTTCCAGACCAGCGATAAGTGCAGGCTTATCCATCAGTGATCCTTCAGATCCTTATAAACAGGCTGCTTCTGAAACCGCAAAAACTTTCGTGCAGCAACTGCCTAACAACGTGGCGCACCCGTCAAGTCTCGGCCCGCCCAGGCCGAACGCTGGCAGCGCAGCTTTAATACAACGTGATGAGGCCGAGGCTGTTCCGGCAAAGACACCGGCAGAGCTTATCGCTAGTTATACAAACTTCCTGGGTGACTTGGACGAAAAGAAACTCGGAGAGGATTTGGCAACACGGCTACCGGCTCAAAGTACTTTTGTTAACCAGGTTTTCAATCTGCTTCCCGATAGCGACCAGGATGATGTTGCCTATGAGATAACTCTCACAGGAAATATTGCGAGCATACCAGGTTGGCTCCGCATAAAATTTGTGGGGTTTATGGTAACCGGCATCGTCACTGACGAGGAGGAAGGCGCGATTGCCAATCTTTGGATCAGCTTCGAACCAGGGCTGCCAAAGGTGGCGGAAGAAAACCGAGACCTCTGGAAAAAGTCGCTCTGGGAGAGCGATCAACTGGTCGCTCACGTAAAGCCAATAACAGATTCCTTCAGCAACGACGTGACAGGTTTAGCCAGGGCATACCTGGCAGTAAACAAGAAAGAGCTCTTTGCTGAGGCAAATCGTTACGGGATAGATCTCGAAGGTGGAAAAAGCATCACGCCAACCCGCAAGGACTATTTGGCTGAAGTTCAGTCTATGGTGCCAGGTGTAGTGAAACTCAAGAATTACCTGGAGGAACTGAAACGGATTAACGTCGGCTACTACAAGATGAGCGATTGCATGGCTGGCGATTGCAAACATCCAAGTACGTTCAATCCCGAGCGCAAACCCATGATGGAGCCTGAGGGGACCGAATCCCCGGCATGGCCAAAATGGACGGAAGTAAAAGTCCAGTATGACCGCACCAGCGCCCTCATTTCCGCTTTCGCTAGTCATTATCCTTCCATCTACCTCCTGATCCAACAAGACAAGCTTGAGAAGCTGTCCGAAGCGGGTGATGCGGCTAAAGCTCAGGCGGTCATTCTGGAGACACTGCAAAAGACTGGTGAGAAGATCGATGAGGCGGACACGAAGATTGCGACCGCGGACATTACGTACTACGACTTGAAGATAATCCAAAACCAGCTATTCAGTGGTTCTCCCAAAATCACCTACATACCCAGATATCCCTGGAATCAATCCTACTACCAGGACATCGCCAATGATGACATCGAGGGTCATGCGTCCGAGGAGTTCTGGGCAAACCTGGGGTTGACCGCGGTGGCAGCGGCGGCGTTAATTGCTGCCCCATTTACCGGGGGTGCCAGCGCGGCCTTCCTGGTTGGTTTCGGTATCGGTATCGGTGCGGCACAGGCTGGGATCAGTTGGGAGAAATACTTGGATATGTCAACTGTGGGAGACGCCAAGGTCAAAGAAGAGTTGACGCTAATTTCCAAGGGAGAAGTTAATGCGCAGTTGGTGGACGCGCTCGTCCAAACAGTAGGCGTGTTCCTGGATCTTTACGGGGCCAAAGCCATACTGACGGGCGCAAAGCAAGGTGCTAAAGCTCTTGCAGCTGCCGAGAAAGGACTCAAACAAGAACTGACGGATACAGCTGCCAAGAGAGCGCTGTCTGGCGCGGAAACGACCGCAACCAAAGAGGCGGCAGAGAAGGAAGCGTTAGGGCAGATGTCGGCTTTGGCAAAGGAGGAAACAAAAGGTTCTTCCCTGGCAAGGAAGTTGGGCTATCCCGAGGCCGAACCCGGCTACCATTGGGCAGAAGTCAATGGAAAGCCGGCCTATCGCCGCAACCCTCTTCGCGCGGAAGGTCCCAAATTGCCCGAGAGGGTCTACGACCCTGAGACCAAGACCTTTAAAAACGTTGAGACTAAGGTCACTCCGACCGAGCCTCTCGAAGGCGAGCTGACGAACCTCCAAAAAGGAAAATTCGGTGAACAACAGGCCGACGCCTACATGGCAGAGAAGGGGTTTATCAAGCGCGGGTCGCACGACATGCCAGGGCCTGGTGGCGGCAAAGCGAAACCACAGGGCATAGATGGCGTTTACGAAAAAACCAATCCTCCGCCGAAGTGGGTAGTAGGGGAGGCCAAGTACGGTGAATCGGGATATGGGAAGACCGCCAGCGGCAAACAACTGAGCGAACCTTGGACGGATGCTCGTTTGGATCATGCTGTTGGTGAGGAAATGGCGAATAAGATACGTGTCGAAGGTTACGAACGATGGGAATTGCGGGTTGACGCCGCAGGCAAGGTAACATCTAAGAAGATCACTTGGTAAGATGGGAGTGAGGATTTGTCACGCCGATACGGGAGAAGGATCTGTAAATGTCCCCACAGCTATTGTCGAAACGTGAGACATTCAAAGAGCAGTCGTATTTTGATGGCAAAGCTCAATCAAGGCAGGAGTGGATCGAAAAGTTTGAAGCAGCTATCGCCGATCCTGAGACGACACCCGAGCACCGTAGGCGGCTTCTCGATACGGTGTTTCGGAAGCGTCTTGAACTGTTAATCACGCGGTACTCTCAAGGTGAAACAATATCTGCCTTAGCTCAGGATTTCCCCAAAATCATTTCCGCGCTGGCGGCGTACCATTCGGTTGAGGAACACACGCCTCTCAAGTTCGAAGAGATTGATGCTTATGTTATAGCGCTGTGGCTTGTCGCGCTCGCCATACTCCTGGATGTTGACGATTCGCACTTCAATGCGTTGCTGCACGAAGTAAACAACGAACGACGTGATGCGCTATTTGATCGCCTTGTCGCTCAGCGCCTGCTTGGTCGGCCGCAGGCTTTAACGCTGATGTATCCCAAACCTTATCAGCCACTCCTGGAAGCACTCGATGCTCGCGGCGAACAGCAGGCAAGCTTGATAAATAAATTTCTCAAAAACTACTACAAGGGAATGAAACGAACTTATTGGCACGATTCCCATCTTGGAGAGGACGCGGGCTTCTTTGGCTACTGGTGCTTCGAACTAGCCGCGTTTGTGAAGATGCTCAAAATTGACGACAGCGCCTTTGCCGACAACATCTTCTACCCAAGAGATCTGGTCAGGCGAGAGCGACCGAATGGCTCGACCCGCGAGTGATTCACTTGTATTAAAGGTCAAGCAACTCCGATGGCTGGTGGATCGGCTTCTTTCCTACGAGCAACGAGGGGCTCTTAGAGCAACCTCGGAACTTGGATCCAACAAAAGAACTTGTGTCATCATGGGTTTCAAGACCGCCTCTCAACGACGTAGCTCAAATCGTACAAGTCCAACGAGCGCGAGGAGGACGTCCTCAACACGATCCCGACCGCCGGGATTTGACCTTCAAACTGCTATCGGCAACTCGGCGACGAGTCGCCTCCTAGCGACGAATCGTTTTCAAGGGAAGCTACGAAGCAAGACGCCCGGGGATCCGGTTCAACACGAAGCCAACCGCGCGGCCGGTGAGGTGATGCGGATGAGCGAACAGTCCAAGGGGCCAACTTCCGCAGTCGCCTTTGGCGGGGGACCAAACCTACACGGCCGGGCTGATGCAGTCTTCGATGGAGGAAAAAAGAAGATCTCCAACGTGAAGACTACTCGGGCCACCGGATGTGATTGCGCTACGAGCCAGTTGTGTATGAAAGCGACGGGGACACTGGAAATTACGTACAAGGTCACGGTGAAGATCACTATGCCGCCTATGCCGAAGGGCCTCTCGAAGTGTAAGCAAGACCGTGTCACCGCCTTCTTCAAGAATGTGTTGGGCCCGCACGAACAGAAGCACAAGGACGGTTACGAGACTTACAACGGCACGACTAAACATTCGGTCGAGGGCCTCGGCTGTGGAAAAGATGGGGCGAAGAGCGATCTTGACGACGAAGCGCGGAGGATTTTCGACGACGAGGCAGCGGCGCGCGAGAAGAAGGCGAACGATGAATCGGACCATTGGGATCCGTTCTACGAGATGGTTGACTATGACGGCTGCAAGTGATTCTGGCAGGGCCACCTCAATGCGACTGCGTTGCTGATCAATCAGGGGTAGAATGCCTCGGTGGTTCTCAAAGGGTCGGGCGCGTCTAGAAGGGTCAATTAATCATGAGCTTCAAGATCGCTACTCAACAACGCAGCACAAATAGACTCAACCGGTCGACTGCACGGACGGCCTCAACTCGAGTCCGCCCGACTGGCTATCATCTTCAAAGGACTATCGGTAACTCCGCCACGAGTCGTCTGCTTACGACTAATCATATCCAGGCAAAACTTACCATCAGCAATCCCGGCGATGCATCCGAACACGAAGCGGATCGCGTCGCAGATCAAGTCATGCGCATGCCGGAGCCGCAGCCCGGTCTGGCCGTTCAACGTACTCCCCCGAGTATTCAGCGAAAATGCTCGAAGTGCGAAGAGAATCTCAAGCCGCAACCGATGCCTGACGAAGAAAAGAAAATCGTTCAGGCCAAAACGGCAAACGCGTTGGCTGCGCCGGAAGTGAGCAGCGGGTTCGAGTCGCACATCGACAACATCAGAAGCGGAGGCCGGCCCTTACCTGAAACGGCCCGGGCTTTTTTTGAGACGCGCTTTGTTCACGACTTTTCCGGGGTGAGGGTGCATACCGATGCAAGTGCTGCGCAGACAGCACACGACATGACTGCTCGCGCTTTCACCATTGGGAAGCATATTTACTTTGGCGAAGGGCAGTACCAGCCAGAACACGCGGCAGGAAAAAAACTTATCTCGCATGAGCTGACTCACGTTATCCAACAGGGCGCTTCACAAGATAGGAGTGGATCACCCGCAGTGGATAACCGCTTGCCTGCCCCTGCGATTCAAAGGCAACTAGGCGACTTTTCACCAGGCGAAATAATAGGTGATGTAATAGGAGGTGTCGTAATCGGCGGCGGTACCGGCGAAATTATAGGTGGCATGATTGGACGCGAAGTCGAAGACAGTGGGAAAAAGCTTAAACATCGGCTTGAAGTAATTGCTGATGTGCTTCGAGGGAAGAAAGAAGTCAAACTGCCACCCGAGGATGTGCTGGAGATTAACATCGCCGTGGCATCGATTCGCGGATTGCTGCCCCGGTATTTGGAAGGACTAGTGCCGTATCTGCCCTGGGGGAGAGCGCAGCGTTTTTCTGCGGAAGTGATAGTCTTCGGGGCTGAGGCATTGGCAGCATTTGCGGCGGCGATGGCTGCCCTTGCGGGGAGCGTATACGGAGCACTCATCATTGTTGTCACGGCTGCGGCATTGGCAGCCCTCTTATATTTATTGTGGAAATGGATTACGAGGATTGCAGATAAATTGGAAAAGGCTGAGGAGGTGAAGCCCAGACCCATCACCATGGAGCCACAGCCCGTCACGCCCACCCGGCCAAGACCATCCCCGCCTCCGCCGATGCCTTCGCCACGGCCAGTGCCGAGGCCAACACCGAGGCCAACGCCGACACCGAGGCCCACGCCGACACCGGAGCCAACGCCAACGCCTACACCGAAGCCCACGCCCGCGCCGACCCCAACGCCTACACCGAAGCCAACAACTGCGCCGAAGCCAACGCCGAAGACGACCCCAACCACTGATGTGGTTCCCACGCCGCAGACTGAGCCGGACGCGGACAAGGATAGAAAGCGTAAGAGATGCCGGGATAAGGATGACTCCTGCTACTTACCATTGCCGATTCTGTGGCCAACAATCATGCCGCTGCCATCCGGAGGTGATGAGCTGGTCCGCACGCCTTCAGGCGACCCTTATTTCCAACCGGATGCGCGCAGCTACCCGCAGCGCGAATTCCAGCAGGAAATCCGCCGCGAATTGATACGCCATAGAGCAGGCGCGAAAGATGCCAGGGTGCCAAAGCCCTGCTTCAAGGACGACGACGATCCCAACGCTCTGTATGACGCGCACCACGCGCATCCTCTCTTCCTTGGTGGCGCAGAAAGTACAGATAACTTGTGCGCACTCCGCACTGACAAACATCAGCAGGCGCACCGCGAATTAAACAACCAGAATCAGATGCGCGACCAAGACGGCACCTGGATCGCGTGTAGAGTTTGCGAGGGCATTCTGACCCGCCATCCCGGAGGTCAGGAATATGACATCGAGGGAAGGAAATGATGATTCAGTCAACTGACGCGGTGTCGCCGGCGGCGCATTAGCCGCCAACAAAATTCTGACTTGTAGTTGTCTATCATCGCTAAGCGTCATAACCGGGGCGATGTTCCTGGGGATTGAAGTGGGTGTGTGTCGTCTAAACCAATCGGGTGTAAAATTGCGTCGAGTGATCCTTACAAATTCGAGTGTCAAGAAGGTTGCGTGAGTATGGGATTGAAGATCGCCACTCAACGTCGCAGTTCAAACAGCACGAGTCGATCGGTTGCCAGGACGGCAGCGGCTTCCACGCATCCACGAGGGCCGGGGTATCGATTGCAACAGACGCTCGGCAACTCCTCCCACAATCGTCTGCTTACGACCAATCATATTCAAGCCAAGCTTACCGTTAGTAACCCAGGCGATGCGTCTGAACGCGAGGGCTGATCGCGTCGCCAGAGAAGTAATGCGGATCCTGAGCCGTCCCGGCGGCCAACGTCGGCAGTCGCCTTTGGCGGCGGGCTAAACTAGCACGGCGGGGCTGATGCAGTCTTCGATGGAGGAAAAAAGAAAATCTCCAACGCGAAGACCACTCGGGCCACCGGGCGTGATTGCGCTACGAGCTAGTTGAAGTCAAACCGATGCTTGTCGTCGAATTTTCACTTTGCGTATATAACGCAAGTCGGTTATGAGACGACTGATAGAAAAGGCCAATAAGTGCCCAACGGATTTTGGAGGTGCCCGTAAGCATAAGAAAAGGCGACCGCTTACGAGCGTCGCCACAATTACTGAGCCAAGCGGGCGTAAGTCTTTTTAGAATCGACGCGTTACGCGGATTAGTACGCCTCCGTTATGAGGGAAGTCGCGTCGTAGACCGGCATCTTATACGATCAT
>Ga0070671_100005351_pt1 | contig 10234 bp, 9 predicted proteins | sample KBSS73metaG_FD_65341 | JGI IMG/M metagenome (GOLD analysis project Ga0070671, IMG submission 65341) | Switchgrass rhizosphere microbial communities from Kellogg Biological Station, Michigan, USA - KBS S7-3 metaG | ecosystem: Host-associated > Plants > Roots > Rhizosphere > Soil ... | reverse complement strand
GCCTACGAGCAACACGGCATCGTGCTGCCGCGCGTCAGCACCGACCAGGCGCAGGCGGGGGTGGGGATTCCGCGGGAGGTGGAGCAGTTGCAGCCCGGCGACCTGCTCACCTTCGCGCGGAAGCCGGGCAGCGGCACCGTGAGCCATGTGGGCATGTACGTGGGAGACGGCCGCTTCATCCACAGCTCCTCGTCGCGCGGCGTGATGGAGAGTGCCCTCACGTCGAACGATCCCCAGGGGCGCTGGTGGGTGAAGCGCTGGATCGGCGTGCGACGCATTCTCGGTTACTAGGACGGCCTGGTAGCGCGCAGCGCTCGGATCGAATCGGCAGTCGTGCGTACCGTCCGGTGCGGGCTTCGCGACTGCATTCTGTCAAATTGGCTCGAATCGGCGGCATCCGCCCTGCTCGAGAGTGTTGCGAGACGCTTGACTCACGTTCAAAGCGTCTTATTATTTGACTCAGGCTTTGGCACTCACTGCAGCAGAGTGCTAACGCGTTCAACAGCAACAATTTAGACCATCGCACTTCAGGAGGTTGGACATGGCGAATGCCACGAAGAGCAAGCCGACGCTCAAGATCTCGCCGCTCGAGGATCGCGTCGTGATCCTGCCGTCGGACGAGGCCGAGGCGATGCGGGGCGGGCTGTACATCCCCGACACCGCGAAGGAGAAGCCGACCCAGGGTGAGGTCATCGCGGTCGGTCCGGGCCGGTTCGAGAAGGGCGAGCGCATCCCGGTCGACCTCAAGGTCGGCGACAAGGTGATCTACGGGAAGTACAGCGGCACGCCGTTCACCACCGAGGGCGAAGAAGTGATCATCATCAAGGCCACGGACGTGCTCGCCAAGATCGGCTGAGCTCACCGCACTTTTCCAGGAGACATCACACCATGGCAGCGAAGGAACTGATCTTCAATACGGATGCGCGCGCCAAGCTGAAGAAGGGCGTCGACGCGCTCGCCGAGGCGGTCAAGGTGACCCTCGGCCCCAAGGGCCGCAATGTCGTCATCGACAAGAAGTTCGGCTCCCCGACCGTCACCAAGGACGGCGTGACGGTGGCGAAGGAGGTCGAGCTGAGCGACCCGATCGAGAACATGGGCGCGCAGATGGTGAAGGAGGTCGCGACCAAGACGAGCGATCTCGCCGGCGACGGCACCACCACGGCGACCGTGCTCGCGCAGGCGATCTTCCGCGAGGGCCTGAAGAACGTGACGGCCGGCGCGAACCCGATGGAGCTGCAGCGCGGCATCGCGCGCGCCGTCGAGCTCATCGTCGAGGAGCTCAAGGGCCTGTCGAGCCCGACGGCCGGCAAGAAGGAGATCGCCCAGGTCGGCTCCATCTCCGCGAACAACGACAAGGAGATCGGCAACCTCATCGCCGACGCGATGGAGAAGGTCGGCAAGGACGGCGTGATCACGGTCGAGGAGGCGAAGGGCCTCGAGACCACGCTGGAGACCGTGGACGGCATGCAGTTCGACCGCGGCTACCTCTCGCCGTACTTCGTGACCGACCCGGAGAAGATGGAAGCGGTGCTCGAGGAGCCCTACATCCTCATCCACGACAAGAAGGTGTCGGCGATGAAGGAGCTGCTCCCGGTGCTGGAGAAGGTCGCCCAGTCCGGCAAGCCGCTGCTCATCCTCGCCGAGGACGTCGAGGGCGAGGCGCTCGCGACGCTGGTCGTGAACAAGCTGCGCGGCACGCTGAAGGTCGCGGCCGTGAAGGCGCCGGGCTTCGGTGATCGCCGCAAGGAGATGCTGCGCGACATCGCCGTGCTCACCGCCGGCAACGTGATCTCCGAGGAGATCGGCTTCAAGCTCGAGAACGCGACGCTGAACGACCTCGGCCGCGCCAAGCGGATCGTGGTCGACAAGGACAACACCACCATCGTCGATGGCAAGGGCAAGCCGGAGACGATCCAGGGCCGCATCGGCGAGATCAAGGCGGCGATCGAGAAGAGCACCTCGGACTACGATCGCGAGAAGCTGCAGGAGCGCCTCGCGAAGCTGGCCGGCGGCGTGGCCGTCATCCACGTCGGTGCCGCGACCGAGACCGAGATGAAGGAGAAGAAGGCCCGCGTCGAGGATGCGCTGCACGCCACGCGCGCCGCGGTGGAAGAGGGCATCGTGCCGGGCGGCGGCGTCGCGCTGATCCGCGCGCAGAGCGCGCTCGACAAGGTGAAGGGCCTCACGACCGACGAGAAGGTCGGCGTCGACATCGTCCGCAAGGCGATCGAGGAGCCGCTCCGCATGATCGCGCAGAACGCGGGCGTCGAGGGCTCGATCATCCTGGCGAAGATCAAGGAGTCGAAGGACAAGAACTTCGGCTACAACGCGGCCACCGACGTGTTCGAGGATCTGGTGAAGTCGGGCGTCATCGACCCGACCAAGGTGACCCGCACGGCGCTGCAGAACGCCGCGTCGATCGCCGGCCTCCTGCTCACCACCGAGTGCGTCGTGGTCGAGAAGAAGGAAGACAAGCCGTCCCCGGCGGGCCCTCCGGGCGGCGGCATGGGCGGCATGTACTGAGCCAGGTTGACCTGCAGATACCACGGCCCCGGCGTACGTCGGGGCCGTGGTGCTTTTCCCCCATTGTGGTCATTCCGCGACGCTTTGCGCCTGCGGGGGCGCGATCGAACCGTGGGAACAGCCGGGAGGATCTGATATCGGGTGGCATGGATGCTGCTCGGTGCGGGTCGTCCCTTGTAGCGCCGTCGCACGTCCTCGGGAGCGATGCATGATCGCAGATGTTGGCGAGACGTCCTACGCCGCCGAGCTCTCACGCGACGGCATAGTCGTCGTGCCGGGGTTCATGTGCGGCGAAGCACTGGCGCACATGCAGGCGGCGTTCTCCGGCGCGCTCGAGCGCCCGCGCTGGAATACCTACGACGGCTACCGCAAGACCGAGCTCTACCGACACATGGTAGAGGACGTGCTCGTGTTGGATCAATCCTTCGTCGACTTGGCCGTGCACCCCGCGATCGCGCGCACGGCGCGCGAGTACGTTGGCGCGGGCGTTCAGCTGCGGGAAGCCAAGGGCTGGCTGTCGAAACCGACTCGGCGCGATTTCCACGGCTGGCACGGGGACGCCTGGTACGATCAATCCTGTGTTACCGACCGCATTCCACGCGAAATGAAGGCGGCGCTCTATCTCACGGACGTGCGATCGGGGGCGTTCGAGTACCTGAGGGGCACGCATGGACGTCAAGCGCCGCGGGGCTATCGCAACGCAGACCTCGGCGCTCAAGCGAAAGACGTGATGCGGGCACTGGGACCGGCGGGCACGCTGATCCTGTTCGATACGAGCGGCATTCATCGTCAGGGTGTGCCGATGCTCGAGCCGCGGCATGCCATCTTCTACAACTATCATGAGCCCGACGTACCGCTTCAGCGTGAGGACGTGCTGGCCTATCGCTACCACCCACTCCTGCTCAATGCCGCGTTCCTAGGTGATCTTGACGAGGAGCAGCGGCGGCTGCTCGGCTTCGGCGATAAGACACATTTGCAGCGAGACTGGCGCCGGCCAGTCCAGCACGCCGCATTTCAGCGGGTGATGCGCTTCGCATTCGACTCGAAGCTCTGGATATCCGACTTGCCGAGGAACGTGAAGGACCGAATGCGCCCGCTGCTTCGCCCTTAACCGCAGACTGCATCCATGGCCCGAATCGCTCTCTGCGCGGGTCTCGCGCCGCGCAAGATCGGCTCGCTCGAGGAGACCATTGTCTCCCTCTCACAGACATTGGTGGCGCGCGGTCATGCAATCACGGTGTACGTGCAGTCACCCGTGCATGCTTGGTTCGAAGCGCAACTCGCGCGGCACGGCGTCGAAAGGAGGAATCTGTGGTTCGATGAAGCGGTTGCGCCTGGCGTGTTCGCAGGTGCTCGACTGCTTCGACGCGAGTTCGACCTGGTCTGGATGACCCTTTTGGGTCCTCGCGGGCTGCTCGCGCGTCAGATTGCTACGGCTTGGCCAACAAGAGGAGTCATCCTCGATGGCTATTCCCTTTCCTCACGCACGGAGGTTTGTACGGCGTCCCTTGCGGGACGCTTCGTCGACCGAGTCACCATGATCCGAATTGCCGGCGTTGCAGGCGTCAGTGATTACATCACCTGCCGGAACCGTACTCTGTACGGCCTGTCGCCGTCGCGCTGCGTCACGATCTACAATGGTGTGAATCTCGAGCGCTTCTGTCCGTGCCGTGACAGTCGTGTCCCCGGACCGATTCGGCTCGTCACCGTGTGTCACCTCATTCGGGACAAGGGTGTTGACACGCTGTTGCACGCGCTCGCGCAGCCCGGGTTGGAGCAGACACAACTTGCCGTCGTCGGCGATGGGCCTGAGGAAGCCTCCCTTCGTCTGCTCGCCGAGACGCTCGGGATCCGGGACCGAGTGTGCTTTATGGGTCTTCGCGATGACGTGCCCGAGATCCTGCGTGCATCCGACGTGCTCGTGCATCCCGCGCGCTGGCAGGAGGCGTTCGGCTACGTGCTCGCCGAGGCGATGGCGTGCGGCTTGCCCGTAGTCGCCACTGCCGTTGGTGGCGTGCCGGAGATCGTCAGCGACGGCATCAGCGGCATCCTCGTCAGGCCAGATGACCCGATCGACCTGGCATTCGTGCTTCAGAAACTCGTGGCGGACGAAGGGCAAATGCGTCGAATGGGACTGGCCGCGCGAGAGCGAGCCGAAACTATGTTCGGTCTCGGCCGGTCGGTCCAACAAATTTCCGACTGGTGCGAAGCCGCGTTGCATTCCTGAACGATATCTTCAGCCTCTGACTTGGACGCACTTCCCATCCTCGTTGCGCGCTCAGTTGCGCTCGATCAGGATGACGCCCGAGCCCCAACCATCGCGCAGCTTGCGCGCGACCTGTTCCGCCTGGGTCCGGTTCACGTAGGGCCCGACCTCGACCAGGAACCGGTGGCTCACGGAGTCGTCCACGACGTTCACGTCCCAGCCGTCGACGCGGAGCTTCGTCGCTACCTCGCTTGCCTTCTGGCGCGACTCCAGCGAGGCCACCTGGATGCGATAGGGCGCGCGGCGTGCCGCCCACGCGCTGTCGGACGGGCCGACGTTCGGCACGCCCGGCACCACCTCGGAGCGAAAGCCCTCGGCGAGCCTCGCGCGTCGGGCGCGGATCGGGCCGAAGACGAACCAGGCGGTCAGCACGAGCACCGAGAACACGGCCGCCACCGTCAGCCAGAGGCGAACGCGACGCATGCGCGCGCGACGGACCCGGTCCTCGGATTCGTCGGGAAGGTAGACCTGGGGCATGCGACTCAGTGTCCCGGGCCGACCACGAGGCCCTTGGTGCCGAGGGTGCGCGCGATGGAGTCCGCCGCCTGCCGCGCCGCGTCGCGGTCGGGAAGGCCTCCCACGCGCACGCGTGTCAGCTTGCCGGAAGCACCGACGCTCGCCACGTACCCCAGTCGCTGGACCTGCGCCTGCAACCGCTCCGCGTTGGCAGGCCGGCTGAAGGCGCCCAGCTGCACGCCCCAGCCATTCGTGGCCAGCGGGGATGGCAGGGCGCGCTTCGCCGGCGGGCTCGAGACCGGCGTGGCCGCCGGTGCGGGTGCGGAGCTGGCGGCTTCGGGCATCGGGGCGGGTGGTGTGGCGGCGAGCGTTTCCGCGGTGGTTCCCAACGGCGCCGACATGTCTGCAACCGCCGTGTCCGCCGTCGGTGTCGTCGTGTCCCCCTGCGCGGTCGACCGGCCGATGTCGGTCAGCAAGCGCAGAACCAGCCCGAGCACCAGCAGGCCGGCGCCTGCGAGGACCAGCCAGCGGTCCGATCCACTCGAGAAGAGGGTAGGCTTGCTACGCGGTGGCGCCACGAGATTCCTCCAGGCAGGGCAGGTGGACTGGCGGCCCCCTTCTTGCCACTCCGGGCCGCGCCTAATTTACGCCCGTTTCGCGCTGGAATCACCAACGTCGGAGGATCGCGTGCGGATTCGCAGTTTTGTCCTGGCCCTGGCCGTCCTCGGGCCGGGTGCCCTTGTCGCCCAGACTGCGCCGAAGCCCAAGGCCGACATCACCGGCACGTGGCAGGCGAAGGTGAAGGAGAAGTCCAAGGAAGGGTCGCGCACAGTCATGAAGGAGGTCGTCGTGCGCGCCGACTCGAGCGCCAGCTACGAGAAGGAGACCGTGCGCTGGCGCTGGCCCGCGCCGACGTCGCTCTGGCTGGCGTTGGGCGGCGAGTGGGAGAAGTTCAAGGTGGACCTGAAGGGCGACAAGCTCACCCTCTCCGAGGGCGACCTGCAGGAGCCGATCTCGCTCAAGCGCGTGGGGCCTCCCAAGCCGCGGGCGGCGGACGTGCCGGTGCCGCCCGATCCGGACACGCAGCAGTGACGACGGAAAGGGCGGCCGGTGGCCGCCCTTTCCGCATCCCGCTCAGCAGACCGAGGACTCCTCGCAGCTGACCGACAGCACGTAGCCGCGCAGCCGCTGGCCGGCGAAGCCGAACGTGTAGCCGCCCGTCGCGCCGGTGCCGGGCACCGGCACGGAGGTCGAGATGGCCAGCGTGCCGTTCGCATGCGAGGCGTTCGCGCAGGTGATGCCGTCTCGCGGGAACCCGGAGCACTGCGAGGGAATCGAGTCTTCGGCGGAAAGCGACACGATGCCGGCCGTGGCGCTCCACGTGCGCGTGCTGCCCTCGAACACCAGGCCCTGCGCGCCGCCGTGCCCGAACGTGCCTGTCGGCTCGAGCGCGTAGAGGTCCCAGGTGTTGTAGCCCACCACGATCGTCGAGTCGCGCATGGCCACGATGCCACGGACGATGTAGCCCGTCGCCTGCTGCGTCTGCGGATTCTGGCCGGTGAACACGCCGACTGTTCCCCCGAACACCGCCCACACGCCCTGAGAAGCGAGGCTCGCCCGTGTGGCCGGGCCGGCGGAGGCAAGCGAGAGGGCCGACGTCACCGTGACGCCGGTCACCCAGCCCTCGGCGACGATGGCGTCACCGAACGCAGTCAGCACGGCGGCGCCCGCTGGGTCCGTGCCTCCCACCTCGGCCGCCGCGGCGCCGAGTCGTGCCGCGACCGTGGTGCGGTCCGCCGCCGAGAGCTGCGACGTGCCGAGCGGCACATCGACGGTGCCGCCACCGGTGCCGCCGTCATCCGGTCCATCATCGCCACCACATGCGCCAAGCAGGACGGCCAACAGCGCGAGCGCGGCCACCCCGCCGCGCCGTGACGAGAGCGTGCACATGCGAACCTCCTCCGGGAAGGGCGGGACGACCATCGGCTTACGGAGGTTGTACGTCGCCCGCGCGCGTTCCTTCTCACGCCCGCCCGTTGTGCGTCGGCAAGGGGCGCTGCATATAGGGTGAGACCGGAGGCGACCCTGGCACCGCTGCTGCTGCTCCTCTACCTCCCGCTTCAGGCGCCATCGCCGGCGCCGCCGCTCCACCCGCGCGATGCGCTGGCGGCCGAGCGCCGTGTCGCGTACGCGGCCATCTACCGCGTCTCCTCCGACACCTCGGACGCGCGATTCTCCGCGATCGCGCGCCGGGCGCGCGCGCTGCGCGACCGTGCGATCGAAGCCGAGGCCCGCATCGATCTCGCCGAGACGCGCAACGTGGGCTGGGGAGGTAGCGCGGCACTCGCCGCGGTGGACAGCGCGTTGCGGCTGGTGCCGGTGCACGAGCACCGGCTCGCCGCGCGGGCGCACTGCCTCCGGGCGCACTTCCTGATGCGCCTCGGGCGGGCGGGCGTCGCTCGGGAGCTCGCCCTCGGTCACCGGCTCGCGCGCAGCGCCGGCGCGGAGCGCGAGCGCGCGCTCTGCTTCCTGCTCGAGGGCGCCTGGCAGCTCAACGTGGGCACGGACGGCTCCGCGCGGCCGCTGCTCGACAGCGCCGAGGTCATCACCCGGCGGATCGACGACGGCGTGCGACACGCGTCGGTGCGCTTCTGGCTGGGCTACGACCTGTTCACCCACACGCATTACGCCGAGGCGAAGCCGCAGCTCGAAGCGGCCGCGCGCGAGGGCCGCGCGAACGGCAACCTCCGCGCGGCGGCGTGGGGCCATCGTTACCTCCACTCGATTGCCGCGCAGCACGGTGACCGGGAGTCGGCCGCGCGGGAGCTTCACGACGCGGACTCGTTGTTTCGCGCGGTCATGGATCGCGAAGGCCTAGCGCAGGTGACGGCGGTGCGCGGCACCGCGTTCGCCGCGCGGGGCGACTGGTCGGGTGCAGAGGGCAGCGCGCGCGAACTGATCCGCGCCGGCCGCGAGCTGGGGTTGGCGAGCCTCGAACAGCGCGGACGCAGCATGCTCATGCGCGCCGCGATCTGGACCGGCCGGGTGCAGGCGGCGCGCATCGCATCCGACTCGTTGCGCGCGCTGCTGGCGACCCGGGACCTCCAGACGTTCGCCGGCGACGTGGAGTACGGAGACGGACTCGTGGCGCTCGTGGCGGGCGAGTTGCCGGTCGCGGCGCGGCACTTCAGCGCCTATCTCGCCGGCAGCAACCCGGGCCAGCGGCTGCAGCGCTACATGGCACGGGCGCGCCTCGCCGAGGTCGACGCTCGGGCCGGCCGGCTCGACTCGGCGGAGCGTCAGCTCGATGAAGCGCTGGTCGAGCTCGAGACACTGCGGTCGGGACTGGCGGATCTGAGGCCGCTCGCCTTCCAGGCGCAGGCCGGCTGGGACGACCCGGATGTGGGATTCGCCACCACGCTCGCGCTCCTGGTCGATGGCGGCCGGGCGGCAGCGGCATTCGGGTTGGCGGAGCGGCGACGCGCCAGGGAGCTGGCCGACCAGCTTACCGGTCACGTGCCGACGACGGCGCCCGGCATCGTCCACACGCTGCCGCCGCGCACCGCACTGCTCGAGTTCGTGACTGGCCGCCCGCGGCAGCCCACCGTGCTCTTCGCGGTGAGTTCCGCCGGAGTGCGCGGATACCTGCTGCCGTCCATCGATTCGCTCGCATCGGACGTCCGCCGACTGGATGCGCTGCTCGAGGCGGGTGACGAAGGCAGCGGGATCGCCCGGCGACTGGGAGGGGCATTGCTCGAGCAGCCCCTCGCGGAGCTGCCCGCGGATGTCACGCGCCTCATGATCGTGCCGGACGACGAGCTGCATCGCCTGCCGTTCGACGTGCTGCTACTCGCCGACGGCCGCGCGGTGCTCGATCGTTACGCCACGGCGGTCGTGCCATCGGCCGCCGTGGCAGTGGGGCTCCGTGCGCGCGCTCCGGTGGCGAGCGATCGCGTCCTGGCGATGGCCGATCCGCTGTTCATGGACGAGAAGTCGGCCACGGGCACCGCCGCGGTGTTGCGCTCCGCATTCGAGCGCAACGGCGGATTGGCCCGCCTGCCGGCGTCGGCGCGCGAGGCGGGCATCGTCGCGAGCCTCTCGCGCGCCGCGGAGGTGCGCCTGCGGGACGAGGCGAGCGAGGTCTTCCTCAAGCGGCAGGCCGGCGGCGCGTTCCGCATCGTCCATTTCGCGACCCACGCGCTGGTGGACGAACGATCGACGTCGAGCTCGGCGCTGGCGCTCGCGCCAGGCGGCGGCGAGGATGGCTTCGTGGGGCCGCAGGACCTGGCCCGTCTCGGCCTGCGCGCCGACCTCGTGGTGCTCTCCGCCTGCCGGACGGCGGGCGGCGTCGTGTTGCGCGGCGAGGGCATTCAGGGGCTCACGGCTCCGCTGCTCGCGGGGGGCGCGCGCAGTGTGGTGGCCACGCAGTGGCGAATCGCGGACCGCGCGACGCTGCGGCTGGTGGAGCGGTTCTACGACGAGCTGTCGGCCGGAGCGCCCGTGGACGAGGCGCTGCGCCGCGCGAAGCGCGCGGTTCGTGATCGCGGCGTTCCGGCGCGCGACTGGGCTGCGTTCGTGCTGGTGGGAGATGGCACCGGCATCATTCCGCTTGATCGACCCGCGCTTCTGTCGCGCGTGCGGCGCTGGTGGGCGATGCGCTGAGCGTCGCCACCGCTACGGCAGCACGATGACGCGCGCCACTTCCGAGGCCTGGTCGCCCTCGAGCAGCCGGGCGCGCACCCACCAGCGCAGCTCCTCGCCGGCCGTGAGCGACGGCAGCGCCTGCGTCGTGTCCGTGGTCGTGGTTGCGAGGCGCACCTCACCCTGCGGCGTGGTCACCTCGACGTCATAGCCCATTGCCGACGGCACGGGGTGCCAGACCAGCCGCCTGGCGTCCGCCGCGCGCACACTTCCCACGGGGAACTCGAGCCGCGGCCCGGACCCTGCGCCGCGCTCCACGGCCGCCCCCGTCACGGACCGTCGCTGCAT
>Ga0070671_100005350_pt1 | contig 10234 bp, 10 predicted proteins | sample KBSS73metaG_FD_65341 | JGI IMG/M metagenome (GOLD analysis project Ga0070671, IMG submission 65341) | Switchgrass rhizosphere microbial communities from Kellogg Biological Station, Michigan, USA - KBS S7-3 metaG | ecosystem: Host-associated > Plants > Roots > Rhizosphere > Soil ... | reverse complement strand
GTTGCCAGGCGTTGCCCCTTTTCGTTAGGCCACGCAATCGCGCACCGGTATGAAATTCCACCCCAATTCTGCGCAAACGACGAATCCAGGCACGCAGCAACGCGGCCGCCTTCTGGCCGCGAGGGAAAACGCGGCCGCTCGTCCCAACGTACGTTTCCACCTCCAACTTGCTCGCCCACGCACGAAGTTCGTCCGGACCAAATTCATTCAGCAGATCGCGCCATCGCTCGGGTTCGGCTCGATAGCGGGCGGGGAAATTCTCTACCGGCTCACCGTGAGTCAGGTTCAAACCCCCTCGCCCGGCGATGAGAAACTTCCTTCCGGCCGAGCGTTGCGCCTCGCAGACGTGGACCCGGGCGCCGGCAGTCGCAGCGACTTCCGCGGCCCGCAAGCCGGCTGGTCCTGCACCAACAATGAAGACAGCGTTTTCCGAGTCGATCAACTTGTTAGGGCTGCACTTCAAAACTGAAGCTGCCTTTGCTGACGTGGAGATCCTGCGCCACCGCGCTCCACGTGACCTTGTAAGTCCCCGGCACAATTTCCGGAATCAGGGACAAACGAACAAGGTTCGGATTTTTCTCGTCAGCTGCGAGATTGCGCTGATCGACCTGCTTTCCCTCTGCATTATGGACTTCGATCGTGCTTAGCTTCGTCTTAATCGGTTCGGTAAACCACATTCGAACTTCATGCGGCGCCTGTTTCAGAACCGACCGATCCTTCGGTTCGGAATGATCCAGATTGGAATGAGCCCAGGCAGGCGCAGCGATTACCAACAGACTAACGAAGAGTAAACGCGACATGTTCATTGACCGGACAAGACGATTGGTCCTTCCGCTTTGGTTGCACCGCCCTTGCGTTCCAGGCTGACTATGAAACTTTGGGCCGCGCGCACAGGTGCATGAGGATGAAACTGAACACTCAGGCTGCCGTCATTCGCCAAGTGGAAGACGCCGCCGTCGACGGGGTCCTTATATCTGGGATCCACCAACCAGAGCTGATAATCATGATCGTTCGCGTTGCGCGGGAGCTGCGCGACCTTCAAAATTCCGCTCTGCTTTTTTTCGTCCCAGACAACAACCGCATTCGCACTCGGTGCATCGGCGAGTTTTGAGTTAAGCGAGGCGATCTGGACCCGAGCCAGGACTTCGCGCTCTTTGAGGCGGGTAATCCGTCCGCGCAAACCCTTGTTGTCCGCCACGAGATAAGCGCAGGCGAGAGCGAGACACGCGGCAATGCCCCAGGGAATCAAGGTCGAGCGCGGAAATGCCCCTATCTTGTGTTGCTGACCGACCTGATTGAGAACGCGTTCGCGCAATGCAGCGGGAAGAGCGCAAGGTCGCGCTGAATGCGCGAACATGGCGGCGGTTTCGTCCATTTTATCGACAAACCCACGAAGGTCGTCGTCGAATTCCATCCGCCGTTCAAAGGCAGCGGCCTCCGCGTTTTCGAGGAGTCCGAAAACGTAGAGTGAAGCCTGTTCCTCGAGTTCTTGGTTTATGGCGCAACTCCTTTCAGCTCTTCTCGCAGCGCCAGCAGACCACGCCGAATGCGCGCTTTCACCGTTCCCAAAGGCGTCCCGAGCTTTTCTGCGATCTGCGTCTGCGTCAGCCCGGCAAAAAACGCCAGGTCAATCGCCTCGCGTTGCCCGTCCTGCAATTTTTCCATCGCGGCGCAGACGCGTTCGCGCTCGCTTTTACGTCCTGGCGCGTTGTCGACACGCTCCTCCGCAGCGATCCCGTTGGGGTTACCCGTCTTTTCAGCCACTGCTTCGGCCGGACGAGTTTGGCGCTGCCGCAAGCGAAGCCGATCAATCGCTTTGTGCCGTGAAATCATCACTGCCCAGGTGAAGAGGCTGCTCCGGCCCGGATCATATGTACTCGCGCGTTTCCACATCTGAACAAATGCTTCCTGAAGGACATCTTCCGACTCCTTTTGATCATGCAGCACAGCGTAGATCATCGAAAAAAGGCCACACGCAAACCGATCGTAGAAAGTCTCGAAACCCTGCCTATCGCCAGCTTGGATCCGCCGCGCTAATTCAGCTTCGGCTTCGTTCGGCAGCCGCGCTCCCTGCCCTGAGCCATTTCCGGGTACAGAGAGGCTTGATGAAGAATCGAAGGATTGCATCGCCAGTCCGATGAACCTGAAGGAGAAATTCGCCCCAGGCAAGAACCGGCCAGATAACCCGGGGGGCCGGATGACAATCAATTTTTGTCTCTCGAAAGAGTGACCGCTGTTGACAATTACGACGCGTTGCGGTTCAATCGAATCAGGTTTGCCTCCTCGATCGACCTCCTTTCGAGGCTTCCCGGGTTCCGCTTTCCGCGCAACACAGGTCTGCCCGGCAAACGTCCTTTTTTACCCCATTCCATGGCGGGACACAGTAAATGGTCAAAGGTTAAGCGCATCAAAGGTGCGCTCGACGTCAAACGCGGTACGCTCTTTAGCAAATTTTCCAAGGAGATCAGTGTCGCGGCACGAATAGGCGGCGGCGACCCGGCAGGCAATGCCCGCTTGCGCAGTGTGATCGAAATGGCGCGAGCGCAGAGCATGCCCAATGACAACATTCAGCGAGCGATCAAGCGCGGCACGGGCGAGGGCGTCGATGCACAGCAGTTCGAGGAGATTGTTTACGAAGGCTACGGCCCGGGTGGGGTGGCCGTGATTGTGGAAACGACGACCGACAACAAGAATCGCACCGCCGCAGAGATCCGGCGCATCTTCACCAAGAACAACGGCAACCTCGCGACGAGCGGTAGCGTTTCCTACATGTTTCACAAAAAAGGCCAGATTACTGTCCCGCGAGATACGATCGAAGAAGAGCGCCTGTTCGAATTAGCGCTGGAATCCGGCGCAGAAGAGTTGACAACGGAGGAAGAACAGTATGTTATCCTTACTTCCCACGATCAGCTCTACGCCGTAGCTGAGGCGCTCAAACAGGAGAGTGTCACAATCGATGGGCAAAAGTTTACTTTCATACCCGATACGACTGTCCAGGTCGTCGACGAGGCAACTGCGCTTCAGGTCTTGCGCCTCTGCGATAGCCTCGATGACGACGATGACGTTCAGAACGTCTATTCCAACCTAGATATCCCTGAGGAGCTGCTGACGAAGTTGCCAGCCTGAAAACTGCGAGCCAACACAAATTCCGCCCGTGTCGACTCCACCAAAGACGGTTTCAATTATGAGCGAAGAAATGGAAAAACAGCCTGTCCAGGCAACCAATGCCCCGTTCCGGAGGCGCCGTCCGTCGCGCCGACGTGGGGGACGTCGCAACGATTCGGAACGGCCGGCCGGTTCCTTCAACGATGCGAACGGCGATGCGGCAGGGATGAATGGCCCCGAGATTCTCGAAGACGGCACCTCTGTTCAGGTGGAACAACGACAGAGTGACCGCCGTTCTGTCGAGACTGCGAATTGGGGCAGCGAAAACCGGACTTCGGAAGAACAACGCGATCGTTCCGAAGGCGGGAGCCAGAATGGCGAGCAACCGCCCCGCGAACCAGAGTTTGGCGAAGGCATCATCGAGATTTCCGGGAAAGGTTTCGGCTTCTTGCGGGACGCGAAGCGCAATTTCATTCAGACACCGCAGGATATTTTCGTCACCCCCGAAATCGTCCGGCGTTTTCAGCTGCGCGACGGCATGTGGATTTATGGTGAGACCCGTCGTGGCAATCGCGGCCCGCAGCTGATCCGGCTTCTCAAGATTAACGACGAAGAGCCGACCAAGTATCAGGACCTGCGACCGTTTGAAGAACTGACTACGATTAATCCGAACCAGCGTATCAAGCTGGAGACGGTTCCTGATCGCTACACGACGCGGATCATGGATTTGATGACGCCGCTCGGGAAGGGACAGCGCGGTTTGATCGTGGCGCCGCCTCGCACCGGCAAGACAACTCTTCTGCATCACATCGCAGACGCGGTCGTGAAAAACCATCCGGAGATGAAACTCATCATTCTCCTGGTCGACGAGCGTCCGGAGGAAGTGACGGATTTCCGCCGTTCTTGTCCGACGGCCGACCTGATGGCCAGCTCGAATGATAGCGATATCAAGAGTCACACCCGCATCGCGCAGCTGGCGGTGGAACGCGCTAAACGCCTCGTCGAAGCGGGCAAGGATGTCTTCATTTTGCTCGATTCGATCACCCGCACGGCCCGCGCTTTCAACAACGCGACCGGTGGTGGCGGGCGCACTATGAGCGGCGGCATCGACGCTCGCGCCATGGAAATTCCGAGAAAACTTTTCGCGGCCGCGCGGAACACCGAAGAAGCAGGCAGCCTGACAATCGTCGCCACGGCGCTGATCGAGACCGGCAGCCGAATGGACGAGCTGATTTTCCAGGAGTTCAAGGGCACCGGCAACATGGAGCTCGTACTCGATCGCAAGATCAGTGACCTGCGCATCTATCCCGCGGTCGATATTTTCCTCTCCGGCACCCGTCGGGAGGAATTGCTCCTCGAGGCTTGGGAGCTCGAAAAAATCAATCTCATCCGGCGCGGCTTGGCCGGCCATAAACCGGACGAAGCCATCCAGCGCCTGCTCATGTTCGTGAAGAAATTTCCGACCAATAAGCAGATGCTGAAGGAGATTCCGGGTTAAGCGCGGTTGCGGTAGCGCGAGCTTCCAGCTTGCGCATTCTGCACCCGAGACTCTCGCAAGCTGGAAGCTTGCGCTACCATTCATTGTCGTGAAGACGCGCCCCGACGTTCAGGAAGTTGAGTGGGAGGTCCTCCCGCCGGAATCAAAAGAGCGGCGCTCCGAGCTCGAGCCGCTCTTCCGCTGGCTCGCGCTCATCATGGATAACTTCCTTCGTCTCCCAGGGACGAATTTCCGCTTCGGCCTCGATCCTTTGCTGGGACTCATTCCCGGCCTCGGCGACACCGGGTCGGCGGTGATTTCGGCCATGGCGTTGCTGGCCGCCGTGCGCCGCGGTCTTCCAAAAATTCTTCTCGCCCGAATGTCCCTCAACATTCTCATCAACGAAGCGATTGGGATCATCCCAATCGTCGGGGACGCCTTCTCTTTCTGGTTTAAGTCCAATGCGCGCAATTACGCGCTTCTTCAGCAGCACACGTCGGCTCCACGCCGCTCCACGACTAGCGACTGGATTTTTGTCGCGGCCGTGATTGGAGTTCTCTTTGTCATACTTCTCGTTAGTCTGGCATTGAGCTTTTGGTTGCTTTCCCAATTAGCGGCGTTGTTCACACGTCGATAATCGAAGAAAGAATCACTCCGCCAGGTAACGCTGCCGAAGCGAGTGAATGACCTCACGGGCGCGGCTGTAGGGCGCGCGAAAATCATCGATCGTTTTGAACCGCATCCGTCGCGCAAACTGATCCTCCTCTTCCCTGCTCGTCGGCAAAGTCGAGACGCTGCGATTTTGCCAACGGCGCAGCACCGATTCGCAAACCCGCAAAAAATAATAAGCTTTTTGCAGACTGCGCGCGTCCTCGTGCGCGAAAATCTTTCGCGTGGCCAGCTTCTCGATCGCGGAGGAAAAATTCGGTTCCCAAACGCGATGCTGCATTTGCAGCGCCTGGACAAGGAACTCCGCCTCGATCATGCCGCCGATGCCGGTTTTGAAGTCAAAAAAATCGTTGCCGCACCCGCGTTCGTTCGCGATCCGGACGAGCATGTCTTCGATCTGCCTGACGAGATCGCGTCGCGTTCCCGCCTCGCGCCAGAGCTCCTTGGCGAGCGCTTCAAATTCAAAGCCCAACGACCCGGTGACAGCGCGCGCGCGGGTGAGTGCTTGCAACTCCCAAAACTGCGCCCGCGTTTCGTAGTAGTTTCGCAGGGTTTCGAGCGAACAAACGAGCGGCCCCTTTTCACCGTCCGGCCGGAGGCGCGCGTCGAGTGGTGTGAAGGTGCCTTCCGCGCTCGGTTGCGCCAGCGCGCCGGTCAGGAGTTGAGCGGATCGCTGATCTTCTCCCACGAAAAGGACATCCAGATCGGCCCCATAACCAATCTCGCGTCCGCCAAATTTACCCATCGCCACGATCGTGAGCGACTGGATCGGATTTAAGAGACGATCGACAAAAACGAGGCACGCTTCCGCCACGTCATTTTGCTCGGCCAACAAACGCTGCAACGGGGCCAGCTCGAGTACGTCGCGCAGCAAAATGCGCAGCAGTTCGCGCTTCCGGTAAATTCGCACCGGATCCAAATCCGCCGCGGTTGCGCCTAACGACTCGAGCCGCTCGAGATGCTGGCTGACATTGAAGGTCCGATCGAGGAGCCCGCTGCGGGTCAATTCCTCGAGCAGCTGTGGGCGGCGAATTAACCATCCGCCAGCCACTTCGCTCGTATCGAGTGTTCGCACGAGCAGGTCGAGCAAACGCGGATTTGCCGCCAGCAGTTCGAAAAGCAGGCTGCGCAACCCGTACGCTTCCACGAAACGAACAAATTGTGTCAGCGTATTATCGGGATCGGCTGTCCCCGCCAGGGCTTTGAGGAGGAGCGGTCGCAGCTTCCGAAAAATCTGCCGTGTGCGCGGTGCGACATGAAACCCGGCCGCACTCTCGCCGAGTTGCGCGACGGTTTTGGTCGCCTGGGCCTTGTCTCGGAAGTTTCGAAAATCCAACACGCCAGCCTCTTGGCCGGGCGCAGGGCCGCTCACGACCCGCTTAAAGATTGTGCGCACCGCGCCCATCTGTTTGCGCAGTTCGACCAGCAACCCGGCCCCATCGGCGAAGCCAAGACTTCGGGCGAGCACCTCGAGGGCTTCGCCCTCTTCGGGCACGGTGTGCGTTTGCTGTTCGGCTTCAATTTGGAGCCGATGTTCGACCCGCCGCAGAAAGCAATACGCCGCCTCGAGCCGATGCGCGTCCTCGTTAGGCAAAAGCTCGAGTTCAGCCAACCCACGGATGGTCCGCAGCGTCCCCGGTTCCTGCAAAAAAGGGTGTCGAGCCGCATGCAGCAACTGGAGCGCCTGGACGACGAATTCGATTTCCCGGATACCTCCCGCACCAAGCTTGACGTTTCGTTCTCGCTCCTCGTGCCCAACAATATCGCGCTCGATCCGGGCCTTGATTGACGCGACGTCGTCGAGCAAATCCGGAGTCGGGCTCTTCGGAAAAATAAATGGCTGCAACTGGCGCAGAAAGTCATAGGCCAGCTCGCGATCGCCGCAGATCCAGCGGGCTTTGATCAGCGCCAGCCGCTCCCAGATTTCGCCAAACCCGGCGTAATAATTCTCCATGCTTTCGAGCGACCGGACGAGCGGCCCCGCACTTCCTTCCGGCCGGAGGCGCAGATCCACCCGGAAAAGCGATCCAGCCGGGTCCGATGTGGCAAATGTCTCGATGATCTTGTTCCCAAGGCGGGTGAACCACTCATGGTAACTGAATTGCGCGGTCAACTGCCCCTCGTCGCTGTAAACAAAAATGAGATCGACGTCGGAACTATGGTTCAATTCCCGCCCGCCTAATTTTCCAACGCCGATGATCGCAAACTTGCTCGTCGGCGAACCCCACCGCTGCCGTAATTCGCGATCCCAATGTTCGTAAACCTTCGTTAGGCAAATATCGGCCAACTGCGACAATTCAATGATCGTCTCGTCCAGGGGGGCGGCGTCGGCCACTTCGCGCAACGCGATTCGCACCATCTCGCGACCTTTCCAGAGACGCAGAATGCGAAAATTTTCGGCCGCAATTGATTCTTTCCCGGCGAGATTGTGCAGGCCGGTCAGCATCCGGCCGTAGCCGCGACGGTCGGCACAAATTTCCGGACGTGCCAGCCAGAGAAGGATTTCCGGCTGCTGAACGAGCCGCGCCCCGCAGATGCTGGAGACGCTCAGGAGATGAAAGAGCGCCTCCGCGCCTAACGGAAAGTTGGAAATCGTTTCCGCAAATGGCGGAGCGTCATCCGGCCAGTTGTCTTCGATCGCCTTCAGCGTCCGCTCCACCTGAGCCGGACGGATGCTCCGGGAAACCTCGCCTAACGAATCCGCAACCGCCACGCTATTGTGGTGGTTTCGCCATCTTCTCGCGCACTTCCGCCAAAGTACGCCGCTCGCTCCGGGTCAGACTCTCGATCCCCGTCTGCGAAATTTTTTCCAGTAACGGATCGATCTCTTCCGTGATGAATTCGTCGAGCGACATGCGCTGGCGACGCTCACTTTCAATCCGTCGACGACGGAGCGCCCGCTGCAGAAACGATGGTCGCCCAAAACCGAGGAGGTGTGCATAAAGCCAGCCGGCCGCGCCGCCACCAAGTATGGCGCTGTGACTAACAACCCCGCGGCGATCAACAATCAACAACACCGCGCCGATCAGGCAAAGCGCGTAACCGAGATACTTCAGTTTCAGTTTGAATGGGAGAATGAAGGAGAGCGAGTCAGTCACTTCCAGCTCCGGCAGAATAATCGCGAGCGCGACGACCATGGCCGCGACCCCGCCCGAACCTGCCATCAGCACGGTCGTAGCCGGCATCGAGAAAAGATGCCCAAGTTCACCGCCGACGGCGCCGCAAATGTAAAGGTAAAGAAAGTGCCTCGGACCGAGAATCGCGTCGATGTCGCGTCCGATGATATAAAGAACGATCATGTTACCCGCGAACTGAAAGACGCCAGCGTGCAGGAACATTGCCGTCAAAAACTGCCAGGCGTAGGCGCCGTCGATGCCGCGATAACTCAGCCCAAGATATTGAGGAACTAAGGCTGGCTGGTAGGCCTGGAGGACCAATTGAACGACGAAAATCGCGAAATTAAGTCCGATCAGCGAGAGCAGAACGACACGCTGCCGGGACTTCCAGCTCGGTGCATACGAGGAAGCTTTCCGACCGGACAGGCGCATAATTCGAAATTATTACAAACGCCCGAAATTGTCATTGGGAATCAAAGCTGCCCCAGCTCAAATCCGCGGCTTGCGGAGCTTGTTTGTCATCCGAGCCGCCGAATTACCTAACTCGGGGCCAACACCTTCAACCTGCGCGGTTCCAATTGAAATTCGACCGGACAATTGCCAACTAACTCGCCGTCCAACTCGACCGGCACGTCTTCCATGCTGCCGACGCGCAGGCGCCGCGTCTGGAAATACTCCACTTCCCGCGTTGTGATGTCGCTCGTGAAGAAAACATTCTGCAGGTACTTCATCACATCCAGGTAGCCGAGTCGCTTGAAGACCAGAACGTCGAGTAAACCATCGTCGATAACCGCGTGTTTAAAAAACGGAAACGGCCCACCGTAAAGGCGGCCATTCCCAACCAGCACGAAGGTTCCTTCCTCCGTTCGGGCCTCAGCTGCATCAATCAGAAGGCGTGGCGGACGGCGCGCTGCGATTTGCGCGGCGGAGATAAGATAACTCAGCGGACCGAAGTTGCGCTTGGAAGCCAGACTCGTCTCCTTTACAACCTGCGCGTCAAGCCCGACCCCGGCCAGTTGCACGAAGTGTTTACCGTTGGCGGTCGGCAAATCGATCAGCCGGGTTCGCTCCGCACGAATTATTTCCCAGCAGCGTCCGAGATCATTCGCGGGCAGGCCAAGCTCATTGGCGAAGACATTCATTGTGCCCATCGGCATCAAGCCCAGCGCCGCCTCGGATCCGGCAATGCCGTTGACCACTTCGTGAATCGTTCCGTCGCCCCCGGCGGCGACGATCTGTTCGAAGCCTTCCGCCACCGCCCGTCGCGCCAGGTGCTCGGCATCGCCCGCGCTTTCCGTAGCATAAAACAAGGCTTCGCCGCAGATTGCACGCAGCCGTGCGCTCCAGCGCCGGGCGCGTTCGCTCCGAGCGGTCGGGTTCAAAATGATACAAGTTCTGCGCACGGGACCAATTGGTTAGGCGGGTTTCATCTTTTCTTCAACTGTGCGCTGCGTAGCGTCCCACTGTGAAAAGAGTTAGCCGGTTGCTGCTTTGGCTGCTTGGAGGGGTTGTGGCGCTGGCCTGCGTCGTTTTGCTCGGGGTCAATCTGTATGTCCAATCGCAGGGCACGCACCGACGCATTCAGCAGGAACTCAGCCAAAGACTCAATACTCCCCTGCAATTGCGGCAGATCAGCGTGACCCCTTGGAACGGATTGAAACTCACCGGCATCACCATTCCCCAGGAAGGCCGGCTGAAAGGAAATTTTCTCCAAGCCCAGTCTTTCGAACTGCGGGTGAAATTCTGGTCGCTCTTTGCCGAGCGGCTCGTCATTCGGCAGGTTCTGCTCGTAAAACCGGAAGTCGTCTGGGCGCAGAATTCCTCGGGGAAATGGCGCCTGCCGGAGCTCCCGCTGGAGCAAAAAGGA
>Ga0070671_100005343_pt1 | contig 10241 bp, 9 predicted proteins | sample KBSS73metaG_FD_65341 | JGI IMG/M metagenome (GOLD analysis project Ga0070671, IMG submission 65341) | Switchgrass rhizosphere microbial communities from Kellogg Biological Station, Michigan, USA - KBS S7-3 metaG | ecosystem: Host-associated > Plants > Roots > Rhizosphere > Soil ... | reverse complement strand
GAGAGCGATGCGGCGCCGACCAGGCGCGCATCAAGTCCGATGTAGATCGCCCGCACCAGGGTCGCGATGTCGGCCTCGCCTTTGCCGAGCCGGCGCAGGATCGACGCCTCGCGTCCCTCGCGATGCCCGATCAGCTTCTGCACGAAGCGAGGTGCCTCGCGCACCAGGCCGCCGTGGCCGGGCAGATAGATCGGCTCGCTCCTTCGTGCGAGCTTGGCGAGCGAGTCCATGTAGTCACTCATCGCGCCGTCCGGCGGCGCCACGATCGATGTCGACCACGCCATCACGTGGTCGCCTGAAAACAGCAGGTCCGATTCCTTGAAGGCGTAAGCCAGGTGGTTCGCGGTGTGGCCGGGCGTCGCCACCGCTTCAAAGGTCCAGCCGTCGCCCGACACCACCTCGCCGTCGCCGAGCGCGACGTCGGGGCGGAATTCCATGTCGGCGCTGGCGTCGAGCCGATTGGTTTCGCCGATATGCAGCGGCCGCGCCGGGCGGTGCGGACCTTGCGCGTAGACCATCGCGCCGGTCGCGGCCTTGACCTTCGGCACTGCGGGCGAATGATCGCGATGGGTGTGGGTGACGAAAATGTGGGTCACGGTCTCGCCGCGCACCGCATCGAGCAACGCCGCGATATGGGCGTCGTCGTCGGGGCCGGGATCGAGGATCGCGACCTTGCCGCGACCGACGACGTAACTGACCGTCCCCTTGAACGTGAACGGTCCGGGATTGTTGGCGACGACCGCGCGCACGCGAGGCGCTACTTCCTCAACGCGGCCGGGCGTGAGATCGAATGTCTTGTTGTAGGGGATGTCGTCGCTCATGGGAGAGTCTGTTCGTTGCGCAACGCCGCGCGGCGCATATGAATTGATCAACAGCGATGTAGAGATAGTTCCCGATTTTCTTTTTCGCGCGAGGATCGTGGGCTAGGGCGCGCGAACCGTGTCCGACCACGTACCACACATTGCGCTACTTCCGCAGCCAGACTTCAAAACCCATCGGGTCCAATCGGATATCGCCCTGCTTGAAGCGCGACCGCGCAACCAAATCAGCCATGCTCTCCTTCGTATAGGCCCTTTTCTTCAGCATGGTATTGAAAGTCAACCTGATGAAGGCGCCCGCGATCATGCCCTTGTCCCGGACGTAGTCATTCACCGCCTCGGGCGAGAAATCCTTGCGCAGATCGATGATCAGCGCGATCCCGCCGTCATTCAGAACGCGATACATTTCGTCGAGTGCCGCGAGCGGGCGGGCGAAATTCTTGAAGGCCGCCCGGCACACGATGAAATCGAACTGCTCAGCAGGGAAGGGCAGGTCAGCGGCATCGCCCTGCTCGAAATCGATGCGCAACCCCTCCTTGCGCGCGTTCTCGCCGGCGATGCGCACGAAGGTGTGGCTGATGTCCACCCCCACCAGGCGGCACCCGGTCAACCGCACAAGTTCGACGGCGAGGTAACCGGGCCCAGGAGCGATTTCGAGTACGCGGGCGCCGGGACCGATGTGAGCAGCGATCCGGCGCGCAATGCCTTTGAATTCGTCAAGGTCCTTCGCAGTCTGGCGCGCGTACCAGGCAGCGATGAACCCTTCCATGCCGACGCCCTTGTGGGCCTTGGGCCGCGCAGTGGCCATCGCTCTTCGCTCGCTGGTCTTTCGTCGGTGACGAAGGCCGAGCGGAAAGCGCAAGGGAGCGTCTGCAGGATGGCAGGACGGAGGCTGAAAAATGATGGAGCCCCGGTGCCGGGATCGCCGGGGCTCCAGCAATCTCATTCAACACGAGTTGTGAGATCGAGATCGCCGCTCTTCGCTATGCAAGCGGCGGGCCAAGTCGACAGATCGTAGGAGGTCGAGCGGTCATGGTGGCGGATGACGTTCGCGTCGCATCTATTTGAATTCACTTGTATTTTATGAGCTTGCGTACGCGGCCCGGCGGAGTTTGGTTCCGGCAAACCACCGCCTCCGACCCGCAGGAGCAGGCTGGTCGGATTGCAGGCGCGCCCTGGTCAAATTGCAGGCAGTGCCGTTCGGGGAACTTCGGGTTAGAAGGGCGTGCGGCTGCGGATGGCAGCAGCGAGCGTCCCCTCGTCGAGATAGTCGAGCTCGCCGCCGACGGGCACCCCATGCGCGAGCCGTGTCACCTTGACGTTGGCATCCTGGAGGAGGTCGGTGATGTAGTGGGCCGTGCTCTGCCCGTCGACCGTGGCGTTGAGGGCGAGCACGATCTCGGTAACGGCCGAATCGTGCGCACGCTTGACCAGTCCGGCGATCGACAGGTCGTCAGGGCCGACGCCGTCGAGTGGCGAAAGCGTGCCGCCGAGCACGTGATAGCGCGCGTTGATGGCGTGCGCCCGTTCGAGCGCCCAGAGATCGGCGACGTCAGCCACCACAACGATCGCCGCTGGGTCGCGCCGCGGATCGGTGCAGACCGTGCAGGGATTTTGTGTATCGATGTTGCCGCACACCCGGCATACTTCGATCTTCTCGATCGCCGTCTGCAACGCGGCGGCGAGCGGCGCCATCAGAGCTTCGCGTTTTTTGATCAGAAACAACGCAGCGCGTCGCGCCGAGCGCGGCCCAAGCCCAGGCAGGCGGGCCAGGAGCTGGATGAGGCGTTCGATTTCGGGACCGGCAGTGATCGCGGGCATTGCTATTCCCTCCCCTTGCGGGGAGGGCACAGTGTCATCAAAATAATTTCAGCCCGGGCGGCAGCGGCAAGCCGCCGGTGAGCGCCTGCATGCGCTCCTGCAGCAGCGTCTCGAGCTTGCGGCGGGCGTCGGCGTGGGCGGCGACAATGAGGTCCTCGATGATCTCGCGCTGATCCGCCTTGAGCAGCGACTCGTCGACATGCGCGGCCTTGATCTCGCCCTTGCCGGAAAGTTTGAGGGTGACGAAGCCGCCGCCGGCGGCGCCTTCGACCTCCAGGCCTTCGAGCTCGGCCTGCATCGCTTCCATTTTCGATTTGAATTCGGCGGCCTGCTTCATCAGGCCAAGAAAATCGGCCATTGTGGCTCCTGCTCAAGGTTCATCGTCGGCGCGGCCCGGCTCGCCGGGCGCATCGAACGGCGTCTCGTCGAGCGCGCTAGGTTCGCCCGCAGGCGGCCGCACGTCGACGATTTCGGCGCCCGGAAAGCGCGTCAGCACCGCCTGCACCAGCGGGTCGGCGCGTACGCCGTCTTTCAGCTCGGCCTTGCGCGACTGCGCCTGCGCGTGCAGCGTCGGCGCGCCCGGGTCGGCGGAAACGATCACCATCCATCGCCGTCCGGTCCAATCGCTGAGTTTTTTTGACAGATCGCCGGTAAGCGTCTTCGGCGCACTCGGCTCGAGCCCGATCTCGATCCGCCCGTCCTCGAACCGCACCAGCCGCACGTCGCGTTCGAGGGCGCTCTTGAGCGAGAGGTCGCGCTTCTCGCCGGTGAGCGCGATCAATTCCTCGAAGCTGCGTAGCGCACGCGGTGGCGCGCTCGTGGTCTCGCTTCGTGCTGCGAGCTGGCTCGCTGCCGGCACTGCGGCGGTCGCGCTGAGCGTTGCCGCAGAGGCCAATACGGCGCGTGTTGTTCCTGCACCCCGCGGCGCTTCCGCGCGCGGCGCGGCCGGGCTGGAGCCGGACAATGACGGTGCTGTGGCGACGCCAGCGCCGTTACCACGCGCTGCATCACCGAGCGAGCGGATCGCCTCGTCGGGCGTCGGCAGGTCGGCGGCATAAGCGATACGGACGAGGATCATCTCGGCGGCGGCGAGCGGGCGGCCGGCGGCCGCGACTTCTTCCAAGCCTTTCAGCAGCATCTGCCAGGCGCGCGACAGCACGCGCATCGACAGCTTTGAGGCAAAGGCGCGTCCGCGCGTCCGCTCCGTCTCTGTGAGCGAAACGTCCTCGGCGAGGACCGGCACCGCCTTGATCCGGGTGACGAAATGGGTGAACTCGGCGAGATCGCCGAGCACCATCGCCGGATCGGCGCCGGCGTCGTATTGCTCGCGCAGCTCCTGCAACGCGCGGACAAGATCGGCGCGCATCAGTGCTTCGAAGAGATCGATCACGCGCGTGCGGTCGGCAAGCCCGAGCATCTGCCGCACGTCCTCGCCGCGCACCGGGCCGGCAGCGTGGGCGATCGCCTGATCGAATAGCGACAGCGCATCACGCACCGAGCCTTCGGCCGCGCGCGCGATCAGCGCCAGCGCCTCGGGCTCGGCGGCAATCTGCTCCTTGGCGGCGATGCCTTGCAGATGCTGCACCAGCAAGCCAGCATCGATCCGGCGCAGGTCGAAGCGCTGGCAGCGCGACAACACGGTGATCGGCACCTTGCGGATTTCCGTCGTCGCAAACACGAACTTGGCGTGCGGCGGCGGCTCCTCCAACGTTTTCAGCAGCGCGTTGAAGGCGGCACCCGACAGCATGTGCACTTCGTCGAGGATGTAGACCTTGTAGCGCGCGGAAACCGGCGCATAGCGGATCGCATCGTTGATCTGGCGTACGTCGTCGACACTGTTGTGCGAGGCGGCGTCCATCTCGATCACGTCGAGATGGCGGCTTTCCATGATCGCCTGGCAGTGGACGCCGAGCACCGGCATGTCGATCGTCGGGCCGGTGATTGAGCCGTCGGGCAGTTCGTAGTTGAGCGCGCGCGCGAGGATGCGCGCCGTCGTGGTCTTGCCGACCCCGCGGACGCCGGTGAGGATCCAGGCCTGTGGAATGCGTCCGCTCTCGAAGGCGTTCGAGATCGTGCGCACCATGGCGTCCTGGCCGATCAGGTCGGCAAAGGTCGCCGGCCGGTATTTGCGCGCGAGCACGCGGTAGGAACCGGCGGCAGTGCTGGTTGCGGCAGCCTCGCTCCTGGTCGCGGCGTCGTTCATGGTGTCGTGGGACTCCGCCGCCCGGATGCGAGTTGCGCCGGCCGGGCGTCAGCATGGATGTAGCGAGACGAAATCCGGGTTCCCGTGCCTGTGTTCAATTGCTGCTCCCGCATTTCGCTGCGCTTCATGCGGGCCACCGACCAAGTATGAGAAAGTGGGAGGCTGACGAGCGACCCGAACCGCGCTCGTTAGGGCTGCTTCCTTCCGGACCTGACCCGGTTGGCGAGTGGCTCGTCCACCGCCAACCTCCCGCGCCTATATCGGCCGCGACCGGCGAGAAAGCAAGCGCCGACCGGACCTTACTATAGCCCCAAGCCTATCCTATCGCCCCAAGCCTATCGTCCCGTGTGCACAGGACGTATAGTGCGCACCTTCCCACTGCCTTCAGGACGTGAATGAACCCGCGCAGCATCATCCTCGGCGTCACGATCGTGGCCGTCTCCTTCATCGGCGCGACCTTGGCGATGAACGTCCTGTGGCCGCGCTCGCCGGCGACGCTCAAGGAGGGACGCCCGGCGCTGGTCGCGGTACCGCCGCTCAAGCCGTTGGCTGGCGTATCGACGGTGCTGGCGCCCGCCGCCATCACCATGTCGGCGATCGGCGAGGCGCTTGAAGCCCAGGCTCCGCGCAATCTTGCCGGCAAGCGGCCGGGCGCGGTCTCGTCGCTGATGCCTGATGCCGACATTCATTGGACAATAGCGCGCGGACCGCTCAACGTTTCCGGGCAGCCCGACGGGCTCGTCGTGACGACGCCGCTCTCGGGCGCGTTCCAGGCGCGCGGCACCATCAGCAACACCGCCAACGCGGTCGGCGGCACCGTCGGCAGCATCATCGGTGCCGTCGCGGGCGGCACCGGCCAGCAGGTGCAAAATCTCGTCGGCAGGACGTTCGATCAGCGCGCCGATATCCACGGCACGGTGATGGCGACGGCGCGGCCGAGCATCGCGCCGAACTGGCGGCTCACGCCCAATCTTGCCGCCCAGATCAATGTCGCTGATGCCGTCGTCCCGGTCGCCGGTGTGGTCAAGCTCAGCGTCGCCAAGGAGGTGAAGCCCTTCCTTGACAATGCGGTGCATGAGCAGACGACCGCGCTGGAGACGCGGCTGCGCAACGATCCGTTCATCGAAAACGCCGCCCGTAGTGAATGGAGCAAACTCTGCCGGTCGATTTCGCTGGGCGCGGCCGGGCAAGGCCTGCCCAACCTGTGGCTCGAAGTCCGTCCGACGCACGCCATCGCGGCGCAGCCGAAGATCGACGGCAATACGGTCACGCTGTTCGTCGGGGTGCGGGCGGAAACGCGCATCGTTCCCGCCGAGACCAAGCCCGATTGCCCCTTCCCCGAGCAGCTTGAGATCGTGGCGCAGGCCAACGAAGGTACGCTCGACATCACCGTGCCGATCGACATACCGTTCACCGAAGTGAGCCGCCTCGTCGATGCGCAGATCAGGGACAAAACCTTTTCGGAGGACGCCAGCGGCAAGTACGCGATCACCGTCAAGCAGGCCGAAATCGCTCCCTCGGGCGACCGGCTGCTGATTTCGCTATTGGTCAATGTGAAACGGCACGGTTTTTTCAGCGTCGGCGCCGACGCGACGTTGCACGTCTGGGGACGGCCGGTGCTCGATCAGGAGCACCAGCTTCTGCGCTTCACCGACGTGAAGCTCGATGTTCAATCCAAAGCGGCGTTCGGGCTGCTCGGCGAGGCGGCGCAGGCCGCAGTACCCTACCTGCAGCGCACGCTCGCCGAGAAGGTAGTCATCGACCTCAAGCCCTTTGCCGCCGACGCCAAGAAGCGCATTGCCTCGGCCGTCACCAATTTCACCAGCCAGGCCGGCGGCCTTACCGCTGACGTCAACATCACCGCGCTGCGGCTCACCGACATCGCCTATGACGCCAAGGCACTGCGCGTCATCGCCGATGCCGATGGCACGGTGAACGTGATGGTCTCGTCGTTGAACATGCAGTAAGGGACCGTGTCGATCCCTTTCTGTGGTCCGCGCGTTTTTCACCGCGCGCGGCCCGGCCGCTGCTGCCGACCGATCCTCCTTCAGCGCCAGAACAGCGCCAGGAGGATGATGATCGGGATGGGGACGCCCAGCAGCCAGAGAAGAATGGCTCTGCCCACGGGAAATACTCCTTATTAAATCGGCCGGGGGGTGAGGACGCGGTCGTTCCAGGTGCCGTCGCGCAGGGCGCCGCCCTCGGCTGCCGCAAGGCTCGCGGCGAAGGCGCCGAACAGCAGCGCGGCGGTCAGCCAGAAGGAAAGTTTTGCGGCGCCGCGGCGGGTCTTGTCGAGGGCGGCCTTTGCTTCCGTGACCACCTCGTTGACGCGCTTTTCCGCATCAGCCTGGCTGAGGCCAGTCCGCGCCGCGACCACCTGAGCGACGTAAGACTTGTCGCTTGGGTCGAGATCCTGATTCCTGGCGAAATCGGCGGTCCACAGCCGCAGGATTTCATTTCGCGGCTGGTTTGGATTTGTCATGCCGCCAGTCGCGTTGCTTGCCGCATTGGCATTCGGCTCGGTCGAGGATGCGGGCGCGGCCGCCTGCGGGGCGCCCGGCGCAGGCCGGAACAGCTTGTCAACGTAGAGGTCCGCGGGGTTGACGGAACGTGCCGCCTGCCCAAGCGCACCGATGCCCGCCGCCGCGCCGTTCGCGAGATACGCGGTGCTCGTACTCAAGATCGTCGCGCTCAGCAGGGTCGCGAATCCCCAGGCCAGAAAGCCGTGCGCGGTGTCGCGAAAGAAGACTTCGTTGGTATGAACGCTGGTCCACTTGGTCCGCAATCGGCCGGCAAGATAGCCGCCCACGGCCGAGGACATCACGCCGACGATCACCAGATAGATGCCGGTGCCGACCTCGAAGGTGGACGCCGACACGCCGGTATCGCTCCACGGCGATATGGATGAAAAGCCGATTCCGGCCCCAAACGCGATGAGGAGAAGCGTCAGCGCCGCTGCGGCGACCGCTCCGGCCGCGATTGCCGGCCATGAGACGCCGGATTCCGCGTGCACAGCGGCAACTGCCGCACTCGCCGTGGTCACTGGGTACGTAGTGGCTTCCATCGAAAAAACTCCTGGGAGGAGGGCCATGACGACCCTCTGAAATTCAGTTTCTCAATTCAGCGATCTGCGGAAAGTTCCGCCCGTTCGCCATCTGAAAGTCGCAATGCCGACTTGGCGCGGGTGACGACCAACCAATAATTCCTTTACAGCTTACTTAAATGGCCTACCGCAGAAGAATCTGGGAATCAAAACGCCGCCGACGTGTCAGGCGTCGGCGGCGTTGACGTCGCGGCGCTCCAGCGCACCGCGGCACCGAAAACGACGGCCTCGGCGGCTTACGCCGGCGCGGTACCAAATCCGTTCGGAATCTCGATATCGACTGCGAGCGTCGATACCGATTTGCCGCGATCCATCTTGATCTGCACCTTTTCCGGCTCGAAGGAGACGTGCCGGCTGATCACGGCAAGGATCTCCTCGCGCAGGAGGCCTAGGAGGTCGGTCTGACCGCGCGACGAGCAGCGCTCGTGCGCGAGCAGGATTTGCAGGCGTTCGCGCGCTACCGGCGCGGAGCCGCGGCGAAGGAATTTGAACAGGCTCATGCTGCTTTCCGTCCGAACAGCTTGTTGAGAATACCCCTGCTTTCACTGGGAACAGACATTGCGAGTTTCTCGCCCTTGAGACGGCGCGCGGCGTCGAAGTAGGCGCGCGCCGGGGCGCTCAGCGCGTTGTTAAGCGTTACCGGGGAGCCGAGATTGGAAGCGCGCAGGACTTCCTGGCTTTCAGGAATGATGCCGAGAAGCGGGATGGAGAGGATTTCGAGCACGTCGTCGATCGAGAGCATCTCGCCGCGAGCGGCGCGTGCCGAGTGGTAGCGGGTGATCAGGAGATGCTTCTCGACCTGTTCGCCGCGCTCAGCCTTGACCGTCTTCGAGTCAAGAAGCCCGATGATGCGGTCGGAATCGCGCACCGAGGATACCTCGGGATTGGTCACGATGATCGCGGCGTCGGCGTTGCGCATGGCCAGCGTCGCCCCGCGTTCGATCCCCGCTGGGCTGTCGCAGATGATCCAGTCGAATTTGGTGCGCAGCTCGGTGATGACCTCGGCGACGCCTTCCTCAGTGAGCGCCTCCTTGTCGCGCGTCTGCGAGGCCGGCAACAGGCAGAGATTGTCCAGCCGCTTGTCGCGAATGAGCGCCTGTTGCAGCTTGGCGACGCCGTGGATGACGTTGATGAGGTCGAAGACGACGCGCCGCTCGGCCCCCAGCACCAAGTCCAGGTTCCGCAGCCCGACGTCGAAATCGATCACCACGACCTTGTCGCCGCCTCGGGCCAGCGCCGCGCCGAGCGCCGCCGTTGAAGTGGTTTTGCCGACGCCGCCTTTACCCGATGTCACGACCAAGACCTGGCCCATGTCGTTACCTTTCGTTGTCTCAGACGTTCTGAGTCCTAGTTGAGGGCGGAAATTTTCAGCGTCTCGCCTTCGAGCCAGGCCTGGATCGGCCCGCGCCGGAGGCTCTCTTCAATGTCGTCCGCAGTCTTGTAGTAGGAGTCGATGGCCAGCAGTTCCGCCTCCACGCGGTGGCAGAAGATGCGGGCGCGGGAATTGCCATTGGCGCCCGCCATGGCCCGGCCGCGCAGCGTGCCGTAGATGTGAACCGAACCTCCGGCCACGATCTCGGCGCCGGATCCGACCGAACCGAGCACGGTCACGTCGCCGTCGACGAAAACCACCGACTGCCCCGAGCGCACCGGCGTCTCGATCAGGAGCGATGACGGCTGCTGCCGCGGCGGCGGGGCGGGGTTGACCACCAGCGTGGACGCCTTGGGCATTTCGGGTGCCGTCATTTGCGGGCCGCGGCCACCGCGCAGGATCGGAGGCAGCCCCGGCTCTTCGATGGCGGGATCGACCCCGGTAATGCCGAGAACGCGGATCCTGCGTTCGGCGAGATTCTCGACCAGGTGCATGATCGCGGCCGCGCTGAGATTCACCGACGATAGATCCAGCGCCACCGGGTGTCCGGAGAAGAAGCTTTCGGAGCGCTCCAGGCTGGTGTCGAGCTCGGCGAGCCAATCGACGATCGGCGCCTGCGGCGTGATTGCGAACGCCATGTAGGAGCGCGCCCGAAACATCAGCGACTGGCGTTGGCGAACGGCGCTTGACACTGGCCTCTCCGCGTCGGTGCGATTCTGATTGGTTAACAAACTGCGCACAGAGGGTTAACGGCCGGTTAACGCCTCTGGGGCTTCCGACGGGCCGCCGGATTTCCAGGCTCCTGTGGTGCGGCGGGCACAGCGAAGGCGGGGGAAAACCCGACCAGCAACCTCCCTTGACCTCGATAGGTCGCGTGGGTTCTATCGAGGCAAGCACCCGCGACTCGGAGGAAGCATGACGTTC
>Ga0070671_100005341_pt1 | contig 10243 bp, 9 predicted proteins | sample KBSS73metaG_FD_65341 | JGI IMG/M metagenome (GOLD analysis project Ga0070671, IMG submission 65341) | Switchgrass rhizosphere microbial communities from Kellogg Biological Station, Michigan, USA - KBS S7-3 metaG | ecosystem: Host-associated > Plants > Roots > Rhizosphere > Soil ... | reverse complement strand
ATCCTAAAACCGCTATTGCGATAGTTTTCCAATCGGTAATGGATGATTTGCCCATTTCTACACAAACAGCCAGTATTAAAGCAATGGATGCTATATTTATCGTATCCAGGAATACCGACATCACTTTTGAACTGCGCAGTTTACGCACAAGAGGATTCAAAAATGCTACGAACAAAAATGAAGGCAGAAAAATCCCGATTGTAGCGGCAATAGCGCCTTGGATGCCGCTCATTTGCCAGCCAATAAATGTCGCCGATGAGAATACAGGTCCTGGTGTAAATTGTCCAACAGCGATAGCATCGATCAATACCTGATGAGAGAGCATCCCGGTTTTGACCAGTTCAGTGTTCAAAAAAGCGAAAAGGACGTAACCGCTGCCGTATAGTACGGAGCCCACTTTTAGAAATATCCAGAATATTTTCCATTGGGATGGGTGAGTGCGGACATTGCTCGTCAGCAAAAATGAAAGTGGCAAGATAAAATTCAGGGAGGCCGCTTTGCTTTTGGCAAGATGGATAAGATTGCCTGTGAGTCCTGCTCCGAACAAAAGATATATCTCATTCACTCCATATAATGCCAGCAGGGCACATGCCACACCGATAAACCCCAGCTCAGCAGTCTTTAATGCTTTTCTGCCCAGCGTTATCATTAAGGATACGACAACGCCAATAATGGCCGGCTTGATTCCATAGATAAATGGTGCAACCTGGGGTAAAGTCCCATATTGTCGATAGGCCCATGCCAATAATCCTGTGATAATGACAGCAGGCAGAATAAAACAGGCTCCAGCTACCAGCAAACCTTTCCAACCAGCTCTTTCCTGGCCACAGTGCAGCGCCATTTCTGTTGAATTAGGGCCGGGTATCAGGTTAGTGGCTCCGATAAGATCAAGAAAATGCTCATGCGACAGCCATTGCCGCTTCATGACTATTTCTTCTTCCATCATGGCAATATGCACTGCCGGACCGCCAAAACCGATGAGCCCGAGTTTCAGGAATACCCGGGCTACTTCACCTAAGTTTGATCTGCTTTTTGTCTGAGCCATGATTCTTAAGATTGAAGGATTACCTCGATTATTTTAAAAAAAATGGGACAAATTATTAATAGCTAAACTTAAATTTCTTCAGATCAGGCTTGTATTTTCTTTCCCGCTTTAATTCATATTGATAGATCACCTGACCCAGATTTTTCATAAAAGGCAGGCACACGGTTTTGTACTCGTATTTGTTGTCGTTGTAAATCTCATCATCGTTGGATTGAGCTACTGCGGAAATAATGAATTCCACTTTATTCTTAAAATCAACAATGTAAGCGTTATCAATATCATAACCATAGGAATCGCCGATCTTATTAAATATCCTGATGTTGGGGTTGATGACAGCTAAACTATCACCACCATAAAATAGCCATTTGCAATAGGCGGGGAAATATTCTGGCGGGTTGTAGGTGGGATGTTTACTTTCCGTCGGCCACATGCTCATGTATTTATAGATGAACTTATATTGATCGTCAGTTAAATCAAAGCGATTATTCTCAGGGTAAACTTCCGGGAACAATAGTCGCTTCAAAACAGCCTGCTGATCTGCCAAAGGATAAACATTACTTTGTGAAAAATCAAAGGGTTGCAATACCAATTTATCATTCTTATCCAAGTAACCTTTACCCTGGATCATGTTTTCCAGAGGCATAGGGTAATCCCTGGAATCAAATAATGGCGGCTTATGATACACCCGTTTACTACCGTTATAAAAATCGATCGGGTTGGTATGGCGTGTGCTTTCTCCCTTATCGCCTATAGCCAACCGGCCAATAATACGGGTGCCCGTCAGACCATATTTTTTTAGTTTATCATTGATCTCTTCGCGCCCAACGAATTCATACAAGCGGTTGTAAGCATCATTATCGCTTACTAATAATATCTTTTTGATATAATTCTCGATGCTCGGCAGTCCATTTTTAGAGGATGTGTCTTTGGTGGCTTTTGTCTGTCCCGCAAACGCGCTATCGGTGATCATAGTAGATTTTACCGTAAATCCTTTAATTTTCAGCTCATTCAGTTTCTCCAGTGCGAAAATCGCCGTCGGTAATTTTACTGTGCTGGCAGGGTAGAAATATCTGTTTGGATTAAGTCGATAGTTATATGATCTAAAATGAGGAACATTGTGCTCATCGCGATCGACCTGGGTATATAATACCTGCACCTCGTTATGAGTTGTGTGATGTAAAATATGGTCAAATAATTCAGGGTGAGATTCGATCAGGTTTTTCAGGAAAATGGTGTCCGACTGTTGGGCCATAGCAGATAGGCTTAGAATAAATAAAAGGCAGGTGAATGACAACTTCATGAGGCTAAATATAGAGATTAGTTGATTGAGTTAAGTAGTTGATTAGGCTGATTGAGTCAGCCAAACCTATTTTAAACTCAATCAACTCAATCTAACTTAATCAACTAACCCTTGAAAATCCCAAATCCATAACCTACATTTGCGGCGCTTTAGGTTTTCCCGAGAATATCGGGAGATTAAAAGGGAACCAGGTGTAAATCCCGGACTGTCCCGCAGCTGTAAGCTCCATAACCAAAGTTCATTCAAGGCCACTGTTCCGATTTATCAGGGCGGGAAGGCAGGGCAAAGGGGAGTAAGTCAGAAGACCTGCCAGAGCAAACTATTCATAGCTTTCGGGGATTGAAGCTTGAATGTGAAACTCGTCCAGCTAAGTTTCCATTCCAAACTTTCCATTTCTGTATGCTGTGGGGATTAAACTCACAACAACATGAAAAAAAATTATGTTAACGTTGTTGCAGGCCTGGGGCTTGTACAACTGGCTTTGCTTAGTACAACAGCCCATGCCCAGGAGAAAAACCGGGCGCTTGACACGGTAGTAGTTACAGCTACACGCTCACCAAAAAAACTATCCGAAACCGGCAGGGTAGTCACTATCATTTCTGCTGACCAGATCAATCGTTCACAAGGCAAATCATTGCCCGAGTTATTAAACACCGTTCCTGGTATTACTTTTTCAGGTGCGAATAACAGTCCTGGCATAAGCTCAAATGTTTTTTTGAACGGAGCCTCTACTGGCAATACCCTTATTTTGGTTGATGGATTCCCGGTTAATAATGCAGGCAATATTGACGGCAGTTATGACCTTAATGCCTTCCCGGTCGACCAAGTCGATCACATTGAAATTTTAAAAGGAAGCGGGTCAACGCTGTATGGCTCTGATGCCGTGGCAGGTGTGATTAATATTATTACCAGGCATGCTAAAAAGAATGGTTTAAATGCCTCTGTTCAATTAACAGGTGGTAGTTATAACACTTTCAAAGAGTCAGCAAGTCTTATCGGAAAAATGAAGAATACAGGTTTTGCGATCAATTTATCCAATACCGATTCAAAAGGCTTTCCGGCAGCTACAGATACTACAGGTAAAGCAGGTTTCAAAAACGATGCTTTTCATCAGCGCTCGGCAAGTGTGAATTTAAACCAACGAATTTCGGACAAGTTCAGTCTTAATGGCAATTTTCAATTAAGTTATAATACAGGTGATTTACCCTATGACGCATTTAAAGATGATAAAAACTTTACTTACAATAACACCTTCCTGTTTGGCGGAGTCGGCGGAAAATTGATTTTGAACAAAGGAACCTTAAATTTTAATATAAGCCAGAATGATGTTTGGAATAATTTCAACAATCAAGGACCAGATAATGACTCTACTCATTCGGAAACTAAAACTACTGGTCGCATCACAAACGCAGAAGCAGTTTTTAATTATAACCTGAGCAAGCACTTTGATATTACAAGCGGAGCGGGTTATAAATATAGCAGTACAGATCAATACAGTTTATATGAAGCTGCTTTTTATCACCCAAACCCTGATTTTAGCAGAATTAATTCTGATACAGCACACAACAGTATTGCAAGCGCTTATACATCCTTGTTTTTTAAGTCGGATATATTTCACATGGAGCTTGGCGGCCGTTTTAATCACCACAGCAAATACGGTAATAATTTTACTTATACTATCAACCCTTCTTTATTCCTGTTTGATCAGTTTAAAATATTTGGTACTGTGGCCACAGCTTTTAAGGCGCCTTCTTTATACCAATTATCCTCACAATACGGAAATCCTTTGCTAAAACCGGAGACCACAACCTCATACGAGGCGGGCTTCGATTGGGAGATCATTAAAAATACCTTATCATTTAATACCTTGTTGTATAAGCGTGATACCAAAGATGTAATCTATTTCGCTTCGATACCGAACCCTCCATTTGGAGTATATGATAATGGTTCAAAAGAAAATGACAAAGGATTTGAAGCGGAATTGATCTTTAAATTAGATAAGATTACAGCTTCGGCGTATGCCGCTTATGTCACTGGTTCGCAAACGGATGTCAACGGCATTAAAACAAATGGTTTGATCCGTCGGCCCAAAAACACTTACGGCGCTGATTTCAACTACCAGGTGATAAAAACATTATCTATTGGTTTGAATTATAAATATTCTGGTGATAGAAATGATGCAAAATTTGATCCTGTTACATTCGCTCAAATACCGGTAACTTTAAAACATTATAATCTTGTTGATGCCCATGTTCAGTACCAGGCCTGCAAAAAAGTGCTTTTGTTTGGCGACCTGAAAAATATGTTTAATGAAAAATATGTAGATTGGATAGGTTATAATACCAGGGGCATAAACTTTACAGCAGGATTAAAATACCAGATTAATTAATAGTTTTATTTAAAGGATATTCAGTAATTTTACATCACAAATTTCACTATGTCACTACAAAAAATAAACCTCAGAAACAGCATATTGATCTTAATGATCATAATAGCAGGTGCAAGCCGTTTAATTAACTTTAACCATCTTACAGGCTGGGCAAATTTTACACCTGTTGGAGCTATGGCTCTTTTCGGCGGAGCTTATTTTTCGGATAAGTGGAAGGCTTTTTTGGTGCCTCTGCTTACCTTGTTTATCAGTGATATTGCTTTGGATTATCTTTATTTTGGTAAATTGATGCTTTTTTATAGCGGTGCTTTGCCAGTTTACATAGCCTTTGCCATTATGGTACTAATTGGCACTTATATTAAAAAGGTTAATGTAACCAATGTAGTTTTAGGTGCATTAGGTGCCGTATTAGTTCACTGGATTATTACAGATATTGACCCATGGTTGCAGGGTACCATGTATGCCAAAAGCTTTTATGGATATGGCGAGTCATTAATTGCGGCTATTCCATTTGAGCGAGGTATGCTTTTAGGTAATCTAATTTACGGCGCCATATTATTCGGTGGCTTCGAATTAGCTAAAAGTAAATTTGCCGTGCTACGCACCAGCAAAGAGGTAGCGGTTTAAATAATTAGTAGATAAAGGAAAAGCGATCCGCCTTTAGCAGATCGCTTTTTTTATAGGCAGATTTTTATGGTACATTATATCACAGGGGGTACACGGTCAGGGAAAAGTCGCTATGCTCAGCAATTAGCATTGAGTTTGAGTGATAACCCGGTTTACCTTGCTACAGCCCGTAAATGGGATGCGGATTTTGAGCAGCGCATCAAAAGACATCAACAGGACCGTGATGAGCGTTGGCAGAATATTGAGGAAGAACGATACCCATCAAAACTTAATTTACAGGGCAGGGTAGTGGTATTGGATTGTGTCACCTTATGGCTCACCAACTTTTTTTCAGATACTAAATATGACGTTGATGAAACATTGGGTTTAATCAAAACGGAATTTAATAAACTGGCTGAAATTGATGCAACCTGGATCATTATCTCAAATGAAATTGGTATGGGTATGCACGCTGATACCGAAATAGGTCGAAAGTTTGCTGATCTTCAGGGTTGGATAAACCAGCACATTGCCCAAAGAGCTGATAAAGCTGTTTTTATGGTATCGGGCTTGCCGCTAAATTTGAAATGATGGATCACATTGTTGTACTAACCGGAGCAGGTATTAGCGCTGAAAGTGGTTTGAAAACTTTCAGAGATAGCGATGGTTTGTGGGAAGGTTACAACATTGAAGATGTAGCCACACCAGAAGCTTGGGAGTGGAACCCATCTTTGGTGCAGGAGTTTTATAATATGCGCCGCAAATCTGTTTTGGAAGCAAAACCTAATGCTGCGCATTGTGCTTTAGCGAAACTTGAGGAAAAATACAAGGTAACTATCATCACGCAAAATATTGACGATTTGCATGAACGGGCCGGTTCAACTGATGTGGTGCATTTGCATGGCATCATCACCCGTTCTCAATCCAGTAAAAACCCCAACCTGACTTATCCAATAGACGGATGGGAATTAAAAATGGGCGAATTATGTGAATTAGGCTCGCAACTAAGAGCGCATGTGGTTTGGTTTGGCGAAGCGGTGCCGATGATAGATAAGGCTGCTCAAATATGTTCACAGGCAGATATTTTCATACTGGTAGGCTCCTCATTGGCCGTTTATCCGGCTGCGGGTTTAATCAATTTTGTACCGGCAGCTGTGCCTAAATATATTATCGACCCTAAAATTCCTTCTGTTTATGGTATGGGATCTATGGTTAAAATAGAAGAAAGGGCCACAATTGGCGTGCCGGGGTTGGTTGGAGAATTGTTAAAATAAAAATAAAGAATGGAAACAGCAGACGAGAGATTATTTAAACAAGAAGAGGCAGATCTTTTATTAGATGTCATGGTGAACAGGAGAGATGTGAGGGGGAACCGCTTTACAGACCAACTAATCGAAGACGATAAGATCAGGCAAATTCTTTTAGCTGCCGTAAATGCACCGTCTGTAGGATTTTCACAACCATGGGAGTTTGTTTTGATAAAGAGCAAAGAAATTAAGCAACAAATAAAGGACAGCTTTAACCAGGAAAACGAAAAAGCGTCACATTTATTTGACGATGAAAAGCAAAAGGAATATAACCGGTTAAAATTGGAGGGTATTTTTGAAGCGCCATTAAACATTGCCATATTTTATTCGCAAAATGAAAACCCTGTGCTTGGTCAAAATTCAATGCCCGAAGTTGGACTTTACAGTGTGGTGTGCGCCATTCAAAATATGTGGTTAATGGCACGTGCTTTAAATATCGGCATGGGCTGGGTTAGTATCATCGATCCGGAAAAAGTCAAACAGATTTTAAAAGCCCCGGAAAAGAATAAACTGGTAGGGTATTTTTGCCTGGGATATACCAACGGGTTCCTTAAGCAACCAGAATTAGAGATGCTGAAATGGGAATCACGCAAAGTAACAACAGAGATGATCTTTACCGATACCTATTAAAACTAAGCTTTAAAGCAAATGGCTGAAAAATTGAAATGCATTTTTAACTGGAGCGGAGGGAAGGATAGCGCCCTTGCATTATATCACTGTCTTCAAAATCCTAATATTGAAATTAAATATTTGGTGACCACTGTAAACGATGCGCTCAATCGTATATCGATGCATGGCGTTAGACAAGAGCTGCTGATTTTACAAGCACAACGGATCGGTATTCCGCTTTATGAAGTCAGGCTGCCCGAAATGCCGGGCATGGCTGAGTACGACAATGCTATGCGCATGCATATGGAAAAATTCAGGGCTGAAGGGATAACCCATGCCATTTTTGGCGATATATTTTTGGAAGACCTTAAAAAATACCGTGACGAGCGACTTGCCGAAGTTGAAATGATCGGAATATATCCGCTTTGGAAACGCGATTCGCATGAGTTGATCAATGAATTTTTGGCTTTAGGTTTTGGAACTGTGATCGCCTGCACTCAATCCAGGCTGGAGGACTTTGCCGGGCAAGAAATTACACACGATTTGATCAAAGATCTGCCTCCTGACGTAGATGTTTGCGGCGAAAATGGCGAGTTCCATACCTTTGTATTTAAAGGCCCTATATTTTCATCACCTATTGATTACCAAACAGGGGAAAAGGTTTTTAAAGAATACGCCGCACCAAAAAATACTGATGACACCTGTTTTTCATCAGATCCGGCACCGGGCCTTTCAGGCTTTTGGTACTGCGATCTTTTGCCTATCGGTTGATGTAATGTACCGTTTGGTAGCAGCCATCTTGTTTAACCACAGTTATTTTAGTAATGGAGCCATAATCAATCTCCAACTGGAAGACTTTGTCTAAAGGAATACCTAAAACATGGGCCAATAGAGAACGAATTACGCCTGCGTGGGTTATGATAATTATTCTGTCTGCTGATTTACCTGATAACTCATCCCAAAACTGAGTACAGCGATGATGCATCTGCACAAAACTTTCCCCACCCGGGACCTGGTAATTTACAAAATCAGCCATCCATTCACTTAGAACCGGCTGATTTATTGCCGTCCACGCACACTGTTCCCAATCCCCAAAATGCATTTCCGAAAGACGCGCATCTGTCTGAAATCGATCATGTGATAAAAAGCCTGCGAGTTGCGTGCATCGTTGGTAAGGACTGGAGTAAAATAATGAACCGGGTAAGTTTGCCTCTAATTTTTGATATAAAGCCGTAAAATGCGTTTCCCAATCTGTTGCCAGTCCAATATCCGATTGCCCGTAACATAGTTTATTAGGGTTGTTCACTGTCGTATGCCGTACCAGGTAGATTTCCATCAGACAGTATATTTAAAGATCAATATAAGGCTCAGATAAAAAACTACTTCCGATACCTGCTGCACTGCGCCCAGGCAGTCACCAGTGTAGCCACCGATCCATTTTTTAAAATATCCTGAAAAATACCATCGCACTAACAACAACGGTACTAACGTAAGCAATGCGTATACATTTGCAAAAAAAAACAAAGGCGCCAGGCCGAATAGGATGGCAAATATTAATTCGCCAGAACTCATCTTAGTTGCCAATGGCTTTGATTTGCTGTTATCATCATCTCGTGCATAGGTATCAGTGTAGATCAATGATACCGCATTTAAACGGCTTATAGCATGTCCGCTTATCAACGCGATCACTAGTGTATTTACAGAGAAATACTTCAATACAGACCATTTTAAAAGCAAAATAAGCCCTAAACCAACCACCCCATAGGTGCCCAGCCGCGAATCCTTCATAATAAGCAGAATTTTTTCTTTAGTCCAGCCGCCTCCAAAGCCGTCGCAGACGTCGGCAAATCCGTCTTCATGAAAAGCACCCGTGGTAAGTATAGAAGCGATCATGCTAAATATCAGTGCAATCTCTGTCGGTAAAATCAATTGAAGCAACCAATAAACAAATGCGCTTACAGATCCAACAATAATACCGACTACCGGAAAATATTTAGATGCCTTATTCAGATATTCTTCCGAATGATCAACCCATTTGGGGCACGGTATCCGCGTAAAAAACATTAATGCGGTAAAGAATATTTTTATTTCCCGTTTCATTATTCTTTGTTGCTAACTCCGGCAGACTCAAAATTCGCCATTTCATTTAAAAAACTAACCGCTGCGCTCACCAGTGGAAATGCGACTGCTGCACCGGTCCCCTCACCCAAACGCATCCCTAAATTCAAAAGCGGGGAGAGGTGGAGATATTCTAACAACAACTGATGCCCTTTTTCGTCTGATTGATGGCAGGTAACAATATAGTTTTTTATTTCCGGATGGAGTTTAAAAGCAGCAAGGTAAGCAGTGCTGGCTATAAAACCATCAAGTAGTATAACCATCTTGTTTGCTGCACCCTGTAGCATGGCGCCCGTCATCATCGCGATTTCAAATCCTGAAAATGCTTCCATGATTTTTCCCCAATTATCTAAATTGCCATGGTAAGCAGCAACAGCCTGCAATACGCTGATCTTTTTGTTTAAACCTGCATCGTCAAGCCCGGTACCGCGGCCCGTACAGGTTGCAAGGTCGATACCCGTAAAGTAATGCATTAACAAGGATGCTGATGAAGTATTTCCAATACCCATCTCTCCAAAAGCAATACAGTTACAGCCAGCTTTATGCAAATCATTAACAATGGCTGCACCTTTTTCGATGCTTTCAGTCAACTCAGCTGGCGTCATAGCAACTTCTTTCAAGCAATTTCGTGTACCCTTATTTACCTTGTAGTTTAACAGGTTTTCAGTGTGACCGAAATCATGATTTACCCCCGCATCGACCACCTTAACCTTTAAACCATTCTGTTTTGCGAACACATTGATCGCAGCACCCCCGTTTAAAAAATTCATTACCATCTGGTAAGTCACTTCCTGCGGATATGGCGTGACCCCTTCGTGAACAAGTCCATGGTCTCCGGCAAATACAACCACATTAGGCTTTGATAACAC
>Ga0070671_100005339_pt1 | contig 10243 bp, 7 predicted proteins | sample KBSS73metaG_FD_65341 | JGI IMG/M metagenome (GOLD analysis project Ga0070671, IMG submission 65341) | Switchgrass rhizosphere microbial communities from Kellogg Biological Station, Michigan, USA - KBS S7-3 metaG | ecosystem: Host-associated > Plants > Roots > Rhizosphere > Soil ... | reverse complement strand
TGAGGATGGCAATCTACGCTATCCAATGCCCCAGCTACTGCACGCAGACCATCTGAATTCTGAGAGAGGAATTCACCGGCAGTGGCTCGGCATCCAACCTCGTCCTTGCAAAACTGGGGCTCCGCCGTCCGTCCCCCGATCAAGTCGTCAGGTCTTTTACGCTCAGATGCCATGCCATCACACTCAAATTACAGTGGGGCCCGTGTTCAATGCTCAGTTGCCGTCTATGAGCTATTTGGCCTCATAGTAGGTTTGGTCAGTGGGAATGGGAATACGCATAACTACGTGTTTTAGAGCCGGAATCTACGTGGAATGAGATCGCTTCCTCGGAAACACGAGGATGTTGGCCACTTCCTCCGGTGAAAACGCCATGAATTGGCCCATCCCGGCATCCGCGAAAAGCACGTAAATTCCGACGCCAAAGCAGGTAGTTTTACGTCTATCGACTTCCTGAGCGAACGCCTACCCTCTAGGCACACATTCGCTTGTTTCGTGCATCGAGGCTGGTCATGCAGGAACTGATAATGATCGGATTTGCTGAGAAGCATCGAGCGGTTGAGGTATTACCACAACTGCAACGGCTGAGGTTTGATTGGTGCGTCGATCTGCAAAATGCTGTAGCTGTCGAAATTGAAAAGGACGGAAGGCTGAGGTTGCACCACAGTCAGTTGTTAGATCCCGCTGTTGGTTCAGATGCGGAGCATTGGAAGTCGATCTTAAATGCAATTCTCCCTCAACCCCATATTCCCCCACTGAGCCCAACTAAAACGGTTCGCGAAGTCCGCACTCTTAACGCCGAAAGTCGCCGCATCCTCAAGACTTCGTCACTTGATCGTGACTTCCTCCGCGATGCAGCCGCTCTGTTGAGGCCTGGCAACTCTGCGATTCTTGCAATTATTCGTCAATCAAAGCCCGCATTGGCAGTGTTGTTGGGATACAGCTATATCGTATTGCGCACCAGTATTGATCTGGCCACAAATGATCATTCGTGAACATTAACGCCGATCTTTTCAGATCGCTCTCAGGCTAATAAAACCTACGGCTGCACCATTCCGTTTCGGATTGCGTAGCGAATCAATTCGGCAAGCGATGCAAGACGGAGCTTCTTCATTGCTTCAGAGCGGTGCCCTTCTGCGGTACGAGCGGAGATGTTAAGACGATCTGCAACTTCTTTGTTGCTTCTGCCCTCCGCCAAAAGCTGTACCACTTCTCGTTCTCGGGCAGTAAGAATCGACGGCCTGTGATCCGGTTCCGCGATAGTCTTTGCGAGATATGCTTCGGCTAATGCTTCAGCGACTCGTGACGTAAAAAATCGGTGTCCCTTTGCCACGCTTTCCACAGCAGCAACCACATTTGCGCCCGCATCCGATTTCAATACGATGCCGCTCACTCCCGCTTCTAGTGCGTCGACGATAATTTTCTCGGTTTCGTGCATGGTGTAGATCAAAATCTTGACATGCGTTTGGTTCTTAATGATGTGCCGAGTGACCTCCAACCCATTCACTTCCGGCATTGACATATCGATGATCGCCAAGTCTGGCCGCAACTTCTCGGCCATCTCGATGGCAAGTCTTCCATTGGATGCTTCACCGCAGACGCTCCAGCCCTGCTGTTTTTCGAGCAGGTAGCGAAGGCCTGCTCGGGTAAGGTCGTGATCATCGGCTAGCAAGATTCGCAGCATTTGAAGCTCCGTTAGTTGGTATGGAGACGACTACTCGTGTGCCGCGAGGACTCGAACTGATCTTGAATGTGCCCTTGAGCTGTCGTACACGCTCACGCATCCCCGCGATTCCGACTCCAAGAGATGCTGTGCTTTCGATGAGCGAAAGGTGTTCGGGGCTCATGCCACTGCCGTTGTCCTCTATTTCGAGAGTTACTTTCTTTCCATTCGGTACAAGACTTACTGAGATGGCACTCCCTCCCGAATGACGGATCACATTGGTAATACTTTCCTGCACGATGCGAAAGAGGGCTCGCTCACCGTCGGGGCTTATATCCGGAATCTCCGCCGGAGTTTGAAGATTCACGCGAAGAGGAGTTCGTTTCTGTAAACCCTCCAGGTACCAATGCAATGCGGGTACTAGCCCCACACCATCAAGGATCGGGGGATGAAGGACATACGAGACAGTTCGAATCTCATTCAATGCCTCGCGGCTCGCAACATGCGAGTCCTGCAGAAGCTTGCGCAGCTGGTCATTGCCAGGAGGAAAATCGGCGAGGACCTGGCCAATTGTGAGAGCCATGCCCGAAAGATGCTGGGCAGTGCCGTCATGCAAATCTCGCGCGATGCGCCTTCGTTCTTCATCCTGGGATTGAAGAAGGTGGCCCGCCGTCTCACGTAGAGATTCTTCAGCCTGACGCATTCTCCGGCGATGGACAAGCAGGGCGACGATCAATAGAAACTGCGCCGCAATAATTGCTATACCTGCAAGGATGCGCCATCGATACAACTCCCACGCCGTAAAGGTTCTGTATTCGACCGCGCTTCCAGGTGGCAGATCGTCTACAGAGAATCCCCATCTCTTGAGTTGTCGCCAATCGAATAGATAGACACCAGAGCCTGGTGATCCCAGGACAACGTCCGCTGGAGCCTTGCCTTGTGCAATCTGCACTGCTGCCTCTGCCGTCAGTTCTCCGGTCTTCGTCCAGCTCACAACGTAGCCGCCCACAGCTCCGATGCCAACGTAGGTATCGGAAACCGCGTACACAGGGGCCGTGGAAGCATTCGCCAGCTTACTTACGATGTCGCGGGGCACGTAGGTGTTTCCAGCGGGATCGCGGCTGTACGCGATTGGCAGGACGATCGTATCCTTCGGCAGGTGTGACACCATAGCGAGCACTTCCGGCACCGATGCATTATCTACGATCTGGATATCGAGGTTCGGATCGCTTCTCAACCGCCTCTCAAACTGCCTCAGTGTCGCCAGGTCAAGCGGAGCAACTCCAGATATCAGCACAACCTTTCGTGCCTTCCGCTGGAGCCGGTGTGCCACGCCGATCTCCTTAAGAGCATCGATATTGAACGAGACGTACACAAAATTTGCGGGATGAAATGCACCGGTCCGGTCAGGCTCTCCATTACTTACCTGAACAACCGGCACGCCCGGAAGGACTTCCGTCAGAGTATTCCCGAAAAAGATAATGACGTCGATCTTGAGATCGGCATACTGTGACCGAAGAGCAGCGACCTTCTGCTGGGTGTACTCGGGGAATCGAGTCGAGTCCAGCTGTTCGTGATAGAACTCAAGTCTAGGGCCCATCGCGGTTCGCAGATGCTGTGCCAGACTCTGCTCGAACGCGATATTGGCCGGAATGGCGCCGTCGCTTTGGTACACCAGAAGCACACGTTTGGGAGATGTTGATTGAGCAAATGAAGCAGACGACATCCAGATCGCAAGTAGGACCGTCGCAATCAGTCGCCTCATTTTCACCCGAGCGCCCACAAACCCTCTCAATAACAGTCAGCAAGGCCCCACTTACGCAGTTATTAAAATGATCTAACGCGGTGATGGTCGTCATACAGCTCCAGCCACTTAAGCGCCATTAGCATCACTTCTGTAACAGGGTTAGGCCACTTTGACCTCGCATGCAGTTCTCGAGTTCTAATGACGCCTTTCTGAGTCAGGCTCGGTTCTCGAACACCCAAAACAGCGCTCAGCGATCAAAGGACAAGCTTCTCCTAACCACCTTGTACTGTGAATCTTACCGCAACGTACAGTAACAACCACCAGCATGAAAAACGAACAAACGCTTATGGGTTATCAGTCTCGAAGTCTGCGAAATGCAATTTTTCGTCCGGTCTTATCCCCATAGTCCGAGTAAACATATCAATCGATGTGCAACATGCTCGGTCGTATGCACGCTGGATGCGCTTCATGTGCTGCTAGGCGCTTGCGTGGAAGGCAAGGGTCCTGAGGATGCGGTATTCACGCGCGCGAATGGAATTCCTGTCCGCACCCTTCGCGATGCTTGGGAAATAGCTTGCACCCTCGCCGGAGTCGGGCAATTCGTCTGCGTTGACTGCGTGACGCCTGTGCAGGTTGGCGCACATTGCCGGAAATGCTCAGGCAAGCGAACCAGATACACCGGGCTGATCTTTCATGACCTCCGGCGGACAGCCGCACGGAATCTACGTCGCGCTGGCATTTCCGAAACGGTAATTATGAAGATCGGCGGATGGCGCACCCGTAGTGTCTTTGATCGGTACGCAATCGTGAGCCGGGGTGACATCGTAGACGCTATGCAAAAACTCCAAATCAACCAGCAAGAATCACGGATGAGTCACGAAACAGGTCACGGTGCCCAGCCCGACCAGTTTAACGCTACACCCAAGAGCGTCAACTAAGGCAATGAAACCGCTGGTTTCCTGGTGCCCGGAGGGGGACTTGAACCCCCACGACCGGTTAAGGTCTGCGGATTTTAAGTCCGCTGTGTCTGCCGATTTCACCATCCGGGCTGGTTCGCTTGTGACTTCTATCCCCATGCTACCGCATCGGTTCCGGAAATCATGCCGGGAACCGGCGAGTCGTCTCGTGCGTAACAGACTTCAGGCAGCTTCAGGCCGCCGAACCTATGCCGATTCGAGAGATTTTGAAGCAGACGCTGGCCGCACTGTGGGAGAGCAAGCTCCGCAGCTTCCTCACGATGTTTGGCATCGTGTGGGGCATTACGTCTGTGATCCTGCTGGTCGGGCTTGGTATCGGATTTAGTGTCGAGCAAAAAGAACACCTCAAGACGATCGGCACCGACATCGCCATCATCTTCGGCGGAAAGACCGGAATGCAGGCTGGAGGCTATGCAGCTGGACGCGACATCCGGCTGACCATCGACGACGCAATTGCCATTCAGAAACAGGCGTCGCTCGTGAAGACCGTCAGTCCGGAGCTTCGCCGCAGTGTCTCTGAGGTGAGCCAATGGAATGCTGCCAGTCGGCCGATCCGTGGCATCTGGCCGGAGTACCAGCGCTTCCGCTCTCTCACGGTCGAGCAGGGGCGGCTGATGAACGAGCGCGATGAAGCCGACGGCGCACGCGTGATCATTCTTGGAGCTGAGGCCAATCGCCAGCTCTTTCCCGGTAAACCCGTCATCGGCCAGCCGCTGATGGTGAACGGTTATCAATACACAGTCATCGGCGTGCTCGCCAAGAAGAAGCAGAACGGAAGCTATGGCAGCGGACCAGATAACACGCAGCTCTTCACAACCTACTCCGCGATGGCGCGTGATTTCCCTCCTCCGGAGCGGCCTGGGATTACACGCGGGTACGTGAACAACATCGTTGTAGAACCTGTCTCTCCGGAGCTGCATGAGAAGGCGCTGAACCAGGTGAAGAAGATCATCGCGGAACGGCATCACTACAGCGCGGATGACAAAGAGGCGCTGTGGGTGTGGGACACCCTTGAAGGCGCCAAGTTTACGGACCGCATCTTCGGCGTCATGACGTTCTTCTTCGGCGCCGTCGCGCTTCTGACGCTCGCGCTCGGAGGCATCGGCGTCATGAATATCATGCTCGTCGCCGTCACCGAGCGGACTCGGGAGATCGGAGTGCGCAAAGCTCTTGGCGCGACTGCGATCGACATTAAACGGCAGTTCCTGGTCGAGTCCGCGATCATCACGCTGGTGAGCGGGGTCGGCGGACTCATCTGCGGTGTTGGAATATGCCTGCTGCTGCGCTTCGTTCCTCTGCCGGACTTCGTGCCACATCCTGTCGTCTCGCCTGTGGCTGTCTTTGCATCTCTGGCGACCCTGACGGCAATCACGCTGTTTGCCGGAACGTATCCTGCGATGCGTGCCGCGAACCTTAGCCCTATGGAATGCCTGCGAACGGAGTAGAGCTGTGAACCTGCGAGAGATCGTTCGTCAAAGCATCGAATCGCTGCTGCGCAATCGGCTGCGCTCCGGCCTGACGATGCTTGGCATCATCTGGGGTCTTGTGACAGTCGTACTGCTGTTGAGTTACGGCAACAGCTTGGGCAAAGAGGTCCTGAACGGCTTCCTGGGGCTTGGCAATAACGTCATCATGATGTGGGGTGGACAGACCAGCATGCAAGCCGGCGGCGAGCGCTCCGGAAAGCGGATTCACTTCAAAGACGGCGACGCGGAAGCTGTGCGCGATGCAGTTCCCTTCCTTACAGCGATCAGCTCCGAGACCGACGACGGTTTCAGCTTCAAGTACGGACCGAAGGTAGTGAACATCTCGTCGAAGGCAGTCGACTTTCCCTACGGCGGAATGCGAAAGCTGAATGTCGAAGAGGGAAGGTACTTCGAACCCGCCGACTTCACGGAGCACAGGCAGGTCGTCATCTTCGGGCCACACGCTGCGCAGAAGCTCTTCAACGGTTTTCCGCCTGTGGGCGAGACGGTACAGATTGAAGGACATGCCTTCGAGGTGATTGGCGTGCTTGCAACGAAGATCCAGGACTCATCGAACAACGGCCCGGACAACGAGAATGCTTTTGTTCCCTTCGATGCGATGCGCCTTCTTCGTGATCAGCGCGATCCCAGCAGCATCGTCTTTCAGCCCAGCTCGCCGGACCTGCACGTCAAGGCAATCCAGGCTGTCCGAAGCGTGCTGGCGAGCCGGCATCACTTCGATCCCAAAGACGACAAGGCGACTCCGACGTGGGATACGGTGGAGGATTCGCAGGAGATCATGCAGTTCTCGACCGCGCTCGAGGTCATCCTGGGGATAATCGGCGCGATGACTCTAGGCGTCGGCGGCGTTGGTGTGATGAACATCATGCTCGTCTCAGTGACCGAACGGACACGAGAGATCGGCTTGCTGAAGGCTCTGGGCGCGCGGCGGCGCGACATCATGATTCAGTTCCTGCTGGAAAGCCTCGTATTGACCTTCATCGCCGGGGTGGTCGGGATGATCGTCGCTGTCGCCGTAGGCTATCTGGTACCTCCAATGCCGCTCTACTCCGACATCTATAAAACGGCGAACCATGAAGGCGACATCATCCTGCGAGCGTCGCCCTCGATCATGCTGATCTCGTTCTTTATTCTCGGCGCGGTCGGCATCATCTCAGGGCTGCTGCCCGCGATGCGTGCGTCACGGATGGATCCCGTGGTGGCGTTGAGGCACGAATAGCTCCCAGGAGGTCCCCTCCCCCCCCCAATCAGTTTTCCTTAACTATAATTGATTCAATAAGATGTGCGATTTTAGCAATGTAAAATATTAGAAACACAGAAGTTATGGGTAAAAATATTGATCCCAAATAAGATAAGGCCGAGCATTCGCTCAGCCTTCTTCCATCTACTTCTATTGTAGAGATTCGAAGGTAATTAATCGGCGCTTTCCGCGACTTAATTTATCTCAATAACTCTCTTTCTTTCAGTGTTTTGCGCGCTCCGCGCCGATAGACAGGGCTTGACAGCGAAAATTGGCTACCTGCTCAAAGAAGACGTTGAAGATCCTCAGTTCGGTTGGCGATAACAGATATGGCCGTCTCCCAGGTAGTACTCCGCCGAGCAACTCTCTGATCCGCAGATCATCGCCTCCAGGCCTGCGCATTGTTGGCGTGTGATGAGCCCGAGTGAACCGCAGGAGGGACAGGCGAGGACGGCCATGTAGGGGTTTTCGGCCTTGCCGAGATCTCCAGCCTGTTCCAGCAGAAATAACGTACCCGGCTGCATCTGCTCCGGGATCCATACCTCGAGGAAGTTCAACTCAGCGACCATGAGAGCCTCATCGTTCTATTGGGTTTCTGGGATGTCGATGCGCGCGTGCCTGGGAGCATTGCGCGGGCTGGAGGAAGTGTGCGGCGGGGCCTCCTTGGGGGTGAGATATCTGCACCAGTTATGGTGCACAGAATATAGCAATCTGCGACGGTGTCAATGGTGCTTTTTGGGTAAGATACCGCCGTGGTTCGGGTCATTGAATGACGGCCCCAAAAGTGCCCGGTTCCGAGACGCGTCCTCAGCGGGAGCTATAGAGGGCATGGTAGAGCTGGCGGTTGCGAATGATGGCCTGCACATACTCGCGTGTCTCGGTATAGGGGATGGACTCCACGTACTCAGCCATGTCCTTATAGTCGCCGGCGGACATCCACTGGCGAACGGGGACATCGCCTGCGTTGTAGGCTGCAAGGGCGTATTCGACCTGGCCGCCGAAGCGATCAAGTACCTGGCGCAGGTTCAGGGTTCCGAGCTGCAGATTCGTCGATGGATTCAGAAGCTGCGACGTGCTGAAGTGCTTGATTCCCTGCTTGCGCGCGAGCGATTTGCCGACAGAAGGCAGAAGCTGCATAAGCCCGTAAGCATTAGCGCGGCTGACTGCTCCGGGATTGAACTCGGACTCCTGCCGTATGAGCGACGCGACGAGGAAAGGATCGAGGGAGTTCTTCTCGGAGTTTGAAGCCAGATCGGGCCAATAGGGACGCGGAAAGAGCAGCTGCCAATAGACGGTGGGAACCTGGTCCATAGGAAGAGCAAAGAAGGAGATGCCGCTCTTCTTCATGGACTGGAGGGCGCGGGTCGTCTCTCCGAAGGAGTTATAGATCTCGGCCTGGCCGAGCGCTCCCCACTCGTCGGCGGTGGGGCTGGCCTGAATCTCGGGGCCGATGTACTCGTTGAGGGCGGCGTTGGCGAGCAGGCGTGCCTTGATCAGGTGAGGCTCGTTATCAGGAAGCTCGCCGGTGAGCGGCGGAACGACCGGCTGCTTAACGGCGGCGAGCACCGGCGAAGGAGGTGTGGCCGGCGCCTGCGTGCCAATAACAGCGACGCGTTTGCGTGCAAGTTCGGCGTAGTAGTAGTTGACCCATGTGGAGGAGAGGGTGCGGTAGTAGTTGGCGGCCTGGCCCAGGTTATGCTCTTCGTCCTCGTAGATGCGGCCGCGCCAGTAGACTGCGCTGGGAATCTCGATGCCTCCGCCGTAACGCTGAATCTGCTCGTCCATCAGGCGGGCGGCTTCGGAGTAGTTGCGCAGGCGATAGTTCATCCATGCCGCGCGCCAGTGAGCCGAGGGCGCATAAGTGCTGCGCGGGAAGAGCTGCACCAGGAGCGTGTAGTGGTAGATCGCCTGCTCGGAGTCGTGCGCGATGAGATACATGTTGCCGCCGGAGTAGAGCGCCTCCTCGAGCCAGCGGCTTGTGGGAAAGCGCTTGATCATCTGGTCGATGACCCACTTGTGTCCGTCATGATCCTTCTCGGCGCGTGAGAGCTCGGCGAGAAGATAGAACTTAGCGGCAGCGGTGTCGTCGGCGGTCTCGGGGAGACGCTCGACATCCCGGCGACTGATGCGCTTGAGCTTGTAGTCGCAGACGGCGACGTAGATGGAGAGGGAGTCGCGGTCTGCCTGTGAGAGGCTTTGGTCGTTGCGCGCGATCTCGTGATACTCCTGCCCGGCCTCGTTGTAGCGCCTGGCATTGAAGAGCTGGTCAGCGTGAGCCTTGCGCTCCGTGGCATTCAACGGCACAGACATGGCGTCAAGCTGCTGGCGTGCCTGGGTGGCTTCGGACGAGAGCGGGAACTTCGCGTAGATACCGCGATAGATGGGCGCGGCGTGGCCAACGTCACCCGCTAACTGGTAAGCGCGAGCAAGGGTGTAGCGGAAGTCGCTGTGGCCGCCTTGCTGCGTTTCCTGCAAGGGACCAAGCACGGCGAGCGCGCCCTGCGGGTTGCTCTGCTGCAGGTATGCGCTAGCCAGCAGGATGGGAGCGTTCGCGTTGAAGATGCTGTCGGGATGGCGATCTGCGAAGTGGTCGAGCAGGGCGTAGGCGTCGGCCCCGCGTGCGGCCTGTAGAGCAGCCTGTGCGCCGAGGTAGTCAGCGTAGTCGTCGAGAGCTTTGCCGCTGGCCTTGGCCTGTTGGAATGCGGTGTAGGCGTCGTTGTATCGCCGGTCGAGCATGTAGGCGTGGCCGATGGCGAGGTATGCAGTCGCCGCGCCTTCGCCAGGATGCGCGTGCGCGTAGTTCTGCACGCCGGCGTAAGCAGCGGCCAAACGGGTAGATGCAAGCTGCTGGGCCATGGGGCGGAGCTGTTCGGTGGCGTGAAAGACGCTCGTGAGATGAGCGGTCTGCGCTGTGGGCTTTGCAGAGGAGCGCTTCCCTTTCGCAGTCTTACTGGTGGTCGACTTTCCGCCGGACTTTGCAGTGGTCTTCGAGGTCGCCTTGGGCTTCGCAGAGGAACTGCTGGGCTTTGTGGAGGACGACGGCTTGCTCTTTGAGGATGAAACCTTTTGATCATCGTGCGTGATGCCACGCGCCGGAGACGGCACGCCAACCAGGATAGAACCAAGCAAAAC
>Ga0070671_100005336_pt1 | contig 10248 bp, 6 predicted proteins | sample KBSS73metaG_FD_65341 | JGI IMG/M metagenome (GOLD analysis project Ga0070671, IMG submission 65341) | Switchgrass rhizosphere microbial communities from Kellogg Biological Station, Michigan, USA - KBS S7-3 metaG | ecosystem: Host-associated > Plants > Roots > Rhizosphere > Soil ... | reverse complement strand
CGGCACGAACCTGCCGACGGCGTTGCCGTCGAAGCGATAGCGCCCGAAGTCGTAATAGCCCAGTTCGATCGCACCGAACGGGCTGAAGCGCCAGCCGCCGCGGCCCGTCCACGCGGTGTCGTTGTCGTCGAGCGTCGCGTTGTTGAGCCCCGTAAGATCGGACGGTGATCTGTTCAAATGGCCGGAACCTGCGCCACCGCCGATATACCACGGCGGGGCGGGGTAGGTGCCGAGCGGCGGCATCGTCTGCGCGACCGCCACCGAAGTGGCGCCGGCCAGTGCAACGGCCATGAGGATGTTTGCGTGCTTCTTCATCTTACCTCCAGTGTGCTAGGTTGAAACTTGCACCGCGACATGCGTTCGAGTGTAGGCCAAGCGTGATCTCGAACGCTTGAGCAATCTCAATGTCCCGGCACTTCGCGCGAAAATGCTACAAAGCCCTGCGGCGTGATCGACTTAGACTTTCGAGCTTATCCTGTCGGTCGAGGGCGCGGGCCGCGCTCGAACGCGGCTTGCTTGCCAACCTCAAGCGCCCGCTTGGAATCCAAAGCTCCGAGGCTGGGCAGCCTCGGTCTTCAAAACCGAGGCAGTTGCTCCCGTCAGCGCAAACAACCGCGGCCATGCAGAAATGCAGTCTGCCGGTGGCTGGTCTCCGTCGATAGGACGCATCTGCGCAGCAAATCGGCCGCACAAACGACACAAACGAAAAACGCACCCGAAGGCGCGCTCCCGGTTCTGAACCTCGAATGTAGCAGGACCGGTTGACCGTCGCCGCGAGCGCCTACGGGCATGGACTGTGGTTTCCATTGCCGGCACCGCCTTCGCGATCACGTAACTGCCGGCGCTCCTACGCAGCGTGCGAGCGCGCACTGAAGGGCAATCGCCCGCGCAGGTCGCATGTCAGGTCGTCCACGGCAATGGGCTTCACGAAATGGCGATCGAAGCCCGCCTCGCGTGTTCGGTCGCGGTCCTTCGCCTGTCCCCAACCGGTCAGCGCGTAGAGCACCATCTCGCGGCCCCATTCGCGCTCCCGTAGCGCACGTGCTGCCGCGTACCCGTCGAGGTCGGGCATTCCGATGTCGAGAATCGCCACCTGCGGCCTGAACTCTTCTGCGATCGCGAGCGCCTCGCGACCATTGCGGGCCGTGTACGTCTGGTGCCCGAGGAGCTGCAGCAGCATGGACAGGCTGGCCGCGCTGTCCGCGTCGTCATCCGCGACCAGGATGCGAAGGCCGGCTTGCTCGGTCGACTGAGCGGCCGACTCCTCGGTTCGGGTCGGTGCATCGCAAAGAGGAAGCTCGAAGACGAACACACTTCCGCATCCCTGGCCGCCGCTTCGCGCGCTGATGGTGCCGCCATGCAATTCGACGAGGCGCCGTGCGACCGATAGACCAAGCCCGAGTCCTTCCGGGACCGCGTCGCCGCCTGGACGCGGCGCCTGCACGTACGGCTCGAAGATCTTGTCGATCAACGCGCCATCGATGCCGATGCCGGTGTCGATCACTTCGACATGGGCAGCGATCGCCCCTGCCGCCGATTCGGTGCGGGTCGCCACGATCTCGATACGTCCGCCCGGTGGCGTGAACTTGCAGGCGTTGAAAAGAAGGTTGCCGAGCACCTGCGCGACCCGAACCTCGTCGACGTCGACGTAAAGCGAGTCGCTCGCCAGCCGGACCTCGATCTGCTGCCGCTTGGCCGCAACCTTCGCCTGCACGGCCGCAACCGCATGGGCGATGACGCCACGCAGGTCGACCGGCTTGCGGCGCAGAACGATCGTGCCATCGTGCAGCCGATGCACATCCAGCAAGTCGTCCACCAATCGCGCGAGCGTCGTGCTCTGCCGTCTTATCAGTTCGACCGAACGCAGCTCGGTCGCGCCCATTGCGGTCGATCGCCTCAGCAGTTCGACCGCATTGCGAATGGAACCGAGCGGATTGCGCAACTCGTGCGCGAGCACGGCGAGGAACTGGTCGTTGCGATGCGCCCGATCCTGGATCCGCTTGTACCGATCGCGCTCGGTGAGATCGCTGAGGATGAGCGTGACCGCATCCATTCCCTCGACGCGCTGCGCGAGGAGCTCCACCTGGATGTGGGAGCCGTCACCCCTCGTCAGCGTGAACTCGGTGGGTGTCGTTCGACTCGCGATCGCGGCGAGCGAATCATTGATCGCCCGGGCGCCGAGCAGCGTTTGCAACGGCTTGCCGAGCAGCGTGTCGCGCGGCCGTCCGACCATCGACGCGAATTGCTCGTTCACGTAGAGAACGTCGCCATCGAGAGAGACGGTCACCGCGCCTTGCTGCATGTGGTCGACGAGGGCGCGATAAGGACGATGAGCGTCGGCGACGAGCATGATCTGTTCTCCGCCGACCACCACGCCATCGATCTCTCCGTTGTGAATCGCCTGCAGCGCCCGTTCCGCCTCCTCGACGCCGCCGAGCGGATTGAATTCGCTCATCAGGAACGACGTGTAGCCGTTGCCGACGGCAACCGCCGTCGCGCGCAAGCGCAGGCAGCGACCGTCGGCGTGAAGGAGGTCGACGTCCAGGACGGAGTCGGGCGAGCTCGCTTGCAGGAAGCGCTTGAACGACTCCTGGTCTTCGGAGGCGAGCAAGCTCCCGATCGGAGTCGTGAAAAGCTGCACCAGCGAACGTCCCAGCACGGAGGCGAAACGCTGATTGGCGTAAAGGATCTCCCCGCCGTGCGATACGGTAACGACGCTGTGCGGCAACCGCTCGAGCAGCATGCGACTCGGCACTTTGCTGGTCTCGAGTAGCACGACCCGGTGCGTGTCCGCGTCCTCGCCGACGACGAATCCGTCGAGCTCCTCGGCGATCAGCGCCCGACGCATTTCCTCGGCGCTTTCGAGGCGCTCTCGGAGGAGCGCGATCTCGAGATCGAGCTTGTCTTGCGATTCCATGGTGAACGCGCAGATCGCCGGTCAGGGGCCGCGGGGGCGCAACTGCAGGCCAACGAGCGTTCGCTCGGTGTCGGAAAGATCGCCGATGATCTTGCGCAGCGGTTCCGGAAGCTTCCTGACGAGCGTGGGGATGGCGACGATCTGGTCCTCTTTCGCGAGCCGCGGGTTCTGCATCAGGTCCACGACTTCGATGTGATAGCGCCCGGGCATGTACTGTTCGCAGATGCGCTTCAGATTGTTGAACGCGAGGACCGACTTCGGAGTTTGCCCGGCCGTATACAAACGCAATTCCCACTTGTCGGCCAGGTTCGCAACGGCGTTCTCTCCAGTGGGTGCTCCTGACGCCATCCCGTTCATGCTTTCATTGCTCATCGCTTCTCTCCATCCCCGCCACGGCGGCGCGCCGCTGCCGATCGATCGCTCTCGATGCTGTTCGTCGCCAGGCGAAACTGCTCGAGCTGCACGGCGGACTCCTCGTCGATGACCCTGACCTCATGCTGCAACGCGTCGATCTGCGCCGCCAGAACCGTGCGTCGACGCTCGAGCTCGCGTTGACGCCGCTTCATCTCCTGCTCGAGGTCGAGTGCCGCGGACTTTTCGCGTGCTTCCTGCGCAGCGCGAAGCGATCCCGTCAACACGCCTTCCGGTCCGACATACACGTCCAGAAGGTCGATGCCTCCGGACGTGATCACGAACTCGCGTATCTGGTTCGAGTGCTTCATCCCGCGCGACTTGATCACGTACAGGCCGCGATTGCGCTCGCCGCCGGCTTCGATGTCGCGCAGCACGAGCCAGGTGTCGATCAGCGAAGAGACGCCGACATCGGTCGCCTCCAGCGCATGGCCACCGCTCGTCAGGCTCACGAACATGGCGGTCACGCCCTTCGACTTCAGATAGTCGATGAGCCGCAACATCATCGACGCGGCATCGAGCGAGTATTGCGAGTCCGCGAAGTTGCTCATCGGGTCGATCACGACCGCTTGCGGCTCGAATTCGCCGACAAGGCGATGGATCTGGGCGAGGTGCATCTCGAGGCCGTGGACCGCGGGGCGCGAGGCCTCGACGCGAAGCAATCCCTTGTCGATCCACGTTCGAAGGTCGATACCGACACTGCGCATGTTGCGAACGATCTGGTCGGGTGATTCCTCGAACGCGAGGTACAGGCAGCGCTCTCCCTGCCGGCAGGTGGCATCCGCAAAGTGCGCCGCAAGCGTGGACTTGCCGGAGCCGGCGGTACCCGAAACAAGGATCGACGAGCCCCGGTAATAGCCCTTCCCACCGAGCATCGCGTCGAGCCGCGTGACCCCGGAAGCGACGCGCTCGGTGCTGACCCGATGCTGCAAGCCGAGTGATGTGATCGGAAGGACCGAGATTCCATGCTCGTCGATGAGAAACGGGTACTCGTTGGTTCCGTGATTCGTTCCTCGATACTTCACGACTCGCAGCCGGCGGGTGGACCTCTGCGCATCGACCCGGTGATCGAGGAGGATCACGCAGTCCGAGACATATTCTTCGAGTCCCTGCCGCGTCAACGTGCCGTCTCCGCGCTCCGCCGTGATGACCGCTGTGACGCCGCGGTCCTTGAGCCAACGGAACAGGCGCCGCAGTTCGGAGCGAAGCAGCGCCATGTTCGAGAAACCCGAAAACAGAGACTCGATCGTGTCGAGCACCACTCGCTTGGCGCCGACGGAGTCGATCGCAAGCCCAAGCCGAAGGAACAGCCCCTCGAGGTCATATTCGCCGGTCTCTTCGATCTCGCGACGGTCGATGTGTATGTGATCGAACGCCAGCTTGCCTTCGCGTACAAGTCGGTCGACGTCGAACCCAAGCGAAAGCACGTTCTGCGCGAGCTCCTTCTCGGTCTCCTCGAAGGTGATGCATGCACCGGGCTCGCCGAACTCCGTTGCTCCGCGAATGAGAAACTCCATCGCAAGCAGCGTCTTCCCGCAGCCCGCGCTGCCGCACACGAGCGTTGGACGCCCACGGGGAAGGCCGCCGAGCGTGATCTCGTCAAGTCCCGTGATGCCGGTGCGAGCCTTGGGGAGATCACTCGCAAGGGGGCCCCCGATCGCGTCGGAGTTCATCGAAGCCAAGGCGCGCAGCGCCGAGGAAGGGGGCAAAGGATCGTTCATGACGCGGCGGTAGGGTGCCGGGCGTTATTCTAGCCCCGGAAACGTGATCGGCACCCTGCGCCTGACGCGTGCCGTTCGTGGCGAGCCCCGCACATTTCCCCGCCTGCGTCCTTGATGTACTCGCTATGAATGCGATGCCCGCGGAACTCGAGCGTCTGCGACCCGCACTATGGCGTTCCCGGCAAAAGCGTGGTCAGGAAGCGGCGATAAGCGTCGCAAGAAATCCAGCAAAGCCTGCGTGGAACGCAGCGAATGCGTTTACTGAAAAGGGGAAGCGCTGCTGAAAAGCAGCTTTGCGCTGCTAGCAAAGCGTTGGTGGACAGCGTTGCTGGCAAGCGGGCATGCGTTGCTGGCAATCAGCGAAAGCTGTGCTGGAAAGCAGAAGGCGTTAGAGGAGCATCGTCGAGTTGCGCACGCGGACTGACCTCGCATCGGCGAAGGGCCTCAGCAAGAACCGGCAACTTGCAGCAAGAGCAGGATCGTCTTGCTCTGCGGTGAGGCGGTACCACTCGACGCACCCGCGCGCCGACCGGCGTACGCGTGGACAGGTCTTCGCACGTCTATCGACTGCTTCCCGATGCAGCGCAGTCCGGCGGGATGGGCCGCGTTCGAGCCGCATGCGCCGGGATGAGCCGCCGCATGCGCCCGGATGAGCCCCTTGCCGCTAGACGCGGCCCATCACCATGAGAATGATCAGGATGAGCAGCACGAGCCCCAGTCCCCCGCTTGGCCAGTAACCCCAACCGGAGCTGTAGCCCCATGTCGGCAACGCACCGATCAAAAGCAGAATGACGATGATGAGCAGGATCAGCGATATCGACATACGACCTCCGTTTCGTCAGCGTCGGAAATCAAGGACCGCGCATGCGCGGTTCACTCTTTTTCTTTCGCAACGTGTAAGAATTACGTACGAGTCGATGGCGGCTGCTGACTCGACGTCGCTTCGACGCTCTTGAAGCCGCTTCTGCCGCCTGCTTCGCGCCTCTCAACGAAGCAACGCACATGCCCGGCCTAGCCTCGAACGCGCAGCATGATCTTGCCGACGTGGCGCGACGACTCCATCAACGCGTGTGCGTCGGTCGCATGTTCGAGCGGGAACGTCGAATGAATCACCGACTTCAGCTTGCCCTGCTCGAGCAACGGCCAGACCCTGGCGCGGAGCTCCTTTGCAAGCATCGCCTTGCGCGCGGACGGGCTCGCCCGCAGCGTGGAGCCCGACACGGTGAGGCGCTTCAGCATGATGAAGCGCCAGTCGCACTCGACACGGCTTCCGTTCAGAAACGCTATTTGCGCGAGGCGCCCTTCCAGCGCGAGGCATTTCAGGTTCCGCTCGATGTAGTCGCCGCCCACCATGTCGAGGATCACGTCGACGCCGCGCTTTTCGATGCGCTTGATCTCTTCGGCGAAATCGTGCGTTCGGTAGTTGATCGCATGGTCCGCTCCCATCTTCAGGCAGAACTCGACCTTTTCTTCGCTGCCGGCGGTCGTGATGACCTTGGCACCGAACGCCTTCGCAAGCTGGATCGCGGCGAGACCGATGCCGCTCGTGCCGCCATGCACGAGAAACGTTTCGCCGCTGACGAGCCTTGCGCGATCGAAAACGTTGTTCCAGACGGTGAAGTAGTTCTCCGGCAAACCGGCCGCCTGCTCGAGCGACCAACCGCTCGGGATCGGCAGGCACCACGCCGCCGGCGTTCCGCAATATTGAGCGTAACCGCCGCCGGGCGTGAGCGCGCACACCATGTCCCCCATCGCGGGGCTCGTCACGTTGTCGCCGCAAGCAACGACGCGGCCGGCGACTTCGAGCCCGAGGATCGGAGACGCGTCGGGCGGCGGGGGATAGGTGCCCGCACGCTGCGCGCAATCGGGACGATTGACGCCGGCGAACGCGACTTCTATCAGCACTTCGTCCGCGCGCGGCGTAGGCACGGGCCCGTCCTCGACATGCATCACTTCGGGCGGTCCGGGTTGCGTCACGGCGATGTGACGCATCGTCGTTGGAAGGGTCATCGCAATGCTCCGCGGCAAAACGCCGATTCTACGCACCGCCGAGGCGATCTCGGCTCGCATCATTCCTGCTGCGCGCGCTTGGCGCTGCGAGGCAGTGGCAGCAGCATTGCGCAAACGGCCGCGAGCGCGGCGACCGCCGCCGATGTACCGAACACGAGCGGGACTTCGAATCGCTCGAGCAGATATCCGCCAAGCGCGTTGCCGGCGCCGATGCCGCTCACGATGCACGTCGCGGACCACGTGAACGCCTCGGTCGCGTAACGCGCGGGCGCGTACGACGACACCAAAAGCGTCACGATCGTAAGCGCCGGCGCGATGCAGAGACCTGCGATGAACGCGGCGACGCATAGCCACGCGGCCGACGAAATGATCGAGTGAAGTGCGAGCGGTGCGACGATGATTGCAAGGAGCGTGCGCAGCTGCCGCTCGACCGCAGGCGCGATGTGCAATCCGCCGTAGAGCAGTCCGCCGATCGCACTGCCGGCCGAATTGATGGCGAGCAGCACGCCGGCGAGCGGCACGTTGCCTTCGCGCGCAGCGAACCCGGGATAGCTGATCTCGAGCAGACCCAAGCTCATCGTCAGCAGGAACGTCGTGGCAAACACGCCGAGCAGCCGAAACTCCGTGAGTGGACCGAGCAAGTGGCGCTCGGCATGCGGGTCGTGCCGCCAGTACCGCAGCGCAGGGGACGCGAGAAACAGCGGGACGGCGATCGTCGTGAAGATCCATGCCGCACCGAACGCGACGACCGGCGAACCAACGGCGAGCAGCAGTGCGATCAGCCCGGGGCCGACGGTGAAGGCGAGCTCGATCAGGACGGAATCGAGAGCGAAGGCCGTCTTCCGCGCGTCTGCGTCGCTGAAACGATGACGCCACATCGTTCGCGTGAGCACGGTGATGGGCGGTGCGAACGCGCCCGCGAAGGCGGCGACGAGTGCGATTGCGGTCTTCGACAGCCCGAGCGGGCCCGCGAGCCACAGCACGAAGAGCGCGGCGGGACACGCGATGCCGGTGACGATCAGCGCCGAGCGCACGCCCCGGCGATCGATCCAGCGCCCGATGATCGGCGCCACGGCAGCCGAGGTCCCGAGGTACGCACCGACCGCCGCGCCTGCGGCTGCGAACGACCCGGTCAGCGCGCGCACGTGCAGCAGGAGCGCGAGCGTGACGGTCCCCAGGGGCATTCGCGCAACGATCGCCATCGCGAGCAGGCGCGCGACGTCCGGCAGCCGCACGAATGCCGCGTAGCGCGAAAACGCGGCAGCAAGCATTACGGACGAACGACGGTTGCGGATCCGGGATTCAGTAGACGACTTGCACGTTCTGCGGAGCAAGCCATTCGCGCAGCCGATCGATCAGCGCGTCGTCGGGGTTCACGCGCCATGCTTCGGGGAGCTCGATCTCGCCGCCGATGCGCTCGTTGACGTAATGGATGGTGACCGGCGTGTTGCCGGGCCGGAACGGCTGCAGTATCTCGGCCAGGCGGTCGGCGGACGCGTTGCCGTTGCACGCCAGGCGTATGCCCTTCGCCTTCTGCTTGCGGATCGTCCCGAGATCGAACACGTTTTCGGCGACGATGCGCAAGCCCTGCGCCTCGCCGTCATCGGTCATCCGCTGCGTCACGCGTATCTCCATCAGAACGAGCTGGTCTTCCCGGAGCAGCGGACGCACGGCGTCGAACGTCTCGTTGTAGACCATGACTTCGGCGCGGCCCTTGCCGTCGTCGAGCATGACGAAAGCCATCTTGCCGCGCCGGCTCGTCTGTACCCGCAACGCGGTGACGATTCCGGCGACCAGCACGCGATCGTTTCGGGGCTGCAGCGCGGCCAGTGACGTGCGGACGATCGGAGCGAGCTCGGCGGCGTACGCGGCGAACGGATGGCCGCTCAAATAGAACCCGACCGCGAGCTTCTCCTGCGTCAGCCGCTCGGCTTCCGTCCATTCGCGCGTCGACACCATGGCCGCGATCTGCGAAGCCGGTTCCTCGCCGAAGAGTGATACCTGGCTCGCGGTTGCCGCCGCACGCTCGCCGGCGTCCAGCGCAAGTCCGACCGATGCGAACAGCGTCGATCTCCGCACGTCGAGCGTGTCGAATGCACCGGCGCGCACGAGCGCTTCGACGACGCGGCGGTTCACGATGCGCTTGTCGACGCGGCGGCAGAAATCGAACAGGTCCGTGAACGCCCCGCCCGCGTCGCGCGCGGCGACGATCGCGTTGATTGCCGCCTCGCCGGTTCCCTTGATGCCGCCGAGCCCATACCTGATGCTTCGCGTGTCGACGGGCTCGAACCGATAGCGCGACGCGTTGACGTCCGGTGGCAGGATCTCGATGCCCTGCGCCACGGCATCGTCGTAGAACGTCTTCACCTTGTCGGTATCGTCCATGACGAGCGACAGGTTCGCCGCCATGAACGCGGCGGGATGATGCGCCTTGAAGTACGCGGTCTGGTAGGCGACGAGCGCGTAGGCGGCCGAGTGCGACCGGTTGAAGCCGTAGCCCGCGAACTTCTCCATCAGGTCGAACAATTGCACGGCCTTCGCTCGCGAGAGGCCGTTCTGTTCGGCGCCCGCGACGAAGATGTCGCGCTGCTTCGCCATCTCCTCGGGCTTCTTCTTGCCCATCGCGCGGCGCAACAGATCGGCGGCTCCGAGCGTATAGCCGCCTATGACCTGCGCAATCTGCATCACCTGCTCCTGGTACACCATCACGCCATACGTCGGCTCCAGGATCGGCGCGAGCCGCGGATCGAGATATTCGACACGCTCGCGTCCGCTCTTGCGCGCCGTGTAGTCGGGGATCAGCTCCATCGGACCCGGCCGATAAAGCGCGACGAGCGCGACGATGTCCTCGAAACGCGTCGGCGGCGCCTGCTTGATCAGGTCGCGCATCCCGCGCGATTCGAACTGGAACACCGCGGTCGTGTTGCCTTTGCGGAAGATCTCGAAGGTGGCGGGATTGTCGAGCGGCAGCGTATCGAGCGCGATACTCGCGTTCGCGTCGAGCTTCCGGACGTACCGCAACGTCCAGTCGAGAATCGTGAGGGTCGTGAGGCCGAGGAAATCAAACTTGACGAGGCCGACGGACTCCACGTCGTCCTTGTCGAATTGCGACACCGGCGCCTGGGCGCCCTGCTGGACGTACAGCGGACAGAAGTCGGTCAGCTTGCCGGGCGCGATCAGCACGCCGCC
>Ga0070671_100005335_pt1 | contig 10248 bp, 9 predicted proteins | sample KBSS73metaG_FD_65341 | JGI IMG/M metagenome (GOLD analysis project Ga0070671, IMG submission 65341) | Switchgrass rhizosphere microbial communities from Kellogg Biological Station, Michigan, USA - KBS S7-3 metaG | ecosystem: Host-associated > Plants > Roots > Rhizosphere > Soil ... | reverse complement strand
GCGCGTGTAGCCGAAGCCGGGGTCGAAGAAGCCGGCGTAGTGCGTGCGCAGCTCACCGCTCGTGGGGTCGAACGCCGTCATCTCCGCCGCGAGGTGAGGCGGCACCTGCACCGCCTCCTCCGACAGCAGCAGGTAGAAGCGCTCGGGGTCGAGGACGATGCGGTCGCTCTCCTCGCTGATGACACGCTCCCAGTAGTCGTTGACCCGGTGCGACCGGATGTCGGCCATCGAGATGCGGGGCGTGTTCTGCCTGGCGCGGTAGCCGACCTCTCGACGTTCGTTGCCCCGCAGGTCGAGGCTCAGGAAGAGCCCGTCGGCCGTGGCGACCTGGTCCGACGGCACGACCTCGCCGCGGCGGTAGAGCAGCGGGCTGCGCTCGTGCTCCTCGAGCAGCTCCTCGTCGCTGAGGTCGGCGCGCCCGACGACCAAGCGCAGCTGGTTGAGCGAGAGGCCCTGGCGCACCTTGACCGCGAACGACAGCGGCACCACCTCGAGGTACAAGGGACCGGTGTAACCGGCGCGCACCTCGTCGAAGCGGTAGCTCCGATCGGTGATGACGCGGGTGAACACATCGAGGCGCCCGGTCGAGCTCTTCGGGTTCGCCTTCGCCCGCAACCACGGCGGCAGCTCGAGCGACTCCATCAGCGGGATGAGGTATGGCCGATTGGGCTCGAGGACCGCCCCTTCGTCGCGCAGGTCGAGCTCGTCGATCACGAGCGACTTCATCTTCAGGTCGACGGCCTCGGTGTCGGGCAGGAAGCTGCAGCGCAGGCGGTAGGCGCGCTCGCCGAGGCGGAGGTCGAGGCTGGCGGGCTGGATCGAGCTGTCGGGGATCTTGTAGCTGCCGGCGTCGACGAAGCCGAGCTGGACGGCCTCGGCGATCAGCTGCGACGGCAGCACGCCCCGGGCGTCGTCGGGGAGGTCGCCGAGGCTCACGCCGCCCATGATTCCACGCCCCACAGTACGGTCGATGGCGATGAGCGACTGGAACGCGAAGATCATCGCCGAGTTCCGCGCCAACGGCGGTCATGTCGAGAACTTCGGTGACCACCTGGTCCTCTTGCACACGACCGGCGCCAAGTCCGGGAAGGAGCGGGTGAACCCGGTCGCCTTCCAACAGGACGGCGATCGCCTCGTCGTCTTCGCCTCGAAGGCGGGCGCGCCGACGAACCCGGACTGGTACCACAACCTGCTCGCCAACCCGCGGGCGAAGGTCGAGACCGGCACCGAGACCTACGACGTGGTGGCCCGGGTCGCCGAAGGGGAGGAGCGCGACCGGCTCTGGACCCGCCAGAAGGAGCTCATGCCCGGCTTCGCCGACTACGAGATCGCCACCAGCCGTCAGATCCCCGTGATCGTCCTGGAGCGAGCTGGCTCACGTCACTAGTTCGCGGGGTGGGCGCCGGCCCGGGGCACCTCGAACCAGACCGTCTTGCCGGCGGTGCGGTTGATCACGCCCCAGCTGGAGCTGAGCATCTCGACGAGGGCGAGGCCGCGGCCCGACTCGGCGTCGATGCCCACCGCACGCACCTCGAGCGGCGCGCCGCTCTCGTCGGTGACGCTGATGCGCACGACCTCGGGGAACAGCTCGACGCCGAGGTGGCAGCTCGACCGGGCGTGGGTGACGACGTTGGTGACGAGCTCGCTGGTGAGGAGCACGAGGGTGTCGAGGGCGGCGTCGGTGACGTCGCTGATGAGGGCGCTCGTCACCGCCTCGCGCGCCTGGCCGGCGCTCAGCGTGTCGGCCGGCAGCTCCTGCTGGAGCACCCACTCCACGAGGTTGAGCACGCCGGCCAGCTCGAAGATGTCGGCGGCGAGCGACGGCACGTCACGACCCTTCTCGAGGTAGCCGACGGCGCCCGCTTCCTCGGTGGCCGGTCCCATCTCGTCCGCCGGGAGGCCGGAGAGGATGACGACGCGGGCCCCCGGCGCGGCGACCCGCAGCGGCGGCAGGGCGGTGAGGCCGTCCATGACCGGCATCGCCAGGTCGAGCACGACGATGTCGGGCTGGGTCGCGCCGGCCAGCGCGATCGCGTCTTCGCCGTTCGCTGCTTCACCGACGATGTCGAACCGCCCGTCCTGCTGCAGGAGGATGCGCAGCAGGGCGCGGAGGTCTTCGACGTCGTCCACGAGCACGGTTCGGAGCCCAGCCATGCGGTGGGAATGATGCACTACGGCTGGGTGGTCGCGGTGCCCTCGAGGGCGGCCCCGATCGAGAGGAACGCGATCGCGCCCGTTCCGGCGATGGCGACGACGCGCAGCCACCGGCCGTAGGAGTCGGTGCCGGCCGTGAACAGGTGCACGGTGGCGGCGAAGAAGAGCACGTAGCTGGTGAGGTGGATCCACCGCCACGTCGCCTGGGACAGGCGGTTGCGCACCAGCGAGGTGAGCTCGACGGCGAGCAGGAGCCAGGCCCCGACGATGCCCCACGCCACCGCCGCGGGATGCCAGCTCGTGGCGAACGGCACGAGGACGTCGACGACTCGGAAGTGGACGTAGCTGTCGGCCACGATGCCGAGGACGTGCAGCCCGACGAAGGCGACCGCGAGCCCGCCGAGGAACCGGTGCACCGCGAGCGTCCATGCCGTCGACTGCCCGCGCCCGACGATCCTCGTCGCGGTGGCAATGCCGAATCCGGTCGAGATCGTGAGCAGCAGCCAGCTCGTCAACCCGGCCGACCGGGCGACGTACCACCAGAAGTGGCCGTGCACGAGGTCACGAACCTCGGGTGCCCGTGTCGAAGCTGCCGCCCCGGTTGCCCGGCGTCGCTCCGCTCCCGAAGCCGTTGTCGTCGTTGAGCACCGAGTTGTCGTCGTTGGCGCTGCTGTCGGGCTGGCCGAAGGTCGTGGTCGCCGTCGTCGACGACACGCCGGTCGTCCGCGTGGACGAGTGATCGTGCAGCGCGAAGCCGACGACGGCCGCGCCGAACGTGGCCCCGCTGGCCAGCGCGGCGGCGACACGGGTGCGGACGATGCGCCGTTGGCGCTTCGCCTTGACCGACTCGGCGTCGTAGGCAGGTTCCACCCCGATGAGTGTGTCCGGTTCGTCTGGAGGTTCCCTGTGAGGATTCCGGGAACTCGCGAACCGGCGTCGCTCCGGCAGGATGGTGCGGTGACGGACGTCGATCCTGCCATCGCCCGCCGGATGTGGCAGCTCCTCGAGCCGTATCACGCGGTGGTGTACTTCTCGTCGGAGGTCGCCGACGCCATGCGGGCCATCGGCCTCAAGGGCTTCTGGATGGGCTACTTCGCCGGCCGCTCGGCGCCGCTCGGACCGGTCGGGCCGGAGGTGGTGACCGCCCTGTTCTTCGGCTTCCACCCGGCGATGGTGGCGCGGGCGTTGCCGGACGCGTGGACGTTCGTCTCGCCGGCCGAGGTGCTCGCCGCCCGCCGGACCGCGGTCGGCACCGCGCTGCGGCGACTGATCGACGACGAGGACGCCGTCGCCGAAGCAGCGACGCTCGCCCGGCGCGCGACCGAAGGGTGCGACGTCGCGGGACGGCCGCTCTTCGCCGCGCACGGCGCGCTCCCGTGGCCGGACGACCCCTACCTGGTCCTGTGGCACGCCGCGACGTTGCTGCGCGAGCACCGCGGCGACGGCCACGTCATCTCCCTGGCCGCTGAGGGTCTCGACGGATGCAGTGCGCACGTGGCCGCGGTCGAAGCGGGCGGGATCCCGCGCGGTGCGCTGCAGCCGAGCCGGGGGTGGACCGACGAGGACTGGGATGCGGCGCGGCAGCGACTGTGGGGCGTCGACCTCGCCGACCTCCGCATGCGCATCGAGATCCGCACCGACCGGCTGGCCGTGGGACCGTGGTCACGGCTCGGCATGCCGGGCACCGAGCGCCTCGCCGCGCTGATGGCGCCACTCGCCGAGCGGGTGATGGCGGCCGGTCTCGTGCCGGTGCCGAACCCGATCGGCCTGCCCTGGCCGCCGACGCCACTGGCGTCGTAGTGACCTGAGCTACGACGCGAAGCGGTAGCCGACGCCGCGGACGTTGTGGATCCACCGCGGGTTCGACGGGTCGGTCTCGAGCTTCAGGCGCACGCGGCGGACGTGCTCGGTGACCGTGGCCGGCACCTGCCAGTCCTCCGACGAGCCCCATACCTCGCTGAGCAGCTCGTGCCGGGAGAACACCCGCCGCGGGTGGGCCGCCAGGAACGCGAGCAGGTCGAACTCGCGCTTGGTGAGGTTGATGCGGCGACCGTCGATCGTGACCTCACGCGCGGTGCGGTCGATGACGAGGTCGTCGTGGACGATCACCGAGGTGTCGACCGGCTCGGTCGGGTGCTCGCTCCGGCGCAGCACCGTCCGGATGCGCGCGGCCAGCTCACGCGCCGAGAACGGCTTCACCACGTAGTCGTCGGCACCGCGTTCGAGCCCGGTGACGCGGTCCTCCTCGAGACGGCGGCCGGTGAGCACGATCACCGGCAGGTCGCCGCGCCGGCGCACCGCGCTCAGCACCTCGAGTCCGTCGAGGTCGGGCAGGTCGAGGTCGAGCAGCACGATGTCCGGCGGATCGGCACCCACCGCGAGGAGGGTCCCGGCGCCGTCGGCCACCGTCTCGACGGCCATGCCCTCCGCCTCGAGCGCTTCCCGGAGGAACGTCAGCAGATCCGGATCATCCTCCGCAACGAGCACCCGAATGCGCTCGTTCATGTCTCCTCCGGCTGCTGGGCGAGCGGCACCGTCACGACGAACGTAGCTCCGCCCCCTGGCGTTGGTTCGTATCTCACGTCCCCTCGCTGCCGGCGCGCGATCGAACGGGCGAGGTAGAGGCCGAGACCCAGGCCGCGGCGCGTCGAACCCAGCCGGCTGAACCGACCGAACAGCTCGTCGACGCGATCGGCGGGCACGCCTTCGCCATGGTCGATGACGCGCACCTCGAGCCAGCGGTTGCAGGTGCCGGCAACGATCTCGATCCGACCGTCGTGCGGCGTGAACTTGCCGGCGTTGCCGACGAGGTTGCCCAGCACCTGGCGCAACCCGACCGGGTCGGCGTCGACCACCACGGGCCGGTTCGGCAGCGAGCAGGAGACGCGGTGGTCGGTGAGGAGCGGGAGCAGCTCCCCGAGCGTCTGCTCGAGCAACGGTGTGGCATCGAACCGCACGGTCTCGCCGACCGTGCCGAGATCGCGTGCGTCAGCCAGCGCGGCCACGAGCTGACCGAGGTTGTGCACGTTGCGCTCGATGGCGGCGACGCCGGACCGGGCGTTGGCGTCCTCGTCGAGCCGGTCGGCCAGCATCTCGGCGTACCCGCCGATCACGGTGAGCGGCGTGCTGAGCTCGTGGGTCAGCACGGCCAGCAGCTCGTCGAGCTCGTGCCGTTCGGTGTTGATCGACTCGAGGGCGACGACGGGCACGTGCGGGATCTCGGCGAGCGGTGCCCGCAGGAAGTCGGTCATCTCGTCGGCCGAGAGGGGCGCGCTCCAGAGGAAGCCCTGGGCCGCGTCGCATCCGAGCCGTCGGAGGTAGGCGAGCTGCTCGGCGGTCTCCACGCCTTCGGCGATCACGGTCAGATCGAGGCGGTGGGAGAGGTGCACGACCGCGGCGACGATGGCCGAGTCGTCCGGGTCGTCGCCCAGCCCGGCGACGAACGAGCGGTCGATCTTCACGGCGTCGGCGGGGAAGCGCTTGAGGTAGCGCAGCGACGAGTAGCCCGTGCCGAAGTCGTCGATCGTGACCTGCACGCCGAGGTCGCGCAGCGCGTGGAACACCGCAGTGGTCCGTTCGTCGTCGTCGACGAGCGTCCGCTCGGTCATCTCGAACACGAGCCGATGTGGAGCGATGTCGAAGCGCTCGAGCGTGGCGGCGGTGAACGCGATGAGGCCGGGATCGGCGAACTGACGGGCGGAGACGTTGACCGACACGGTGAGCGGGGCCTCGGTGAGCGGTGCCCACTCCGCGAGGCCGGCGCAGGCCTGCGTCAGCACCTCCCGCCCGATCTCGACGATGGCACCGCACTCCTCGGCGACGACGATGAAGTCGGCCGGTTGCAACAGGCCGCGCTCGGGGTGAGCCCAACGCACCAGCGCCTCGACGCCGACGACGGTGTTCGAGTCGAGCGCCACCTCGGGCTGGAAGTGGACGACGAACTCCTTGCGCGCGATCGCGTGCGCGAGCTCTCGTTCGAGGCTCAACCGCGGCATCGCGTGGCGCAACGTCGCGTCGTAGAGCTCGACCCGATCGCGACCGCGCGCCTTGGCCGCCGCCATGGCCAGCGAGGCGTTGCTCTCGAGCGCGCCGGAGTCGTCGACGGTGGCGGTGAACACCACGCCGGCGCTGGCGGGCACGACGAACTCGACGTCACCGACCTGCACCGGATGGCGGACCTCGGCGAGCAGCTTCTCGGCGATCGCGCGCGCGGCGCCGGCGTCCGCCACGTCCTCGACGAGCACGAGGAACTCGTCGCCTCCGCCTCGCGCCACGGTGTCCGGTCCGGGAAGCGCGGCGCGGAGTCGAGCGGCGACCTGCACGAGCACGTCGTCTCCGGCGACGTGGCCGAGGCTCTCGTTGATGCGCCCGAAGCGGTCGAGGTCGGCGGTGATGACGGCGATGCCGCGCGAACCGTGCCCGATGCGGCCCACCGCCTGCTCGAGGCGACGGTGGAACAACGTGCGCGACGGAAGGCCGGTGAGCGAGTCCTCGAGCAGGTGCTCGGCCAGGCGGCGGGTGGCGGCGTCGCGCTCGACGGCGATGCGCACGATCGAGCACAGCTGCTCGACGAGCGTGAGGTCCTCGGGGTCGGCGTCCTCTGGTGGGCGGTGCACCACGACGAAGCCGCTCACCACGTCGCGCTCGGTGATGATCGGTACGGCCCACGAGCCGCCGACGCCGAGCGCCGCACCCAGCGGCGACCCACCGTCCTTCGGGATGATCACGATGCCCGGTGCGTCTCGCCACCGGCTCGGTGCGAACGTGCGGTACGCCTCGTCGAGCGCGGCGGACTGCGAGGGATCGACGCCGACCGCGGTGACCTGCTCCGACAAGCCGTACGCGCTCGACGCGGCGACGATCCAGTGCGTTCCCGGCAGGCGCAGCTCGCCGACGGCGGCGACGCGGGCGAGCACCTCGTCGAGCGCGGCGCCACTCGCCACGAGCTCGAGCAGCTCGTGGTGGTCGGCCAGCCGGGCCTCGGCGCGCTTGCGGGCGGAGATGTCCTGCAGCTGCACGAAGTAGTGCGGCTTGTCGAAGGCGTCACCGAGCGCGGACCAGGTGACCATCGCCCAGAACCACGTCCCGTTCGGACGTCGGAGGCGGACCTCCATGCCGACGTTGCCGCGCCCGACGAGCTCGGACTCGGGCGGTCGGTCCTCTGGCAACGTGAGGTCGAAGAGCTGCAACTGCAGCGCCTCGTCCTCGGTGACGGCGAGCTGCTCGCAGAGCTTGGGGTTCACGAGGATGATCTGGCCGTTGGCGTCCGACAGCGCCATGCCGATCGGGGCGGTGGCGAACGCGAGCTGCCACCGCTGGTTGAGCACCTCGATCAGCTGCTGCTGGTTGACGCGATGGGTGACGTCGGTGCGACTGATGACGGCGCCGCGCGCGCCGTTGAGGTCGAACGGAACCACCCGCAGGTTGAACCACCGACCGCCGTCCAGGTAGTCGGCTTCGTAGACCGGCCGATCGCCGTCGAGCACGAGGCGCACGCCGATGTCGGCCCCCTCGATGCGATGGAGCATCGGCAGCAGGTCGTCGCCGGGAAGCGCGACCTCGCGTCCGAGGTCGGCGGCGTCGCTGAGCCACGCCGCGTTGATGAATCGCACGATGCCGGTGTCGTCGATGACCGCCGTGGCCGTCGGGATCGCGTCGAGGACACCGCGGTTCATCGCGTCGCGCCGGCCGATTCGCTCGAGGTTGGCGCGCTCGGCGGTGACGTCACGGGAGATGCCGGTGAGGATCGACCGGTCGTCGCCCGGGAAGACGGTGTTGAGCAGCACCCGCCGGCCCTGGGCACCGTCGTGCTTGATCTCGAAGTGCTGCTCGATGCCGGTGTCGACGGCTCGCATCAAGGCCTCGTTGGCGCTCACCAACGCTTCGGCCGACACCATCTCGTCGACGTAGTGGCCGATCAGGCTGTCGCGGTCACCACCGGGGAGGTGCGTGATCGCGCCGGAAAGGGTGACGAACCGAAAGCGGGGACCAGGCTCGAGGGCGACCGACCAGAGGGTCTCGTCGAGGGCGTCGAGGACGCGTGCAAAGACGTCCTGTGCGAAGCCTTCCGATCCCAGCACTCGGTCTTCCGTCCCTCAGCAGTTTGGTCGCGCCCAAGCCTGGGGCGTCGCCGATGAGTATCGGACACTGCGCCCCCACTATGTAGCGGAAAGTTGGCCCCCACGTGGACCTGCGCGGTGCCACTTCGCGAGCACGGCACGGTACGCGCGATCCCAGTCGTCGTAGACCACGCGCAGCGCGTCATTGGGCCAGTGCGGCGGCAGGAGCGGCACCGGCAGCAACGGATCGGCAGCCAGGTGGCGGAGCACCGCGGCGGAGAGCACGAAGCCGGGGCCCAGAACGCTGACGTCAGCGTCGCCGAGAGCGCGACGTGTCGCCTGGAGTCGATCCGTGAGGCCGGCGGCAACCCGTGCGTGACCTTCGAGGTCCCACAGGTGGGCAGCCAGCGCGTGGGCGTCGGTGTCCGGCCGCGCCTCGACCCAGGTGCACCACGACGACAGATGGTCGGGCAGGGCCGCCTTCGGCACGTTCGCCGGCCTCGTCCACACGCCCTCGCGCCACTCGGCGAGGCGTCCGTCTCGCAGGACGGCGCGCAGCTCGGCGCGCTCGTGGGCCGGCCGCCGTCCTGAGGCGATCACGAGCACGTGCCACGCTCCGGACCACCGGCGCGGCGTGGGGTGACGGCCCGACTCCTGGCGGCGCTGCCGGGCGAGGAAGCGATCCGCGAGGCGGTAGCGCCCATCCTCGGCTACGAGCTCGCCCGCCGCGGTCATCCGCGAGAGCGCGACGCGCGCGGCGTTCTCGGTGATGCCGAACAAGCCGGCCGTGGCGACGAGACGATGGCCCGGCAACACCGGCGGATCGAGACCGAGCAGCGTCGACAGCAGCACCGACCGTGCCGTCAGGGGCCGGATGCCGAGATCCCCCGCGGCATTACGAAATAGCGACATCTGTCGGAGAAGTGTAGTGTCGATCCATGGCGACGACGGTGCTCCCGGGCCCGGAGCTGCTCCCCGACGTGTTGCCCACCGACCGGCTCACGGCGAGCGGGCGTCCGGGGCCCGACGTGCGCGCCGCGCTGCGCCACATCACGAACGTGGGCAACGCGCTGACCGTCGCGAGCGCGTGGCTCCAGATCGTGGCCGGCATCGCGGTCGCCCTCTGGATCGATCATCCGCTCGTGTGGGTGGCGGCGTTCCTGCTCGCCGGTCGCAACTTCGCCCGCTTGTCGATCCTGGCCCACGAAGCGGCCCATCGGTTGCTGTTCACCAACCGCACCGCGAACGACTTCGTCGGGCGGTGGCTCCTCGCGTACCCGGCCTTCATCCCCCTCGACGTCTACCGCCGCGGCCACCTCGCCCATCACGGCGACGAGCTCGGGCCCGACGAGCCCGACATGGGCCTCTACATCGGCTACCCGATCTCGCGCGACTCCTTCCGCCGCAAGCTGGTGCGCGACGCCGTCGGCATATCGGGGTGGAAGAACCTGAAGCCGCTGCTCCTCGCCCTTCGGTCGCGTGGTGCCCGCCCGGTGGCCACGCGGATCCTCGCCGCCCAAGCGGTGCTGCTCGCCGCGTGCACCGCGCTCGGCCGGCCCGAGCTCTACCTCTTCCTCTGGCTGCTGCCGTGGGTGACGGTGTGGCGCGTGCTGAACCGGCTGCGCGGCATCGCCGAGCACGGTGGCATGACGCGCTCGACCGATCGCCGGCTCACGACGCACCACGTCCGCCAGTCGCTCGCGGCACGGTTCTGGATCGTGCCGTACAACACCGGATGGCACCTCGCCCATCACGTCGACATCGGGATCCCGTGGCGCAACCTGCCGGCGCTCCACCGCGAGCTCGAGGCCGCCGGTTGGATCGTGCCCGACCTCGTGCACCCGAGCTACGTCGCTCTGTGGCGCGCCATGAGCTCGGGGCCGCGCCCGCGCGCCGTGCCGGCGGCGTTCACGTAGCTCGGGGCGGGGCTCAGACCCACGACGTACGCCGCTGCCGGTCTGCCCACCGCAGCAGTCGTCGCCCGGCGAACAGCGAGAGCACCGTGGCGCTGACCGCGCCGAGGTGCGGCCACGTC
>Ga0070671_100005331_pt1 | contig 10259 bp, 4 predicted proteins | sample KBSS73metaG_FD_65341 | JGI IMG/M metagenome (GOLD analysis project Ga0070671, IMG submission 65341) | Switchgrass rhizosphere microbial communities from Kellogg Biological Station, Michigan, USA - KBS S7-3 metaG | ecosystem: Host-associated > Plants > Roots > Rhizosphere > Soil ... | reverse complement strand
GTTTACGTCAGGCATGCACTGTCCTTGAAGCGGCGTAGTGCACCCGCCATAGGTAATCACCGCCGCGGTGCCGGAGGCGTAGGTGTAGATACCGGAGATCTGCCAGCCGCTTGTGAGGGCGCGTGTCCACATGTTGGCGCCCCCGATGTGATTCTTGCCGAAGGGCAGGTTCCAGACTCCGAACCAGTTCAGGACGTGCGGACTGTTGACGGTGGTCTGGGACCGGTCGATGCGGTTCTGACCGTAGTTCTGCGTGCCTCCCGAGATCGCGGCGGCGGGGATGGGGAAACCACTGCGGAAGGTGCCGTCGTCGCCTACGTTGCGTGACCATGTGTAATTGAATTGGAAGGTCAGGCCGTGGGAGAGCCTCTGCTCCATCGTGACCTGCAGCGAGTTGTAGGAGAAGTTGCCGACGTTGCCCCATGTGTCGGTTACGCCGCTGTACTGCGGGAAAGCTACGAGTCCTTGAGCGATGGTTGCGGTATTATCGCCTGCGGCTGCGGCCGTCTGATAGAACGCCGGGATACTGATTCCCGGCATCGCAGCCTGAGCTCTGGCAACGTTAGCCGGTGTTGCCGGAGCCGACAACAAGGGAACATTTCCGGTGCCGACCTGATTGCCGAGTCCAACGAGATAGATGGGGTTGAGCTGATTGGACCAGAGGCCCCGCGCGCCTCCACCAGCGTTAGTGGAATTAATGAGGTGATGGCTCTGGTTGCCGACGTAGTTGATACCCAGGGTGAGGTTGTTGGTAAGTGCGCGCTGCATGCCCGCGTTGTAAAACATGAAATCGGGAGCGCGGCTGGAGAAGTAAGGATCGGCGTAGGAGACGCCAGCTGCGCTGACGACTCTGCCATTGCTTACAACGTGGCCTGCGTTTAACGCCTGCGTCGCCGCACCCGGAGTCGGAGGCGACGGATACACGTAACCTGGACCAAAGAGCGAGGTGTTGGCGCGCCCGGTCGACTGGAAGTAAGTGCTGTCATTCAGATAAAACGACGGACCCGCTGAAGCGCCGGTGGTGGTTTCAGCAGGCGCGGTTGCAGTGGTGTTGAAACCAAGCTGGCCGGTGCCGTTAAAGGCGCCACCACGTCCGCCGACGCCGCCGCCTTGTGAGTAGACGCGACCGATTCCGGCGCGGAAGACGGTTCTATCATCCGGCGCGAAGGTAATGCCGACACGCGGTCCCCAGTTCTTCCAATAGGTCTGTACCGGAGTGCGGCAGTTGCAGCTGGCACCCGCTCCACCGTAATTGCCGGCGAACTGAATGGCTCCAGGTGTTCCGGTAATCGGGTTGGTAAGGTTCGGGTTCAGGAAGCTCCAGCGATCCTTCACCTCGTGGTAAGGAGGCAGATAGTCCCACCGTAGGCCTGCATCAATAGTGAGCTTGGAGTTGACCTTCCACGTGTCGGAGACGTAGGGCGCGATGGGCCGGTATCGTCCGCCCACCTCACTGACATACTGTAGGCCCAGCGAAGGCTGACCCCCAACGGCGCCAAGCAGGAAGCTCGCATAGGAGTAACCGGACGTGGCCGGTGAAAGCGAGCTGCCGACGAAGTTCGCGGTGGAGTTGGCGGTGTAAGGAAGCAAGAGCAGACCGGTAAAGGTCGCGGGGTTCGCATTGTTGATCTGCTGCCACTGGATGCTGATGCCGAAGCTCAGTGTGTGCGATCCCTTCACCCATTGCAGGTTATCCACCAGGGCGTAGTTGTTGGGCGTCGTAAGCTGAGTCGCAGTGGCGCTGCTGGGATTCGTTCCCTGTGCCGCCTGCCACGTCTGAATCGGGTTGCCAAACCTTGTGGTTGCGGCGAAGGTCGCTGCCGGGAAGTTCTGCCCTGCCTGGCCGCCCGGGAGGTTGCTGATTCCCAGCTTGCCAATCTGGTACGTCGGATTGTTCTGCGTCGAGCTCTCGATATTCTGGAAGAAGCGAACGTAGCCGAACTTGAGCTGGTTCACCATGGTGTTGCTGATGGTGTAGGCATCCTGAACATCAAACACCTTGGGATAGATGCTGGCGAGATCGCCGCCTGTGTACGGCTGCGGAAGATACGGCAGGCCATAGTTGTTCAGATAGTTGACAGTGCCGAGCGCGCCTACGGTGGAGATGCGGTGCTTCTCTGTCCACTGAAAGTCGACCCGGTAGTTATAGAGGTGGTTGTCAAAGCCCTTGGCCAGACCGGCTGCATAGTTGTTGACCAGCGTACTGGGATTTGTCGGGTCGGGCATCCACTGCTGCTGCGCCTTTGCGATGGACGAAATGTAGCTGGCTGGGATGACGTTGTTGGTGGGCACGCCGTTCTTCAGTGCCTGGAACGGCTGGCGTGTACAGGTGTTGCCTGAGCATGTCGTGGTGGTGGGGTCAAACAGGAAGGCAGGATTGTTTGCGCCGGTCCCGCTGAGGCCCCCCGTGCCTACACCGCCATTCAACTCTGTGAAGTCGCCATTTCGCATAAGCGAACTGGGAACCGTGAAGTTAGTAACGTTGTTCTGGGTGCGATTGTGGTACTTGTCGTACGCGAAGAAGAAGAAAACCCGCTTGGTACCGGGGACGTGGCCGCCGAAAGTAACGGAGAGCTCGTTCTGGTGGTCGACTGGCTTGGCCGGCAGTTTGCCTGTGGCGTCACGGACCTTGCCGCTGAAGGGGTAAGCGTCCAGAGAGGTATTGCGAATGAAGTCCTTCACGGAACCGTGATACTTCAGGGAGCCGGACTTCATGGTGAAGTTCGATGCACCTGCGCCCGCGTACTCGACCGGCGGTGTACTGGTGATGATCTGGATCTGATCTACCGCGTCCACCGATAGAGACTGGGAGACAAGACGGTTGTCGCCCTGTTGGCTGACGGTTTGCGCAGGAAGTCCATCGAGATAGAGCTGCCCGAGATAGTTGCCCGTGCCGCCGATGATGGGCAATCGCGCGCCGGTAGTGGCGCCGGGCGAGAGCTGGGCGACAAAGGTAGGATCTCGCTGCTGTCCGTTGAGCGCGAGAGGAAGATTGGCATATGTGGTGTTCTCGACCGTTAGGCCAAGAGACGCATTCGTTGTGATCAGTTGCGGCGGAGCAGCCGTCACCTCAACCTGTTCGTTGGCCGCCCCGACCCTCATAGCGATATTGAGCGAGGTCATGACCAGCGCGTTAGCCGTCAGGTTTCTCTGGACGTAGTCGCTGAAACCTTGAGCCTTGACCTGGACGGTATAGGTACCCGGAAGGATCGGCGAGATGGTGTAGAGTCCACCTCCGTTTGTCTGGCGGGAGATGGATACGCCGGTCGCGTCATTCGTGACGGTTACCGTCGCATTTGGAATAGCGGCCTCCTCTGAGTCAGTCACCGTGCCCTGAATGCCGGCTTCACCTCCGGTCTGTGCAGGCAGGTGTGTAGAGAAGAGGACGACTCCAAGCGCGATTAACAGCGATCCCGCAAACCTTGAGATTAGATTTGTTGCGCGTCTTTTCGACACACGGTTGAGTTGCACCATGGAAGGAACCTCCGGAAGTGGTTCATCACAAGCATGGAAACCCTAAGGATTGTGGGGCATGAATGTCAATAGGCAAATTATTTTCCACTTGGTGCAGAGAAACACTCAGCCACGACGAAACACCTTAAACAACGGTGTTCATGTCATTAACACTTGAAATTCAGCGTCTAAAATATGCCCCGGAGGTCCCGACCGCGCCTCGCCGGCAGGCATTTGCCCCTCATTCTTATTGTCGGCGACTCAGCAACTCCTCGGCGCTAAGGCCGCGGATGCTGGCGTCGATCAGCTCAATCATGTGGAACATCGGAATCGGTTCGGCGCCGCGGCGTCGAAGGCTTGCCTGAAGTTGAAGCAGGCATCCTGGATTCGCGCTGATCAGGGCCTGCGCCTTTGCGACTAACAGATTTTCAACTTTGCGATCGCCAAGCTCGGCCGCCGGTCCAGGATGCAGCAAGTTATAGACTCCTGCAGATCCACAACATAGGCTGGCTTCTCCAATTTCAGCAACATCAAGTTGTGGAATTCCCTTCAGCAGAGATCGCGGCTCAGCGTGGATACCCTGAGCATGACGAAGGTGGCAGGCATCCTGGTATGCGACCCTAAGCGAGATAGGGTTTCTTGGAGACTGTGATTCACGCGTCAGCAGTATCTCGGAGATATCGCGACATCTCGCGGAGAACGCCCTCGCTCGCTCTGCCCACGCTGGATCATCGCGAAGCAGATGACCGTACTCTTTCATCGTTGATCCGCAACCAGCGGCATTGATCGCGATGTAATCGAGGTTCTCTCTTTCAAATAAAGCAATCATCTTACGCGCCAAAGAGCGCGCTTCTTCTTCGACTCCGCTGTGCACCATCAGCGCGCCGCAGCAAGACTGATGCGGCGGGATAACGACTTCGTAACCCTCTGCAGACAAGACGCGCAGAGTGGCCTCGTTGACGTGCTGAAAGAAGACCTGTTGCACGCAACCGGCGAGCATTCCCACGCGCGGCCCTTTACTTGCGGAGGGTGTCAGAGCAGGCAGTTTGTGAAAAAGGCTGTCCGGCACCGCAGGCAGGAGTGCTTCCATCGAAGCGAAACGCTTCGGAATTAGTTTGAGCAGACCACTCATGCGTATCAGCCGTTGAAGGCCGGTGCGCTGGTATATCAACATGGGGAGCGCTATGAGTCGAAGCCTGCCTGCAAACGGAAATGTTGCGAATAGAAGTTTGCGAAACGCTGAGTCAGCAAAGAATCGCGGGATGTGGCGCTCAACCTGAGGACGCGTAGCTTCAATAAGCTTGTCGTATTGGACCCCCGAAGGGCACGCGGTCATACAGGCCATGCAGCCGAGGCAGTTATCCATATGCTGGCGAAAGTTCTGGTCCAGCGGAGCTTCGCCCTGGCTGACCTTCGCCATCATGTAGATACGTCCGCGTGGAGAGTCCATCTCCTCACCCCATAAAACATATGTGGGACAAGCGGGCAGACAGAAGCCGCAGTGAACGCAATCCGACAGCAGCTCTTTCGACGGAGGGTTGTGCGCATCGAAGCTACTTGGCTTTCTCACTTCTTCTATGTGGGTCAGCTGATCCATGGTCCTGTCTACGCGTTTGCGAAGAACTTGCCGGGGCCGAGGACGCCCTTCGGGTCAAAGTTGCGCTTAATTGCCTGCATCACTGACATCACTGGAGTGGGAACCGTAAAGGCCGGTACGGTGACGCCTGGCCCGCAGTGCAGAACCGTCGCTGCAGTCTTCTGTTCAGCGCGCATCTGGCTTATAGCGATCATGATCTCGTTAGGCGAGCCGCGAAGCGAAACGTCATGCAACCCAATTCCCTGCGAGATAGAAACTACATCGATCTTTGGAAAGACACGCTGAAGTTCATCTGCGAATGCACAAGTATTTGTTGGCAGTGTCGAGGCACGAATAACCGTCGATCCGTCAGCAAATAGAGCTTCGCGTTCCAAACATGAAGCTCCATCCGCTTCAATTAGTGCAAGACCTTCGACCCGTACCATCTCTTCCAATAAGGCGTCCTGACAGGCAGCCGTGTGGGAACTAAGGCAAATTTCGAGACGTGCATCTGTTTTGTGACGTCGTAGTTGCAGCGACTGTACCAACAGATGGCTTCCGCGGATCGCAGCTAGCAAGGATGCAAGTCGGGCAGCATTGGAAGCGGTGACGGTAAAGGTTCGCGAATATTGCGGAAGAGGATGCAGGCGAAAATTTGCCTCGGTGATAATGGCCAGCGTGCCCATGCTTCCGGTCAGCAATTTACACAGATCGTAGCCCGCAACATTTTTCACAACCCTCCCACCCGTCCGGGCGATGGTCCCGTCTGGAAGGACCAGCGTCATTCCAATGACTAGATCGCGAAGACTGCCGTATCGATGACGCAGAGCACCGGAATCGTTCGTTGCAAGGATGCCGCCCACGGTACCGCGGTCGCCGAATAGTGGATCTAGCGCGACAAACTGACCATGCTTTGCGAGGTTCTGCTGCAGCGAAGACCATGTACAACCTGCCTGCACGGTGCAGGTGAGATCCTGCCAGGAGTGGTCAAGAACCCTGTTGAGACGCGAGAGGCAAAGCCGAATGTGCGGCGCTGTGCCTCCCCCCCAACGTTGCTTTGTGCCCCCACCACGCGGATCAACTGTTAAGCCATTCTTAGTTGCGTATTCGAGAATCGTAGAGATTTGTTGCGTGTTCTTCGGCAAAACACGAATAACTCCATCTACCTCCAAACTGACAAATTCCCCACCGGCTATTAGAGCGAGATACTCAGCTGCTGTATGTAACGCGACATTCGAAGCTGAGATCATCAGAAGACCTCCGCGATGCCGCTTGTCTCCAGGGGGTGCGGCGCGTAGGCTCCACGCGAACGCTCTCCACAGAAGCGCGGCGTGGGAAAGAGTTTGTCGGGATTGGAGAGATTAAGCGGATCGAAGGCACGGCGCAGGCGTTGCATTGTTTCAAGATCAGGGTCGGCGAACATATAGCTCATGCTGCACTGTTTCTCGCGGCCCACTCCATGTTCTCCCGTAATCGATCCACCGGCTTCAACACAAATGTCTAAGATGCGAAGCGACAAATCGATAGCACGCTCTTCTTCACCAGGATTACTGCGGTCATAAAGAATGATGGGATGAAGATTGCCATCACCAGCGTGGAAGACGTTCGTTACGCGAAGATTCTCAGCCGCGGCCATCGCATTCAGTTTTTCGAGCACGACCGGAAGAGCCGTACGAGGAATCACGCCGTCCTGAACGATGTAGTTGGGTGAGAGGCGGCCTGCAGCTGCAAATGCGGCTTTGCGCCCCTTCCATACCAGGAAGCGAGCATTCTCGTCGACGGCGAGCCTTGTCTCCCATGCACCGTTCTTTTTACAGATATCGATGACTACGGCCATCTGCAAATCGACTTCGGCCTGCGGGCCGTCCAACTCAATCAACAAGAGTGCCTCGCACGCCGGGTAGTTTGGATGAACAGAGAGTTCCGCGGCTTCGATAGAGAGACGGTCCATAATCTCCATTGCAGCGGGAAGTTGGCCACTGGCGATGACATCAGAGACAGACTGCGCGGCGTCAGAGATGGTATTGAAGGCAGCTAGTATTACCTGCACGGTCTCCGGTTTGCGCATGATGCGAAGCGTCATCTCAGTCGCAACACCTAATGTGCCTTCGCTGCCGATAAAAACTCCGGCGAGGTCATAGCCTGCCGCATTAGGTAGCTTACTTCCAAGAGTGACTATGTCGCCGTCGGGCAATACTACAGTCATCTCCAGAACATGCGTGACAGTAAAGCCGTATTTGAGGCAATGCGCGCCACCGGCGTTCTCGGCGATGTTCCCCCCGATGGAACAGACCGTCTGTGAGCTTGGGTCAGGAGCGTAAAAGTATCCTTGAGGCGAAACGGCCGCTGTCACGTTTGAATTGATGACCCCGGGTTGCACCACGATCTGCTGATTCGGGATATCAATATTAAGAATGCGGTTCATCCTGGAAAGCGAGATGACGATGGAGCCCTCTGTGGGCAAGGCTCCTCCAGAGAGACCCGTGCCTGAACCCCGCGCCACGAACGGGATACGCTCACGATGACATACACGAAGGATCTTCTGAACCTGCTCGGTGGATTCTGGTAGAACGACCGCAGCGGGAGGCACCCGAAACGCGGTCAGGCCATCACACTCGTAGGTCTGTAGCTGATTCGCGGCAGTAATAAGGCCGCGCTGGCCTACAATCTGGCGCAATTCAGATAGAACAGCGGGAGTAAACTGCGAATTCATAGCCTGATTAGCCCCGCGACATCTATGCGAAGACTTCCTCCCGAAGAACCTGCTCGTAAGCCGGTAGCGTAAGGAAGTCTGTAAATTTTTCATCGCGGATCAGATCACGCATCAACGAGGCTGCTTTCTCGTAGGCATGGGAGCGTTCATCGTCGAGTCCCGGTTTTACCTTGGCCAACTCTTCGTCGATGATCTGTTCGCACAGTTCCAGAGTAATCTTGCGTCCGTCGTTCAGTACGGCATCATGATGAACCCACTGCCATAACTGGGCGCGGCTTATCTCTGCCGTTGCGGCATCTTCCATCAGATTGAAGAGAGGGACACAGCCGATACCGCGAAGCCAGGCTTCAACGTAACCGAGGCCGACCGCAACGTTCTGACGCAAGCCTGCTTCGGTAATCTCTCCGGTTGGGACCTGCAGGAGATCCGCAGCCGTCACGTTATAGTGCGGCAACTTCTTGCTGATCTGATTCGCCTGCGGCACTACCCGGTTGAAGACTTCAAGTGCGACCGGCACCAGCCCCGGATGAGCGACCCAAGTGCCATCATGACCGTCTGTCGCCTCTCGCTCTTTGTCGGCCCGCACCTGCGCGAGTGCTTTTTCGTTAGCGACAGGATCGGATTTGATAGGAATAAACGCCGACATCCCGCCCATGGCGTGGATCTCTCGGTTGTGGCAGGTCTTGATGCACAGCTTCGAATAACTCCGCATGAAGTGCGTACTCATCGTTACTTGAGAACGATCCGGCAGGACGATGGAATGATCGGCAGCTAGCTTCTTGATGAAGGAAAAAATGTAATCCCAGCGCCCACAGTTAAGGCCTGCTGAATGATCACGAAGCTCGTACAGGAATTCGTCCATCTCGAAAGTGGCGAGGATGGTTTCGATCAAGCAGGTAGCTCGAATGCTGCCCTGCGGTATACCGAGCTTCTCCTGCGCACGCACGAAAATCTCATTCCACAGACGAGCTTCCAGGTGCGACTCCATCTTGGGAAGATAAAAATAAGGCCCGTTACCGCGCGCAAGAAGCTCCTTCGCGTTGTGAAAGAAGTAGAGGCCAAAGTCAAAGATGGACGCCGACATGGGCTCACCATCGACCAGCACATGCCGCTCGACCATATGCCAGCCTCGAGCGCGGACAAAAAGAACTGCGGTCCTCTCGTTCAGAGCATAAGATTTGCCGGTCTTTGAGTCTTCAAATGAGATGGTGCGGCGAATCGCGTCGCGCAGGTTGATCTGGCCATCGATCAGGTTGTTCCAGAGCGGGGTGGAAGAGTCTTCAAAGTCCGCCATGAATACATGAGCGCCCGAGTTGAGCGCGTTAATGATCATCTTGCGATCAACAGGTCCCGTGATTTCGACACGGCGATCTTGTATATCGGTTGGAATTGGTGCGCAACGCCACTTGCTTTCCCGGATATGCTTCGTTTCCGCGAGAAAATCTGGCTTTACGCCCGCGTCCAGCAGATCTTGGCGAGCCACACGGGCGGCGAGCAACTCTTTACGGCGAGCTCCAAATGTTTTCTGTAAATCGACCAGGAATGCTATCGCCGCAGGAGACAGGATCTCTGCATACTCGGATGAAACTGGGGCCGTGATCTCAATCTCAGCCGGCATGTTAGACACAGTTTAACTCCTCACTATTCCAGCGTAAGACTTGCCTCGCCGAAAAGAACAAGAAAAAAACATAGAATCACAAAACTCTGAACCTATGTTACTTATTTTCCTTTCATTCCAAGGGTCTTGGACAACTCGTTCATAAAGCTTCATCGGTTCTTCTTCACTCGTTCTGCATCGAAGAAGGCGGGGCCTGAGCAATGAAATCCAGTGATCGGACAGGCTATCGGCAAATCCTCTACGAACCAGAAGCAAAGATTTCTCCAAGGGAGATTCGAAACGAAGCAATATGGAAGAATTTTCAAATTAGATTATCTCAGCTATCCAGGAGTACAGAGTCAATGAAAATCATGTGACTGGACTGCCAAAGCGCGGTCATATAAGGCCGTCAGGCGCATCGCTTTTACATGAATCACGTTGTCTTGGTTCTGAACTGGGCCCTCGACCAACAAGAACTTGCTTTGAGTGACGATCAAGCGATCCCTATCGTAGAGATCTGGCGTAACGATCACGTTGGCAATACCCGTCTCATCCTCCATTGAAAGGAAGATGAATCCTTTCGCGGTACCAGGCCGTTGGCGCGCGATGACACAACCCGCTACTCTAACGAATTCTCTGTCCCTGCAATCTTTTAGTTCGCTGGCTGAGAGTATCCCTTGACGACGCAATTCGGGGCGACGACGGAACATCGGATGCCTATCTGTGGTGAGGCCCGTGCCGCCATAATCCGCAACTAATCGTTCCTCAACAGTCATTTGCCGTAACGGCGAGGCCGGGGAGTCTTCACATAACCATTGGCTATCCTGTCGCAGCAACGGCCCCTCCATTTTTCCGGCACGCTCCACTTGCCACAGTACATCCCGCCGATGTTCGATCCGGTTAAGTTTGTTCAATGCTCC
>Ga0070671_100005327_pt1 | contig 10263 bp, 7 predicted proteins | sample KBSS73metaG_FD_65341 | JGI IMG/M metagenome (GOLD analysis project Ga0070671, IMG submission 65341) | Switchgrass rhizosphere microbial communities from Kellogg Biological Station, Michigan, USA - KBS S7-3 metaG | ecosystem: Host-associated > Plants > Roots > Rhizosphere > Soil ... | reverse complement strand
CCGGCTCGCTGGCATGGGTGCCCACTCCGATGGACCGCGACGCCCTGTTCGCCGACATCAAGGTCCAGCTCGACGCCGGCGTCGCCTGGTTGCGGAGCCACTTCCCGGCCCTGCAGGTGGAGACGCAGCTCGTGGACGGCTCGCCCGTCGACATCCTCGTCGACGCCAGCCGGCACGTGGAGCTCGTGGTGGTCGGCACCCGAGGGCGCGGCGGATTCACCGGGATGCTGCTGGGCTCCACGTCCGACGGCGTCCTCCACCACGCCAAGGGCCCGGTGATGGTGGTGCCGGACCGCGACGACCCGCGGCTGGCGGACAGAGCCAGCTTCGGCCCGATGCTCGGCGACTCCTAGAAGGCGACGGGCCCGGCGTCGGAAGGACGGTTAACGGATGGAGCACCCCGGGACGCCGGACCCTGCCGAGGACGGGCCGGTCCTGGCCCTTGAACGCCTCGGCCCGGACATGCTGGCCACCGTCGGCGGGAAGGCGGCGAACCTGGGCGAACTGGCACGCGCCGGCCTACCGGTGCCCGCCGGCTTCTGCCTGACCACCAGTGCGTATCTGGACGCCACGGCATCCCCGGCGCTGGCGGACGTGCACCGCGCCCTCGCCGCAACAGCCCCCGACGACCTGGCGGGGCTGGCGGCGCTCGCGGCGAAGGCCCGCGCGCTGGTGCTCGACGCCGATGTCCCCGCCGGCATCGACGCCGCCGTGCGCGCCGCCTATGCGGCGCTGGGCACCGGCACGGCGGTCGCCGTGCGGTCCTCCGCGACCGCCGAAGACCTGCCGTTTGCCAGCTTCGCCGGCCAGCAGGACACTTTCCTGAACGTGGTGGGTGCGGATGCCGTGCTGGCTGCCGTCCGCCGGTGCTGGGCCTCCCTGTGGACAGACCGCGCGGTGACCTACCGCGCGGTGCAGGGGATTGAGCCCTCGGCGGTGTCCCTCGCCGTGGTGGTCCAGCGCATGGTGGACGCGGCCGTGGCCGGGGTGCTGTTCACTGCCAATCCCGTGACCGGCCGGCGGCACGAGGCCGTCATCGACGCCAGCCCGGGGCTGGGGGAGGCCGTGGTGTCCGGGGCGGTCAACCCTGACCACTTCGTGCTCGACGGCACCACGGGACGGATCCTTGAGCGGCGAATTGGGGACAAGGGCATCATCATTCGTCCCCTGCCCGGCGGCGGCACCGAGCGGGTGGCGCAACCTGACGCCGGGCTGGCGCCCAGCCTGGACGACGCCCAACTGGCGGCACTGGAGCTCCTGGGCCGCCGCGCGGAGGTGCACTTCGGCTCGCCGCAGGACCTCGAATGGGCCATCGGCCGGGACGGTGCCGTGTGGCTGACTCAGTCCAGGCCCATCACCACCCTCTATCCGATGCCGGACCGGCCTCCCTCCGGGCCGACGCCGCGCGTGTATTTGTGTTTCAGCCTGGCCCAGGGGCTGACCCGGCCCCTCACCCCGATGGGACTCGCCGGCATCCGGCTGATTGCGTCTTCGGTTGCGGGGGCGGCGCATTTCCCGGTGCCGGTGCCCCGTGACGGGCCCGCGCCGTACGCGGAGGCAGGCCAGCGGATTTTCTTCGATCTCACGCCGGTTCTCCGGAGCCAGACCGGGCGCGCCATTGTCCCCCGCGTGTTTGACGTCATGGAGGCGCGTTCGGCCACCGTGCTGCGCAACCTTTTCGCCGATCCCCGGTTCTCCGTGACCACAACAAGGCCGTGGGGGCTCCTGCGCCACGTCGCCCCGGTGGCGGCGCGGGCGAAGGTCCCGGAGACCTTGATCCGCGGCCTCATCCGGCCCGAGGCGGCACTGCGCCGGGCAGACCGTGTGGGCGAACAGCTCCGCGCGGCACTCGCGGTGCCCGCCGGCGCCACCGCCACGGAGCGCCTGGACCACGTCGAGCGGATCCTTGGCCAGCATGTCTTTCCCGTGGTTCCCGCGATCCTGCCGCTGCCCGCCCTGGGGTTCGCCTTGCTGGCCGTGGCCGGAAAACTCGCCGGGAAACCGGGGAACGGGGCGCTGCAGGAAGTCCTGCGGGGGCTGCCCAACAACGTGACCACCGAAATGGACCTGGACCTGTGGTCGCTGGCTACTGCCATCCGCAACGACCCGGCGTCGGCGGCGGTGTTCGGGGAAGCCGCGTTGCCCGAGATAGCCCGGCGTTACCGGGCGGCGGACCTGCCCGGCGTCGTGCAATCCGGGCTGCGGGACTTCCTGGGCCGGTACGGCCACCGCGCCGTGGCGGAGATCGACGTCGGCATGCCCCGCTGGTCTGATGACCCGACCCACATCCTCGGGGTCCTGGCCAACTATCTGCGCATGGATGATCCCGCGCTCGCCCCGGACCGGCAGTTCGGCAAGGCGGCCCGCGAGGCGGAGGCACAGGTGGCCCGGCTGGTGGCAGCGGCGGCGCAGCGCAGCCGCCTTCGCGGTGCACTCGCGCGGGCCGCGCTGCGGCGGACCCGGATGTTCGCCGGGCTGCGGGAGCTGCCCAAGTACCACCTCGTGGAAGCGCTCGGCGCCGTCCGGGAGCAGCTCGCAGCCGTCGGGGCCGAACTCGCCGCGGCCGGGGCCATCGATGCGGCGGACGATATCTTCTTCCTCGACCTGGCTGACGCGCACCGGGGGCTCGGCGGCGCCGCGCTGCAGGGGCTCGTGGCACGGCGCCGGGAGGCGTACGCGGCCGAACTGGGCCGCCGGCACATTCCCCGCGTGCTGCTCTCGGACGGCACCGAGCCCGAGGCGGTGCAGACCACTGCGGTGCGGACCACTGACGGCGGAAGGGGGCCGGCGGGTTCTGACGGCGGCGCGGGGCGGCTCTCCGGCACACCGGCTTCGGCCGGCACCATCACGGCCCGGGCCCGCGTGATCCTGGACCCCCAGGGCGCGCACCTGGAACCGGGCGAGATCCTCGTGGCGCCGTCCACCGATCCGGGCTGGACGCCGTTGTTCCTGACGGCCGGCGGCCTCGTGATGGAAATGGGCGGGCCCAACTCCCACGGCGCCGTCGTCGCCCGGGAATACGGGATCCCCGCAGTGGTGGGGGTCCCCGACGCGACGTCGAGGATCGCCACGGGCCACAGCATTACGGTCGACGGCGCCGCCGGCACCGTGACGCCGTCAACGCCGCCGGCACCCTGACGCCGTCACCCTGACGCCGGCCACTTCGCGCCGGACCGCCGACGGCGGCGGGCTCCGCACCATGGTGTCGGCCGGCTCGCTACAGTGGGGCCATGAGCGAAGTGCGCGGCTCCGAGGGCCGGGAGCCCGGGAGCGCCGGAGTTCCCGCGACGGGCATACCGGCGCCTGACACCCGGCCGCCCGGCAGCCCCGCGCCTGCGACTGACGCGACCCCCGCGCCCGCGGACCCGGACGCGTGGCTGCCGGAGTGGTTCGTGGGGCGTCCGCTCACCGCCGGCTGGGCGTGGGCCGGGTTCTGGGCGGTGCTGATCGTGGCCGACGAGTTCCTGGATCTGGCCGGCTGGTCCTGGTATGTGCTGGTTGGCCTCGCCGCCCTGCCGACGCTGCTGGCAAGCATCGCCCTTCTGCACGCCACCCCGCGCCGCTACCTGAAGCCGCGCCGGGACACGGTCCTGGGCCACTTCTTCGTCCGCTTCCTGGCCCTGATCGCCGCCTTCCTCGTGTGGGGCGTGTCCGTGGTCATGAGCGCCTCGATCTCAACCACCCTCCAGTCACTCGTCGGGGCGTCCGAACGCGAGGTCACCGCGGTGGGCTTCAACCTCCTGCTGGCCGCGATCCCGCTGGTGGTCTCCGTACTGTGGCTGGCCTTCATCATTCGCTGCGCCTGGTTCCTGCGGCGGCTCCGGGGCTGGAAACAAACGCCGGAACCGGGCGCCGTGCCCAAGAAGTTCCTGCGGGACAGGCCGCGGCTGAGGCGGGTGGTGGTGGGCCTGGCCCATCCCGGCCTGCTGCTCGTGGCGGGCCTGGGCACCTCCGTGCTCGCGTTCCTGCTGGGCGCCGTGGAACTGACCATTAATGTGCTGAAGTAGGATAACCGGGCCGCCGGGGCCAGGCGTACTGTTGACCTATGAGCTGCACTGAAGCGCGCATTCCCCAGGCGCGGATAGTTGGAACATCTCTTTCCGGAGCGCGGTCGCGATGACGCGCACGTGGCTGCGCTGGCTGCCTGCTGCCGCCGTTCCTGCCGTTATTGCCGCCGGCGCGCTGGCCGGATCCCTGCCCGCCAGCGCCGGGGATCCCCTGCCGCCCAAGACGCCGGAGCAGGTGCTGCAGTTGATTGCCCAGCACCGCGAGCCCGCCCTCTCCGGAACCCTGGAACAGTCCTCTGCGCTCGGGCTTCCCGAGCTGCCCAAGACCGGTGCCGGCTCGGACGCGTCAGGTACGGCATGGCTCGAACTGCTGACGGGGCCGCACACCGCGCGGGTTTATCGCGACGGCCCGGACAACGCCCGCGTCCAGGTGATGGACCGGCTGGCCGAACGCAACGCGATCCGCCACGGCAACGACGTGTGGTTCTACAACTCCAAGGACAACACGGCCGCCCATGCCCAGCTCCCGGCCAACGACGCCGGTGACACAGGCCGTCACAGCGCCGGCAGCGACGTCACCGCCACCCCCGACCAGCTCGCCGCGATGCTACTGGCCAAGATCGAACCGGGCACCGACGTGGCGGTGGGAGCCGATGTCCAGGTAGCCGGCCGGCCCGCCTACAACCTGGTGCTGACACCAAAGTCCGATGCGACGCTGGTCGGGTCCATCGCAGTAGCCGTTGACGGCCAGACCGGTCTGCCGCTGGGCGTCGAGATCAAGGCTCGCGGACAGTCGGATCCCGCCTTCCGCGTCGCCTACACCAGCCTGACCCTCGGGGCCCCCGACGCGTCGGTCTTCACATTCACCCCGCCGCCGGGTGCCACGGTCGAGGAGATTCCGGTAAAGGAGCACAAGCACGGAAACGACGCCGGGAACGCGACGGCGCCGGCGGCCAAGGACCGCGCCGGCAAGCCGGCCGTCACTGGCTCCGGCTGGGACTCGGTTGTTGAGTTCCCGGCGGGAACGGCCGGCCCGGCGTCGGACGCCACGGCCCTGCTCGAACAGGCCACCGTCCCGGTCCAGGGCGGCCGGCTTTTGTCCACCGCGCTGGTGAACGTGTTGGTGCTCGACGACGGCCGGGTCGTCGCCGGCTCCGTGCCACCGGAGCGGCTCCAGGCCGCTGCCGCACAGAAGTGATGTCCGGCGCGGTATCCGGTGGCCGACGGTTGCTCCCTGACCATCCGGTGACGGCCGCGTGAGCGCCGCCGGGCCGGCGGCCGAGCTGAGCATTGAGACCACGGGCCTGACCAAACGGTTCGGCCAGCAGATGGCTGTCGACGGCGTCGACCTGGCCGTGCCGAAAGGCGCGGTCTTTGGTTTCCTGGGCCCGAACGGTTCGGGGAAGACCACCACCATCAGGCTCCTGCTCGGCCTGGCCACGGCCACCGGAGGCTCCATGCGCGTGCTGGGCGAGGAGATGCCCGGCAAACTCAATGACGTGCTGCCCCGGGTCGGGGCGCTGGTGGAAGGACCGGCGTTCTACCCCTTCCTCTCCGGCGCCGCCAATCTGCGCCGCATGGACGCCGCGGACCCCTATGGTTCGGGCGCGACGCGGCGTGCCCGCGTCCACTCGGCCCTGGAACGGGTGGGTTTGACGCACGCCGCGGACAAGCTGGTCCGGGCCTACTCGCTGGGGATGAAGCAGCGGCTGGGGATCGCCAACGCCCTGCTCGCCCCGCGGGAACTGCTGGTGCTGGACGAGCCCACCAACGGGCTGGATCCGCAGGGCACCCGTGAGGTGCGGAGCCTGGTGCGATCGCTCGCGGCCGACGGCGCCACGGTGTTCGTCTCCAGCCACCTGCTGGCCGAGGTCGAGCAGATCTGCACCCATGCGGCCATCATGAGCGCTGGCCGGCTGGTGGCGCAGGGAACCCTGACGGAACTGCGCGGGGCCGGCCAGGCAAGGATCCGCGTGTTGACCCCGGATCCGGGTACCGCGGCGCAGGTGCTGGCCGGCCTCGGCCTGACCGCGACCCTGGGCACCGACGGCCGTACTCCCGGTGGCGCTGGTTCCGGTGCCGCCGGCTCCGGGACCGACGCGGCCCTGTTCGCGTCACTGCCTGGGGCTCCGGCTCCGGCTGGGGCTCCGGCAGCCCGGGAAGACGGAGGATCATCCCGGTCCGTGGAGCGGGCGGCCGTGCAGCCGGAAGCCGTGGTGGCGGCCCTCGTGGCGGCGGGGGTCCGGGTCCGCGGCTTCGCGACCGAACAGGCCAGCCTTGAGGACCGGTTTGTGGCATTGACGGGGGAGGGGTTCGACGTTGTCCAGTAACAGCTCATCCGCGGGCGATCCGGCAGCCGGCCCGTCAGTTGCCCCGGCGCCGGGACACAGCGAAGCGGCCGCAGGCGCTGGCGGGGACAGCGGGGCCGGCGCTGCGCCGGTCCGGCGCGGGTCCCTGACCGGTGACCTGCTGGCGTCCGAGCTCGGGGTGCTGTTCCGCCGCCGCAGGACGTGGGCCATGTTGTGCGCGCTGGCGGCCATCCCGATCCTGATCGCGGTCGCGGTGCGGGTCTCCTCGGCCGTGCCGGCAGGCCGCGGGCCGGCCTTCCTGGACCGGATCGCCCAGAACGGCCTGTTCGTGGGCGTCACGGCAATGGTGGTCTCCGTTCCGCTGTTCCTGCCCCTTACCGTCGGCGTCGTGGCCGGAGACACGATCGCCGGGGAGGCCGGACAGGGGACCCTGAGGTACCTGCTGGTGGCTCCCGCCGGGCGGATCCGCCTGCTGATCGTCAAATATGCCGGGGCGGCCGTGTTCGTGATCGTTGCCCCGCTCGTGGTTGCCCTGACCGGGGCCGGAATCGGCGCGGCGCTCTTCCCCGTGGGGCCGGTGACCCTGCTCTCCGGCGACACGATCGGCACCGGCGAGGCCATGGTCCGGCTCCTGCTGATCGCCGCCTACCTGGCGGTTTCGCTGCTGGGGTTGTCGGCGATCGGGCTGTTCATCTCCACCCTGACCGATGTTCCGGTGGGGGCCATGGCGGCCACCGTGGTGCTCTCGGTCGTCGCGCAGGTCCTGGACGCGCTGCCGCAACTCGAGTGGCTGCATCCCTGGCTTTTCAGCCACTACTGGCTGGACTTTGGCGATCTGCTCCGGCAGCCGGTTTCCTGGGATTCCTTGGCCGCCAATGCCCTCCTCCAGGGCGGCTACGTCGCCGTCTTCGGCGCGCTGGCCTACGGCAGGTTCATCACCAAGGACGTGCTCTCCTAGCCAGTCTCAGTAACGGGCCGCGTAGCCGTACAGCTGCATCCCGGACATGGCGGCAACATCGGTCACGGTAATGCCGGCGTCGGGGTTCAGCGCCTGGACCACGCGGCCGCCGCCGAGGTAGATGGCCACGTGGTAGAAGCCCGGGGCCGAACCCCAGACGAACAGATCGCCCGGACGCGCCTGGGAGAGCGGGACGTGGACAGGGGCCTGGGCGAACTGCTGGGAGGCAGTGCGGGGCAGGTACTTCCCTGCCGCGGCGAACGCATTCTGCACCAGGCCCGAGCAGTCAAACCCATAGCTCCCGGTTCCGCCGTACTGGTAGAAGAATGGCGATCCGGTCTTGCCGAGCGCCACCGAAATCGCGGTCTGGTTTGACCCGCCAGAAATCGGCGCCGGAACCGGAACAGGTACTGGCGCCGGAACCGGGGCAGGAATCGGTGCGGGGACCGGAGCAGGTACTGGCGCGGGATCCGGCGCGGATGCCGGAGCCGGCGCGGGTGCGGGTGCGGGTGCGGGCGCTGCAGCGGGGGCCGGCACGTCGGCGGGAGCCGGAGCGGCTGGCTGTCCTGCTGCCGAATCGTCCCGTCCCGGAGCTGTTGGTGCCGGCTGTGAACCCGTGCCAGGCTGCGGCGCGGGGCCCGCCGCCGCGGTCAGTGCTGCGAGCCGAGCCTGCTGGCGCTGGCGGTCGAGGGCGTCCACCCGGGCCGATTCCAGCGCCGCGGTGGTGTTTCTCAGGCTTGCCAGCTGGTCCACGAGCGCGCTGCGCTGCGCTTTGGCATCGGCCACGACCTGGCGCTGGGCTGCGGCGGCGCGGTCGGCGTCGGCCTTGCGGTCCGCGGCAGTCGCGGCGGCCTCGTCGGCGGCGCGGTTGGCGTCCGCTGCGGCTTCGGTCAGGGACTGCGCGGCCGTGGCCGCGTTTTCCGCGGACTCGAAGGCCCGCGCGCGTCCGGCCGTTACAGCCTCCAGCGTGGCGGCATCCTCCAGTGCCCGCCCGGAGCCGCTGACAAAGCTGCTGAGGGCCGGGTTCAGGCCGCCGTTGCGGTACAGGTCACCGGCCAGCTGGCCGAGCTGTTTGCGGGTTTTGGCCTGTTCTGCCCCGGCGGCGGCAGCCCTGGCGGCCGCCACAGCCGCCGCGTCACGGCGTGTGGCCAGCTCCACGAGGGCCTCGCCGTACGCGTTGTTTGCTTGCAGGGATGCGGCGAGGCTGGTTTCCTGGCCGGCTGACGCGTCGGCCAGAAGCCCGTCGATCCTGGTGACCTCTGCCGCCGTCGAGCTCGCACTGGACTTGGCGGCAGCGATCTCTTCCGGTGAGGGGATCTCCGGCGACGCCGGAACCCGGCCGGCAGTCTCCAGCGGCGGGCGCCCGTGCGCAGAAATCTGCGAAGAAATCAGCGGCGCGGCCTGGGCCGGGAGCGCGAGGGTTCCGAGGAGGACGACGGCGGTGCAGAGCACAGCCGTCTTGCGGCCGGATCGGATCCAACTCATGGGCAACCTCGCTGAAGTCTCAGGCTGGAGTGAGCGAGGTCGGATTTGGCGCGTGAAAGCCCTCTGCGGATCACCCAGCAGGCATGAGGCTACGTGCCAAAGGCTACTTTGGCAACACGAGTCACATGAATAACATAAACAACACGAGTGTCATTTGGCCACGTCCGTGACGGGTGTGTCCTGCCGACGGTCAGGCGTGCTGGTGGGCCTCGTGCTCTGAATGCGTGGTGGGCTCGAGCTGGAACGTGCAGTGTTCGGTGTCGAAATGGGATCCAAGGCAGCTGGTCAGTTTGTCCAGGACCCGGTCGGCGCCCTTGGCGCCGAGCGCTGCGTCTTCCACCACCACGTGGGCGGAGAAGACGGGGACACCGGAGGTAATGGTCCAGATGTGGATGTCGTGGACGGATACCACGCCGTCCACCGCCAGGATGTGGTCGCGGATCATCTGAACGTCCACGCCCTTGGGCGTGGCCTCGAGGAGCACGTCGACGACGTCGCGCAGCAGGTGCCAGGCCCGGGGCAGGATCATGAGGGCGATGAGGATCGAGGCAATGGTGTCGGCCGCCTGGAACCCGGTGACCATGATGACCACCGCCGCCGCGATGACGGCAAAGGACCCCAGCAGATCCCCCAGGACTTCGAGGTAGGCGCCGCGGACGTTCAGGCTTTCCTTCTGGGCGCCGCGCAGGATCAGCAGGGAGACCAGGTTGGCGACGGCGCCGAGGACCGCCGCGGCGAGCATGACGTCGGTGTGGACCTCGGGGGTGGTGCCGAGCCTGCGGATGGCCTCGATGAAGATGACCACCGAGATGACGATCAGGACCAGTGCGTTGGCCAGCGCCGCCAGAACTTCGGCGCGCTGGTAACCGTAGGTGCGCAGATCGCTGGCGGGCCGGGTGGCGATCCATGCGGCCAGCAGGGCGATGAAGACGCCGGCTGCGTCCGAGAGCATGTGTCCGGCATCGGCGAGCAGGGCCAGGGAGCCGGAGACCACCGCACCGATCGTCTGCACGAGCACCACGGCGAGCGTGATGGCCAGGACGGCGACCAGGCGCTTGCGGTGCTTGCCGGTGGCAGTCAGGCCGTGCGAGTGGCTGTGGTCGTGTCCCATGCCTACAAGGCTATCCCCAGCCGAGCTCGTGCAGGCGCGCGTCGCTGATGCCGAAGTGGTGGGCGATCTCGTGCACCACGGTGACGGTGACTTCCTCGATCACGTCCTCCCGGGAGGTGCAGATGTCCAGGATGGGTTGGCGGAAAATGGTGATCCGGTCCGGCAGCGAGCCGGCGTCCCACCAGGAGTCCCGCTCGGTCAGGGGCACCCCCTCATAGAGCCCCAGCAGCACGGTGTCCGGATCCTCCCCGGGCTGCGGGGTGTAGTCGTCCTCGATGAAGATCGCGACATTGCTCATGGTCTTTGCCAGATCCGGCGGGATCCGGTCGAGGGCATCACTCACGGCAGCCTCGAAATCGGCCTCGGACATCGGGAAGGGGCCGCCGTCCGGGC
>Ga0070671_100005321_pt1 | contig 10271 bp, 13 predicted proteins | sample KBSS73metaG_FD_65341 | JGI IMG/M metagenome (GOLD analysis project Ga0070671, IMG submission 65341) | Switchgrass rhizosphere microbial communities from Kellogg Biological Station, Michigan, USA - KBS S7-3 metaG | ecosystem: Host-associated > Plants > Roots > Rhizosphere > Soil ... | reverse complement strand
GGTACCAGAAGCCGATCAGCAGGTAGGAAGCGAGGCCGACGCCTTCCCAGCCGAAGAACATCTGCACGAGGCTGTCGGCCGTCACCAGCATCAGCATCGCGAAGCTGAACAGCGACAGATAGGCGAAGAACCGCGGCTGGCTCGGATCTTCCTCCATGTAGCCCCAGCTGTAGAGATGCACCAGCGACGAGACAGTGGTGACCACGACCAGCATGACCGCGGCCAAGCTGTCGACGCGCAGCGCCCAGTCTACCGACAGCGTGCCGGACTGAATCCAGTTGAGGACCGGGATCACGGTCGGCTGAGCGGTTCCAGCAATATATTGGAGGAAGATCGGCCAGCTGAGGAACGCGCCGACGAACAGCGCGCCGGTCGTCACGACCTTCGCCGCCGTCTTGCCGATCCAACGGCCGCCAAGGCCGGCGACGATCGCAGCGAGGAGCGGCAGGAAGACGATGAAGAGGACAGGCTGCATCAGCCGTGCATCCGGTTGACGTCGTCGACGGCTATCGAGCCGCGCCGGCGGAAAAAGATCACAAGGATGGCGAGACCGATGGCGGCCTCGGCTGCGGCGACGGTCAGCACGAACATCGCAAGCACCTGCCCCGTCAGGTCGCCGAGGTAGGCCGAGAACGCCACCAGGTTGATGTTCACTGCGAGCAGGATGAGCTCGATGGCCATCAGCATGAGGATGACGTTGCGGCGGTTGAGGAAGATGCCGAGGACGCCGATCGTGAACAGGATTGCCGCGACGGTGATGTAGTGACCCAACCCGATCACAGCTTCATTCCCTCCCCCACGCCCGGCCCGGCAAGCTTGACCGCCTCGTCCGGACGGCGGCGGATCTGTTTCGACACCTTGGGCGTGCGCAGGTCGCCCCGGCTGCGATGCGTGAGCACGATCGCGCCAATCATCGCGACGAGCAGGATCAGGCCCGCGATTTCGAACGGGAACAGGTAGCGGCTGTAGAGCAGCTGCCCGAGCGCGACGATATTCGGCTGGGTGGCAGCGGCAATCTGCGGGTGAGCAAATGCCGGACCCGCGCTGTGCGCGAAGAGCGCGACGATGATCTCGACGAGCAAGACCAACGCGATGATGATCCCGAACGGCATGTTCGCGGTGAAGCCTGAGCGCAGCTGCGCGAAGTCGATGTCGAGCATCATGACCACGAACAGGAACAGCACCGCCACCGCGCCGACGTAGACGATCACCACCAGCATCGCGATAAACTCGGCGCCGAGGAGCAGCATCAGGCCCGCAGCATTGAAGAAGGCGAGGATCAGCCACAGCACGCTGTGGACCGGATTGCGCGAGAAGATCACCGCAATCGCCGAAGCGATGGTGAGCGTCGCGAACAGGTAAAAGGCGAGGATGGCGATCAAGCGGAGGACCCTGTTGCGGCGCGCTTATCGGTAGGGGGCATCGGCGGCAAGGTTCGCGGCAATCGCCTGCTCCCACTTGTCGCCGTTCGCGAGCAATTTCGTCTTGTCGTAGAGCAATTCCTCGCGCGTTTCGGTTGCGAATTCGAGGTTCGGCCCTTCGACGATCGCATCCACCGGGCAGGCCTCCGCACACAGCCCGCAATAGATGCATTTCACCATGTCGATGTCGTAGCGCGTGGTGCGACGGCTGCCGTCCTCGCGCGGCTCGGCTTCGATGGTGATCGCCAGCGCTGGGCAGATCGCCTCGCACAGCTTGCACGCGATGCAGCGCTCCTCGCCGTTGGGATAGCGGCGCAAGGCATGCTCCCCACGGAAGCGCGGGCTCTGCGGCGCCTTCTCGTACGGATAGTTGATCGTCGCCTTGGGCTTGAAGAAATACTTCAGCGTCAGCGCGTGGGCGCGGACGAATTCCCACAGGGTGAAGGATTTGATCCAGTGCATCATGCGCCGGCTCCATAGCGCGTGAGCATCAGCCACCCAGAGATGAGAACAACGAAGACGAGGCTCAGCGGCAGGAAGATCTTCCAGCCGAGCCGCATCAACTGGTCGTAGCGATAGCGCGGGACCGTCGCCTTCACCCAGCCGAACATGAAGAAGAACAGGCTCATCTTGATGAACAGCCAGATGATGCCGGGGATGTGGTAGAGCGGCGCCCAGTTCACCGGCGGAAGCCAGCCGCCCCAGAACAGGATGGCATTGAGCGCGCACATCAGGATGACGTTGGCATATTCGCCGAGCCAGAAGAGCGCGAAGCTCATCGACGAATATTCCGTCTGGTGCCCGGCGACGAGCTCGCTCTCCGCTTCGACCAGGTCGAAGGGGGTGCGGAAGGTCTCAGCCATCGAGCTGATGAAGAACACCACCCACATCGGGAACAGCAGAAGGTGGAACGCATAGGCGTTGACAATGCCGAGGCCGAAACCAGTCTGCGCAACCACAATCTCGCTGAGATTGAACGTGCCCGCATAGAGCACGACGCAAATCAGGACGAAGCCGATAGACACTTCGTAGCTCACCATCTGCGCCGCTGCGCGAAGGGCCGAGAAGAAAGGATATTTCGAGTTGGACGCCCAGCCTGCAACGATCACGCCGTAGACACCCAATGAGCTCGCCGCGAGGATGTAGAGCAGGCCGACATTGACGTTGGCTAGCACCACCCCCGGCGCGAACGGCACCACCGCCCAGACGATCAGCGCGACCGTAAAGGTCACGATCGGCGCAATCAGGAACAGGCCCTTGTTCGCGTTCGTCGGGATGATGGTTTCCTTGAGAAAGACCTTCAGCCCGTCGGCAAAGCTCTGCAGCAGGCCCCACGGGCCGACGACGTTGGGACCCCGGCGGAGCGCGATCGCCGCCCAGATCTTGCGCTCGGCATAAATGATCATCGCCACGGCGAGCATCAGCGGAAGCGCGATGACGAGGATGCCGATGATCGTGGCGATGAACCACGCCCAATCGTAGCTCATGCCCCAGTGCTGGAAGGTCTCGGTCATTCTGCGGCCTCCCGCGTCTCAACGCCGTGCACCAGCTCTTCGGAGCAGATGCGCATTGTCGGGCTGTTGCGGCAGATCGCGTTGGTCAGGAAGAAATCCTGGATCGGGTAGCGGATGGGACCTTCCGACTTGGCGGAGAGCTTCGGGGGCGACCAAGGCAGGTCGATAAGCCCTTCCCGCGCAAGCTGCGGATGTTCAGCAAACATTTGCTCGCGCAGCTGGCCGAAGCTGTCGAACGGCAGCGTCTTGCCGGCGAGCTGCGACACCGCGCGCAGGATCGCCCAATCCTCGCGTGCCTCACCCGGAGGGAAGGCCGCTTTCTCGCCGCGCTGCACCCGCCCTTCGGTATTGACGTAGGTACCGTGCTTCTCGGCATAGGCGGCGGCCGGGAGCACCAGGTCGGCCTGTTTCGCGCCCGCGTCGCCGTGGTGGCCGATGTAGACCTTGTAAGCGCCCTTGAAGCGATCCGCGGCCATTTCATCGGCGCCGAGCAGGAGCACCAGCTCCGGAGCCGCAGCTTCGAGGTCGGCGATGCCGCCCGGCTGCGCATAGCCCAGGATCAGCGAAGCCATGCGGGACGCCGAAGTGTGGACGACGTTGAAGCCGTTCCAGCCGTCGCGGACGAGGTTCAGCGAACCGGCGAGCGCGAGCGCTGCACCGAGGCCACCAGCCGCCAGCGCGCCCGCGCCGAAGATCAACGCCGGACGCTGTGCGGCCGCGAATGCGTCCTTGGCTTCCTTCGGCAGCTTGCCGAGCAGCTTGAGGTCGTCGCCGAGCCATTCGACCTTCATTCCAAGATCGATTTCCGGTCCGATGCCGAACACCCGGCCGCCCTTGCGCGGGACCTTGCGGACGCGCGTCGCGATCAGCGACGCTTCCCAGCGCAGGTTGGTGCCGACCAGCAACAAGGCGTCCGCATTCTCGATGCCCGCAATGGTCGAGTTGAAATTCACGGCCGCGAGGCTCGTCACGTCGTAAGCGAGCCCCGTCTGCCGCCCCTCGATCAGCTTTGAGCCCCGCCCTTCGAGCAGCTTTTTCGCCGCGTACATCGTCTCGGCGTCGAGCAGATCTCCCGCGATCGCCGCGACTTTGTTTCCGGCCTTGTTCAGGCAATCGGCGAAAATACCCAGCGCTTCCTGCCAGCTCGCCTCGCGCAACTTCTTCTTCTCGCGCACCCACGGGCGGTCCAGGCGATTACGGACCAGCGCGTCGACATGATGTCGCGTCTTGTCGCTGATCCACTCCTCGTTCACGTCCTCGTTGATGCGCGGCAGGATGCGCATCACCTGGCGCTGGCGGACGTCGAGGCGAATGTTCGAACCGACGGCGTCCATCACGTCGATGCCAGGCACGCGCCGAAGCTCCCACGGACGCTGTTCGAACAATTGCGGCTTCTGGAGAAGCGCTCCCACCGGGCAGACGTCGGCCAGGTTACCGGCGAGCTCACCGTGGATGGTGCGCTCGAGGTAGGTCGTGATCTGGCTGTCTTCGCCGCGGTAGAGCATGCCGATCTCATCGACGCCCGCGACTTCTTCCGAAAAGCGAATGCAGCGCGTGCACTGGATGCAACGGGTCATCGAGGTTTTGATGACCGGGCCCATGTACTTGTCGTCGACCGCCCGCTTGTTCTCCTCGAAGCGCGAGCCGCTGCGGCCATAGGCCATCGCCTGATCCTGCAGGTCGCATTCGCCGCCCTGGTCACAAATCGGGCAGTCGAGCGGGTGGTTGATGAGCAGGAACTCCATCACCCCTTCTCGCGCCTTCTTGACCATCGGCGTGTCGGTACGGATCGTCTGGCCGTCGGCGGCGGGAAGAGCACAGCTCGCCTGCGGCTTGGGCGGGCCGGGCGCGACCTCGACCAGGCACATGCGGCAATTGCCGGCGATCGACAGGCGCTCGTGATAGCAGAAGCGCGGGATCTCCTTGCCCGCAAGCTCGCAAGCCTGCAGGACGGTCGCGCCCTGCGGAACCTCGATCTCGATGCCGTCGACGGTGACCTTAGGCATCGTCGGAGTCCCCCAAGTCGTCCTTCTCCCTGCGCACCGTGCGGTCGATCTGCGTGACACGCGGTCCGCCGCCTCGCGCGGCAAGCACGGCGATCAGCGCAATAATTGCGACGATGATGATGATCGTCGTCGTGCTCATTCTTCTTCCTCGCGTTCGATCTTTTCCTCGGCGTGGGGCGAGCGGTCCGGCGCTCGCCAACCGATGATGGCCACCAGTCCGACCAGGACAATGACCGCCACGATGGCGATGACCGTGGTCGAGACGTGAAACCCGCCAGCCGGCGAAGCCACAGGGGCCAGGAACATGCCGCCAGACTCCAGGGTCATTCCGCCGCCTCCAGCATTGCCCGGCCGGCGCGTTCGGCGATGCGGCGCTCAATCTCGGGGCGGAAGTGGCGGATCAGGCCCTGGATCGGCCACGCCGCAGCATCGCCCAGGGCGCAGATGGTGTGGCCCTCGATCTGCTTGGTGACGTCGAGCAACTTGTCGATATCCCGGACCTCGGCGTCGCCCTCGCGCAGCCGCTCCATCATGCGCCACATCCAGCCGGCTCCCTCACGGCAAGGCGTGCACTGGCCGCAGCTCTCGTGCTTGTAGAAATAGCTGATCCGGCTGATCGCGCGAACGATGTCAGTCGACTTGTCCATGACGATCACCGCCGCGGTGCCGAGGCCGGAGCCGAGTGCCTTCAGGCCGTCGAAGTCCATCGGCGCGTCCATGATCTCGGCGGCCGGAACCAGCGGGACCGAGGACCCGCCGGGGATGACCGCCAGCAGATTGTCCCACCCGCCGCGGATTCCGCCGGCATGCCGGTCGATCAACTCGCGGAACGGGATCGACATGGTCTCTTCGACCGTGCACGGGCAGTTCACGTGGCCGGAGATCTGGAAGAGCTTCGTACCTTCGTTCTTCTCGCGGCCGAAGCCAGCGAACCATTCCGCGCCGCGGCGGAGGATGGTCGGCACGACCGCGATGCTCTCGACATTGTTGACCGTCGTCGGGCAGCCGTAGAGGCCGGCGCCCGCGGGGAACGGCGGCTTCAAACGCGGCTTGCCCTGCTTCCCCTCAAGGCTTTCGAGCATCGCCGTTTCTTCGCCGCAGATGTAGGCGCCCGCACCACGGTGAACGAACAGGTCGAAGTCGTAGCCTGAGCCGGCAGCGTTCTTACCGAACAGGCCGGCGTCGTAGCATTCCTGCACCGCCTTCCGCAGGACCTCGGTCTCGCGGATGAACTCGCCGCGGATGTAGATGTAGGCCGCCCTCGCGCGCATCGCGAAAGCCGCGATCAGCGCGCCTTCGAGCAGCTTGTGCGGATCGTGGCGGATGATTTCCCGGTCCTTGCACGATCCGGGCTCGGATTCGTCGGCGTTGATGACCAGGAAGTTGGGTTTGCCGGGCTTGGGCTCCTTGGGCATGAAGCTCCACTTCATGCCAGTCGGGAAGCCCGCGCCCCCACGGCCGCGCAGCCCCGACGCCTTCACCTGATCGATGATCGCGTCCTGCCCGATCGCCATCAGCGCCTTGGTGTTGTCCCAGTCGCCGCGCTGTTGCGCCGCCTTCAGATATGGCGACTGGAAGCCGTAGAGATTGGTGAAGATGCGGTCCTTGTCCGCAAGAGGCCCGGTATAGCCCATCAGAACGCCCCCGCCTGGTGCGCGAGGAAGAGGGCAACCAGGACGATGACGGCGAACACCGCGAACTTCGCGATCCCGACGACGAACCGGAAGGCGAGGAACGCGAGCACGACCGCGACGATAATGGCGACGATCGTCATTTGAGCCGCTTCGTCCCAAGCTTGTTCTGCGCGAACATTACGATGCCGACGCACAGCGCGAGGATGATCGCGAGCTTCGCGATCTTCAGAACTACGCCAATCAGCAGGATGCCGAGGATTACGGCGATGATGAGCCCGATCATGCGCTTTCTCCCGCCGTCGCCGTCCATTGCGGGCGATAGTCGTAGTTGCGTTCGGCCATCTTCTTGAGGGTGGTCGGGCCGCCTTCGGGGCAGCTCGTCTGCCGGCCGTCCTGCGGACCCGGCCTGGGGTGCTCGCCGCGGGCCAGTGCGTCGAGGACTGCGCCCATGCTCTCCTCGGTCAGGTCCTCGTAATTGTCGTCGTTGATCTGGACCATCGGCGCGTTAGCACAGGCGCCGAGGCACTCGACCTCGGTCAGCGTGAACAGCCCGTCCTCGGTTGTCTTGCCCTTCTTGAGGCCGCGCTTGGCGCAGGCCGCGAACACGTCGTCAGAACCGCGCAGCATGCACGGCGTCGTCCCGCACACCTGCACGTGGAAACGGCCGACCGGCTCGAGATTGAACATGGTGTAGAAGGTCGCGACCTCGAGCACGCGGATGTACGAAGTGTCGAGCTCCTTCGCGACGAACTCCATCACCGGGATGGGCAGCCAACCCTGCGTGTTCGCCTCCGCCCCGACCTGCCGCTGCGCGAGGTCGAGCAAAGGGATCACCGCCGAGACCTGCCGCCCCTCGGGATAGAAGGAGATGAACTCCTTCGCCTTGCGCGCATTTTCGGGCGTCCACTGGAAGCCTTCCCAGCGAGCGCGCTGCTCGGGGCTGTCGAGAATTCCCGCCTGGCCGGCCATCAGCGATCCACCTCTCCGAACACGACGTCGATGGCGGAGAGCACCGCGGTGGTGTCCGCGAGCATGTGGCCCTTCATCATGAAGTCCATCGCCTGAAGGTGCGAGAAGCCGGTCGGGCGGATCTTGCACCGATACGGCCGGTTGGTGCCGTCGGCGACGAGATAGACGCCGAACTCGCCCTTCGGGCTCTCCGTTGCCACGTAAACCTCACCCGCCGGCACGTGATAGCCTTCGGTGTACAGCTTGAAGTGGTGGATGAGCGCCTCCATCGAGGTCTTCATTTCCGAGCGTGACGGAGGGAACACCTTGCGGTCCTCGCTTCCGACCGGTCCCTTCGGCATTTCCTTGAGGCACTGGCGCATGATCTTCGCCGACTGCCGTACTTCCTCGACGCGGACCATGAAGCGGTCGTAGCAATCACCGTTGGTGCCGACCGGGATGTCGAAGTCCATGCGGTCATAGACTTCGTACGGCTGCGAGCGGCGGATGTCCCAGGGGATGCCCGAGGCGCGGATCATCGGGCCCGAGAAGCCCCACGCGATCGCGTCCTCCTTGCCAACGATGCCGATGTCGACGTTCCGCTGCTTGAAGATGCGGTTGTCGGCGACAAGGCTGATGGCGTCCTCGAACAGCTGCAGCCGGTGGTCGAGCCAGTCGCCTAGGTCGACCAACATCTTCTCCGGCAGGTCATAGCGAACGCCGCCGACGCGGAAATAGTTGGCGTGCATGCGCGCGCCGGACGCGCGCTCATAGAATTGCAGCGTGTCCTCGCGCACTTCGAACAGCCACAGGTTGGGCGTCATCGCGCCAACGTCCATGATGTGGCTGCCGAGGTTGAGCATGTGGTTCGAAATGCGGGTCAACTCCGCCATCAGAGTGCGGATGTATTGAGCGCGGATGGGGATCTGGAGGCCCATTAGCTTTTCGATGGCCAGCACGAAGCCATGCTCCATGCACATCGGCGAGCAGTAATCGAGCCGGTCGAAGTAGGGCAGCGCCTGCGCGTAGGTCTTATATTCGATCAGCTTCTCCGTGCCGCGGTGGAGAAGGCCGATATGCGGGTCGACGCGTTCGACGATCTCGCCGTCGAGCTCCATGATCAGGCGAAGCACGCCGTGCGCTGCTGGATGCTGCGGGCCGAAGTTGATCGTGTAGTTGCTGATCGCCTCGTCGCCCAAATCGCGCGGATGGCCGAGGTCCTGCCCTTCGGCCGCGCCGCCGACGCTAATTTCGACGCGGCGAGGCTTCTTCGGCCTGACACCGATGCCGCCGGACGCAAGTGTGTCGGTGCGAGTATCGGTCATCCCGCGCTTCCAGTCGGCAGGCGCCGGCCCGATCCGCGCGGCTTCGGATCAGGTACATCGCTCGGCTCGCTGACTTCCTTTGCCGCCTTGGCAGCGCGAGGCTTGCGCGCTTCCCTGCTTGCCTGGACGTCGCCCGGCTTGCCGGCGCCGGTGTCGGATGGCTTCTCGGTCGTCTTCGGCGTCCTGGCCCGAGTATTCGGGTTCTCGCTCTTCGGCGGAGGAGCGTTGGGCGCCGGGGCCGGCGACGGCGCACCGCCGGCTTCGGCGGTCGCCTTCTCATCGCCCGGCAGCCGGTATTCAGGGCCTTCCCACGGCATCAGGAAATCGAACGTGCGGAAATCCTGCGGGAGCGAAACCGGCTCATAGACCACGCGCTTCTCCGCCTCGGAATAGCGCAGCTCCACATGGCCCGTCAGCGGGAAGTCCTTGCGGAAAGGATAGCCCTCGAAACCATAGTCGGTGAGGATGCGACGCAGGTCCGAATTGCCGCTGAACGCGACACCGTACATGTCGAACACCTCGCGTTCGAGCCAGCCCGCGACGGGCCACAGGCCCGTGACGCTCGGGACCGGCGTCGCTTCGTCGGTCGTCACCTTGACCTTGATGCGGCGGTTCTTGGTCAGCGAGAGCAGGCAGTAATTGACGTCGAACCGCTCGGCACGCTCGGGATAATCGACGCCCGCAATCTCCATCAGCTGCTGATATTCGAGGCCTGGCGTATCGCGGAGAGCGCGGCACACCTCGACGATGCTCTCGCGGCGCACCGTCAGCATGAGTTCGCTCACATGCTCTACGGCATCGAGCAAAGCGTCGCCGAGCGCCTTCCTGGCAGCGTCGATAACGCCTTCATCCGAAGCCATCTTCGGAACATGGGTTGCGAGCTGGATGGCCATCAGCGCTCGATGGTCCCTTCACGGCGGATTTTCCGCTGCAGCTGCAGGATTCCGTAGAGCAGCGCCTCAGCGGTGGGCGGGCAGCCGGGCACGTAGATATCGACCGGAACGATGCGGTCGCAGCCGCGCACGACGCTGTAACTATAGTGGTAGTAGCCGCCGCCATTGGCGCAGCTGCCCATCGATATGACGTAGCGCGGCTCGCTCATCTGATCGTAGACCCGCCGCAGCGCCGGAGCCATCTTGTTGCAGAGCGTGCCCGCGACGATCATTACGTCCGACTGGCGCGGCGATGCGCGCGGGGCCGCCCCGAACCGCTCGAGGTCGTAGCGCGGCATGTTCACGTGGATCATCTCCACCGCGCAGCAGGCGAGGCCGAATGTCATCCACCACAGCGATCCCGTCCGTGCCCAGGTGAACAGATCCTCTGCGGTCGTGACCATGAAGCCCTTTTCGTCGAGGTTTCGCCGAAGCTCCTCGAGATGCTTCCTTTCGATGTCCCCAGGAACGAGCCCGGCCAGTCGCGCGAG
>Ga0070671_100005320_pt1 | contig 10271 bp, 6 predicted proteins | sample KBSS73metaG_FD_65341 | JGI IMG/M metagenome (GOLD analysis project Ga0070671, IMG submission 65341) | Switchgrass rhizosphere microbial communities from Kellogg Biological Station, Michigan, USA - KBS S7-3 metaG | ecosystem: Host-associated > Plants > Roots > Rhizosphere > Soil ... | reverse complement strand
ATGGTCGGCAGCTGCCGGTCGATCCGGATCCGGCGTGGTATGGGTACTCGGTGGGCCGCTGGGAGGGCGACACGTTCGTCGTCGAGACCGCCGGTTTCAAGGAAGGAACCTGGCTCGACGACAGCGGCCATCCGCACACCGACGCGCTGAGGAACACAGAGCGTTTCCACCGGATCAATTTCGGCCGCATGGATCTCGATGTCACCATCGACGACCCAAAGGCGTACTCGCGGCCTTGGACGTCGGACACGATCCACTTCCTCCTTCAGCCCGACACGGAACTGCTCGAGCATCTCTGTGAGAACAACAGGGATATTGAGCATCTGGAGAACTTCTGGAAGGGACAGCAGCAGGCCGCTCCATCAACGACGGGGAAATAGTGAGAAGAAGAAGAGTCGCGATGGTCTTGTTCGTCGTAGCGATCGCCGCGTCTGAACGGGCGGCTGCGCACCATTCGTTTACGGCGGAATTCGACGCGAACCAGCCGGTCAAGCTAACCGGATCGGTCACCAAGGTTGAGTGGACCAACCCGCATGTCTGGTTCTTCATCGACGTCAAGAGCCAAGACGGTTCTGTGACCAACTGGGGATTCGAGATGGCCAGCACGAGTCAGCTCCTGCGGGCCGGGTGGAAGCGCGATTCGATGAAGATCGGTGATATCGTGACCGTCGATGCGCGTCGCGCGCGCGATGGCACCGACCACGCGAACGCCCAAAACGTCACGCTGGCCAACACAGGCCAGCGGCTCTTCGCCGGATCGCCCCCCCAATAGGTCGATGTGTACGCTCGACTTGATTCTTCAAAACAGTTAGACAAGCGGCTATGGTTCCCAGAAGGGGCCGAAGTGAGGGCGCAATGAAGCGGAACGCGATAGTGACCGGCTTTCTCATGTCAGGCATTGTGGCCTTGGCGGTCCCGGGGTTTGCGCACCACAGTTTTTCGGCTGAGTACGACGGAAGCAAGATCGTCTACATCTCTGGAACGCTGACGAAAGTTGACTGGGCGAACCCACACATCCATTTCTACGTGAATGCGAAAGACAGCGATGGCACGGAGAAGTTGTGGAGCTTTGAGGGCGCGGCGACGACCCTCGTCGAAAGAAACGGAACTCATAGGGCAGACCTTGTTGCGAATATCGGTAAAGAGGTCACTGTCAGGGCGGCTCCAGCCAGGACTGTTCCGACCCGGGGAGCTGCCGAAACCGTGAAAACGGCTGATGGGGTCGAGCGCATTGTGGGCGGCAGGAGATATACCGGCGAGGGCGGGAATAACTGAGATAACCGTACGCGTTTGGGGGACCCACATGAAGCGTGACATTTGCAGTGTTGTGGTTGGTGCCGCAGCCATCCTGACTTGGTTCTACATCGCTTCTGCGCCTGCGCATGCTCAGATTGGCGAAGTGTCGAAGCCCGGGTTTGGGAAGGCTGTAAACGAGCCTCCCAAAATGCCAAAGCCCACCGCAACACCGCGCAGGCGGGACGGGCATCCAGACTTGTCCGGGGTCTGGTTTATAGGGACGAGCGGCACCGTCGATTTGACGGCGGCGAACTCACCCTCTCAGAGGAGATTCGATCCTGCGGTGACGCCGCAGGAGCGGCCCTCATTCCAGCCCTGGGTTGCGCTGAAGCTGAAAAGAATTGGTCCTCAGGAACAAGCGGAGCCGTGCTTGACGTGTGAGCCGCTGGGTGTTCCGGGTTTTGTCATCAAGAATCCATATCCGATACAGATCATCCAGACCGATAAACAGCTGATCATGTTGGCGGAACTGGATGCAACGTACCGCACCATTTGGATCGATGGGCGCCCGCATCCAAAAGATCCGGATCCCAAGTTCAATGGCGACGCGGTGGGCCACTGGGAGGGAGACACATTGGTGGTCGACGTGGTTGCTATCGATACGCACACGTGGCTCACCGGTCCCGGCGGCAACGTCATCTGGTTTCCGAGTGATGTCATGCATGTGACGGAGCGATTCTGGCGCCCGGACTCGAATACCTGGATGTACCAGGTCACAGTTGAGGATCCAAAGGTTCTCACGAAACCATGGAAGTCGGCTCCTAATCACTACTCAATTGGCCAAGTCCCAATGGGCGAGTACTACTGCACCAACAACCAGGACGACAAGCTTGTGAATCCAGTTGGTGTCAAACCACCGTACATCTCGGCCTCTGGCTTGGATGAGCGTTATTTCGATGAGGACGAGTACCAGGAGTTGCTGAAGGAAGCGGCGGCGCAGAAAAAGTAACGAGATAGACCGTCCGACAACTCGAAAGACATTCCAGTCGAAGGGTGACCAAGATGCGATTCTCCGGCGTGTGGGCCGTCGTGGTACTTGCGATGCTCTGTCTGCCAACGGCGGTCTTCGCACAGGCGTCGATCAGCGGGACCGTGAGGGATGGGTCAGGCGCGGTGCTGCCGGGGGTAACCGTCGAGGCGTCGAGCCCCGCGCTGATTGAGAAGGTGCGCACAGCGCTCACGGATGGCAGCGGGCAGTACCGCATTGTCGATCTGAGACCGGGCACCTTCACCGTGAGATTTACGCTGCCCGGGTTCAAGACCGTGGAACGTACCGGGATCGAGCTGGAAGGCACGTTCACAGCGCAGGTGAGCGCGCAATTAGAGGTGGGCGGCGTCGAGGAGACCATCACCGTCTCCAGCGGCACGCCGATCGTGGATCTGCAGAGCGCGAGCAAAGAGACGGTTCTCAAGCATGAGGTGATCGACGTCGTGCCATCAAGCCGGACGCTGAACGGGATGGCGGTCTTGCTGCCGGGCATCTCGCCGTCCGGGTTTGTGTTCCTCGCTGGCACGCAGGACGTGGGCGGCGACCGCGGTGGCTCGGCGGTTGGCCTTATGGTTCATGGCAGTCGCGCGGGAGACACCATCTATCGCGTCAACGGAACCGCCCAGACGTTCAGCGCGCAGACTTCTACCGCGCCACTCAACATGGCCGGATATGAAGAGGTAAACATCTCGACCTCGTCCATCGGCATCGACGAATCGTTTGGTGGAGTCCAGACAAACCTCATCCCACGGGACGGCGGGAATGCATTCAGGGGGACATTCTTCGGAGCCTATGCCAACGAGCACTTCCAAGGCACCAATTTCACCGACGAACTGCTTGCACGCGGCCTGCCCGGGCAGAACACGATCAAGTCGCAGCGCGACCTGAACCCTTCGTTCGGCGGGCCGCTCGTGTCCGATCGTCTCTGGTTCTTTGTATCGGGGCGCTACCTTTACACCTCAAACTATGCTCGGGGCCTTCCGTACAACCTCAACGCGCGCCTCCCGGGGAACGATCCGCGAGGCCAGATCTATAACCCCGATGTCGGCTTCAAGGTTCTGGGTGTGCCGGTGCAGTGGAATCGGTGGTGGGACGCCGGCGCTCGCGTGACGTGGCAAGCGGCGTCCAAGCACAAAATTTCGTTGGCCGTGAGCAATCAGTACGCCCTCCAGCGGAATACGTTTTCCGGCACCCTCTTCAACGGGGTGACCCATTCGCCGGAAGCCGGCGTCGATAACTTCCGCCCGCTGTATCGAATCATCGCCTCGGACTGGACGTCCCCGCTCACGTCGCGATTACTGCTCGAAAGCCACGTCGTATTCTGGAGGTTCCAGGGCGGTGTCTACAACTTGAAGGACCCGAATCAGCCGGCGGACGTCGCCGAGGTGATGGACACTGTCACCGGTATCAGGTACCGGACGTGGGGCGGTAACGCGCCTCAGAATCTCGGGCCTCAGAGTGAGATGAAGTTACGGACCGCCGCGTCATACGTGACAGGTACCCACCACGTCCTGGTTGGAGTCCAGTTTGGCAGAAACAAGATCCGCCTCCGCCCCCAACCCAGAACTCCGTTTGCGTATCAGCTCAGCAACGGAGTCCCCACACGAATCACGATAAATGCGCACCCGTTCAATACGTGGACCGATAAGGACGCTGACCTCGGTTTGTACGCCTCGGAACGTTGGACGGTGAAGCGACTCACGCTGACGGGCGGTGCCCGGTTTGACTATCTGAAGGAGAACTTCCCCGCCACACCGCAGCCGCCGGGCCTCCTCTTTCCGGATCGCCACGTCGTGATACCAGCGGCGCCCAACGTGGCGTGGAAAGACCTGACCTGGCGCTCCGCAGTCGTGTACGATCTATTCGGCAACGGCAAGACGGCCGTGCGTGCGAGTCTCAACAAGTACTTGACCGCGGTCAGCGCTACGGTCGCGAGCGCTGGCTTCTCGAATCCCAATACCTTCGTTACCACCACGACTCGCGCCTGGACCGACACCAACAACGATCTGATCCCGCAGTGCGACATGCTCCTGCCCGCGGCCAACGGGGAGTGCGGCGCGTTGGCGGATCCTCGTTTCGGCCAGCTGGCGCCGGGGCTGAATGTGGACAATGACCTGCGCTTCGGCTGGGGAAAGCGGAATTACAACTGGGAGATGAGCGCCGGCGTGCAACACGAGCTGGCCTCCAGGGTGTCGATGGACGTCGGGTACTTCCGGCGCTGGTATGGCAATCAAATCGTGACGACCAATCTGGCCGTCGAGCCAAGTGACTTTGACTTCTTCGATATCACGGCGCCAACGGACTCTCGGCTCCCGGGTGGAGGTGGCTACCAAGTCACCGGGCTCGCGAATCTGAAGCCGGCGTCATTCGGCAGACCGTCGAACAACTTCCAGACACGTGCATCCAGGTACGGCGGACAGTCCGAAGTCTTCAACGGCGTCGACGTCACGGTGAATGCGCGCCCAGCGTCTGTCTCCCTGGCGGGCGGCTTGAGCACGGGGAAGCTGAGCACCGACAACTGTGATTTGTGGGCCGCTCGTCCCGATCTGCTTTTGACCAACCCCATGCAGTATTGCCACGTCGACGGGAAGTTCACGACGCAGCTCAAGGGCTTCGCGAGCTACACGCTACCGTGGTCGGATGTTCAGCTCAGCGCGAGCGTCCAGAGCATCCCGGGAATCGAGGTGTTCGCACAGTACGTCGCCACGAATGCGGCCGTCGCTCCGTCATTAGGGCGGCCGCTCACAGGCGGAGCGACGACGACCGTGAATATCATTGAACCACGACAGCAGTTCGGCGAACGTATCAATCAGCTCGATTTGCGCTTCGCCCGCCCGTTCCGCTCGAGGACGGTGCGGTTGACGCCGAGCCTCGACCTATTCAACGCGCTCAACTCGAACGCGGTGCAGGCGGAATATACGCAGTACGGCTCGTTCCGGCGGCCGGTTGCGATCATTGCCGCACGGTATATCAAACTCAACGTGAATATCGATTTCTAGTCCAGTACGCGACGACAACGGCAACCCTCTCTTCGTGTTTCATCGCGACGTCGACAAGGCGCGCGAGCGATTGACGAACCTTCCGCTCCTTCTTCCTCTGCTTGCGGGCAGCGGCTGCGCCGCTCTCATCTACGAAATCGTCTGGTTTCAATTACTGCAACTGGTCATCGGTTCATCGGCTGTGTCGCTGGGACTCTTGTTGGCGGCATATATGACTGGACTCTGTCTGGGCAGTGCGGCGTTGGCGCGCGTGGTCCCGCGTCACCTGCATCCGCTGAAGGTCTATGCGGCGCTCGAATTGGGAATCGGCGCGTTCGGCCTGCTGGTGTTGTTCGCCGTTCCGCTCGTGGGCCGGCTGTATCTGGCCGGCGCGACACAGGGTCTGCCCGGTCTTGTGTTCAGAGGATTGATCGCAGCGCTGTGCCTGTTGCCGCCGACGTTGCTGATGGGCGGAACGCTGCCCGCGTTGGCTCGTTGGCTGGAAGCCACGCCGACGGGCGTGTCGTGGGTGGGCTGGCTGTACAGCGCGAACATTGCCGGCGCCGTCGCCGGTTGCCTGCTGGCGGGGTTCTATCTCCTTCGCGTCCACGATATGGCAGTCGCAACCTACGCTGCAGTTGCCATCAACGTTCTGATTGCGCTCGTCAGTGTCGTTCTGTCTGGGCGTGAGGCATACGTGCATCGGGAGGAGGGCCCGGATGGTGTGAGGCCGGCGCGGGCCAAGACCGCGACATTCATCTACATCGCTATCGCTCTCTCAGGGATGTCGGCGCTGGGCGCCCAAGTCACGTGGACGAGGCTCTTGTCGTTGCTGCTGGGCGGAACGGTCTATACGTTCTCGATCATTCTCGCGGTGTTTCTTCTCGGTCTCTGGGCCGGCAGCGGCGCGGGATCTCTGGCCGCCCGGCGCATAGCCCATCCCGCGATGGCACTGGTCGTCTGCCAGATTCTTCTGGCGTCAGCAATCGGCTGGACGGCACACGCCCTCGCCTACTCCCTTCCATATTGGCCGCTGGACCCGTGGCTGTCGCTGGATCCGATTTTCAATTTCCAGGTGGATCTGGTGCGATGCATCTGGGCAATCCTGCCGGCAACGGTGCTGTGGGGCGCAAGCTTTCCGCTGGCGCTGGCTGCCGCTGCCCGGCCGGGTGAGGATCCGGGCAGACTGTCGGGAGAAATCTACGCGGCTAATACGGCAGGCGCCGTGGCTGGAGCGCTGGCGTTCAGCCTTGTGTTGATTCCGGTGTGGGGAACCCGCAGTTCACAACAGATGCTCATGGGCATCGCGGCCCTCGGCGCCGTTGCCGCCGCGATACCGGTGATTCGCGTCCCGAGGTCGCGATTCATGGGAATCGGGGCGGTTGTCGCGGCCGTTGGTCTTGCGGCGACGTTGGCATCAACGATCGTCGATGTTCCATGGGAAGTGATCGCGTACGGGCGCCGCATCGCGCCGATCATGCGGGCTGCCGACCTCTATCCGGCTCTGAGCCAGTCACGGAAGGTGCTGTTCAGAGGCGAGGGGATGAATTCGTCCGTATTGATTCTCGAGCAAGGCGGGCAGCGGCATTTCTATGTCAGTGGAAAAGCCGAAGCGTCAACGGCGCCCGCGGACATGCGGCTGGAACGAATGATGGGACATCTGCCAGCCCTCATTCATCCCGGCCCTCGTTCGGTGCTCACGGTGGGTTTCGGCGCCGGCGTGACAGCCGGATCATTCGTGCCGTATCCCGACGTCGAGCAGCTCGTCATCTGCGAGCTGGAGCGATTCATCCCGCCCGCGTCCAACGAATTCTTCGCTCCACAGAACAACGCCGTTCTCCACGATCCGCGAACGCGGATGGTGTATGACGATGCGCGGCACTTCATCTTCACGACGAAGGAAAAGTTCGACGTGGTGACGACCGATCCCATTCACCCGTGGGTGAAGGGAACGTCCACACTCTATTCAAAGGAATACTACGAGCTCGTCAAAGCGCACCTGAATCCGGGCGGAGTCGTCGCGCAATGGCTCCCGATTTACGACAGCGACGCCGCCACCGTGAAGAGTGAGCTGGCCACCTTCTTTGAGGTCTTTCCGAACGCAACGGTCTGGAGCAACTACGTGCCGAATGAAGGCGGCTACGACCTCGTGCTGATCGGTCAGGCGGAGCCGTCTCCCATCAGCCTGGATGCTGTGCAAGCACGGCTCGACCGCCCGGATTATTCGAGAGTGCTGGCGTCCATCGGTGAGGTCGGGTTTCATTCAGCCGTTGAACTGCTTGCGACGTACGAGGGGAGAGCCTCCGACTTGCAATCGTACGTCGCGGGCGCGGATATCAACGACGACATGAACCTTCGCCTGCAGTACCTCGCCGGCCTCGGATTGAATTCGATGGCGTTTGAAAAGATCTACGTGGACCTGTCGGCCTACCGTACCTTTCCAGAGGGGTTGTTTACAGGGTCGGAAGGACGCATGAACGTTCTTCGCTCGCGATTTCGCCCTGTTGTTCGTCGATGATGCAAGGAGATCACTCTATGCGCAGAACAGCGTTGTGTATGGCCGGAGCAGGCCTCTTCGTGGCGGGACTGATCGTCGGATCCATCGGGACGCCGGCTGTTGCCCAGCAACGGAATCCGGGTCACCGGCTGAACCACGTTCAAATCACGGTCGCCAATCTCGACGCGACGCTTGCCTTCTACACCAAAGTCATGGGCTTTCGAGTGGCGTTCAAGCTGCCGACACCAGCTGATGGCCGCCCGCCCACAACGTTTGTCCAAATCAGTCGCGACACATTCCTCGAGGTTGTCCAGGCAGCGCCCAACGCCGCGACCGGCATCACCCATATAGGTATTCAGACTGACGATCTCAATGCCACCGTGGCGCAGATTCGAGCCGCCGGTGGCACTGCGCCCGATCCGGGTCCGACCAACGGCATCGGCTCACGGCTGGCGACGGTGTTCGATCCCAACGGCATCCGGCTGGAGATCAACGAGCAGCCCGCGGGGTCGGTCATGAGAAAGGCGATTGACGACTGGAAGTAACGATCTGAAGGCGTCGTCGGCTTGACGAGGGTCGTTCATTCGGGCCAAGCTTCGCCGCACATGATTCGGAGAGCACTTCGTTCGATATCGTTCGGCCTTCTCATTCTCTCGATCCCGGCGGCGCTCGCCAGCGCCCAGGCAGTTTCGACCGCGCAAATCACCGGAACCGTGCGGGATGGCAGCGGCGGCGCGCTGCCCGGCGTCACGGTGACCGCCACCCAGACCGCGACAGGGTTCAAGCGCGAAACGACGACCGACGGGAACGGTTTGTACGTCCTCACCAACCTCCCCGTCGGCCCGTATCAACTGGATGCGACGCTGCAGGGCTTTCGTTCGTTTCGGCAGACCGGGCTCGTCCTGCAGGTCAGCACGAACCCGACCGTCAACGTCACGCTCGAACTGGGCCAGGTCCAGGAGACCGTCTCGGTGCAGGCCAGCGCGTCGCTGGTGGAAACGCGCAGCCCTGGCATCGGACAGGTGATCACGAACCAGCAGGTACTGGAGCTGCCACTCAACGGACGGCAGCTCACACAGTTGATCTTCCTCGCCGGCCTCGCCACTGGCGGTTCGGACGTCAACGCGGCGCAGGGCGCGAGCGCGCTCAACAGCGTGCGCAACTATCCCACCGTCACCATTACCGTCGCTGGCGGGATGTCCAACGGCATCACCTACTTGCTCGACGGGGGCACGCACAACGATCCCTACAATCATCTGAACCTGCCCTTGCCGTTTCCCGACGCACTGCAGGAGTTCAAGGTCGAAACGAGCGCGCTGCCGGCCCAGTACGGGCATCATTCCGCGGCCGCCGTCAATGCGGTGACCAAGTCAGGAACGAACCAGGTACACGGCAGTGGGTTCGAATTCTTCCGCGACAGCGCCTTGAACGCCACGAATCCGTTTGCCGCGGTCGGGCCCGACGGCAAGCGCCGTGACGATGGACTGCGGCGTCATCAATTCGGCGGGACGTTGGGCGGTCCCGTCGTGCGCGACAAGCTGTTCTACTTCATCGCGTATCAGGGAACGAACGTTCACGTCACTCCCACGTCGGCGTTTGCCAACGTGCCGACGGCGCGCATGCTCGCCGGTGATTTCTCGCTCATCGCGTCTCCCCAGTGCAACAACGGGCGTGCCATTACGCTGCCCACGCCATTTGTCGGCAACACGATCTCGCCCGCCCAGTTCTCACGCGCGGCGCTCAATATCACCTCGCGCTTGCCGAGCGGTCCCGATCCCTGCGGCCGAATCACGTTCGATCGCAAGAACGACAGCACCGAGAAAATCGTGGTCGGCCGCTCCGACTACCAGTGGACGGCGAATCATTCGGTGTTCGGACGGGTGGAAATGGCCGATTTCGACTCCGTGTCCGACTTCGACGGACAGAACGTGCTCTCGGCCTCGGCCTCGCCGATTCAGAACACGGTCTGGTCGACGGTCGTCGGCGATTCGCTCGTGCTGGGCTCGAATACGGTCAACTCCATACGGGCGACCTTCAACAACACCAAGATCTTCAAGCCCGGCAACGAAACATTCGATTTCAACGACGTCGGCATCCGGTCGACGGTGCTGCTTCCCAAATTCATCCGCGTCGGCGTCGCCGGAGGGTTCAATCTCGGTGGCACGGTGCCCGGTTCAACACCGTCCAGAGCATTCCAGTTCAGCGACGACCTGAGCATGGTGCGCGGCAGCCATCAGTTCGGGATGGGCATGAACTTCATCCACGACGAGTCGCACGGTGTCATCTACCAGCAGGCCGTGGGCAACTTCCAGTTCACCGGGCAGGTGACGGGGCTTGGCCTCGCGGACTTTCTGCTGGGACGCACCAACGGCTTCACGCTGGGCAGCGTCACGAGAGCGTTCATCAACAACAACTACATCGGATCGTACGTGCAGGACGCGTGGCGCGTGACCCCTCGGATCACGGTGAACGCCGGCCTGCGCTGGGATCCGTACTTCCCGCCGTACGCCGT
>Ga0070671_100005315_pt1 | contig 10276 bp, 10 predicted proteins | sample KBSS73metaG_FD_65341 | JGI IMG/M metagenome (GOLD analysis project Ga0070671, IMG submission 65341) | Switchgrass rhizosphere microbial communities from Kellogg Biological Station, Michigan, USA - KBS S7-3 metaG | ecosystem: Host-associated > Plants > Roots > Rhizosphere > Soil ... | reverse complement strand
AGGTGTCGCTGATCATCAGCGACACCGGCGCCGGGATCGATCCCGGGTTCCTGCCGCACGTCTTCGAGCCGTTCCGCCAGCAGCCCGGCGCGGCGCCGCGCGATCAGACGACCTTCGGGCTGGGGCTGGCGCTCGCGCGCATCATCGTCGTCGGACACGGCGGCCGCGTGACCGCGCACAGCGAAGGCCTGGGGCGCGGCTCGACGTTCACGGTGACGCTGCCGACGCTCGCCACGGAGCAGGGCGAAACGTCCGGCGCGCCCGGCGATGCGCCGGCGGCGGCGGCCGCGGCGCCGCTCGCCGGCCTGCGCGTGCTCGCCGTCGACGACGAGCCCGACTGGCGCGAGCTGCTCGGCCACATCCTCGGCTCGGCCGGCGCCGATGCGCGGATCGCGGCGTCGGCGGCGGAAGCGATCCAGATCTTCGAGACCTGGCGGCCGGACGTGGTCCTCACCGACATCGCCATGCCAGTCACCGACGGCTACGGGCTGCTGTCGTCGATCCGCGGCCGCGGCGGCGCCGGACGCGCCGTCCCGGCCATCGCCATGACGGCCCACGCGGGCACGCAGGAGCGGACCCGGACGGCACGCGCCGGGTTCGCGGAACACCTCGCCAAGCCCATTCCGCCGCACGAGCTGATCGAGGCCGTGCGCCGGGTCGCCGACCAGTCGCCGCGCGCAAAGGGAGCCGGTTCTGCCTGATCGAGTCGGGTACCTGGATTCGGAGATGTCTGCCCATCTGTCGGCGGCCGGCCTTGGCGCGGCGCTCGCAGGGACCGCTGCGGCTGTCTCGCTGGCGTCCGGCCTGTCCCTGCAGCGCGGCGGCGTGCTCGTGCTGCTGCTGTCGGTGCTGATCGCGACCCGCTGGTGCGGGCGCGTCGCGGGCTACGCGGCGACGCTCACCTGTGCCGGCCTCGCGCTCGTGCTGCTCCGGATGGGCAGCGCCCAGGGGCCCCCGGACGGGGCGGACGCCGCGGCGCTGGGGCTGCTCGGCCTGCTCGGCGCCGGCATCTCCGCGTGGACGGGCCCGCGCCCGCTCGCCCTCGACGAGGGCCGCACGGACTCCGGCCGCGTCAAGGAGGAGTTCCTGGCCACCGTCTCGCACGAGCTGCGGACGCCGCTCAACGCGATCCTGGGCTGGACCGAGCTGCTGCGCATGCCGCGTGGCGCCGCACCGCAGCAGGTCGATCGCGGGCTCGAGGTGATCGAACGCAACGCCCGCCGCCAGCTCGCGCTCGTCGACGAGCTCCTCGTCGCTGCCGGGCCGGAGACGTCGCCGGAGGTCTGGCAGCCGCTGGATCTGTGCGCCCTGTTCCGGGATCTCCTGGCGGAGCTCGAGCCGGCGGCCACTGCGGCGCAGGTCCTGCTGATCGAGGACGGGACCGCATGCGCTACTGCGTCGCCGGACGCCGTCGCGCGGGCATGGGTGCTCGGCGATGCGGCCAGCCTGCGGACCGCGCTGCGTCACATCCTCGACAACGCCATCAAGTACACACCGGCCGGCGGCGAGGTGCGCACCTGCATTCGCCAGTCTGGTGAGCAGGTGCTCATCTTCATCTCCGACACGGGGCACGGGATCGCCCGGACGGAGGTCGAGCACGTCTTCGAGCCGTTCAGCCAGCTGGACAACTCGGCCGCTCGCACGCACGGGGGGCTCGGCCTCGGCCTCACCATCGCCCGCAAGCTGATCGGCAGGCACGGCGGTCACGTGGACCTGCGCAGCGACCCGGGCGTCGGCGGATCGACCGTGCTCGTGACGCTGCTGGCGTCCGCGCCTGTCTCTCAGGGTTAACCCCTAGCTCCAACGTCGATCGTCCTGATTACCTCTGCGCTGCCGGCGTGAGAGAAGGGGATTCCGGGTGCCGCGGAATTCTCCGCGGCCGCCGGCCGTCGCTCCCCTGAAGGCACATTTGTCCACTCACGCCGGTCGGACAGCGCACATCCTGCCCTGGCCCGACCGCCCGTCGACGGTCCACTATCCACCGCCGGCCGTGCTGGTCATCGAAGCGCACGCGGATACGCGCGAGCTGTACGACCTGTGGCTGACCCAGCGGGCGTTCACCGTGTCCGCTACCGCTTCGGGAACCGCCGGCCTCGCTGCCGCGCGGGCCCAGGCGCCCGACGTCGTCATCGTCGAGCTCATGGTGCCGGAAGGCGGCGTGCCGCTCGTCCGTGCCCTGCGCGAAGAGACGGGCTGCCGCGACACGATCATCATCGTGCTGACCACGCAGGCCGACACGGCCCTGCGTGAGCATGCGCTCGAAGCGGGCGCCGACTTCTATCTCGTCAAGCCGTGCGGCGTCATCCGGCTCGGCGAGGTGCTGGCGATCGCCAGCCGCCACCGATCCCGGCTCGTCGTGCCGGACACCGCCGGCGCCAGGCCGCCGAGGTCGCGGCTGCGGCAGGCCGTCCGGCGGGCCCGGGCGATCCGCGAGCGGCTCACGCCGGACTCGCCTCCGACGTCCGTGCCTCCCGGCGGCGTGCACTGAGCCGGGTGCGGCGACGGCTGGCGGTGTCATAGCAGCGATCGATCAGCGCCGACAGCTCCACCAGCCGCTCCGCGCCGGCGTCGAAGCGGGGGCTGGCGGCGAGGGCATCCACCCACGCGACGGCGGCACGGCCGCCCCAGTCGTCCGGCGGCTGCGCCAGCGGCACGGCGCGGCCGGGCTCGAGCTGTTCGGCCGTGAAATCGTAGAAGGACCCCGCCACGTTCGCGATCCGCGCTCCAGCACGGGTGCCGAACAGCCGCGCCTCGATCACCGCGTCGCAGCCGCTCGGCGTCCCCCACGAGCACGCCACGCGCGCCGCGACGCCCGAGCGGCTCTCGAGCTGCACCAGCGCGAAGTCCTCGACGCCGGCCGGGGAGTTCGCCCACGGCTCTCCCCTCGTCGACAGCGCCGCCGCGCGGACCGTGAACGGCTCGGCCACCCACAGCGCCAGCAGGTCGAGCAGGTGGATGCCGAGATCGAGCAGGCATCCGCCGCCCGATTCCGCCTTGCGGAAGTACCACGGCTGGCCGGGCCCATAGGCGTTGTGGAAGGTCAGGTCGATGGCGTGCAGCCGGCCGAGCGCGCCGCTCGCGACCAGATCGCTGACGCGCCGGGTCGCCTCGAGATGGCGATACGAGAGATCGACGGCGAGCCGGCGGTCGTGGGCGCGCGCGCTCTCGACGACGGCGGCGGCCTCGACGGCCGTGCGCGCCAGCGGCTTCTGGCAGAAGACGGCGCAGCCGGCTTCGAGCGCGAGCACCGCTTCGCTCGCGTGGCGGGCGCTCGGCGTGGCGATGACCACGCCGTCGGGGCGATGGGCGAGCAGATCGTCCAGCGAGCGGCCGCGCGCCGCGTCCGGCGCGATCGCGGCGGCGGCATCCACCGCGGCGGCATCGACGTCCGCGATCGCCACGATCTCGGCGCGGCCGGTGGCGGCGATCGCCTCCAGGCGGTGGCGGCCGATCCAGCCGAGGCCGAGGAAGGCGAGTCGGGGGCGCGGCATCACATCGTCACGACGGCCTTGAGGAAGCCGTCCGGCCGATCGCGGATCCACGCGAACGCCGTGGCCAGGCCGTCCAGCCCGATGCGGTGGGTGAACAACGCGTCGAGGTCGAGGACGCCGCGCTGGACGAGCCCGAAGGCGCGTCGCATGCCGGTCACGTAGCGCGACGCCTCGCGCTCGTGCGCGTTCACGATGTCGAGGCCGCGCCAGTTCCAGAGCGACAGGTCGATGGTGCGCAGGCCGTCCTGGTGATAGCCGGCGATCACGAGCCGGCCGCTCGTCCGGCACAGCGTCGAGGCCAGGGTGAGCGTCGGCTGGACGCCGCCGGCTTCGAAGACGACGTCGGCCAGGCCGTCGCGGCCAGCCACTGCCAGCACCCGGCGCGCCTCGTCCTCGCTGGTCACGTCGCCGGCCGCCGCCGCGCCGAGATCGAGGGCCAGGCGGCGGGCGAACGGGCGCCGCGAGAACGCGACGACAGTGGCGCCGGCGTGCGCGGCGAGCGCCGCGATGGTCGCGCCGAGGAAGCCCACGCCGACGACGGCCACCAGGTCGCCTGGCATCACGCGGGCGCGGTCGAACGCGTTGACCGCGCAGGCCAGCGCCTCGCCCGGGCAGGCGCGGCCCGACAGCCCCGGCGGGATCTCGGCCACCGCGGCCGCCTCCGCGACGTCCCATTCGGCGAAGGCGTGCGTCGACAGGAACGCGACCCGCGCGCCGAGCAGCGACGGGTCGACGCCGTCGCCGATCTCGTCGACGGTGCCCCACCCTTCGTGGCCCGGCTCGCCGGGTGTGGCCGGGTACGAGAACCACGGCCGTCCCTCCCACACCGGCACGCTCGACGCGCAGACGCCGGATCCCTCGACCCGTATGCGCACCTGTCCCGACGCGACGTCCGGCCGCGGCACCAGCGCGATGGCGACGCCTTCGGCCCCGGCGAGCACCGACGCGCGCATCGAGGTGGCGTTCACGACACCGCTCGCCGGACCCGCATCGTCGCCGGGTCGCCGCGCCCGTCGAGCCACGCGCTCAGCAGCCACAGGCCGTCGCGCAGCGACACCTGCGGCGACCAGCCGGTGGCGGCGGCGAAGCGGCGGTGATCGGACACGTAGTAGCGCTGATCGGCCGCCCGCCACGAGGCGCGGCGGACGTCGAGCGGCTGCGAGGCGTCCTCGTCCAGGTGCGAGAGCAGCTCGATCAGGCTGGTCGTATGACCCGGGCCGCCGCCCATGTTGAAGGCCTGGCCGGAGATGGCGGGCATGTGGCGCTGCGCCGCCAGCATGGCCTCGATCAGGTCGCCGACGTAGAGGACGTCCCGCACCTGCTTGCCGTCGCCGTAGATCGTGAGCGGACGGCGCGCCCGCGCGTTGATCAGGAAGTGCGCGACCCAGCCCTGATCCTCGGTGCCGTGCTGGTGCGGGCCGTAGATGCAGCTCATGCGGAGCACCACCGCCGGCAGATCGAAGGTGCGCGCGTAGTCGAGGACGTACTGATCGGCGGCGCCCTTCGAGCAGCCGTACGGGCTGTGGAAGGCGAGCGGCCGCTGCTCGTCGACGCCGTGGGCGGCAAGCACGGGATCGGCCGGCGCGTAGCGCGTCGGCCCCGCCTCGAGGGGGACGTCGTCGAGCGCGCCGTAGACCTTGTTGGTCGAGGTGAAGACCAGCGACGGCGGCGTGCGCCGCTCGCGGATCGCCTCGAGGAGCGTCAGCGTCCCGCGCGCGTTGACGTCGAAGTCGTCGAGCGGCGCGACCAGGCTCGTCGTCACCGCGACCTGGGCGGCGAAGTGGAACACCTCGCTGACGCCGTCGAGCGCCTCGCGGATCGCGCCCTGGCTGCGGACGTCGGCCAGCATCGTCCTGACGCGATCGCCGTACTGGCGGCGCAGCCATTCGAGGTTGCGCTCCACGCCGGGCCGCGACAGATTGTCGAACACGACGACGTCGCGGCCGTCGCTGGCGAGCCGGGCGGCCAGGTTGGTGCCGATGAAGCCGGCGCCGCCGGTGATGAGGACGCGGCCGCTCGACGGCCGCATGCGGGTGATGTCGGGCGTCATACCGTGAGCCCTCGCTGCTCGAGCTCGCGCGCCGCGACCGGGACGAGATCCTCGGGCGCCTGGTCGGCCAGCCAGTCGGCGAGCTCGACGAGGCCGTCTTCGAGCGTGGCCGCCGGGTGGTAGCCGAGCCGCGCCGCGGCCTCCGTGACGTCGGCGAAGCAGTGACGGATGTCGCCGACGCGGCTGCGGCCCGTCAGCTCCGGCTCGATGTCGCGGCCCAGCGTGGTGGCGAGCAGGCGGGCGACGTCGGCCACGGTCCACGATCGACCGCTGCCGACGTTGAGCGCCTGGCCGGCGACCTGGTCCGCCGGGGCTTCGAGCGCCAGCACGCAGGCGCGGGCGACGTCGCTCACGCTGACGAAGTCGCGGCGCTGCTGCCCGTCCTCGAACAGCAGCGGCGGCCGATCGTTGAGCAGCCGCGCGGCGAAGATGGCGAGCACGCCGGTGTAGGGATTCGACAGCGCCTGCCGCGTGCCGTAGACGTTGAAGAAGCGCAGCGCGACGGTGGGGATGCCGTAGGCGGCGCCGGTGACGATCGCCAGGCGCTCCTGATCGAACTTGGACAGCGCGTAGACCGACGCCAGCCGCGGCGTCTTCGTCTCCGGCGTGGGCAGCGGCACCAGCGCGTCGCCGTTCTCGTCGGTCGGATCCCAGATGCCCTGGCGCAGGGCTTCGGCCGATCGCTCGACGTCGTCGACGACGACGCCGTCGAGGGTGCGATAGCGCCCTTCGCCGTACAGGCTCATGCTCGACGCGACGACCAGGCGCGACACCGGCCGTGCCACCAGCTGCTCGAGCAGCACCGCCGTGCCGAGCGTGTTGGTGCTCGTGTAGGAGGCGATCTCGTACATGCTCTGGCCGACGCCGACGCGGGCGGCGAAATGGATCACCCCGTCGACGCCGTCGACGGCGCGGCGCACGGCTTCGGGATCCCGGATGTCGCCGGTGTCGATGGCGACGCGCCGATCGAGGTACTCGGGCCGCTGTCGCGACGGGTGGACCTGCGGATCGAGACTGTCGAGCACGCGGACGTCGTGTCCGCGCGCCAGCAGCTGGTCGGCGACGTGCGAGCCGATGAAGCCCGCCCCCCCGGTGATCAGGATGTGCATGCGTCGGTGCCTCCTACGGCCGGGCGACGGTGCCGCGGCGGGACGGCCGGCTGCAACGCATGTTCCAGTGCGGCTCGGCGGGCCCGGATCGCGTGTTTCCGTGCGGAATGCGGGGCTCCGGCCGGAGTGCGGCGGTTGCATTCGACAACACTCGTCGCCGCCGCCGACAGGCGGCAGGCCGGGCTGCCCGCGTCCTCACCCGCGGCGCGCGTGGCAGCGTGCTTGCAGAAATGTTCCGCCAGCACATGGCCACATGGGGAGTGGTCCCGGCCGCGGGAGCCGGGACGCGCATTCAGCCGCTCGCGTTCTCGAAGGAGCTGCTGCCGCTGAGCGTCCGCCAGGGCGAGGCCGAGGCGCGGCCGCGCGCCGTCGGCGAGTTCATCGTCGAGCGGTTCGTCGCCGCCGGCGCCGATCGTCTCTGCTTCGTGATCGCGCCGGGCAAGTCGGACATCGTGCAGTACTTCGGCGGCACGGTCGGCGGCGCGCCGATCTGCTACGTGCTGCAGGATCGGCCGTCCGGCCTGTGCGATGCCGTGTTTCGCGCCGCGATGCTGGTCCATCCCGACGACCGCGTCTTCATCGGCCTGCCCGACACGGTGTGGTTCCCCGTCGACGCGCTGCGCGCGCTGCCGGAGAGCGAGGTCGCGCTGCTGCTGTTCCCGGTGCAGCGGCCGGCGCTGTTCGATGCCGTGGTCACGCGGTCCGACGGATCGGTGGTCGAGATCCAGGTCAAGGTCGCCCATCCGACCTCGAACTGGGTGTGGGGCGCCATTGGCATGCCCGGGCATGCGTTCCTGGCGCTGCGCGATCTCTGGGCCGGCCGCGGATCGTCGGACGAATACCTCGGTCAGCTGCTGAACGCGTGGATCACCGGCGGCCGGCGCGTCGTGGGCATGCGGGCCGGCGACGTCTACGTGGACGTCGGCACCGTGCACGGATACCGCGAGGCCCTGGCCGTCCTCGACGGCGTCGGCGCGCCGGCGCGCGCGGCGGCGGGGGCGCAGCGGAGCTGAGGCGTGGCCGGCCTGACGTGCCGCGCGGCGGCGCATTGATGGCACGCGGCGAGCGCTGAGGAGCCGGCCGGCGAGCCGCCTCGTCGCGGGCCGGGCGGGTGTTGTCGAGCACACGGCGGTGGCGTGGCATTTGCCACGGCGGGACGACGGAGGTGGGATATGCCCGGACAGGGACGCAAGCGCGCGGGGGACGACGTCGCTCCCGTCATCGAAGGGGAGATCGTACCGGCCACGCTCGAAGATCTGGATGAGCCGGCCGGACGCGAAGGCGCCGACGAGCTCGACGACGATGCCGTCGAGATGAGCGAAGCCGACGAAGAAGACGAAGAGGACGAGGAAGACGAAGACGAGGAGGACGAGGAAGACGAGGACGAGGACGAGGACGCCGGCGAAGCCGAGGACGCGGACGAAGCTGACGAGGACGACGACGACGAAGACGAAGACGACGAAGACGAGGACGAGGAGGCCGGGGACGTCGAACGGTGATGCGGATCCAGGCCAGGCCTGGATGTCGCACATGCGGCGCGGCGATTTCGAGGCCGCCTGGGCGCTGGGCGATCGCGAGCTGTCGCGGCCGCCGGCGCCGGACGCCTTCACCCGTCCCCGCCACCTGCAGCGGATCTGGGACGGCCGGCCGATCGACGGCCGGCGCGTCCTGGTGCGCTGCTATCACGGGCTCGGCGACACCATTCAGTTCGCGCGCTTCCTGCCGCTCCTGGCGCGCCGCGCGGCGTCGGTCGTGGTGTGGGCGCAGCCGGCGCTGATCCCGCTGCTCTCGACGCTGGCGGCGCCGCTCGAGCTGCTCCCGCTCCACGACGGCGTGCCCGAGGCCCGCTACGACGTGGACGTCGAGATCATGGAGCTGGCGTGGCTGCTGCGGACGACGCTCGCGACGCTGCCGCGCGACGTGCCGTACCTGCACGTGGAGCCGGACGGCGCGCTGGCGTTCCTCGAGCGCGCCCGGGTCGACGCCTTGAACGTCGCGGTCGTGTGGCGCGCCGGTGCGTGGAACCCGTCGCGCTCCATCGCGACGGAGGACGCGTCGTCGCTCGCCGACGTGCCGGGCGTCGCCTGCTTCGCCACCGAGCCACGGTCGGCGGCGGCCGACGTGGCGGGCTGGCGCGGCGGCTGGCAGCCCTGCGACAGCGTCGACGCGCTGGCGCGGTTCGTCGCCGGCGTCGACCTCGTCGTGTCCGTCGACACCATGTGCGCGCATCTGGCCGGGGCGCTCGGCGTGCCAGTGTGGACGCTGCTCGCACGCGACGCGGACTGGCGCTGGATCGATGGCGACGACAGCCCGTGGTATCCGACCATGCGGCTGTTCCGGCAGACGACACCCGGATCGTGGGAGGCGCCGCTCGCAGCCGTGCGGCAGGGACTGCGGCACGCCGCCGCGACGCGCCTGCGGCCGCGGCCGCGGGCGCTCCAGTCGAGGGGGGCCTGAGTGGACACGCCGGCCAGCCACGATCTCGTCGTCATCGGCGCCTCGGCAGGGGGACTGCAGGCGCTCTTCACCATCCTGGGCGCGCTGCCGCCGACGCTGCCGGCGGCCATTGTCGTCGTCGTCCACACCCGATCGAACGGCGGCGTGCTGCCGCAGGTGCTGGGTCGGCGCAGCGCCCTGCCGGTCCAGAACGCCGCGGACGACGCCGCCCTCGAGCCCGGCCGCGTCTACGTCGCCCCCGCCGATCGGCACGTTCTGGTCGCGAAGAAGGGACTGCGCGTCGTCCGCGGTCCGCGCGAGAACGGGTTCCGTCCGGCCGTCGATCCCCTGTTCCGCACCGCCGCCCGATCGCACGGGCCCGGCGTCATCGGCGTCATCCTGTCGGGCGCCCTCGACGACGGCGCCTACGGGTTGAGCGCGATCGTCCGGCGCGGCGGGCTCGCCATCGTGCAGGATCCCGACGATGCGGAAGTGCCCTCCATGCCGCTCGCCGCGCTGCGGCTCACGCAGGTGCACGCCGTCGTTCCATCCAGCCAGATCGCTGACGCGATCGTGCAGTTCTGCCACCAGCCGGCAGGGCAGGAAGTCAGAGCCATGCCTCGACCAGACCAGCCGGAGCCGCAACGCCCGGCCGACGATACGCAGGTGGCGGACATGATGGCCCTGAACGGCGCGCCGTCGCCGATCACCTGTCCCGCCTGCGGCGGGGCGCTGTGGGAAACGGAAGACGAGGGCGTCGTCCGCTACGCCTGCCACGTCGGCCATCAGTACGCGCCGGACAGCCTGCTCGCCGAGCACGGCGAAGCGGTCGAACAGGCGCTGTGGTCGGCCGTCCGCGTGCTCGAGCAGCACGCCGAGCTGCGGATGCGGATGGCGAAGCGGGCCCAGGACGCCGGCATCAAGATGGTGGCCGAGGGCTTCGCCGAGGACAGCCACAACTATCACCTCCAGGCACGGCACATCCGGCAACTGCTCCTGGGCCAGCGCGATCGCGTGGCGGCCGACCCCGCGGCCGTTCGCCGGAACGCACAGGCGCGGTAGACTGGCGTGCCGTCCGCAGCGGCAGCCATGGCCCGGAAGAAGACGATCTCGAAGGCGCGATCGGCAAAGCCGCGGCCGGCTCCGCGGGCCGTGAAGGCCCGCCCGCCGCAGCCGGCCACGCCGAAGCC
>Ga0070671_100005305_pt1 | contig 10280 bp, 6 predicted proteins | sample KBSS73metaG_FD_65341 | JGI IMG/M metagenome (GOLD analysis project Ga0070671, IMG submission 65341) | Switchgrass rhizosphere microbial communities from Kellogg Biological Station, Michigan, USA - KBS S7-3 metaG | ecosystem: Host-associated > Plants > Roots > Rhizosphere > Soil ... | reverse complement strand
CGGCATCAAGTTCACGCCGCAGGGCGGCGAAATCTGGCTCAAAGTCGGCTGGACCGCTTCCGGCGGCCAATACATGAGCGTCAAGGACACTGGGCCGGGCATCCCGGACGAGGAAATCCCGGTGGTGCTCGCCTCCTTCGGCCAGGGCTCGAACTCGATCAAATCGGCCGAACAGGGCGCCGGCCTCGGCCTGCCGATCGCCAAAAACCTGATCGACCTGCACGGCGGCACATTCTCGCTGAAATCCAAGCTGCGCATCGGCACCGAGGTCATCGTCACCTTCCCGCCCGAACGGGTGATGGCGGCGCTGGCGCCGATCGCCGACCGCGCCCCGCCCCTGCAACCGCAGGCGGAGATATCCTCTTCCTCGTCTTCCGGGGCCGCCGCAAACCGCGCCCGCAAGGCCGTGTTCAGCGCCTAGCCACAGGGCGCCGCCGCTTCCGCCAAGCCATTTCGCGCCGGTGCGCCGAGGGCCCTGCAGGCTCGCCGGAAAGGCATTTCGGCTGTGCAAATCGGGCGCAAAGAGCATTTGCCTTCGCCGATGCAAACTCTATGGTGGCCCTGATTCTCGCCGGAATCCGTAGGGTGCGGACGTTACTTGGACAGCTTGGCCGGGACAGCTTTGCAGCAAGGATGATCACGTGCGCCGTCCCCTGTTATGGCTGCTGCTCGCCGGCCTCGCGACTGCGCTTCTGCTTCTCATCCTGCACCACGAGCAAGGCAGCATCGGCTCGCTGTCGAATGGCGATTTCTCCTCGCTCGTCTACGGCCTCGCGCTCCTCGTCTTTCTCGGCGGTACCACATTGACCTTGTTCCGCGAGCGCCTCGCGCAGGCATTGACCGCGCTGCTCCTTTGGGCGGCGATCGCGCTTCTTCTGGTCGTCGGCTACTCCTATCGCTTCGAGTTGCACGACGTTGCCGACCGCGTCATGGCGGAACTCGTACCCGGCCATGTCATCGCGCACGGACGCACCGTCGAAGTGGCTCGCGCAGTGTCGGGGGACTTCGACGTTTCCGCGCAAATCAACGGCGCGCGCGTCGCCATGGTGCTCGACACCGGGGCGAGTTCGGTCGTGCTCACGCGCGAGGACGCCAAGGCCGCCGGCCTGCCTCTCGAGGTGCTCGCCTACACGGTGCCGATCGACACCGCCAACGGACGCGCGCGCGCCGCCTCGGTGAAGCTCGACCGCATTGCCGTCGGCGGGCTGGTCGAGCGCTCGGTCGACGCGCTGGTGGCGCAGCCCGGCCAGCTCAAGATGAGCCTGCTCGGCATGAGCTTCCTCAACCGGCTGCAGAGCTGGGAGGTACGCGGCGACCGGCTGTTCCTGCGCGGCTATCCGTAAGAGGCGCCACCGTCATTCCGGGGCGCCGCCAACGGGTCCGGCCCGAAGTGGCCGGCCCGATGACAGGCTCCGCGGCGAGCCCGGAATCCATAACCACGAATTTTTGCGGCACGTGACACCCGGTCCAGCGCAGCGAATATGGATTCCGGGCTCGCGCCTTCGGCGCGCCCCGGAATGACCCGCGTTACCCTCGCGCTTACCCCTTCGCCTTGAGCGCGCTGAACATGTCGTAAGCCTCTTTCGGCTTGGCGTTCTTGTGCACGACGGCGTTGATCGCGGCGATCATCGCCTGCGGCGCTTCCGACTGGAAGATGTTGCGCCCCATGTCGACCCCGCCGGCGCCCTGTTGCACGGCGTTGTAGGCCATCGTCAACGCATCGAGCTCGGCAAGCTTCTTGCCGCCGGCCATCACGATCGGCACCGGACACGAGGAGGTCACCGTCTCGAAGCCGTCGTCGACGTAGTAGGTCTTCACGTATTGCGCGCCGAGCTCGGCGATGATCCGGCAGGCGAGGCGGAAATATTTGGCGTCACGCACCATGTTCTTGCCGACCGCGGTGATGCCCATGACGGGAATGCCGGCGCGCAGCCCGGCGTCGACGAGCTTAGTCATGTTATGCACCGAGCGCGTCTCGTGCTCGCCGCCGATGAACACCTGGATGCCGACACCGGCAGCGTTGAGCCGCACCGCATCGTCCATGTCCATCGCGATCTGCTCGTCGGAAAGTTCCTCGCGCAGGATGCTCGGCCCGCCGCTGGCGCGCAGAACCATCGGCTTGGCGCAATCCGCCGGAATGAGCGATCGCAGTATGCCGCGGGTGCAGAACAACGCGTCGCAGGATGGCAGCAGCGGCACGATCGAAAGGTCGATACGCTCTAGCCCCGTCGTCGGGCCCTGAAAGTAGCCGTGGTCGACGGCGAGCATCACGGTGCGGCCGCTCGTCGGCGAAAAGACGCGGGCGAGGCGGTTCTTCATCCCCCAGTCGAGCTGGTGACAGCCCTTGAGGAAAAAGCCCGGCGCCTGCTGCGGCCGATCGACAAAATAGCGTATCCCTTCCTTATCGACTTCCGGCATGACGCTCCTCATTACCTGCGCGCCTGCGCGCCGGGCGAACCTATGCGCTATCGCTTTGGGGCCAGCAAGACGGAATTATTCCACCGGAACCGCAGCCTTTGCCGCTCGTCTGCCGAACCACATCCGCCGGAACAATCGGTCCTTGCGGACGAACTGGTGATAGAGCGCCGCCAGCACGTGCAAGACAATGAAGCCAGCGAGCAGGAGCGCAATGTAGCCATGGGCGATGAAGGTCGGATAGGCGGCAAAGCTTTCCGGCAATGGCTCGCCCGAACCCTGAAAGACGATCCTGTTGAGGCCGGCAAGGATCGCCGTCGCGAATCCGGTCCCGACCATGAGCAGGACCAGGACGTAGAAGCCGTAGTGCGTGATCGGCGCAATGCGGTCGGGTAACGGATGGCCGGTAGTCGCCGGCGCCGGCCGCGACGTGAGCATGCGGACGATGAAGCGGACGACCATCAGCGCGAGAATGGTCATGCCGGCGGCCATGTGCACCAGCAGCACGCGGATCTTTTGTGGATCGGAATTCGGCATTGCTGCGAGCAGAAAGAATCCAGCGAACAGCGCCGCGATGATCAGGAACGCAAGCAGCCAATGCAGAACGACGAGCAGCGGGTGATAGCGCGCCACTTGTTTCATGGTCCGTTCAATCCGGCCAGCCGCTCTAGCCCCGGCGACATGCGCCGCCAGCCATAACACGCGGCGTGGTCGTTTGGCCTCGCCGGATCGGAAGCCCGATCTGCTTGTACCCGCCGAACGACGCCCCGGACACTCCAGCGCGTCCGGAGTGACGCCGGTCTTTAGCCTTTTGGGCTCTCCTCGCCGGAAAGCGGCAGGAAGCCCAAAGACTTGGACTGGCCTCTCGGGAACCTTGGCTTTGTTCGTGTTTTGTTCTAGTATGCGAACAGAGCCGACCATGACCCAGCCGAGCGCCCTTTCCGTCATCCGCAACCGCGCCGCTGTCGCGGAGGAATTGCGCCGCCTGTTGCCTCGATTGGAGGAGGATTTTCGTGCGGCCAAGACCCTTCCCTTGGGCCTTTCCGTCATCGACCGCCATTTGCCGCGGGGCGGCCTCCCGTGCGGAGCCCTGCATGAGATTGTGCCCGAAACTCATGGCGCAACGCCCGCCGCCTTCGGCTTCATCGCAGCCCTGCTTATTCGCCTGTCGACCCCTGCCTTATGGGGAGAGGTCGGAATCGCAGCATGTTCTCCTCCCCCTTATGGGGAGGGGTCAGGGGTGGGGGTCGGGAGGTTAGACGCAGGCCTTGACGCCCTCCTACAACCTCACGACCCCCCTCCCTTCTCTCCCCCACATGGGGGAAGGGAAAAAGGGAAACTCTTCTTCGTCATGCCGCGCTACGTGCGCAGCCCGGGCCGGCTGCATGGCCATGGCCTCAGCGCCCTCGGCCTCGATCCGGCGCGCGTGATCCTCGTCGAGACGGCGCACCGCAAAGACACCTTGTGGGCCATGGAGGAAGCGCTGCGTTCGCGCGTCCCGCAAGCCGTCGCCGGGATGATCGACAAGCTCGATCTGAAATTGAGCCAAAGGCTGCAGCTCGCCGCGGCGGATGCCGGGCGGCCTCTCCTGCTGCTGCGTCCGGCACCGACGCTGGAATCGAGCGCGACGACAACGCGCTGGCGCATCGGCACGGCCACAGCCGCGCGCGATCGTTTCGGGCTGATCGCGCGGGCGCGTTGGCATCTCACGCTTGAACGCTGCCGCAACGGACGGCCGGGCGAATGGATGGTGGAGTACGATCATGTCGCGCATCGTTTCAGTCTGGCTGCCGCGCTGGCCGATCCTGCGCTTTCTCGCGGCGCAGGCGAAGAAGCCTTCAGAAAAACCCGTCGCGCCTGACCGACCGTTCGTGCTCGCCATGACCGCGGCCGGCGGACCGCGCATCGCCGCCTTGAACGAGGCGGCCGAAGCGGAGGGGCTCAAGCCCGGCGGGTCGCTTGCCGACGCGCGGGCGCAGGCTCAGTCATTGCAGGTGCGCACCGTCGATCCCGTCGCCGACAGCGCCGCACTGCGGCGCCTAGCGCTATGGGCCACGCGCTATACGCCCACCGCCTCGCCCTGGAGCGAAGAGAACGGTGCCGACGGTTTTTTCCTCGACATCGAAGGCGCAGCGCACCTCTTCGGCGGCGAGGAGATGCTCATCGCCGACCTTGCGTCGCGGCTTCAACAAAATTTCAGTCTGCCAGCGCGGCTCGCCGTCGCCGCGACACCGGGCACCGCCTGGGCGCTGTCTCGCTTCCATGCGGCGCCATTGACCGTGCTGCCGTCGGGAGAGGAAGCCGCGGCGCTGGCGCCGCTCCCCGTCGAAGCGTTGCGTTTGTCGGCGGAAACCTGCACCGCGCTCCGCCGGCTCGGCTTCAAATCCGTCGGTGCGCTCCTCGACCAGCCGCGCGCACCGTTTGCCGCGCGGTTTCCCACCGAGTTTCTCAGGCGTATCGACCAGGCGCTCGGCCGTGTCGACGAGCCGCTCGTCCCTATCGTCGCGCCGCCGGTCTATCACAGTCTGCGTTATCTGCTCGAGCCGATCTTCACGCAGGAGGCGGTCGTGGCTTTGGCCGGCCGCCTGATGCACGCCCTCGTGCACGTTCTTACCCGCGACGACGTCGGCGCGCGCGCGTTGCGGCTGTCGCTCTACCGCGTCGATGGCGCAGTCGAGACGATCGACATCGGGCTCACGCTGCCGACGCGCAGCGTTTCCCATATAGCGCGCCTCCTCGAGCTGAAGCTCGAAGCGTTGGCGGCGATGCAGGATGCCGGCTTCGGCTTCGAGGCCGTCGGCCTTGCCGTCACCCGTGCCGAGCCCATGCCCGCGCGGCAGACGGAATTCAATGTTGACCGTCACCCGGAGATGCTCGCGCCCAACGCGAACCTCGAAGAGCGACGGCCCGGGCTGGCATCCTTCGCGGGCCACCTCGGGTGGCCACCTCAGGATGACGATGACGTTGAGCGTTGCGCAGCGCTGATCGATGCGTTGCGCCAGCGTCTCGGCCCACACAGCGTGCTGCAGTTCGAAGCAGTCGCCAGTCACATCCCCGAGCGCGCCGAAATATTGTCGCCGGTTGATGGCGAGGCGTTTCAATCACCTTCGTCTGCAAGAAAGAGGTCGACGGCTAAAAGTCGTCGCGTGGAAAGTAGCGGCACGAACGGTGAGGAAAGAGCCAGCCATGATGAAGCATCGGAACAAACAACGCGTCCGCTGCTGTTGCTGCCGCGCGCCGAGCCGACCGAGGTCACCGCGCTTGTTCCCGATGGTCCGCCGCGGCGTTTCTGCTGGCGCGGCGTAACCTATGAGGTGGCCGGCGCCCAGGGACCGGAACGCATCGCCAGTGAATGGTGGCGCTTGCGCACGCCCCATTCATCCGCTCATTCCCGCGGAAGCGGGAATCCAGCCGTGAATCTGGAAGAGAATCTGGGTTCGCAACAAGCCCTGACGCGCGACTACTACCTCGTCGAGGACGCCCACGGTCATCGTTTCTGGCTCTATCGCGAAGGCCTTTACGAACGCGAGACCACCGCCGCGCGCTGGTTCGTGCACGGGCTGTTTGCGTGACTGCTTCGGTTGTCATTCCGGCCTCGCGCAACGAGGAGCACGATGGATTCCGGACTTGTCGCTCCGCGACAATCCGGAATGACCATTCGCGAGAGAACCGATGAGCGCCTACGCCGAGCTCGCCGTGACCACCAACTTTTCCTTCCTGCGCGGCGCTTCGCACCCGCAGGAGATGGTCGCGGCTGCCGACGAACTCGGCCTTGCCGCCATCGGCATCGCCGACCGCAACAGCTTTGCCGGCGTGGTGCGCGCCTATGACGAATGGAAGAAAAGAAAAAACCTCAAGCTCGTCGTCGGCACGCGCCTGGTGACGATCGATGGCTTCGAGGTTCTGACCTACCCAACGGATCGCCAAGCCTTTGGGCTACTCTGTCGGCTCCTGACCCAAGGCAACCTCAGGGCGAAGAAAGGCGAATGCCACCTCACCTTCGAGGAGATTCTCGCCGCGAGCGCAGGGCAGATATTCATCGCATTGCCGCCGCCGGCGCTGTGCTCAAATTCCGCTCGTCCCCGCGCAAGCGGGGACCCAGTGCTGGATTCCCGCTTATGCGGGAATGAGCGGTTTATCGAGCAGCTCTCAGCTCTGGTTCGCGCGGCGCCCGGCCGCACCTTCCTCGCCGGCATCCACTACCATCGCGGCGACGAGGCGCGCCGCCTCCGGCTCCTCGTCGAGCTCGGCGCGCGCATGAATGCGTCGCTCGTCGCCGTCAACGACGTCTCCTATCACGTCCCGGAGCGCCGGCCGCTCGTCGACGTGCTCACCTGCATCCGCGAGAAATGCACGCTTCGCCAAGCCGGCCTGAAACTCGCCGTCAATGCCGAACGGCATCTCAAGCCAGCGGCAGAGATGGCGCGGCTGTTCAAGAACTTTCCCGAAGCTATCGCCCGCACCCTCGACATCGCCGAAGCCTGCCGCTTCTCGCTCGACGAGCTCAAATACGAATATCCCGACGAACCGGTACCGGAAGGCAAGACCGCCCAGCAGCATCTCGAAGATCTCACGTGGGCGGGAGCGCAGGAGCGTTATCCGCAGGACAGATATCCGGAAGGCATTCCGGCCGATGTCAAAGAGCGGCTTGTGGAAGAACTCGCGCTCATCGCCAGGCTCGATTACGCGCGCTACTTCCTCACCGTCCACGACGTCGTCTCCTTCGCGCGCCACCAGGAAAAGGAAATTCTCTGCCAGGGCCGCGGCTCGGCGGCGAACAGCGCGGTGTGCTATTGCCTCGGCATCACCTCAGTGAACCCGGAAAAAAGCAATCTCCTCTTCGCCCGCTTCATTTCCGAGAACCGCGGCGAGCCGCCCGACATCGACGTCGATTTCGAGCACGAGCGGCGCGAAGAGGTGATCCAGTACATCTACGAACGTTACGGGCGCGACCGCGCCGCGATCTGTTCAACCGTCGTGCACTACCGTTCCCGCCGTGCCGTCCGCGAGGTCGGCAAGGCTCTCGGCTTGACCGAGGACATCACCGCGGCGCTCGCCAAGACGGTGTGGGGCGAGAACGAAGGCGTGCCCGACGACCACATCCGCCATGCCGGACTCGATCCGGCCAATCCGGCGATCCGGCAGGCGGTCGCGCTTGCCGACGAGCTGATCGGCTTTCCGCGCCACCTGTCGCAGCACGTCGGCGGTTTCGTGCTCACTCGCGAACCGCTCAACGAGACGGTGCCGATCGGCAATGCCGCCATGGACGAGCGCACCTTCATCGAGTGGGACAAGGACGACATCGACACGCTCGGCTTGATGAAGGTCGACGTGCTCGCGCTTGGCATGCTGAGCTGTCTGCGCCGCGGGCTTGATCTCCTCAGGCAGCATTACGGCAAGGATTACTCACTCGCCACGCTGCCGCAGGACGATCCCGCGGTCTACGAGATGCTTTCGCGCGCCGATTCCATCGGCGTGTTCCAGGTCGAGAGCCGCGCGCAAATGTCGATGCTGCCGCGGCTGAAGCCACAGTGCTTCTACGATCTGGTCATCGAGGTCGCGATCGTGCGTCCCGGCCCGATCCAGGGCGACATGGTGCATCCCTATCTGCGCCGGCGCGACGGCATCGACAAGGAGCACTATCCCTCTCCTTCTCCTGCACACGGGCCAGCTGACGAGCTCAAGGAGGTCCTCAAGCGCACCCTCGGCGTGCCGCTGTTCCAGGAGCAGGCGATGCAGATCGCCATCACCGCCGCGAAATTCACGCCCGATGAGGCGGATGGGCTGCGCCGCGCCATGGCCACCTTTCGCCACAACGGCACTGTCCATCTGTTCCGCGACAAGTTCATAAACGGCATGACGGCGCGCGGCTACGACCGCGAATTTGCCGAGCACTGCTTCGGCCAGATCGAAGGTTTTGGCGAATACGGGTTTCCGGAAAGTCACGCCGCGAGCTTTGCGCTGCTCGTTTATGCTTCGTCCTGGATCAAATGCCGCTATCCGGACGTGTTCTGCGCCGCCATTCTCAATAGCCAGCCGATGGGTTTCTATCAGCCGGCGCAGCTGGTGCGCGATGCCCGCGCCCACGATGTCGAGATCCGCGCCGTCGACGTGAACTTCAGTAACTGGGATTGCACGCTGGAGCCGGCCCTACCCCATCGTCATTCCGGGGCCGAGCAAAGCGAGGAGCCCGGAATCCATAGTCCCGACGCAGGGGCTATGGATTCCGGACTCGCCGCGGAGTTTACCATCGGGCCGGCCACTTCGGGCCGGACCCGTTGGCGGCGATCCGGAATGACGGATGAGCCATCTCACCAAAAACTACATGATCACGCCGTTCGCCTCGGCTTTCGCCTCGTTCATGGGCTCAACGAAGACGAATTGAACAAACTCATGGCCGCGCGCGGCAACGGCTTTTCCAGCATCGAGCGGCTTGCTGCCGTCGCCGGTGTTTCGCGCTTCACCATCGAACGGCTCGCCGAGGCCGACGCGTTCCGCTCGCTGGGGCTCGATCGCCGCGCTGCATTGTGGGCGGCGCGCCGGCTCGACGTGATTGGTCTGCGTACCGCAAGACTTCAGCGCCAACCGAGGTCGAAGCAAAATGAAGTGTCGCAATTAGAATGTTCCCCTACCCCCTGTGAGGAAGGGTTATCCAGCTCGACACTGCACTTTCGGCCTCCCCTCCCCGACTTTCCCTCACAAGGAGGAAAGGCGCAGACCAAACTCGTCGATCGAGTTGATGCCGCCTCGTCGAAATCTGCTCAAGCGTCGAGCAAGAAAGATCAATCGCTGCCGCTCCTCACCCCGCATCTGAGCGAGGAGCTTTTCCCGGAGCCTGCGGTCGCGCTTCCCGCCATGGCGCTCAGTGAGCACGTCGTCGAGGATTACGTGGCGACCGGCCTGTCGCTGAAGGACCATCCGGTGCGCTTTTTCCGCGATCGCCTCACTGCGCTCGGCGTCGTTCGCAACACGGCGTTGCGCGGCGATGACCTGTGCCAGGATTCGCGCGTCACCGTCGCTGGCCTCGTTCTGGTGCGGCAGCGACCGGGAACGGCGCAAGGCGTGATCTTCATGACGCTCGAAGACGAGACCGACATCGCCAATATCATCGTCTGGCCGAAGGTCTTTGCGCAGAACCGCCGCACGGTTATGAACGCGCGCTTCCTCGCCGTCCGCGGGCGCTTGCAGCGCGCCGGCCTCGTGATCCACGTCGTCGCGCAAAATTTCATCGATCTTTCCGCCGAGCTGCCCTGGCTGCGCGAGGGCGGCGACCTATTCTCACCGAAATTTTCCGGCGGCCCGCTGCCGCAGGACGCCTCGCTCCCGCTCAAGAGCAGGGATTTTCATTGATGCAACAGCTGGGAAGCGGCAACAACGAAACTATCGCACTCTTGCCATGCCGCAGATAGCTCCGCCGCGATGCCACCGCGCGGATCGCCACCGTCACGCCGCGCCCTTGCCGAGCCCCTTCTCAAGCACACGCGCTAGCCGCGCCGAGAAAGCGCGTGCGTCCGTCGGGCGCTCGCCGTCGAGCACCCGCGCCTCGTCGAACAACAGATGCGCCGCGTCCTCCTTGAAGGCGCGCTCGTCGTCGCCGAGCGCAGCGAGCGCGACCACCAATTGATGACGCGGATTGACCTCCAGGATCGGCTTGGAAGCGGCAGTCAGTCGCCCGGCGCCGGCAAGCAGCTTCTCCAGCGCCCGGTCGGGACCGGACTCAGGCGCGACCAGACAGACCGCGCTGTCGGTGAGCCGGTCCGACACCCGCACCTCTGCCACAGTCTCGCCGAGCGTATTCTTGATGAAGGCGAGAAACTTCTTGACCGAATCCTGCAGTTCCGGCGGCGGTGCCTCCTCAGCGTCAC
>Ga0070671_100005298_pt1 | contig 10288 bp, 9 predicted proteins | sample KBSS73metaG_FD_65341 | JGI IMG/M metagenome (GOLD analysis project Ga0070671, IMG submission 65341) | Switchgrass rhizosphere microbial communities from Kellogg Biological Station, Michigan, USA - KBS S7-3 metaG | ecosystem: Host-associated > Plants > Roots > Rhizosphere > Soil ... | reverse complement strand
CCACCGCATTCTCCGCTGCATGTGCCGGCGCTTCGGCGGGCTCGCGCCCAAATCCTTGGCGTCAGCTGCAGCTCCGGCCCTGAAATGAGGGGCCGGCGGAACGCCGGGAGGCGTTACTGCCGTCGTCGCGCTCGTAAGTGCGCGACACTCACGCTTGCGGGCGTGCCCGTCCCGCGCAACCGGGACGTCCGCCTCTCGGCGCTCCACCGTGGCGCTGTCGGCCCAGGCCCGCTCTCCCGCTCCGGCGTTGCCGCCGGATCGGGCGCGATGGGCTGCTCGCGCCAGGCGCCTTCTTGCCTGACTGCGGAGCCGGGCTTTTCGTATCCGTCGGTTACGAGCCGCGGTCGACGCCACGCCCCCGCTCCGCCTTCTGCAGGATCGCTTCTAGAAAGCGCCCTCTAAGAGCGAGGATGACGAATCCCTATATTATATATTCGTTACGTAGTCAATAAATATCTTCATATCGTAGTTGACCGACCCCGCCCGGCGATGTGGGCGGACCGCCCGCGCGCGAACGGACAGCTTCCGGATCGGCCGCCGCGTCTACAACGATGGCACGCGCGGACGGTCTGTTTCGCGCGGACCAATCCGTCCCGCATTCGCAGCGCTCCAATCAGCTTCTGCTCCCGCAAGCTCGCATGTCTCCCTCGCCGCGATGATATGGTCGTGCCGCGCGGCCCGGCGGCATCGACGATCGCCTGCGTCATCCGAACGGCCGCACAGGAGCGATGGATCGCGGTCGGGTGATTGGCGCCGGCGTGCCAATATCTGACGATAAACAATGGAGGGATGGCGCGTGGACAATCAGCAAGCGCTCAAATTGCTTCACCGCTATCATGACGCCACCAACACGCGCAGGCTGGACGAACTCGATGAGATATTTGCAAAAGACTTCATAAATTTTGCGGCCGGATTCGAGCCGGTCAAAAGTCTCGCCGCCATGAAGACGCTCATTGCGGAATTGCTGCTGGCATTTCCAGATTGGCACGTGACCATCGAGGACATGTTTGCCCAGGACAACAAGGTCGTGACGCGTTGGAGCCTGGCCGCCACGCACCTTGCGCCCTATCACGATATCGCCGCGACCGGGCTCAAGATTCGTGCCGAAGGAATTCACATCGATCATATCGTCGGCGACAAGATCGCCAAACGGTGGGCATGCAATAATTTTGCCGAGGTCTTCAATCGGCTGAGAGCGCACGCGCGGACATAGCCGCTTTGCCGGACCGCGCGCGGTCCCATATCAATCCACTCAGCCACGCGGTAGAATGCATACATTGAGATAGACCGTGCCGAGGTACCCCCATGGGAGGCACGATTTTCGTCAATTACCGTCGGGATGACTCTCCTGGCACGGCGGGGCGGCTGCGCGATCGACTTGCTGATGCGTTCGGACCCGACAGTCTGTTCATGGACGTCGACAACATTCCTGCCGGGGTCGACTTCGTGGGCCATTTGAGCGCCCAGGTGGCCGTATGCGACGTTTTTCTAGCAGTCGTCGGCCCGAATTGGCTGAACGCAAAAGATGAAACTGGCTCTCGTCGGGTCGACAATCCAGATGATTTTGTGAGGGTTGAGATCGCAGCGGCGCTGGCCCGCAATATCCGCGTAATTCCCGTAACTATTGATGGCGCCCGTCTGCCGAAGGCGGACGAATTGCCCGATCCCTTGAAGCCGCTGATACGTCGCCAAGCAGTAGAGGTGCGAAATGCCCAATTCCATCGGGACGCGGAGGCGCTGATTGAAAAGCTACACCGCGCGCTCGGAACAGATCGGATTGGACCGAACCGTCAGCAAACTCCTGCCCGGCTCCGATGGTCCAACTCCCGCGGGTCAATCACCTTGGCGATTGCGGGAGCGTTACTATTAGCTTGTTGGCTTGTCTTCTCCCAAATGGGAGTGTCGGTTCTGGCTCCCGGCGGGATCGGCAAGTTCGACGGATATTGGCTGGTTCACCGCGTGGGGTGCGCCGGAAGACCAGAGCTTAATTTCCAAATCCATCTGGAGAACAACAAGATCAGCGGGCTGTTCGAACCGAAGGAAATAAGCGCTCTTCCCGGAAGCCGTCCACCCATTGTCGGCTCGATATCCGCCTCCGGCGAAATCAATTTCAACCACAACAAGGTGGACACTGCCGGCGCAGTTGCCAACGAGAATGCGTACTACACGGGGACATTTCGCGGAAATTCTGCTTCAGGCACATTTAGCAATGGTGAATGTAAAGGCACATTCTCATTGACAAGGACTTGAGGTGAAGACCCTTCCGCATCTTTATCACCGCCAATCACGCAAACACACGTGGAGCGCTTCAACCACGTCCCGCTTGATCGAGCTTTGAGCCGCTCGACCTGAGCGTCGAGGTGCGCGGGTGGGATCGCGTGGCGAGAAATCAACAGAACGCCGCGTCCGCTTCCCCCATCAGCAGACGTTTGCAGGGCCCGCTGACGTTTCGCATTTGGCTCATCAGCCGGCTTCTTCTATCGGCGCACAAATCCCGAGGTAGATCAGCACTCGCGCGTTTACGCGGCTAGGATTGCCGCATCACTCCGGCTTGATGCCCGCGAACTTGATCACCGTGGCCCATTTCTCGGTTTCGGCAGCGACGAGTTTGCCGAAATCAGCCGGAGAGCCCGGATTCGGCACGCTCCCCAACGACGCGTACCGCGATCTCACATCAGGATCGGACAGGCCCGCATTAATCTCCGCGTTGAGCTTCCGGATGATCTCGACTGGCGTGCCCTTCGGCGCGCCGAAGCCACCCGCGGCGCTGGCCTCGTAACCCGGCACGAATTCGCCAATGGTCGGCAGCTCGGGGAGCGCCCCGGAGCGTGTGGCCGTCGTCACCGCCAGGGGCCGCAACTGGCCAGCCCTGATATATCCGATTGACGAAGGTGTAAGGTCGAACATCACCTGCACCTGACCGCTGATCAGGTCAGTGAGCGCCGGCGCGGAGCCTCGATACGGCACGTGAAACAGTTCGATGCCAGTCATCATTTTGAACAGCTCACCAGCCAGGTGCGTCGAGTTGCCAATGCCTCCCGAAGCCATGTTGAGCTTGCCTGGATTGGCCTTGGCGTAACCTATAAGTTCGGGGACGGTTTTGACTGGAACCGAGGGGTTCACTACCGCGACGAGGGTAGAGCGGGTGGTGCTCGCAACCGGTTCGATGTCGCGGATGAAATTGTAGGGAAGATTGGTTTTGAGTGTCGCGTTGATGTAGTTGCTTGTAACCACCCACAGAAGTGTATAGCCGTCCGGCGGCGCATTCACGACAAGCTCCGTAGCGATCGAACTGCTGGCGCCCGGTCGATTCTCGATGACGAAGGGTTGGCCGAGCCGGTCCGAGAGCCATTGGCCCAGCAAGCGTGCGCTGATGTCGCCTGTTTGGCCGGGAGGAAAGCCAACAACAATACGCACCGGGCGCGACGGATAGGCTTGCGCCCTGGCAACCCGCGATGCCACCGGCAGCGCGGCAGCGCCCGCTGCCAGATGCAGAAATCGTCGGCGGGGAAGTTTCATATCGCCCTCCCGGCGTCATCGCGCATTCGCGCTGTGGACGCTCCATACCTGAACGATGAAACTGTAATGCCCGCCGATGGCGCCGGGCTGCCCGTTGTAATGATCGGGGATTTCGGCACGTCCCCGTTTCCGGCACAGCTTTGAAAAAAATACACCGCTCCGCATCATCGAGGAAGGGCAGAAAGCAAATGACCAACGGGATTCTTTGAGGTCATTCCAAACGATCATCTTTGGAATAATCGCCTCGCTTACCTTTACATGCTACGATGGCCTGCGCCTTGCGCGGTTGAACGGACTGACGCGCGCCGTTAAGGAAGCAAATGCTCCTAAGGATACGCCGAACGCCCCCGATGGCACTGCATCGCCTAATCACAAGTTTGCCACTTAGCCTTTGCGTCTGATCGTTTTTCGCCGTTCTTCCTTCTCATTGTTCTCTTTGTTTCGGTTGCCATCGGACGCAGAGTTTTCGAACGGTTTTCCAGTGGCGACGCCGACCCGTGCTCTCTCCCGGCTTCGGTTTGCGGACTAACCAATGAAATGTCCCACCCTGTCGTTCGCCCTCACCATCCTCACGATTACCGCCGGTAGCACGCCGAGCGTATTTGCGTGCGAAGTAGCACTCAGGCAGCCCGGCTCGCTGAAAACGTCTTCCTCGTGATCTCCATCACAGCGCGTGACGCCTAACTGTGTGAACTAGATCACATGCACGCGGGCGACGACGTCGATTGGCTACAGATGGAGAGAACCATGCCAACTTTCAACGAGATTATCGTTACTAAGAAAACTGACATTGCCTGGGACGGCGGCAAGGCCACCGAGAACCTGATCCCCAATGACGGGGACCTCGTCTTTGACTCGACTGGCGGCGGTCGATCGGCGCATCAGGCTCCTTTGCTTGATGAGTTGGGATGGGCCACGGACAACAACCGCGACACTAACGGCGGCGGCACCCCCGAGGACGACGGTTTGACGAATGACAGCCTCAGTGTGCTTTACGCCTTTGGCGAGCCCGTCACGTTCACTGCGACCGTTAGTCCAAACTCCCCGCCAGCCAGCCCGGAACCAGTCACCCATGCCGGGGACCTCGTCGTTGACTCGACTGGCGGCGGCACCGCAATCTTCAAGGAAGTCACAGGTTTGAAGTGTGAAATTTCCGTCATCGAGTTCTCACCGGACCAGGACAATGGTCTGTTGCTGCCCGCTGTCCAGACTGGCGGAGTTTCCGTTGCTTGCGGCGATGTGGGTGGAGACAACGGCGCCCTTGGCGACCCCGTCACGTCGGACGAGAACTTTGTTTATGGAGGCCCCGAAAACGCCGACGGGCACGCTGGCCAGAAGGGCGCGTGGGTCGCCGATGTCACCTATGAGCGCGACCTCATCAACCTAACTGGTGTTAACGGGCTCGATGGCGATCACGGCGGCAGCACTGCACCAGTCGAGCCGAGGTCATATACGGCCGGCCACTTCGCGTTAGATATAGACGGTCATAGTTCATCGCATCTCTCTTTCTACGATCTAATCGTTTGATCTCTCGGCCCTGAAACACCGCGCTGTGGCCAAGTTTCGCGCCCCTTTATGCGTTTTGACATCCTTATGTTCTGACGACGACCCTTCCTGTTCCGCGAACTCGGCTTCAGCTTCCCTCTGTTCGGCGACCGCCTTATCGACGGCGGTATCGAGTATTTGATCGAACTCCGGTTTGCTGAGCATCAAAGCCCCCGCCCTGTGCAATTGCGAGATCCTAGCACCGCGCCAGCGAGCGGTGGGTGAGAAAACGCCCAACCGAGCGCCTATGATTTCCGCGCTGCTCAGGCTAGTCAAAGCTGTCCATGACAATGAGATAGTTCGTATTAGAAGTCATCTTTCCAGATGATTAGAGGTGGATTATGCGATCGCTTATCGAGACTGCAGTACTGATCACCGGGTGTGGTTCCGCCATATGTTGGTTCGCATCCGCAATGTGGCACCTGCCCGGCATCAAGCCGGGCCGAGACGAATTGGCCAAAGTGAACGAATTATCTATCAGGTTGCAAAGAATAAGCCGGTGGAACTTTTGGGCCGCGGGGCTGATGGGCGTAACCGCCTTGCTGTCAGTGTCGGCAAGAGTTCTCGGATGACTTTGCTCATGATGACTGCTCATCAAGACTTGGCTCATGCAGCGATCCGGACGAGATCGGCGACGAGCTGCTTCGACTGGATCGTAGGCCACCACCAGGAAAATCTCGCGTTGTGATCAATCCGATACAGACGCGGACGGCTGATCGGCTCCAGGCTCAACGCTCCCGGACGCCTCGCCTAGTCGCCCTGACTTCGAGCGTCCGAGGACTTGGCCAACGTGGCCGGAGTCTACAGTGCGTACGGGTCCCGAACCAACGGGGGCTCTGCGCCGCGCGAGTGGCCTCGCTGGCGGGGCTTTTCTTCGTTGGGCGATAGGGGCATTGTTGCGCGGAACCTGGCGCGGCGTCGATCGCGATCCTCAACCGACCTGTTCCGCACGACATCGCCATCGGGGTGCTCATCACGGTAGTCCTGGAGAACCGGATATGCTCGATCGATCGCTCGAGACCGAGTTTGCGAGTTATCGCAAGACCCTCTCCACCGACGAGGCCAGACGCGCATTCGACGAACGGATTGAGCGCCTTCTGAGTCAGCACGGCGTCGATTACGTGCGCGGATATGTGGACGCGCTCAAGGACACGTCATCGTAGCCATGTGCTGACGCTGCCTTATGACCCGGTGCTGGCGCTCTATTTCGAGAACCGGCGATTCGGATTCTGTTTCCTTCAGCTCGCGTGCGGCCGGCTATTGAAAGACAAAGCTCGCGCGGAAGACGCGCTGGCGGCAGAACGCGCTGCGAGTGCTACAAATATGCGGTGATATCCAGCCTGGCGCACAGCTCAACACGCCTTAATCACAGGCCGGCGCCTACGGTAACCCGGCCTTCGCCAGCCCTTCGGCGATGCGCTGAAAATCACGGGCATCCTTGTATGGCAGGACGCGCGCGCGCTGCATCAGCGAGAAATCCGTATTCACTTTGAGGAGCTCCACCCATGCCGCCCGCGCGTCCTCCGCGCGCCCGAGATGGCCGTAGCAGGATGCCAGAAGCATGCGGCTGGCGTCGGTGCCAGGGGTGCGCGCGATGCGGTCGACGAGCTGCTGGGCGGCAATTTCGTATTTTCCCAGGCTGAAATTCGCCTGCGCCAGGAAGTGCAGCACCATGGACGGATAGAGGGGGTCCAGGCGCATCGCCATCGCGATCGGCTCCAGCGCCTCGGCCGCCCGGCCGGCATACATCAGCGCCAGTCCGGTCGCGGAATAGCCCTGAGCAAAGTTGGGATCGAGCGCCATCATGCGGCGAGACTCCGCCAGCGCGCCCTCGTGGTCGCGCCGCCACAGCAACACGGCGCCCAGCGCCAGGTGGCTCACCGGCTCCTGATCGCTCAATTCGACGGCGCGGCGCGCCCATCTCTCCGCCTCGTCCAGCGCCTGCGCCGGATCCGGCGCCCAGCCGCTGACGTATTCCGAAATCGCGGCAAGCGCCAACCCCGCATGCGGCCGGGCGAAATTCAGATCGATCTCGATCGCTCGGCGGTACATCACCCGGGATTGCGCGACCGACTCCCGAGTGCCGCGAGTCAGCAATTCGCGCGCGCGCAGCCAGGACTCGTACGCCTCCACGTTGCCGGTACCGTGTCGCCGCAGCCGCTGCTCCTCGCCCCGCGTCAGCGTGACCGCCAGCATGCCGACGATCTTCTCTACCACCTCGTCCTGCGTCGAGAAGATGTCCGTTAGATCGCGATCGAACCGCTCGGCCCAGAGATGCCCGCCGCTGCCGGCATCGATGAGCTGCGCCGTGATGCGCACGCGATTGCCGGCCTTGCGGACGCTGCCCTCGAGCACAAAGCGCACGCCCAAGTCGCGCCCGATCTCCTGCACATTGACCGACCTGCCCTTGTAGGCGAAGGAGGAGTTGCGGGCGATTACGAACAGGCCTGAGACCTTCGAGAGATCGGTGATCAGATCTTCGGTCATGCCGTCGCTGAAATATTCCTGCTCGGGATCGCCGCTCATGTTCTGGAAGGGCAAGACGGCGATCGACGGCTTGTCGGGCAGCGCAAGCACCGTACGTCTCGGAGCACGGTCAAGACGGATACGGTACACCCGTACCGGCTCCGCGATGTTCTTCAGCCGCTTATCGCCAAGGTCCTCATAAGGAAGACCGATCTTTGCGTGGATTTCTTCGTGGACCTTGCCGGAAACGCAGATACTGCCCGGTTCCGCGATTCCCTCCAGCCGCGCAGCGACGTTGACGCCATCGCCGAAGATTCGATCATTATCGTAGATAACGTCTCCGAGGTTGATGCCGATACGAAACTCCATACGCCGCTGGGGCTCGATTGCGGCATTGCGTTCGACCATCTTCCGTTGAATGGCGACTGCGCATTCGACTGCGTTCAACACACTGGGGAACTCGGCCAACATGCCGTCTCCAGCGGTATCAATGACACGTCCGCCCAACTCGCCTACCATCGGCAGCACAACCGCCTGATGGCCCTTAAGGTCGCTCACCGTGCGCGCTTCGTCAGAGCCCATCAAGGCGCTATAGCCGGCGATATCTGCGGCCAGGATGGCTGCAAGCCTGCGCGACTGACTCATGACCGTCCGTCCGTCCTCCATGTCGGCCTGCTGAGCAATCGTGAGATATATAGACTGCGGCCCAAAAGATGCCATGCCCGTCACCGCGCTGTAGGGCTGAAACGCGCTCTAGAGGGAGCACTGCAGTCCGTTATTCAGCGCCGCACATGTCGGCTTAACGTCATCAGCGCAAATGCTCAGAAGGTTCGAATGATTTCCGGTCTGCCGCGCCAAGCGGACATGATTGTGCAAGATTAGCAGGTCCGTTAAGTGCCACTTGCAGACAAGCACGTGACGCTGCGCGTTGCGCACGCGGATATTTTTGGTTTCATCCGCCCGCCTTCCACTTTGCGAGCGGCCAGATATCGGGAGCTTCACTGCCCTTGTGGGTCCAGGGATCGACCGTCCAGAGTTCGTTGGTCTTGCGATCCTTGATCACGGCCGTGTTGTGCGGACCCTCAGTGAAAAGAAACCGAGACGCGGGCGCGGCAATTGTATGATGCCGCAGCAATCTGAGCTGGTCGAGAATGAGTAGGAGCGAATTTGTGTTGTTGGTTGTATCGATGCAGTCGAATTGTTGAGCGCGATTGCCCGGGGCGAAGATAAGTGCGCCGGCCCGCGCGACGCGCTTCGCAGTGCCGGTTGTGGGGGCAATGCGGCGTTCAAACCATGCCTCGGTCCGGCCTATTGCAACCCTTTCGGCCTCGGCCGAGGCAGACCCCGAGGCCATAATCGCGGACATCTGGGCGCGATCGCTGCCCGCGAGACCGACCTCGGTGCGGAAGTCGCATCCGAAGCCGTGACAAATGAAGACGCCGGATGGGCTCGGAGGCGTGATCGACCACTCCCGGAACATGGCCATGACCGCCGGATCAACCTCGTGACCGACAGCGGGCCCCCAAGCCATGAACAACGCTACGAGCACCATCGCGAAGCAGCGCACGCCCACCCCCCTCGATGAATCCCCCGAAGGAAATTTTACAAAGCGGCCGCCCCCCCGGCAAGGTGCAGCCGGTCGCAACGCACAGGGTCGCGTCGGTTTTTGGGAAAACGTGACTTATTTGCCAGCCCGCCGACGTGCAAGCGCTCCGCCAACTCACAGATGACGGAAGTAACGGCGCTCGTTGGGCGGGAAGGATGCAGTTGAGTGCTTTGCGTCCGAGATGGGTCATAAGCAGACGGGCCATCATGACTTAGGCCAAGCCCGCTTCACCCCTCAAAGCGGACACGCGCGAACCCACCTCGACAGGTCCGTTAAGTGCCATGTGTGGACGGCTCCGAGTTGGCAAGAGCTTTCTTCACGTTTGCAGCATTGGTCGGTGCAGCCATGTGTTCGGCCTTTAGATGCGGTTCACATGACCGCTGGCCATAATGCCCTCCGCGGATCAGGTCCCGGTCAAAACCTCGCATTCGACAATGCACTGGCACATGTGGGTTGTCCTGATCGCCGGATCGACCGGCTCTGCATTACGCGCTGTTCGCTCCTCCAACCTTCACATCACGCCGGATGCCCGGCGCGATCTCGTTTACGCCGCAAGCGCGACGGGTTGCCTGTAACGTTCGCCCCTAGCCATCATGGCCCAGGCCATTCGGGCAAGCTTGTTGGCAAGCGCGATGGCGGCGACCTTGGTCGGTCGCCGGGTCAACAGTGCCGTGAGCCACGGGCGGTGTTTGGTGCCGTGGATCTTGGCATAGCGGATGACGGCGAGTGCACCGGCCACGAACAGGCTGCGCAGATAGCGGTCACCCTGTTTGCTGATGCTGCCGAGCCTATCCTTGCCCCCGCTCGAGTGCTGCGTCGGAACGAGCCCGATCCAGGCCGAGAAGTTGCGTCCTGATCGGAAGGTCCTGGGGTCAGCAACGCTGGCGACCAAAGCGGTTGCCAGTAGCGGACCGACACCGGGAATGTAATGAAGGCGCTTGCTCGTTTCGTTGGAGCGGTGCCAGACCATGATCATCCGATCGAACTCCACAATCTGCTCCTTGAGGCTGAGCAGTTGATTGCCGAGCGCAACAAGGCACGCGCGGGCAACCTCAGGCACCCGTTTGTCACTCGGGTCGGCAACAATGTGGAGCAGTTCGGTTACTCCTTTGCGCCCGACCGGCGCGACGATACCAAATTCGGCAAGGTGAG
>Ga0070671_100005297_pt1 | contig 10293 bp, 9 predicted proteins | sample KBSS73metaG_FD_65341 | JGI IMG/M metagenome (GOLD analysis project Ga0070671, IMG submission 65341) | Switchgrass rhizosphere microbial communities from Kellogg Biological Station, Michigan, USA - KBS S7-3 metaG | ecosystem: Host-associated > Plants > Roots > Rhizosphere > Soil ... | reverse complement strand
TCGGCGATCGCAACACCGGCGACCTGAAGTCGCTCGAGAGCGGCGAATGGGACGTCTGCATCGACAACCCGACGACGCTGCCGTTCTGGGTCCGCGATGCCGGCCGCGTGCTGCGCGATCGCATCCAGCAGTACATCTTCATCTCGACCATCTCGGTCTACGCGAGCAACGAGAAGGCAGAAGACGAGACGGCAGCGGTCGCGCCGTACACGGGCGCCGACCCGCTGGCCGAGACGCAGGAAAGCTTCGCGCGCAACCTCCCAGCGCTGTACGGGCCACTCAAGGCGGTGAGCGAGCAGGAGGCACACCGCCAGTTCGGCGAGCGCACGACAGTGATCCGGCCGGGACTGATCGCCGGCCCGGGCGACGAGACCGACCGCTTCACGTACTGGCCGGTGCGCCTCGCGCGCGGCGGCGAGGTGCTGGCGCCGGGCGACGGCGCCGATCCGGTCCAGTGGATCGACGCGCGCGATCTCGCCGAGTGGACGATCCGCGTCGCCGAGGCGCGAACGACGGGAACCTTCAACGCGACCGGTCCGGCGCAGCCGATGACGATGCGCGAGATGCTGGCCGGCATCGCCGCGGCCGTGCGCTCGGACGCTCGCGTCGTCTGGGTGCCTGCCGACTTCCTCGAAGCGCAGCAGGTCTCGGCCTGGAGCGACCTGCCGGTCTGGGTGCCGGGCGAGGGCGAGAGCGCCGGCTTCGCTCGTCGCGACATCGGCCGCGCGGTGCGCGCCGGGCTTATGCTCAGGCCGCTCGCGACGACGGCGGCCGACACGCTGGCGTGGTTTCGCGAGCAGCCCCCCGCGCGACAGGCAAAGCTGCGTGCAGGCCTCGACCCCACGCGCGAGGCCGCCGTGCTCGAGCGCTGGAAGAGCAGCGCGAAGGAGCGTCGCTGACGGCGCGGCCCGCTTCCGGCTCACCGCCGGCCCCGCATTTACAGGAGGAGTTCGTCGACTCAGAATGGGCCGAACCGAAGGGAGGGCTGGCATGGACCTCGGACTCAAAGGCAAGCGCGCCGTCGTCACCGGCGGCAGCAAGGGCATCGGCCGGGCCGTCGCAGAAACCTTCGCCGCCGAGGGCGCCGACGTTTCGATTTGCGCCCGCTCGGCGGATGCGCTCGACCAGACCGTCGGCGCGTTGAAGGCCAAGGGCGTCCGTGCCTACGGACGCAAGCTCGACGTCGCCGACCAGCCAGAGCTCACTGCGTGGATCGCGGCTGCGGCGGCCGAACTCGGCGGAATCGACGCGCTCGTCTGCAACGTCAGCGCGCTTGCCGTCGGCGACAACGCCGACAGCTGGGAAAAGTCCTTCCGGACCGACATGATGCACACCGTCCATGCAGTGGCGGCGGCGGTGCCGTTCCTCGAGAAGTCCGCGAGTCCTTCGGTCGTGCTGATCTCGAGCGTCTCAGGCTTCGAGGTCGACTTCGCCGCCGGCTCGTACGGCGCCGTCAAGGCCGCGCTCATCCACTATGCAAAGGGGTTGAGCCGGCAGCTCGTCGGCAAGGGCATCCGCGTCAACTGCGTCTCGCCGGGCAACACCTACTTCGACGGCGGCATCTGGCAGACGATCGAGAAAACCATGCCCGACTTGTACAACTCGACGCTGAAGGTGAACCCGACCGGCAGGTTCGGGACGCCAGCCGAAGTCGCCAACGGCGTCGTCTTCCTGTCCAGCCCCGCGGCCAGCCGCATCTCCGGCGCCAACCTGGTGATCGACGGCGCGTTGACCGTCGCGGTCTGAGAAATGGACGCGATGCGCGAGGCCGCTCGCCACACGATCCACCGCGATCACATCCATCACGGCTGGAACAACGCTTTCGCGCCCGTTCTGACGATCGCCCCGGGCGAGACGATCGAGTTCCAGACGCTCGACGCGTCGTCGGGCCAGCTGACGCCGACGTCGACCGAGACCGACCTCGAACGGCTCGATCTCGGCCGCGTCAATCCGGTGACCGGTCCAGTCTACATCGACGGCGCCAAACCGGGCGACGCGTTGAAGATCACGGTCCTGTCGTTTCGACCGTCGGGCTGGGGCTGGACGGGCAACATCCCCGGCTTCGGCCTTCTCAGCGATCACTTCCCGAACGCCCGGCTGCATCACTGGAACTACGACCCCGGTCTCGCGCCGGCGATGTACGGGCCCGGTGGACGCGTGCCCCTCAGGCCCTTCACCGGCACGATCGGCGTCGCGCCGGCGGCGCCGGGCCTGCACAGCATCATTCCGCCGCGCAACGTCGGCGGCAACATGGACGCCCGCGACATTGCCTGCGGAGTCGAGCTGCTGCTGCCGATCGAAGTCGACGGCGCGCTGTTCTCCGTCGGCGATACCCACGCGGCGCAGGGCGACGGCGAAGTCTGCGGCACGGCGATCGAAAGCCCGATCGACGTCGCCCTGAAGTTCGATCTCGTCAAGCGCGCCGAGCTCCGTTCGCCGCGCTACGTCACCCCGGGGCCGGTGACGAACCACTTCGACAGCAAGGGCTACGAGGTGACCACCGGCATCGGCCCCGACCTCATGGCGGGAGCGCGAATGGCCGTGTCGGAGATGATCGAGCTGCTGAGCCGGCGCTTCGGCTATTCGCCGATCGATGCCTACATGCTGTGCAGCGTCTGCGCCGACTTGCGCATCAGCTCGATCGTCGATGTGCCGAACTGGGTCGTCTCGTTCTACTTCCCGAGGGTGGTGCTCGAGTAGGCGACGTCGAGGGCTGCGTCGGACGCGTCAGCGCTTGCGTGCCAGTGTCACGCCGTCGCTGAACGGCAGCAGGACCATGTCGACGCGCTCGTCCTGGTGGATCTTCGCGTTGAGCGACTGCAGCGCGAGCGTGTCCGCGCTGGTCGACGGCTTGGCGACGGCGCCGCTCCAGAGCGTGTTGTCGACGACGACGAGCCCGCCGCTGCGCAGCAGCGCCAGGGCGTGCTCGTAGTAGGTGTCGTAGCCGGTCTTGTCGGCGTCGATGAACACGAAGTCGAAGCGACCCGCTTCGCCGTTCGCGAGGAGGCTGCGCAAGGTGTCGGCGGCGGGAGCGATGCGCAGGTCGATCTTGTCCGCGACGCCGGCGCGTTGCCAGTGCGGCACGCCGAGCTTGACGTTCTCGTCGCTGATGTCGCACGCCACGAGGCGCCCGTCGTCGGGCAGCGCGAGCGCGACGCTGAGCGCGCTGTAGCCGGTGAAGACGCCGATCTCGATCGCCCGCCGCGCCGCGATCAGCTTGACGAGCAGCGCCATGAACTGGCCCTGCTCAGCTGCGATCTGCATCATGCCGTGCGGATGCGACGCGGTCGCTTCGCGCAGCGCGGTCTGCTCCGGATGCTCGCGCAGCGAGTGCGCGAGCACGTAGTCGTAGAGCGCCGGATCGGCGATCAGGGTGCGGCGTGACATCCTCGGATCCTTCCTCGGGCGATTGTGGCCGCGACTCAGGGTCGCGACCACCCTGGATGTGCGACGGCGACGCTGACGGCCTTGACTAGCGCTTGTCGCCCGGCAGGTCGAATCGCCTCGATGGGCGAATGCCGCCGCCGATGCCGTTCTTGATCTCGATCTCGATGAGGACGCTGCGCAGCCGGCTCACCGCCGTGTCGAAGTCGCCGCGCAGCTCCTGACGACGCGCCATGTCATGCGGCGCCAGCAGAGCGATCGCCTGGTCGAACGCATCGCCGAGCGGCTTGCAGTGCGCGAGCCAGGTCTTGGCCTCGGCGGTGTCGCCGCCGTTGCGGACGGCGCGGTCGTCGGCGCGTGTTCGCTCGGTCGCTGCGCGCAGCGCGTCGACGAGGGCCGAGTCGTCGACGCAAAGCTGGCGGACGGCGAGCGCCCGGGCGGAATGCGTCGGATCGATCGGCCCGGCGATCTTCGGGTCGACAAGTCCGGCGACGAGGCCGGCGGAGCGCCCGAGCTCGTCCGGGGTGACGCTGCTCCACCAGTCTTCGCCGAGTGGTGCGGCGGCCGCGTCGGGATCCGCCTTCATTGCACGATCCGGTTGCCGCGCAGCCGGGACAGAACCATTCGCGGCGCGGCGAGCTCGTCGGCGCGGCGCAGCGCCGCATTCACGAACGGATGCTTGTAGGCATACGCTGCCCGAGGCGAGGCGAAGAGATGGTCACGGGCCGAGGCGTGAAAGTGGAAGCCGTGGACGGAGTCGCGGTTTGCGACGTCCAGCCAGCGTCGAACCGCGGGCAGGGTGGCGAGGAAGATGCCGCGGATCTCGTGGTGAACTTCCGGCCGCCGAGCGGCCGGCTGCAGCCACTTGCTGCTCTTGTCGAGCGCGAGTCCCTTCGCTTCGGCTTCCGCCGCCATCCAATGCAAGGCGATGTCCGAGAGTCCCGTCTCGCCGGGGAGATATCCGCCGCCGACGTCCGCGTGGGCACCGGGAAACCAGACCTGCTCGAGCGACGAATGGCCTGCGCTCGACCACAACAGCGGCTCGAATGTCTCGCGCAGCTCGTGCAGCGCGAGGCCGTGGCGCGCATGCATGACGTTCGGGGGAACGTCGACCTGGTGGTATTCGGTGAAGGGCGCCGTCAGCCAGGCGAGCCTGGAGGGCAAGCCGAGCGAGGCGACCGTGTCCCAGACGCCGAGGAAGTGCACGGGCAGCCAGGCGTCGTCCTCGACGCTCGGCATGCGGCGACCGGTGAGCTTGTAGAGGAACTCGGCCAGCGCGCTCTGCGACGCGTCTTCGCTCGATTCGTACAGCCGATACGCTTCGTCGACCGCCCCCAGCCGCTTGCGCAGCAACAGGCCCACCTTCTCCATGAAGCCGGCGAGCGACCTCGCCGCGAAGGCGCCGCGGCTGAAACCGAACACGAAGACCTTGTCGCCCCGCCGACGATCGTGCTCGGCACAGACCGCACGGTACGCCGCCTTGATCCGTGCGGTCGTACCCTTGCCGAACGCACCACCGCTCACGGAGCGCGTGCGACCGAGGCCGGTCGGAAGCTCGCGATCGAGATGCAGGGCGAGATGTGCGCGGTATTCCGCGTCGGCGAGGCCCTCGCCCGACACCTGAGGCTTTGTCCCGACGCCCGAGAGGTACAACTTGGCCTGCTCCCTTCCGCCGACCGGCCCCGTGACCGTCGCTTCGTAGAGCTTTCGGACATTCGTGCTGCCGAGCGTGCCCTGGCGGTTCCAGGTGCCGTCGATGAACACTGCAATGTCCCGCGGTGTGGACGGATTGGCCACTCGTGCGCCTCGCTGGTCCGAAGCTTGACTCTAGCGCCAGGCGCCCTCGAGCGGGCACCGCGAAGCGTTAGTTCATGCCCTTGCGCGCGCCGACCAGGACCTGGTCGATGGCATCGATGCGGATCCATCCGGTGCGCGGATACTCCATGTCGAGGATCACGTACACGGTGAAGGCGACGATCGCTCCGTACCCGATGTGGTGCACCCAGCGGTGCGCCGCTTCGGCGGCAGACTGGAAGCCCGCGAGAAGCGCCGAGGCGAGCGCGAGCACGACCAGCATCAGATAGACGATGGTCGGTGGATGCATCTGCGTGGCAGCGATGCGCACCGATGCGAGGTCGAACATCTCGTTGAGCGCGGGCATGAGCAGCAAGTCCGCTCCCGGACGGGCGTCGGGCAAGCGAACGGCGGCGACCGCCTGGGCCCAGATGTCGGCCTGGAGCTGCTGCCCGTGCGCGAGTTCCGCGCGGGCGGCCTTCAGGTCGGGCAGCTTCCGATAGGTGGCGATCCGCGCATCGGTGTACTCGCGGAACGCCTGGCGCAGGCGCGGCTGCGTCGTCGCGGGCAGCAGGTCGATGCGCACGTAGCCGGTGCCGATCGCGTTCGCCTCGGCGACCACCTGGTTGCGGCGGACATCGAGGCGCGTCAGGGCGCCGGAAAACGTGAAGGCGATCATCAGCCCGAGCAGCGCGAACACGGCGGTCTCGAGCGATTCGGTGCTCGGCAGTGCGGACGGCCCGTGCGCCGCGACGGCGCGCTTGCCGAGACGTCGGCCCAGCTCCAGGAAAGCGAGGATGCCGCCGAAGACGACGATCGCCACGAACCCGCCGATGAGCGAGGAATCGACCAACTCGAACATGGATCGCGACGCTATCAGAACTCCGTCGGGTGAAGAACATCGACTTCAGAACGAGCTGAAGCGGTCCGAAGCGTTTTGAGAGTCAGCGCGCGCGCTCACGATGCGACCGCTGCGTCGCCGATGCCGCGGTCGTGCGCGGCGCCAACCGCTTCGGCCACCAACGCGCAGATCTCGGCCTCGCCGAGCCTTTCTCCGAGCGCAGTCTCGGCCGCGAGTCGTTCGGGCGGCAGCGCTGTGCGCAGGCCTGCCAGCGTCGCAGCCGCGATTCGCGCTTCGTTGATCTGGCGCTGCTCGCGGCCGTCGCGTTCGCGCGCGGCGAGCGCGCCCAGCACGCGCGCCGCGGACTCTGGCCGGCCAAGCCGCCAGAGCAGCTGGGCATAGCCCTCGAGCCTGAACTTCGGCATGCGGCGCATGACGGGGAGCGCCGCGCGCGCGGCGGCCGCGGCGTCGTCGACGCTGCCGCTCTCGCCCAGGATCGCGACGTGCATCGACACCGCCTCGATCGCTTCGAAGTCGGACGCAGGCCGCAAGCTCAACGCTTCCAGAAGCTCCTCGACGTCGCGCACCGCGCCGGCGTGCTCGCCCAGCTCCCAGCGCAGATCGACCAGGTTGGAGCGCTCGATCACCTCGAGCCGCCAGTCGCCCGCTTCGCGTGCGAGCCGGAGACTCTCCGCCGCCTGCAGGCGTGCCAGATCGTGCTGGCCGGCCTGTCGGTTGGCCAGGGCGCGGGCACGCAGCACGACGATGCTGAACTCGGCCGGCCAGTCGGGCTCGATCAAGGTCGCCGCCTCGTCGATCGCCGCGCGCGCGCCGTCGAGGTCGCCGACGTTCATGCGCCAGAGCGCCGCCAGGCGAAGAGCCGAGAATAGGCGTCGCGGTCGGCGCAGTGTGCGGTAGGCGACGGCGGCGCGTTGCGCGGCGTCGAGCAGCTCGCTGATCCGCAGCGGCCCGAGCATGTTGCTGGCCGCGTTCGCGCGCCAATAGCGCGCCTCCGTCGTCTCGTCGACGACGCCCGGCGCGAAGTGGGCGCGCTGCGCGACCAGCCAATGCGCGAACTCGGTGCTGTAGTCGACCAGCGGGCCGGCGTGCGCTGCCAGGCCGATCGCGAGCGAGCGATCTCCGTCTTCGCTCGACGCCCAGGCATGGGCGGCGCGCAGGTTGTCGAGCTCGGGCAGGACGAGCGCGGCGTACTCGTCGGTGCGCAGCGTGCTGTCCATGTTGCCGTCGTCGGCGCGGCGCAGGAATGCCAGCATGGTCTCGGCATGGCGCTGCAGCAGCGCTGCGGTCTCGCCCGCGGCGGCGAGCTGCTCGAGGGCGAACGCGCGCGCCGACTCGAGCAAGCGGTAGCGCAGCGCCTCGGCCGGATCGGCGACGACGAGCGACTTGTCGACGAGCGCCGCGAGCTGCTCGAGCACGGCCCACGCGTCGCGCTCGTCGTCGCCACACACCGCCTGCGCGAGCTCGATCGTGAAGCCGCCGCTGAAGACGCCGAGCTTGCGGAACACCGCCCGCTGCGCTTCGTCGAGCAGGCCGTGGCTCCAGTCCATCGTCGCGCGCAGCGTCTGGTGGCGACGCAGGGCGGTGCGGGTGCCGCCGGTGAGAAGGAGGAACCGCTCGCGCAGCCGGCCGTGCAAGGTGCGCAGGCCGAGCAGCGGAACGCGCGCCGCGGCGAGCTCGATCGCGAGCGGAAGACCGTCGAGCTGGCGGCAGATGTCGATCGCGAGCGGCAGGTCGGCGTCGGCGAGCTCGAAGCGGGGCGCAGCCGCGCGCACGCGCGACTCGAAGAGCTGGAGCGCACCGTATCCGCGCGCGCCCGGCACCGCGGCGTCGCGCGGCACCGCCAGCGGCTCGAGGCGCAGCTGCTGCTCGGCCTGCACGCGCAGCGGCTCCTGGCTCGTTGCCAGCACGCGCAGTCCAGGCGCAGCCGCGAGCAGCCGCTCGACCAGGAGCGCGAGCGGCTCGACCAGGTGCTCGCAGTTGTCGAGGACGAGGAGGGTCTGCCGGGTCGAGATCGCCTCGACGAGAGTCTGCACGCCGGCCTCGCGCTCGGGAATGCCGAGACCGAGCGGCTGGGCCAGCGCATGCGCAAGCAGCGCCGGGTCGACGAGGCCTGCCAGCTCGATCCACGCGACACCGTCGCGAAAGCTGTCGGCCTGTGCGCTGCTCACCGCCTGCGCCAGCCGGCTCTTGCCGATGCCGCCGGTGCCGACGACGGTGACCAGGCGGTGCGTCTCGAGCAGCGACCGCAGCAAGGCGAATTCGTCGTCGCGTCCGAACAGCGCCTGCTGCGGCATCGGCGGCAGGAGACCGGGTGCGAAAGGCGGTCGCGCGGAGTCGTCGCCCAGCGCGGCGCGCTCCGCGCGAGGAGGCTCGGCGGCGGTGCCTTCGGCAGGCGCGTCGACGAGTGGCGCGACGAAGCGATAGCCGCGCCCCGGAACGGTCGCGATCGCGTGCGGACCGAGCAGCTTGCGCAGGCTGCTGACGTGGACCGCGAGGTTGTTCTCCTCGACCACGATGCGGGGCCAGACGACGTCGAGCAGCTCGCCCTTGGCAACGACCCGGTCGCGCCGCTCGATCAACGCGAGCAGCAGGTCGAAGGCGCGCGCGCCGACCTGACAGTCGTGGCCGTCGACGCGCAGCACGCGCTGCGCCGGCTGCAATTCGGCGGCCAGGAAGCGATAGGTCGCGGCGGGCATCGGTGGCACGGAGCTGAGGCGCGGCATCGCGGGCGATTGCCGTGCCGCGGATTCTGGCGCGGCCGCGGCCGCGTCCAGGCGCGTTTCACAACGCTTCAGAACGTTTGCCGCCCGGCTTCAGGACTTTCCGGGAAGCGGTGGCGAAGATGCCGTCATCCCGCCACCACCGCAGAGCGCCCCATGAGCACCCGATATCTCCCGCTGTCCGGCCGAGCGCGGCTGGTTGCCGCGGCGACGGCCGCCGTCGTTTCGTTCGCCATCGTCTTCGCCGTCGCCGCCGGACTGACCAACGGCGATTCATCCCAGCACTGCACCGCCGTCCCGGCGGCGAGCAGCCATGCCGTCGATCCGGCCTGAGCCCGTCCCTCAGCGACGACAGGAGTTCCGCCATGCCCCGCTACATGATCGAACGCAACTTCCCGGCCGGGCTCGCCGTGCCGATGACCGACGAAGGCGCGACCGGACTCGCGCGCATCGCCGCGGTCAACGCCAGAAAAGGCGTGACCTGGCTGCACTCCTACGTGAGCCTGGACAAGACGCGCACTTACTGCGTGTACGACGCGCCGACGCCCGAGGCGATCCGCGAGGTCGCCCACCTCAACGACTTGCCGGTGGGAAGCATCACCCAGGTCGCGGTGCTCGATCCCTACTTCTACTACTGAGATCCAGGCCGCCTTCGACGCAGCCTGGCTCAGCCCCCGCCGGCCTTGCGTGCGTAGAACGCCGCCACCTCCTCGATCTCCCTGGCCGTCATCGCCCGCACCATGTTGCGCATCTGCGCCTCGCCGTCGTTGCGGCGCTCGCCCGACTTGAATGCGGCGAGCTGCGTGACGAGGTAGCCCTTCGGCATGCCCTCGATCCACGGCGCGCCGAGCTTCTGGTCGACGCCGCCGTGGCACGAGATGCAGGGGGCGATGTTGCGCAGCGGGTCGCCGACGCGCACCAGCGCGGGCAGCGGCTCGGCGTAGGTCGTGGGCGCCGTGCGTGCCTTCGGCAGCGACGCGTAGTAGGCGCCGAGATCGTCGATGTTGCGGTCGCTCAGGCCCTTGGCGAGCCCCTCCATCAGCGAGCTGCGGCGCTTGCCGCTGCGGTAGTCGCGCAGCTGCTTGATGACGACCTCGGGATACTGGCCGGCCAGGTTCGGAGCGTCCGACTCGCTCATCCCCTTCGCGCCGTGGCACATCGTGCAGTTCAAGGCCAGCGTCGCGCCGCGGCCGACCGCGTCGCTCGTCCCGGAGCGCGCCATCGAACGCTCGAGGACGACCTCGGTCGCCGTCGGCCCGCTGTTCGCGTTGCCCGAGCCGCTCGACCAGCTCGCCGGTACTCCGGCGGCGCGGCAGATGCTCGCCCAGAGGCCGTCGGCGCGGAAGTCGCCGTGCACCGAAGGCAGCCAGATGAAGCCGACCAGGAGCGAGAGCACGGTCAGCACGACGAGCCAGATCACGCTCCAGCGGACCCAGGGGTTGCGCCAGGAGACCACGCGGTCGTGCTCGACCATCATCGGCTCCCGATCGGAACGACCGGCACGTAGGCGTCCTTCAGCAACGCGAGCTGCAC
>Ga0070671_100005296_pt1 | contig 10293 bp, 8 predicted proteins | sample KBSS73metaG_FD_65341 | JGI IMG/M metagenome (GOLD analysis project Ga0070671, IMG submission 65341) | Switchgrass rhizosphere microbial communities from Kellogg Biological Station, Michigan, USA - KBS S7-3 metaG | ecosystem: Host-associated > Plants > Roots > Rhizosphere > Soil ... | reverse complement strand
CGAAGATCCGGACCGGCTGGGGACCGCTGCGGTCGACGAGGGCGGGTATCTTCGAGTTCGGGTTGATGTCGACGAAGCCGCTGCCGAACTGGTCGCCATCGCCGATGCGGATCGGCCAAGCGTCATATTCGGCGTCCTTGTGACCTTTCTCGAGCAGCTCCTCGAACAGGATCGAAACCTTCTGGCCGTTCGGCGTGGCAAGCGAATAGAGCTGGAAGGGATGTTTGCCGACGGGAAGCTCGGCGTCGTGGGTCGCGCCGGCGATGGGCCGGTTGATGCTGGCGAACTGGCCGCCGCTGGGCTGGTCCCACGTCCATATCTTCGGGAGAACGTATTCGGTCATCGCGTTTCCTTTTTTTCCAGCCCGAAGGCCAGCTAGGAAGCAGCAGCGATGCTTTCCAGTGTCAGGCGTGTACCCTGTCAGCCGGCGCTTTTGGACAGGAAACTGGGCAGCGGTCCGTTCCAATCACTGCTGATGTCCTCGACGACGGTGGAGCGAGTGGCGGGCTCCAGCTGGCCTTCCTCTTGGGGTCTCGCTTCGTGCTTGGGCTTGCGCTTCGCGTCCGCTTTCTCCGGCCTTGGCTCGCGCTTCATTAAAGGTTTCTCGGGCCCCGGCTCGGCCTTCCGCGGCTCCGCTCCCCGGTCCTCCACGGCGGCCTTACCAACGCGAGCGATCTTCAGGCCGGTAAGCTTCTCGATGCCGGCTACCGCCTCGCGGTCCGCCTTCGTCGCGAGCGTGATCGCGATGCCCTTGGCGCCGGCTCGGCCGGTACGGCCGATGCGATGGATGTAATCGTCTGGCTGCCACGGAACGTCGAAGTTGATTACGTGACTGACGCCTTTGACGTCGAGCCCGCGGGCGGCGACATCGGACGCCACGAGAATGTTGATCTCGTCGCTTTTGAACCGATCGAACTCGGCGATGCGCTGTGCCTGGTCCATGTCCCCCTGAATCTGCCCAACGCGGAACCCTGAGCGTTTCAGGCTGGACGTCAGCTCGCGAACAGTCGTCTTGCGGTTGCAGAAGATGATCGCATTCTTGAATTCTTCATGCCGCAAGATGTCGCGGAGCGCGTCTTTCTTCTTATCCGGGCTGACCTCGACCAGCCGCTGCTCAATATTCACGTTTGCGGTGGCCGGGCGCGCAACCTCGACGCGCTTGGGGTCGTTGAGAAACTTCGCCGCGAGCTTCTGGATCGGCGGCGGCATAGTCGCCGAGAAGAGCAGCGTCTGGCGGTCGCGCGGCAGCTTCGAACAGATCTCCTCGATGTCGGGAATGAAGCCCATGTCGAGCATCCGGTCGGCTTCGTCGATGACCAGCAGCTTGCAGTCGGTGAGCATGATCTTGCCGCGGGCGAACAGGTCCATCAGGCGGCCCGGCGTCGCTATGAGCACGTCGACGCCCTTTTCGAGCGCCTTGACCTGGTCGCCCATCTGAACCCCGCCCATCAGCAACGCCATCGAGAGCGGATGGTATTTTCCGTATTTTTCGAAATTCTCGGCGACCTGCATGGCGAGCTCGCGCGTCGGCTCCAAAATCAGTGAACGCGGCATGCGCGCGCGGCTTCGGCCTTCGTGGAGGATGTCGATCATGGGCAGCACGAAGCCGGCCGTCTTGCCCGTGCCGGTCTGGGCGATGCCAATCAGGTCCTTACCCATCAGCACCGACGGAATGGCGGCGCGCTGGATCGGCGTCGGTTCATTATAGCCGCTGTCGTTGACTGAGCGGAGCAGTTCGTCGGAAAGGCCGAGATCGGCAAAAGTCATTCAAAATCCGGATGATGGAGTAAACCGCGGCTTCTCATGGCCGGTGCGGCAACTAGCGGCCCAGCGGCTATGCCGGGCCCCGAGCACTTGTCAAGGAAACGCCGGAGGTGGCCGGCGGTGCCAAATCACTGCCGCACCTTGGGAACCAACTGCTTGAAGCGCTCTATCATGCAGCTGCCGCCGATCCGCGACTGCACTGCATCGCGCCGGACGCACAACCGGTCATCCGCGGTCTGAAGATAAACGCCGGCATAGAAATCAAGGGCGGGGCAATCCTCGTCGAACTGGGCGCGGATTCGGGCCCGGTCGGCAAGGACGAAGTCGACCTGGGTCGGCCCGGACAGGAGCACTCGCCGGATCGAGCCGGCCGGGATGCACTTCGGCCCCTTGTGCTCGACCCATTCGATGGAGGGAAACAGCGGTCGGGGCTGCACCGGCACGCGGAGGACGACTTCGTCCTGGACCATCAGGCGCGTGACGGTTTGGCCGACAATCGCCGGCTCGCCGCCAAACATGCCGAGCAGCAGCGGCAATAGCTTCCAGATTGTTCCAGTGATCACCAGGCACCCGACCCCATGACCCGCGGCTTTGCAGCAAAGCGTTGAATGTTCAATGAACTATCAGTCTCTCAACCGCAGGGGAGAGGGCCCGCTTGCCTTACGCGCGCGAGGCCAATAGAGGCGCTTCGAACCATAACCGGCGGGCGAGCGCATCAAGTCGCGCAGCCGCAAGCCCGGACCCCAGGAGAAGATCTTAAGATGGCGACTGCCGCTCCGACCGAAGGATTGCCGATTTTCTACAACACGGTTGAGCCGATCAACCTTGAACAGCACGGCAAAATGAAAGTGCGCGGCATGACCAGCATCCCGCAGATGGGCCAGGCTCACGCGGTGCCGGTCACGGTTGACGAATTTTCGCTCGCCCAGCGCCATTTCCCGATCGTCTTTTCAGTCGGTGGGACGCCTGTGCCGATCGCACTGATGGGCTTGAACGAGGGCGTCAACGTGTTCCTCGACGAGACCGGACGGCCGGTCGACAACACCGTCTATATCCCGGCGTACCTCCGCCGTTACCCGTTCCTCCTCGCGCGACTCCGGCCGGACACCGACGAACTGTCGCTCTGCTTCGATCCTTCGTCAGGCGCGATCGGGGACTTCGAAGAGGGCGAGGCGCTGTTCGACGGCGACCAGCCGAGCGCTGCGACCAAGGCGATCCTGGAATTCTGCGAACAGTTCGAGGCGGCCGGCCTTCGCACCAGCGCGTTCATAGACGACCTCGTCAAATCTGACCTTCTGATGGATGGCGAAGTGGCGATCCAGCCCGAGGGCTTCGAGCAGCCGTTCATCTACCGCGGCTTCCGCATGGTCGATGAGGAGAAGCTCCGCAACCTGCGCGGCGACGAGCTTCGCAAGATGAACCAGAACGGCATGCTGCCGCTGCTGTTCGCCCACCTCTTCTCGCTGGCGCAGATGCGCGACGTGTTCGCTCGCCAGATGCAGCAGGGCAAGGCGCCGGCGCAGGTCCAGCAGCCGGACCCGGCGACCGTTTAAGGACTACTCCGCCGCCGTCGCGTATTGGCGGCCGATCAGAGCTTCCCCCAGCTCGACGGCAAGCGCCTCGAGCAACCCGGCAACTCGGTCGAACCCGGTGCCGGGCTTGGTTAGCTTTGCGTCAAGATAGCAGCGGCGATCGATTTCGATCTGAAGCGCGTGGACGCCCTCGGCCGGCCGTGCATGCCGTTCAATCACATGGCCGCCGGCGAACGGGTCGTTGAGCCCCGCCTCGAAGCCCAGCCGCTTCGCAACCGACAGAGCCTCCGCGCTGATCGACGCGTCGGCGGACTTTCCCCGGCAGTCTCCGAACACAATCGGCGGCACGCCCTTCGGCGGTGGCGGCATCGAATGGCAGTCAAGCAAGAGCGCGCAGCCGAAGCGGTCGAGCAGCAGTCCGAGCTGTGCCTCGACCGCCTCATGATAGGGTCGGTGCGCCTGGTTGAGCCGTTCGTCGAGCTGCTTGGGCGTGATAGCGCGGCGCCAGAGATAGCCGTGCTGCGCGGTCCGGCCCGGGACGATGCCCAAGCCGCCTCGCGCCCGCGCGCTGACCCGGTTTCGACGCGCTCCTTCAATCACCGAGGGGTCGACTTCATCTTCGCCCCGATTGCAGTCGACGGCCGCGCGGGGGGTCCGCGCAATGACTGCGCCACAACCGCGCTGGAGAGCCCGCCAGGCGAGGCGATCGACGAATGGGTCCTCAAGGGTCGTGAGCGACGGCTTGCCGGCTGCTGCAAGCCCTACCAGCCAATCGGGATAATCCCGGCCGGAATGCGGCACCGACAGCAATACCGGCAGCTGACCGCGTGGCGGATGGATGGTTGGCGGGGGGAGCTTGTTCACGGTTGCGGTTAATTTTCGTGCCAGTTTAGGACTGGGTGAGGGAGCCTGCAACGCGCGAGAGCATTATTCGCTTCTGGAAAAACGCCTGCGGGCAGCGCATAGAGATGGTGATGGCAAGAATTCTCCTGGCCGAAGACGATACGTCGATGCGCGAATATCTGCAGCGCGCGTTGCAGCGCGTCGGCTATGAAGTCGAGGCGGTCGGCTGTGGGACCGAAGCGATGCCTCTGCTCGAAACGACCCACTTCGACCTTCTGCTCACCGACATCGTCATGCCCGAGATGGACGGGATCGAGCTTGCCCAGAAGGCGAGCGCGATCGACCCGTCGATCCGCGTCATGTTCATCACCGGCTTTGCGGCGGTCGCGCTGCAGGGCGGACGAACGGCGCCTGAGGCCAAGCTCCTCTCCAAGCCCTTCCACCTGAAGGACCTGGTGATGGAGGTTGATCGCATTTTCCAGACCGAGGACCAGCACGGCCGATTATAGCGCCGCGACGGGTTGCGCCTTCGTAAACTGCCCCCTAAATGCCGCTTCTCCCAGCCAATGGCTGACCCGGGTGGGCGTGTAGCTCAGTGGTAGAGCACTGTGTTGACATCGCAGGGGTCGCAAGTTCAATCCTTGCCACGCCCACCATTTTTCTCACTTGAAATCAACTACTTGAATTCCCGCGTAACTGCGCGGCCGATGCCAATGGAAACGGGCCACGCCTAGGTTCGGCATGGCCCGTCTTACGCTCACAAATCCGTGGAGTGATGCTTAGCTGCCGCGCTCCGGGGCCGGCGGCGGCGGCGGCGGAGCGACCGGCGGGCACACACCCGGGGCCGTGATCACCGTACCGCTTTCGCAGGTCACCGTGGCCGGCGGAGGCGGAGGCGGAGGCGGTGGAACATAGGCCGGCGCAATGTGCGGCGCGCCGATCTTGAACGCGATCTCCGCGCCCCAGGTCCGCGGTGAGTTGAAGTTGGCATAGTCGCCGAGGATGCCGCCGTAGTTGGTCGATACCAGCTGGCCCGCCGAGTTGTAGTTGAGCACTGGGGACGAGTTCGCGTTCGAGCGGCGATAGATGTGCTGCTCGTTGAACAGGTTCCGCGACCAAAGCGCGAACGTCAGAAGCGTGCTGCCGTGATTCACCTCGACGTCCGCGAGGGCCAGTCGGCCGTTCACGATGAAGCTGGGGTCGGTCAGCACCGGCTCGAGCTGGAAGCTGTACTGGCCGCTGGCGGCAGTCGCATCGAGGTGGGCGCGGATTTTGCCCCCCGAAATGTTCGTCGGGATTTCATAATCGATGAATCCCGAACCCGCATGCTTCGGCGTGTACACGATGTACAACTGCTGCGGCGGACCGCCGAGGATCGGGTTCACTGCCGAAGGCGCTCTCCACCAAGTATAGGCATAGGACGCGCCGAGCGTCAGATGCGTGATCGGGCGCACGGTGAAGTCCGCTTCGAGGCCCCTGATCTTGGTGGTGCCGGCGTTAGAGGTTTGCTCGATGTGGGCGCCGTTGGTCGGGCTGTTCGAATTGGTATCGAAAATGTCGAAGTCGAACTGGGTATCGGTACGGTTCATGATGTAACCGGCGAGATTCAACCGCGCCTTGTGATCGAAGAAGTCCATCTTCGCGCCAGCTTCGTACGATTTCACCGACTCCGGACCGAAGGCGTTGAAGGCCTGCGAGCGGTCGTTGGCGCCGCCGGCGCGGAAGCCGGTGGCATATTTTGCATAAAGGTGGATCGTCGAGGAAGCGTCGACTGCGACCGTCACCAGCGGGTCCACGCGGCTTGCGCGATTGGCGAAGGTGAACGGCTGCAAGGCGTTGTTGATGACGTACAGGCGGCCATGTCGTTTATCGATCGTGTAACGCGCTCCGCCCGTGATGTGCAGGATCGGGATGCCGGCAGGCGTGAAGGTCGCCTGGCCGAACAGCGAGTAATTGTGATCCCAGGCTTCGCTGGCGCGGGTGATGAACTGGCAGCTGTGGAAGAACTGCGGGACCAACGTGCCGAGCGTGTTATTGCACGACGGCGCGAACTGCTGATAGCCCGAGTTGGCCGACGAGATGTTGCCGGTTACGGAGCTGTCGATGACGGGGCTGCGGATAATGTAGCCGCTGCCCGTCGCGTTCCACTGGTTGGTCTGCGGCGTGGCCGCATATTCGGTCGCGTGCTCGGTGTAATAGTAAGCGCCAAGCACGTAATCGAGTTGCGGCAAGCTTCCGACGACCTGGAATTCCTGGCTGAACTGATGCTGGCGCAGGTAGGACAGGCTGTAGCGGCTGAACAGACCGGTGGTCGCGGCAGTGATGGTCGTCGACGGGTTGGGCGGCGCAAAGGTGGTGCGCTCCGGCCCGCCGGAGTTGTCCCACTGGTCGGTGCTGACACCGCGCCAGCCGGTGATCGACCGCAGTTCAAGATGCGGCGTGACCTTGTACTTCAGTGTGCCGGTGACGCCGTGAGTGATGTCCACGCTAGGCTGTTGGGGGACGCCGACGTCGGCGACTGACTGCCGGTTGGAATGGATGCCGACGATCGGCGCCAGCGGCGCGACGCAGATCGGCGTCGTCGCGCCGGCGGCGATCGTGCCGCCGCAAGGCGTGCCGGTGCCCGGTACGGTGTAAGTGCCGGCGACGAACAGCCGAGGGGCGGCGTTGGTTGCACTGGTCGCGCCATAGACCCCAACCGGATAATTGTTCGGGTTATAGTTGATCAGCTGGCTATACTGCGGGGTGTTTTCGTCTTTCGCATAGTCAAACGCGACGTCGGCGGTGAACCCATCGACCGGCGTCCAGCGGGCCGCCACGCGGCCGCCCTTGCGGTCGTAATAGTTCCAGCCCGTCGAGCCGCTAAGCGGATCGCGGACCGTCGGGTTCTGGTGCTGGTAAACACCGTCCAGCTTGATCGCGATGTTCGCGAAGGCCGGCAGGTCGACGTGAAGCTCCGCGTTGCGCGAGCCGTAATTGCCGATCCCGGCAGCGCCGCGCATGTCGAACACGCCGCTAGGTGCGCGCGTGATGAGTGACACGGCGCCGCCCTCGGTATTGCGGCCGAACAGGGTTCCCTGTGGGCCCTTGAGAACCTCAATGCGCTCTATGTCGAAGAGAGCGGCGTTAAGACCCTGGGTCTTACCGAGCGCGATGCCGTCGATGTAGACGCTGACGCCGTTGTCGCGGGCGGTCTGGTTCTGATCGTAGGGGACAATGCCGCGGATGCCGACTGTCAGTGCCGACTGGCGAGCCTCGAAGGTCGCTACGCGAAGGCTTGGGATGGTGCCGTCCGCGAGGTTGAACAGGCTGAGGACGTGGCGATCTTGCAGCGACTGCGTGTTCATCACGTTGATCGCGATCGGCGTCTGTTGGAGGTTGGTCTCGCGCTTGGTGGCGGTGACGATGATTGCGCCCAGGCCCGGATCCTGCGCGTTGGCCGCGACGGGCGTTGCAGACTCCTTGGAGGGCGTTGGCTGAGGAGTTTCCTGCGCGATTGCCGCCGTGGCGACCGAGCTCAGCAGCATGCCGAACACCAGCTTGCCAGCGGGTTGAATTGAGTGACGAGCCGCGCGGAGCGCGCTCACGGTACCGAATGTCATGAAATCTAGCCTTTCCCCCTAGCCTCAGCGGGCTGGACAGGCCGGATTTAGGAGGGCGTCACGACAGAGAAATGACAGCTCGGCTGTCACAACTGTGAATCTAACGTTGCAGTTTTTTGAATCGTGGCGGCACCGCAACAGGTGGCTAAAGCGGTCGCTCCCTGAACCATTTGGTCAGCACATATTTGGAGCCGCGTCGGACCTTCATTCCCTGGTGCAGCGTGGCCGGGTTTGGCGAACCGTTGGGCAGCAGGTTGTTCCAGGTCAAGAGCTTACCGGTCTCGGGCTGAACGGTCTTGCCGATCGTCTTGAAGCGCGTTGCTCCGCCTTCCTCCGGCTCATTGAGATAGATCATTGCCGTCCAACTGCGCTGGCCGCCGCGCTCGGTGTGGAGAAGGAAGTCGTAGCCGCCGGGGTTGAACGTGTCGGTGTGGGGGCGGAACTCCTGCCCCGGGGCATAGCGCTGGCCCTGCAAGGGCTCGCCCTGGCCGAGAGGGAGGCGAAGCAGGTCCGAAATCTTCCGCTCGACCTCAGCAACCAGCGGATCGCTGGAGTTCAGATCGCAGGTTTCGCTGGTACGGAAATTCGCGATGCCGGTGTCGTCGGCGATGGTCGACGCCCGGCGGTTGACATCAATTCTCTCGATCAGCGCCACGCACATCGCCGGATCGAGGAATCCGCGGACAACGAAAAGCTCGAGCTCGCGCGTGGGCACGCGCTGGACGCCGCTCGCATCAGTCAAATGGACCGCAGGATTCATGCACGCGGACCCTTACCGCGTCGACGACATGCATCCTAGGTCGGCTCAGCGAGAAGTGGAGGGCCTTCCGGAAAGATGGGAAGGAAGGGGGGAGTTTCCGGAAGGCCGGATCCCGTATGAAAGGCGGCCGCCGCATATTGAATAAGTAGTGATACGGAGCTTGGAGCAGACCGCGATGCGAGCGGCGAACTTAGAGGCAGGCCTCCAGGTACGGCTGGTCGAAGCCGTACTGCTTCGCTTTCTCGAGCGTGTAGGGGCGAAGGCCCATCGAGCGATATTCGCCAACGATCTTGCCGTCCGATGTTTCGTCCAGATACTCGAACTTGAACAGTTCCTGGGTGACGATGACGTCGCCTTCCATGCCGATCACTTCGGTGATGTTGGTGGTGCGGCGCGAGCCGTCGCGAAGACGCTTCACCTGGACGATGAGGTCGACCGAATCCGCGATTTGGCGGCTGATCGCCTCCTTCGGGATCTTGATGTCGGACATCATGACCATGTTCTCCATACGCGCGAGGCATTCGCGCGGGGAGTTGGAGTGGAGCGTTGCCATCGACCCATCGTGGCCGGTGTTCATGGCCGCCAGGAGGTCGAAACACTCCTGGCCGCGAATCTCGCCGAGGATGATGCGGTCGGGACGCATACGCAAAGCGTTGATGACGAGGTCGCGGATGGTGATCGCGCCCTGGCCTTCAAGGTTGGCTGGCCGGGTTTCGAGCGGGAGCCAGTGCGGCTGCTGAAGCCGAAGCTCGGCGGCGTCTTCGATGGTGATCACGCGCTCGCCCGGGTCGATCATCTTCGACAGAGCGTTGAGCATCGTCGTCTTACCCGAGCCGGTACCGCCCGAGATGACCACGTTCATTCGGCTGGCGCCCGCGATCTTGAGCACTGTCGCCATCTTCTCGGACATCGATCCGAAGCCGCGCATCATGTCGAGCGTGATCGGCTTCTCGGAGAACTTACGAATCGAGATGGCGGTGCCGCGAAGGCTGAGCGGCGGGATGATGACGTTGACACGGCTGCCATCCTGGAGGCGCGCGTCGCAGAGCGGTGAAGTCTGGTCGATGCGGCGGCCGACCTTGTTCACGATCCGCTGCGCGATCTGGAACAGATGCTCCTCGTCGCGGAACTGAATCTGCGCCAGCTCTAGCTTGCCCTTGCGCTCGACGTAGGTCTGCTCGGGGCCATTGACCATGATGTCGCTTACAGCCGGGTCGGCGAGCAGTTCTTCGAGCGGACCGAGGCCGAGAAGCTCATCGACCAGCACTTTTTCCAGAGCGAACTGCTCACGCCGGTTGAGCGTGATTTTCAGCTCTGCGAGTACCTCGGAGATGATTGGCCGGAATTCCTCGGCGAGCTCATCCTTGTTGAGGGTCGCCGCGGCTTCGGGGTCGACGCGCTCGAGGAGGCGCGGAAGCACCTGCTCCTTGATGCGGTGGACCGACGCTTCGAAGCCCTCGACCTTGCTGCTGCCTTGGTCACCACTGGCGTTCTGGCGCGCCGTCAGGCGGTCCATCGCGCCGCCTGTTGGCGCACTGCTCTCGGAGAAGTCAGGCTCGGCTGAGCCCGAAAGTTCGTCGAGGGGCGGGAATTGATCGCCGCCGTCAGGCGAGGGCGCTGACGAGCCGCCGCCGGGGCCGCCCTTCATAGGCTTGGCGACGCCGAAACTCGGACGGCCTCCGCCCCCCATTCCACTACGCTTGCCGAATGCGCTCATGCCCGTTGGTCACCCGTCACTTGGGAATATGCTGCTGGATTAACCGCAGATGCCTAAAGAAAGACTAACCTTGCC
>Ga0070671_100005292_pt1 | contig 10296 bp, 10 predicted proteins | sample KBSS73metaG_FD_65341 | JGI IMG/M metagenome (GOLD analysis project Ga0070671, IMG submission 65341) | Switchgrass rhizosphere microbial communities from Kellogg Biological Station, Michigan, USA - KBS S7-3 metaG | ecosystem: Host-associated > Plants > Roots > Rhizosphere > Soil ... | reverse complement strand
CCGGTTGTTTACTAAATGTCTGTGTTGACCTGTTGGCTAATATTATATTAAATGATATTGCTCTGTGCCCCAGAGCGGCCGAAAGTCCATAAATGCCAGCAGTTTCCATTTCCAGATTGGTTATACGTTGCCCATTCAGATTAAATTGCTGTAGCGCATTCATAAACTCCGGGTATGCAGAGTGTGCCCTTATTTCGCGCCCCTGCGGTGCATAAAACCCGGGTGCAGTGAAAGTGATACCTTGTAAAATGCCGTGCCCCAATTCGCTCATCAATCCTGTGTCTGCCGACGCGATATAAGGAACAAACCCGCCATCCTTTGGTAAAACCTGTTTAAGAGCATTTAACAATTGCTGCTCAGGCTCATTAATGTTTTGCTTGTAATAATGCATTAATGTATCCAGCCCGAATGCAGCCTTCGAGACCAGCAGACTATCAACAGGGATATCAGATTGTATGGCGCCTGAAGTGCCGATACGGATAATATTTAATTTCTTCAATTGCGTTTTAGGCAGGCGTGTCTTTAGGTCGATATTCACCAAAGCGTCGAGCTCATTCAAAACTATGTCAATATTATCGGTGCTAATCCCGCTCGACATGACGGTTATTCTTTTCCCGTTTAGGATGCCTGTGTGAGTAACAAATTCGCGTTTTGATTTTTTGAGTTCGATCCTGTCAAAATAACGGCTAACTCTGGATACACGGTCCGGGTCGCCTACTGTTATTACCGTATCGGCCACGTCATCCGGCAATAAATGCAGGTGATAAACACTACCGTTCCTATTTAAAATTAACTCGCTTTCCGCTATCGGGTTCATTGGCGGTAAAGGTAATCAACCCGGTGATAAAAACCGTTTCGGTTGTCATCTGTTGATCGATTATCATCTACTTAAAAAATAACGACCATGGCAAAGTATTCAGAAAAAGCAGGAGAAAAGGTTGAGAAAAGCATGCACGAAATGAAAGAAGGCAAGCTAAAAAGCGGCAGCGGTAAAAAAGTAACCAGTAAAAAGCAGGCGGTAGCAATTGGCCTTTCGGAAGCCAGGAAAGAAGGGGCCAAAGTGCCTAAGAAGAAATCTTGATTTTGTTATTGCATTTGTAGAGACACCATGCATGGTGTCTCTACAAATGATCTTTAGCCGATCAATTTCAGTTGGAAATCAAAGAGTTCGCACTTAAACTTATGGTTCCTCCTGTATAATATATCTATGTAAGCACTCATCGCACTATTGAGTATACCTAATGCCTGGTTATCGTATTTAGGCTCCAGAAAGTAAACATGTTTGTTTTGTAAATATTTATCCAGTATAGTCGCTTGTGATTCATTAACAAAAGATTGCGTGTTCGATTCGGCAAGCACTTCAGTCATGCGGGGTTTTACATCTTTTTCCACATCATAAATATGATTTACCGTTGCATAGATATTGCTGTAGGACATGTGCGTGTAAACAGGTTTTATAGCATTCATCATCGTATTATAATTGCCAAAGTCCTGAATTGCATCAGCCTGGTATTTAAATACCATTTCATAATGTGCTATCAATTCCCTTTTCAGGTCATCTGTTGATGCTGCCTGATAAAACATTCTGAAAATATTTTTATCCAGATTCACGAGCATGGCCTCATTTTCTTTAAGCTCGGCGGTAAGTTGCTCCTTTATATTTCCGGCGTCTTTAGGATAATATTTCATACCCTTAAAATCAAATGACCTAATGTCATCGCTTTGGCTCTCAATGAGGATATCAAGCTTTGCTATATCTACCTCTATCGCATTAATGAGTTTAGGAATATTGCAATTTTCATCACTTAAAAGATCGTCAAACTGATTTATATCGCTTTCCGGATTTTCCGCCAATACTTCATCAAAATTGATGACAGTTAGCAAACGGGCATCGTAAAAACCCTTATATATTTTATTGAATGAGGAAGAAGCTCTTTCATTTTCAATATGCTCCTCAATCAGTTTGGTGTCGACAATCGTTAATTTCTCTTTTGAATCGACATTTTCATACAGCAGGTCACTAAAATGTTTTTGCAGATCCTGGGGTTTGTTAAACAATAGCCACGCCGAATCGTCTATAACCCGGGAATGTAAGTTCAGCTGATTTACATTCTTTTCGCGGTCTCCCAGTTCCGGATGCGATGCCCATTGATTATCCAGCGTTACCTGGTTGTTATTCAACGCACCGATCTTCTTATCTACTACCGGTAATCCATTTTTATCCAGGGTCAAGCCATAGTCGCCCGCACAATTTTTTATGAATACTGAGTGTAATTCATACATATTTGCTGGCCGTTGTTTTTCGGCGAACTCGGAGTCTATGATTCCAAACATCTGGTTGTAGCAGATATCACCAATCTCGATCCTCCTTAATGAAGAAACAACATTGTTGCCGCCGCTTGCATAAGCCGCTATCGTATCCGCGTGAAATTCCATTTGCCGGGATAACTGCATGTAGCTCTTATTGATAAAAATGTACATTTTCCGGAGGATTTCCTGGATACACCGGATGATGTAAATATTGATCATGGCGGCAAAGCGTAGTGCCCAATGCCTGCTTCCCCATACGTTCAAAGCTTTGTTATAACCATCGTTTTCATAAAGTAAATTGTACAGGGCCCTGTTTAAATGGTATACATAACTACCGAAACGCATGCTTCTTTGCGAAAAATGGCCGAATTCATGCGCCAATACCGTTTTAAATTCTGATTGATTGATACTATTTACCAGGCCCAGGCCAATAGTGAGATTTTTCCTGACCGGCAAAAACAAACTCCAGAAGCTTGGTTTAAACGATGCACTGGCATTTACATTATGGGTGATATAAACATGTTTTGGATAGGTAGTTCCAACCTCATCGGTTACTTTTCGGATAAAGCGAAAAAGCTCAGGATGATCCTCTTCTTTGATTTCGTGCCCAGTCGTTTGTGGTTCCCTTTTGGCGAAAATGAATTTGATCAGGAAAAAAATGAGCATTAATCCGGAAAGAATAAGTCCAAAGCCAAGCAAAAGGACAAGAAAATTCCGAACAGCCATCATCATCGCTATACCTATCCATCCCAACGCGATAGCAATGGCGGTGGCGGATATTAATAGCAAGATGTAAACGAGTACGAAGGACGCTATTGCACCAATTACTTTGTAAACGCTCTTTGTGAATTGTTGTGATGGCCGGGTAATGCTTTTCTCGGCATTATCAGGCATTTTCGGAAAGGTTAAGGTCAGCTCGGTCATATTATAATTACTGTAGCGTAAATGCGTCCAGTATTTTCATCAGGGTTACTGCCTCTTCGATGGGGCAGGGGTTAGGGCCCTTGTCTCTGAAATATTGTACGATTTTTTCGATCATAGGTTGCTGTATATGCTCGGGGTGGGTAAAATTTACGGTTTGTTCTTCGTAAATATTCCTCCAGCTTACCAATGTGCCAAAGAAAGGGAAGGTTATCCGGCCTTTTGTGCCGATGATTTCGCAACTGTCCACAGCTTCGCTTTCGGCCACATTGAACGACCATGAACCATTTACAACTACACCATTTTTAAAAACGATCTCGCCGCAAACATGGTCGTCGGCCGGGTTGGCTTTTGACTGGTTTAACGAATATCCGTGATATTTCTCAGGCTCGCCAAAATAGTACAGCATCAGATCGAGCTGGTGGGGGGCCAGGTCATGGAAATAACCACCTCCTGAAAGTTCCGGTAAAACACGCCAGTTGGTTTCTGAATTGGCTATCAAATCGGGCCTGAGGCTTTTCCACATCCTGATCTGAACGGTGCGTATATCGCCAATGGTTTGATTGTCTATTAACTCTTTGACGTACAAAAACATGGGTAGGGCACGGCGATAATGTGCCACAGTAAGTTTTCCGTTATATTCTTTCACTGCATCGGCCATGCCCTGTGCTTCCTCCGCATTGCGGGTAACGGGTTTTTCTACGTAAACACCCAGACCTTTTTTTAAAGCGGCAATAGCATATTCCAGATGAAAAGCGGGCGGGGTAGCTACAGAAACAGCATTCACTTCTCTGTCGTTCAAAAGTTTCTCAGCGTCGTCATACCAGCGGCTTACATTGTGCCTTGACGCGTAATCAGCAGCCTTCGCACCATCCCGGCGCATTACAGCAACCAATTTGCTGTTGTGAATTTTATTATAAGCCTGTCCGCTTTTCTTCTCAGTTACGTTGCCGCAACCGATGATACCCCAGTTGATGTTGTCCATTTGTTTTATTATTAACCCACGCGTATAGTTGACTCATCCGGTCATTGCTCCGCTCGACCGCCTGCTCTTCGCTACGTGAAAAGAAGGATTTTAATTTCATTTTTTAACTCCCCTTTTTTCGTATAGTGAAGAGAGGGGTTGGGGGTGAGTAAACACGGCTTATTATTTCAGAATATCCTCAATCTTCGATAATTCTTCTTTCGAGAACTCAATATTATCAAGGCATTTCAACGAATCAGCTAATTGCGCCGGTCTGCTGGCTCCTATCAGTACCGAAGTGACACGATGGTCTTTCAGTAACCATGCCAGTGCCATTTGGGCTAATGTTTGCCCGCGCCCAGAAGCAATATCATTTAGTTTCCTTGCCTGATTTACACGTTGTTCGGTTACCTGAGTTTCCTTTAAAAAGCCAGTTGACCGTGCTGCCCGTGAATCTTCTGGAATACCATGCAAATATTTATCTGTCAAAAGCCCTTGAGCCAATGGTGAGAAAGGGATACAGCCTACTCCGTCCTTTTCCAATACATCCAGTAAGCCATCTTCTACCCAACGTTCAAACATCGAGTATTTGGGCTGATGGATCAGACAAGGAGTACCCAGTTTTTTCAATATGCTGATAGCTTTATCAGCTTCATCTGCCGGATAATTAGAGATACCCACATATAAGGCTTTACCCTGGCGAACAATTAGATCTAACGCACTCATGGTTTCTTCCAACGGTGTTTCCGGATCGGGGCGGTGGTGATAGAAAATATCTACATAATCCAGTCCCATACGTTTCAAACTCTGGTCAAGGCTCGATACCAGGTATTTCTTTGAACCCCAGTCGCCATAAGGGCCGTCCCACATGGTATAACCTGCCTTGCTTGAGATAATCATTTCATCGCGATAGCTCTGAAAATCTTTCTTTAAGATCACACCGAAATTCTCTTCGGCTGACCCCGGCGGCGGACCGTAGTTATTAGCCAGGTCGAAATGGGTGATACCGCTGTCGAATGCCAGATGAAGGATACTCCGGTAATTTTCCATTACATCCACACCGCCGAAGTTGTGCCATAAACCAAGCGAAACAGCCGGTAATTTAATGCCGCTGCTGCCGCAACGACGGTATGTCATGTCTTTATATCTGCCTGCAGAGGGTAAGTAGGTCATTGGTTTAAAGCTTTAAATGTTGAGCCTTAAAAGTAATATTTTAAAATAAAATCGCTGTGTAAAATAATTGCTATTGATACTATTAGTATGTCGGGCTTGGCATTGCCTGGATATTGTTCGCCAGCATTTGTTCTTTAGCCCAATCGCGCAAAAGAGACAGGAAAGGCAGCAGTTCTTTACCGGTATCTGTTAATGAATATTCAACTCTGGGAGGTACTTCTATATAAACTTTTCTTTCTATGAGGCCATCATTTTCCAACTCGCGCAATGCCTGGGTAAGCATTTTGGCAGTAACCCCTGTTACCGTGCGGCGAAGCTCGCCATACCGGAATGTCCCGGTTCTCAATCGCCACAATATTCTTCCTTTATACTTGCCGCCAATCCGCTGAAAAGCGTAGTCCATTCCGCATTGGGGTAGTGGGTGTTTCGATTTTTTCTCCATTATTTAAAATTAATGAGCTGATAACCAGATTGGTAACTATTTGGTAAGCAGGTTACTTTTTGGTGCATACTTGATATACGAACTTTACAAATATAGCTTTGATGCATGAAAATCAGACTCCTGTTGAATTTTTGCCTGCTTGCGTGTGGTACAGTGTATGCGCAGGATACAATCAATAACCGAATGCCTGGAACGAATGTCATAGCCGGTACCTATTCATTAATTTCAGTGGATAACCTGCTAGCCGATGGCAGCCGGGTTCACTCATATGGGAATCATCCGCATGGTATTTTGATAATGGATGCTAAGGGTAATTATAGCCTGCAAATTGTTAGCGAAGACAGACAAAAATTTGTCTCGGGTGATAAAAGTAAAGGTACCGATGAAGAAAATAAATTAGCAATACAAGGGTGCAACGCTCACTTCGGAACATACAGCATAGATACTCTAAAACATACAATAACATTCTATATCAATCATGCTTCTTTTCCTAACTGGGAGAGCACCAAACAGGTACGGCCCTTTGAGTTTGATGGATCGGTATTTAAATATAAAGTTCCCGCCCCAACTACGGGCGGTTCCGTTACAGGCGAGGTGGTATGGAAGCATATAGAATAAAACTAAAGCGTCATGGCGAGGTGCAGAGCGGCTGGATAAAGGCTACACTATCTCCGCTATTACAAAAGTACTTCCACCCACAAATACCAGGTCATTTTTATCAGCCTGGCTTTGTGCGGTCCTTAGGGCAGCTTTTACAGAAACATATATTTCACCGTGCAGACCAAAAGCTTCGGCCTTTTGCTGCAGTATTTCGACATCCAACCCGCGTGGGATATTGGGTTTGCAGAAATAATAAGTGGCGTGTTTGGGCAGCATGGCTAATATTTTACTGATGTCTTTATCATTCACCACACCCATCACAAAATGCAGATTTTCGTGAGGTGTACATTCAATATTCTTTAACACTTCGGTTACACCTTCCGGGTTATGACCGGTATCGCAAATCGTAAGTGGATGTTGGCTCAATATTTCCCAGCGCCCATGCAACCCCGTGAGTTTTTTTACCTGGCTCAGCGCAGTTTTGATTTGCTCGTCGCTTATCGCAAAACCCTGGTGGAGTAATTTTTCCGCTACTGATAAAACTGTTTTTACGTTCTTTAACTGGTAAGTACCGGGTAAATCAAGTGTTAAGTGGTGAGTGGTGAGTAGTGAGCGGTGAGTGGTGAGTGGTGAGTTTTTTGAATATATTTCAAATTCCAGATAGTCTAAGGCTTCTGACTTCCTACTTCCGACTTCAGACCTCTGACCTGAAACTTCCGACTTCGAAATCTTCCATTCTTCCGATGCAAAACTAATCGGAGCGTTTTCTGCTTTAGCTTTATTAATGAATACATCCGCAACCTCAGATTGATATTCACCTATAACAACCGGAATCCCTTGCTTTATAATTCCTGCTTTTTCACCTGCAATCAGTGGTAAGGTATCTCCAAGCATATTCATGTGGTCCCAGCCGATATTGGTAATCACTGAGAGTAAGGGGGTAATGACGTTGGTCGAATCAAGCCGTCCGCCCAGACCCACTTCAATAATAGCTATGTCCACTTTTGCTTTGGCAAAAGCTTCAAAAGCCATCGCCACAGTCATTTCGAAAAAGGACGGTTTGATATCTTCAAAATCCCGGCGGTGATCTTTTACAAAATTGATCACATGCTCCTCGCTGATCATTTCGCCGTTTATGCGAATACGCTCCCTGAAATCGCGCAGATGCGGTGAAGTGTATAACCCTGTTTTATAACCTGCCGTTTGTAAAACAGCAGCCAGCATGTGTGAGGTTGAGCCTTTGCCATTAGTGCCGGCAATGTGCACACTTTTAAACTGTTTATGCGGATTACCCAGTCGCTTACAAAGTTCAAGTGTATTGGTGAGGTCCTTCTTAAAGGCAGAAGGCCCATCCCGGGTAAACATCGGTAACTGGCTGTAGAGGTAGTCGAGGGTGGCGTTGTAGTCCATTTGTTCAGTTGGCAGTTATAAGTTGGCAGTTGCCAGCGAATATATGGACGCAAAGCTATGTAATTAGACAATGCAAACTGCAAACAGCGATCTGCAAACTGTTTATTTTACTCTGAACACAAAAACGATAGTTCCTTGCTGCGTGTCGGGAGCTTTGTCTGAGGCATTCAGCCTTGAATTTTTGGCTGCGGTTTCGCACCTGCGCACAAGGTTGTTGTCGGATATAGTAGTCCCGCGACCAGCCTGGGCATAGATAACATTTCCGCCTTTGTCTACACGAATGTCCACCACAACTTTGCCGGTATGCATGTTATCATCGGTTACACTTGGGGGCGATTCGAAATTACGCTGAGCCATCTGCAAACCGCCATTGCCCGAGCCTGTGCCATTGTAATTATTGGAGAGATTTGATCCGTTAGGGTTGCCCTGGTTGCCCGGAGTATTTGTTGTTCCGTCGCCATTGCCCGTTCCACCTGTGGGTTTACCCTTATACAATGCATTTTGATTAAGGGTCGGCTTGGCTGGTTTGGCAACTGCTTGTGTAGCCGGAGCGGTACTTGGTTTCTTAGCGTTGGCATTTACTTCAGGAGCATCCTCGGTATTTTGAGTAACTACCTTTTTATCCGTTTGCTGTTCCTGGGTTTTTTGTGGCGTAACGGGGGCCTTAGTAATTTTGGTTGGTCGCGTATGATTGGGATGTTCCGATTTCGAAGGCTCTTCTGTGCTCATATAATCGTTGCCCATGCCCTCGTTAGTAGTACCGTAGTTCACCAATATACCGCCGGTGCCTATTTCTTGCGGAGGGGGATTATGAAACACAATAAAATAACACAACGCGATCAATATACCCATAATGATGCCTGTAGCTAAAAACGCTTTCGGATAATTATTTTCTTCCTGGTAGTATTCCATCTCTTATTCAGTTTGCAGTTGGCGGTTTGCAGTTGGCATTTTGTTTAGTGCTTTCTGAAAACTGCTAACTCTTTCCTTAACTCTTCAGCTTACAATTACCAGTTTGCAGAACTTAACAGCCAACTGCCCGCTGCAAACTGCCAACTATCCTTTAGGTTCTGTTGCCAGAACAAGTTTTATATTCAATTTCTGTGCTATATCCATCACCTGAACCACGTTTTGTATGGCCACGGTTCTGTCTACCGATAAAACTATCGTCAATTCTGTTGCCACATTTTTAAAACCCATCAGGGTGGTTTGCATATCCTCAACCTTAACCGGTTTATTGTTGACGGTATATTTCAGGTTTTGGTCAATGGTTACCGAGATGGTCTTTTTAGAAACCGCCTGGCCCGACGAAGATTTTGGCAGTAAAAGTTTGATCACGTTCGGATTCGTAATGGTCGACGCGATAAGAAAGAAAAGCAACAGAAAGAACATAATATCGTTCATTGCCGAGGTATGCACCTCGGCCGATACGCGCTGATGTCTTTTTCTTAAATTCATTTGCTTGGCTCTTCTAACAGGTCGATAAATTCAATAGCATCGGTTTCCAGTTTCAAAATTACTTTATCTACCATCATTTGCAGTATATGATAACATACATACGCCACAATACCAACCATAAGACCAGCGGCAGATGTTACCATTTTTACATACAAACCACCAGATATAACGCCCATACTGATGTTGTCAGTCTTGGATATATCATAAAATATTTTAATAACCCCGGCAATTGTTCCCAGGAACCCGAACATCGGCGCTATACCGGCAACAATACCTAATATACTGATATTTTTCTCCAGTTTGGAAACTTCCAGTTTACCCACATTCTCAATGGCACCTTCAATATCTTTTATAGGGCGACCGATGCGCAGCAAACCTTTTTGAAGCATGCGCCCCAACGGGGAGTTACTGTTGCGGCAAATGGCTATCGCTGATTCCAGTTTTCCGGTCAAGATACTGGTGCGCACCTGGCCCATCAGGCTCGATTCATCTTTTGCTGCTTTACGAATGGTGAAATATCGCTCGAAAAATATGACCAGCCCCAATACCGCTAAAAATCCGATCGGGACCATTACCCAGCCACCCTTGATCAGCAGGTCGCCGAATCGCAGGTCGTCTCCTTGTCCGGGTACTAAAGGTAAATGTTTTGACGTGTCGGCCAGTAGTTTGTGCGCTGTATCCGTTATTTGTGCTAATAGCATCATTTTTTTGGTTTAATTTTTAATGTATAAATGTCTTTTTTAACCTTGCCGGTTTTGATTAGGGCTGCCCTTGCTTCTTCTGCATCTTTTTCAGTCTTGTAAGTACCTAATGTTAGCTTTATACGTTTTCCTGGTGCGCCCGTCACTATTTTAGCCTCAAGCCCTATGCTCTTATAGTTTTCTATTGCATGCTCTGCCGCTGTCTGTGTTTCAAATGAACTTCCAATAACTTCCCAGCGAACTGCAGCTGTATCAACTGCAGTTGTATTGCTTGAAACAAGCGCCTGTGCTTTGGCTAAGGAATCCTGTTTAGTAGC
>Ga0070671_100005282_pt1 | contig 10302 bp, 8 predicted proteins | sample KBSS73metaG_FD_65341 | JGI IMG/M metagenome (GOLD analysis project Ga0070671, IMG submission 65341) | Switchgrass rhizosphere microbial communities from Kellogg Biological Station, Michigan, USA - KBS S7-3 metaG | ecosystem: Host-associated > Plants > Roots > Rhizosphere > Soil ... | reverse complement strand
CGTCGCCCTTCCGCGCGTCGGCGTGCGCGCGTCCGACGGTCTCGCCGAAGCGCCTGCCTGCCGCAGCGGCCTCGCTCGTTTGCGGGCGAATCGCGTCGCACTCCTTCCCGATCGCGGCGTCCTGCGCCGGAAGCAGCGCTGCGAGGGCCGCGCAACCGGCGCCGAGCGCGGCCTGCTCGGCGTCGGTCGCTGGCGGCGGCGGCGCGGGCGCCAGGTAAGGCTGGTAGCGGCGCTCGACCGCGTTGGCCGCGTCGAACATCGCGAGGCTGACGATGGTCAGCGTGCGCACCGCCAGCGGACCGGCGCCGTATTTGCCGGCGACGGCCACGACGTCTTCGACGACGCCGGCTGCGCACGGCGAGGGCGCGAAAGGCGCGAGCAACAGGCATGCAATGGCGGCGACGACTCGCATGGTGTTTCCCCCAGCGGGTTGTGAGTGGCTGGAACTATGCACGGGGCGTTGCCGTCGCGTCGAGGGCGTTCGTCCCCGCGCCGGCGGCAATCGATCCCGCAATTGGGTCCCCCGTCGCACGCAGGCCGGCGTCGCTGCCGATTCGTCCGGACTTCCCCGCCTTTTCGCCCCTTCGTCGCCGCCCGGGCGGGTTTCGTCGCAGCGCCGTTGAGCGTGTCCGGGGCGCGCACTAGTGTGCGTCCCATCAACCCGACAGGAGGCATCCATGAACCGCTACCCCGGCATGACCATCAAGTCCCGCCTCGCGGCGGCCGCGATCGCGCTCACCGTCGTGGCGGGCCTGCTGGAGACGGTCGCCGGCGGCTTCCTGTATCCGGATGCCGACGCCCAGATGGCGCGCCGGCAAACGATTGCGGCGCAGGCCGACCAGGTGGCCCGCGCCCGGGCGCTTGCCGAGGGCCAGGTCAAGTCGGCCGCGGCGGACGCGGCACCGCGCATGTGATTCGTTCGCTTTCCGGCCGGGCACCCCAGGCCCGGCCCGCGGGCGGCGCAGTTGGCCGCCCGCCCTCTGCTTCCCTTCCCGCGTCGGCGGGGCTCTTTGAAGTCTGCCGTTCGGCCGATTCATCCTTCGTTTTTGCGGGTTCGTCCGCATCGCGCTTGCCTGCCCATGGGCAAGCCCAGAGAATGGCCCCATTTCGCCACTGGGGAGGCGGGACGTGCACAGGGATCACCGGCATGGCTGACGCCGCGCCGCGCGACGAGCGCTCGGCGCGACGGCGAATCGGCTTCTTCGTCGCGGGGCTGCGCGCCAAGCTCAACTGGCGGCGCGTCGCCTTCACCGTCGGCATCTGCGCCCTGGTGTCCACCCAGGCTCTCTTCCAGCCGCTGCTGTACTCGCCCTTCGACCTCGAGGGCCTCGTTCGCACGTGGGTCGACTACCTCGGTGAAACGTTGGTGATGGGACTGTCCATCATGGTGGCCGCATCGATCGCCGAAGTGGCCGCGGCCGGGCAGCCGCGCGCGCGCGCCATCCTCCTCGTGCTCCTCGCCATGGCGGCGGGCTCGGTAGCCGGCGCGCTGATCCTGATCCCCTATTACGACGCGAGCTGGGATACCGCCTTCGACGTCCGCTTCGTGTCCGACGCGACGTACTGGCTGCTGATCGGGATGGGCATCGCGCTCATCTATACGATGCAGCGCCAGTCCGCGACTGCCGCCGCCGCCGTCCATCAGGCGCAGCTCGACCAGATTGCGTTGTCGAAGCAGATGCTCGAGGCGCAACTGCAGGTCATGCGCGCGCAGATCGAGCCGCACTTCCTGTTCAACACGCTGGCCAACGTGAAGCGCCTGACGCAGACCGACATCGCCGGCGGCGTCACGATGCTCGACAACCTGATCCGCTATCTGCGCGCCGCCCTGCCGCGAATGCGCGAGGAGCGCACGACGCTCGCGCAGGAGGTCGAGCTCGTCCAGGCGTATCTCGAAGTCCTGCGCATTCGCATGGGCGAGCGCTTGCGCTTCACGATCGACGTCGCGCCGGCGCTGCGCGACGAGCCGTTTCCTCCGATGATGCTGCTCACGCTCGTCGAGAACGCCATCAAGCACGGCCTGACGCCGTCGCCCGACGGCGGCGCGATCGCGCTGCGGGCGCGGCAGAGGGGCAGCGGGTTCGTCGTGCACGTCGCCGACACCGGCGTGGGGTTCGGCGTCGCGGCCACCGGCGGTACGGGCGTGGGCCTCGCGAACACGCGCGCGCGGCTGGCCGCGCTGTACGGAGAATCGGCGTCGCTCTCGCTCGCGCCGAACCCGCCGTCGGGCGTCGTCGCGACCATCGTCGTGCCGCAACGCGCGATCGCCGACGCCGCCGCCGGCGAAGCCTTCGTCGCCGGAGATTGACGTGAACGTCACCGCGATCATTGCCGAAGACGAGCCGCTGCTGCGCGACGAGCTCGCCGAGCAGCTCGTCAAGCTGTGGCCCGAGATCGACATCCTGGGCAAGCCCGCTGACGGAATCGACGCGCTGCGCCTCATCGTCATGCACAAGCCCGATATCGCCTTCCTCGACATCCAGATGCCGGGCATGACCGGCCTCGAGGTCGCGCGGCAGGTGGCGGGCCGCTGTCACGTCGTGTTCGTGACGGCGTTCGATCAGTACGCGATCGGTGCGTTCGAGCAGGGCGCCGTCGACTACGTCATGAAGCCGATCAGCGTGCCGCGACTTGCCACCACGATCACGCGGCTCAAGGACCGCATCGAGCATCCGCCCGCCGACCTCTCGGGCCTGCTCGGCCAGCTGCAACGGCAGTCGGAGGGACGAAGCTTCTTGCGCTGGGTGAATGCGTCGGTGGGCAACTCGATCAAGCTCATCACGGTCGACGAGATCTGCTACTTCAAGGCGGACAGCAAGTACACGCTCGTCGTGACCGCCGCGTCGGAGTCGCTGATCCGCAAGCCGATCAAGGAGCTTTGCGACGAGCTCGACCCGGCGACGTTCTGGCAGATCCACCGGTCGACGCTCGTCAACGTCGGCGCGATCGCCGGGGTGACGCGCGACGTGCGCGGCAACCTGCAGGTCAAGCTGAAGCAGAGGCCCGAGCTTCTGCACGTGAGCGAAAGCTACACGCACCTGTTCAAGCAGATGTGAATTCACACGCGGGGAAGGAGAGGACGTGAAACCGACGAGCATTCCAAGGCGGGACGTGCTGCGCGCGATCGGCGTCTGCAGCCTGATGGCGGGCGTACGCGGAGCTGCGTGGGCGCAGCCAGGCGCGTCGTCCCCATCGGCAAAGGTGTCGATGGAGAACGACCGCGTGCGCGTCTACAGCGTGCTGGCGCGGCCCGGGCAGAGCATCCTCGACGCGCCTGCCGCGAACAACCTGCCGCGCCTCGCCGTCTTCATGAGCGGCGGGAAGGTGCGGATGGCGAGCGCCGGCGGTAAGCCGGAGATTGCGTCCCGCAAGACGGGCGACATCCTCTGGAGCGCAGGCGACGGCATGACCGCCGAGAACGCCGGCGCCGGCGACATCTCCGTGTTCCTCGTCGAGCCTCGGGGGAAGCCGGCCGCGGCGGTCGGCAATCCGAAATGGAGGCCGACCGCGGTCGAGGCGGGCGGCAGGATCCTGTACGAAAACGACTACCTGCGGGTGATCGAGCACGCCGCGCGGCCGCGCATGGGCGTGTGCGGCGAAGGCATGCACACGCACCTCGACCATCTCACCATCGGTCTCACGGCCGCCAGGGTGAGGATCGAGAAGCCCAACGCGGACCCGACGATCGAGGAGATCCCGGCGGGGGCGGTCTTCTGGGACCCGAGCGGACCGCACTCGGTGATGAACGTCGGGAGTCGCAACGCGCGCGCGTTTCTGGTCGAGATCAAGACGGCGTAGCCACGCGCGACGCAATCCGCCGGCGCAATCCCGCGCCGGCGCGTGGGGATGATGTATGGCGCAAACCTGGCCCCGTTCGATCGCGGCGCCGCGAACGCGGGCGTCTGCGGCCGCGCCCGGCGCCTACGGGGCGCGGGTGCGACGGCTTGCGCGCGTGCGGATCGCGCCGTTCCTGGCGACCGTCGTGATGCTGCAGATCATCGAGAAGCTGCGCGACAGCTCCGCCATCGCGCTCGGCACCCCGCTGGCCTGGCAGGCGGCCTTCGAGTCGCTGGTGTTCACGACGTTCATGTATCCGACGACGTTCGCCGCGATCGTGCTGACGGAAGCGCTCGGGTTGCGCGGCTGGCGCCATTTTGCAGCGTCCTTCGCAGGCCTCGTCGTGGCCGTGGCCGTCGCGGCCGGCGGCATGACGCTCGCGTTCGGCCTCGCCACGCCGGCGCTCGTCGACGCGAACGTCATCGTCTCGGACCGCCCCGGCTTTCACCTCGCGAACACGTTCTGGATCGAAGTGGGCGCCAACATGCTGCTCGTCCTCTACCTGGCCTACCGCGAGCGCGAGCAGGCGGCGACCCGGGCGGCGCAGGAGGCGAGCACGCAACGCGCGAGCGCGGAGCGTGCCGTGACCGCGGCGCGCCTCAAGGTGATGCAGGCGCGGGTCGAGCCCGAGCTCCTGTTCGGCGCACTGAGCGACGTCCGGGATCTCTACCTGCGGGACAGCGCTGCCGCGGACGGGCTGCTCGACGACCTGATCGTGTACCTGCGCGCGGCGCTGCCGCACATGCGCGGCGACGCGTCCACGCTGGGCCGCGAGGCCGCGCTGGCCGTCGCCTACGCCAAGGTGCTGCCCGCCGCACGGCGCGGCGAGCTGACGGCCGAGTCGGCCATCGACGAGCGGATGCAGGCGCTGCCTTTCCCCCCGATGGTGCTGCTTCCCTTGGTGCGGTCGGCGGCGGAGTCGGCGGCGGCGAAGATCACGATCGAAGTCGAAGGCGACGGCGACGCGGCGACCGGGGTCGTCGTTCGCGTCGCGCCCAACCAGCCTGCGCGATGGGACGACGCGCGCCTCGACGCTGTCCGGGCCGCGATGATCCACGGCTTCGGTCCCGGGGCGACGCTTTGCGCCGACGGCGCAGCGGTGGTGGCCCGCTGGTGACGGTATGATCGACCCGACCTCCGAAGGGACAGGCGCATGCAATACTGGCTCATGAAATCGGAGCCGGACGAGTTCTCGATCGACGATCTGGTCCGCGCGAAGAACCAGTCCACGCCCTGGGTGGGCGTGCGCAACTACCAGGCGCGCAACTACATGCGGGACGTCATGCAGGTCGGCGATCGCGCGCTGTTCTACCACTCGAGCTGCCCCGAGCCGGGCGTGGCGGGCGTCGTCGAGATCTCGCGCGAGGCGTATCCCGACGCGACGCAGTTCGACCCGAAGAGTCCGTATTACGACGCCAAGTCCACGCGGGCGGCGCCGCGCTGGCTGCACGTCGACGTGCAGCTCGTGAAGAAGACCCGCCTCGTGCCGCTCGCGGAGCTTCGCGCGACGCGCGGCCTCGAGGACATGGTGACGCTGCGTCGCGGCAACCGGCTGTCGATCACGCCGGTCACGCCCGCGGAGTGGAAGATCGTCGAGAAGCTCGCAGCGCGCGCCTGACGCCGCGAACCTCGTCGGCGTCACGCCCGGCGGACGGCCGCGGACGTTCGGATGGTTGCCGCGTCACGGGACCGCCGCGCTCGCCTCGGCGTAGCCGAAGCGCTCGCTTGCGGCCCCGCCGGCCGTCACGCTGACCGCGCAATACTTGAACTCGGGAATTTTGCCGAACGGATCGAGCACCGGATTCGTGAGCAGGTTGGCGGCGGCCTCGTAGTAGCAGAACGGGATGAAGACCGCGCCGCGCGGCGTGCCCTCGTCGGCGCGCGCGTACAGGACGACGCACCCGCGCCGCGACGCGACCGTGATGGCGCCGCCCGGCGGCACCGCCAGCGCCGCGAGGTCATCCGGGTGCAGCGACGCGACGGGGCCCGGCTCGATCGCGTCGAGCACCTCGGTGCGTCGCGTCATGCTGCCGGTGTGCCAATGCTCGAGCTGCCGTCCGGTGATCAGCACGAACGGGTAGCGCGCGTCCGGCTGCTCGGCCGCGGGGATGATCTGCGCCGGCACGAGCCGGGCCTTGCCGCTGGCCGTCGGGAAGCGGTCGACGAACACGACGCGCTCGCCCGGATCGCCTTCCTGCTCGCACGGATACGTGACCGCGCTTTCGCGCTCCAGCCGCTCCCAGGTGATGCCGGCGATCGACGGCATCGCGCGGCGCATCTCGTCGAACACGTCGCGCGGATGCGCGTACGTCCAGTCGAGGCCCAGCTCGCGCGCCATCGCGACGATGATCGACAGGTCCTGGCGCGCGTCGCCCGGCGGCGGCAGCGCCTGCCGTCCAAGCTGGACGCTGCGGTCGGTGTTCGTGAACGTGCCGGTCTTCTCGGGGAACGCCGAGGCCGGCAGCACGACGTCGGCGAGGTAGGCGGTCTCGGTCAGGAAAATGTCCTGCACGACGAGCATCTCGAGCTCCGCGAGCGCCTGGCGCGCATGCGCGACGTCAGGGTCGGACATCGCCGGGTTCTCGCCCATGATGTACATGCCGCGGATTTCGCCCCGATGAACGGCGTCCATGATCTCGACGACGGTGAGCCCGGGCTTCTCGTCGAGCGTGACGTCCCACAGCGCCTCGAAGCGTGCGTGCGCCTCGCCGTTGTCGACGCGCTGGTAGTCCGGCAGCATCATCGGGATCAGGCCCACGTCGGAGGCGCCCTGCACGTTGTTCTGGCCGCGCAGCGGGTGCAGGCCCGTCCCGGGCCGGCCGACCTGGCCCGTCAGCATCGTCAGCGCGATCAGGCAGCGCGCGTTGTCGGTGCCGTGCACGTGCTGCGAGATGCCCATCCCCCACAGGATCATCGACCCGCGCGAGCGCGCGAACAGCCGCGCCACCTCTCGGATCGTCTCCGCGGGAATGCCGCAGACCGCGGCCATTGCCTCGGGGCTGTAGTTCGCGACGTTGGCAGCGAGCGCTTCGTAGCCGCTCGTGCGGTCCTCGATGAACGAGCGGGCGGCGAGGCCCTCCTCGACGATCGTGTGCATCATCGCGTTCAGCATCGCGACGTCGGTGTCGGGCTTGAACTGCAGGTAGTGCGTCGCGTGGCGCGCGAGCTCCGAGCGGCGCGGATCGGCCAGGATCAGCTTCGTGCCGCGCTTCACCGCGTTCTTGATCCACGTCGCGGCCACCGGGTGGTTGACGACCGGGTTGGCGCCGATCAGCAGCACGACCTCCGCCTGCAGGACGTCCATCACCGGATTGGAGACCGCCCCCGAGCCGATGCCCTCCAGCAGCGCGGCGACGCTCGACGCGTGGCAGAGCCGGGTGCAGTGGTCGACGTTGTTCGTCCCGAATCCGGTGCGCACGAGCTTCTGGAAGAGGTAGGCCTCCTCGTTGCTGCCCTTCGCCGAGCCGAAGCCGGCGAGCGCGTTCGGCCCGCGCGTGTCGCGGATGCGCTTCAGCGTGCCGCCGGCGAGCGCGAGCGCTTCCTCCCACGTCGCCTCGCGAAACACCGGCGACGGGTCGGCGGGGTCCATCGTGAAGTCGGCGGACTTCGGCACGCCGGGCTTGCGGATCAGCGGCTTCGTCAGGCGATGCGGATGCGCGACGTAGTCGAAGCCGAAGCGGCCCTTCACGCAAAGCCGCTCGTGGTTCGCGGGGCCGTCGCGGCCGTCGACGCGGACGATCGTGTCGTCGTGGACGTTGTACGTGATCTGGCAGCCGACGCCGCAGTACGGGCACACCGAGGCGACCTTGCGGTCCACCGGCACGAGGTATGCGTCCTTCGCGGGCGCGAGCGCGCCGGTGGGGCATGCCTGCACGCACTCGCCGCAGGCGACACAGGTCGACGCGCCCATCGGGTCGGCCATGTCGAAGACGATCGCCGACTCCGCGCCGCGGAACGCGTAGCCGATCACGTCGTTCACCTGCTCCTCGCGGCACGCGCGCACGCACCGCGTGCACTGGATGCACGCGTCGAGGTTGACGGCCATCGCCGGATGCGAGACGTCGGAAGCGGGCTGCGCGCGCGGCGCGAAGCGCGGCGCGCCGATGCCGAGCTTGGCCTTCCACAGCGCGAGCTCGGAGTCCGGCTTGTACACGCGCTCGGGCACGTCGGAGGCCAGCAGCTCGACGATCATCTTCTGCGCGTGCACCGCGCGCGGGCTGTCGCTCTTCACGTCCATGCCGGGCGCGGGCTTGCGGCAGCAGGAGGGCGCGAGCACGCGCTCGCCGTTGATCTCCACCATGCATGAGCGGCAGTTGCCGTCGGGCCGCATGCCGGGCTTGTAGCAAAGGCGCGGAATCTCGACGCCGACCCGGTCGGCGGCTTCGAGGATCGTCTCGCCGGGCAGCGCCTCGACGTCCGCCCCGTTCAGGCGAAACGCCACGCGTTGCTCGAGGACGGCGAGGTCGACGGGCGCGTTCATCGGGAACTCCTTCTAGAGCTCGTGCGGGAAATACTTCACGACGCACGCGATGGGATTGGGCGCCGCCTGTCCCAGACCGCAGATCGACGCGTCCGCCATCGCCTGCGACAGCTCGGCGAGCAGCGGCGTATCCCAGTGCTCGCGTTGCATCATCACGACGGCCTTGGCGGTGCCCACGCGACACGGCGTGCACTGGCCGCACGACTCCTCGGCGAAGAACTGCATCAGGTTGACCGCCGCGTCGCGCGCGCGATCGTGCTGCGACAGGATCACGACCGCCGCGGAGCCGATGAAGCAGCCGTGCGGCTGCAGCGTGTCGAAGTCGAGCGGGATGTCGCCCATCGAAGCCGGCAGGATGCCGCCGGACGCGCCGCCCGGCAGGTAGCCGTAGAACGTGTGGCCGTCGGCCATGCCGCCGCAATGCTCGTCGATCAGCTCGCGCACGGTGATCCCCGCGGGCGCGAGATGCACGCCCGGCTTGTTCACGCGCCCCGACACCGAGAACGAGCGCAGGCCCTTGCGCCCATGCCGGCCCTGCCCGGCGAACCAGTCGGCGCCTTTCTCGAGGATGTCGCGCACCCAGAAGAGCGTTTCCATGTTGTGCTCGAGCGTCGGCCGCCCGAACAGTCCGACCTGCGCGACGTAGGGCGGGCGCAGCCGCGGCATGCCGCGCTTGCCCTCGATCGACTCGATCATCGCCGACTCTTCGCCGCAGATGTAGGCCCCGGCGCCGCGGCGAAGCTCGATCGCGGGCAGCGGACACGGGGGCTCGGCCGTCAGCGCGGCCAGCTCGCGCGTGAGGATCCCGCGACACGCCGCGTACTCGTCGCGCAGGTAGATGTAGATGCGGTCGATGCCGACTGTCCACGCGGCGATCAGCATCCCTTCGAGGAATCGGTGCGGGTCGCGCTCCAGGTAGTAGCGGTCCTTGAACGTGCCGGGCTCGCCTTCGTCGATGTTGACGGCCATGAGGCGCGGCGCGGGCTCACCGCGCACGATCTTCCATTTGCGACCGGCGGGAAAACCGGCGCCGCCCAGCCCGCGCAGCGCCGAGCTCTCGAGCGTGGCGATGACGTCGTCGACGCCGCGCTGTCCGCTGACGCATTGCGCGAGCGTGGCATAGCCGCCCTGCGCGCGGTACGCGGCAAGGTCCGTATGCGGTGGGGCGACGGCCTCGGTGCGCCGCGCGCGCACCGCCTCCTCGATCGCCTGCGGGGTTGCGCGGTCGACGGTGCGGCGCCCGACGACCGCCGCCGGCGCGTGCTCGCAGCGGCCGATGCACGGCGCGCCGATCACGCGCACGTCGCGGCCTTCGAGCTTCGCGAGCGCCGCGCGCAGCGCGCCGGCCCCGGCCATCGCGCACGACAGCGTCTCGCACACGCGCACGGTGATCGGCGGCGGCGGGGTTTCGCCTTCCTTCACCACGTCGAAGTGGTGATAGAACGTGGCGACTTCGTAGACTTCGGTCTGCGCGAGGCGCATCTCCTGCGCCAGCGCGGCGAGATGCGCGGCCGACAGGCAGCCGGTGGCGTCCTGGATCCGATGCAGGTGCTCGATCAGGAGGTCCCGGCGGCGCGGCGCGTCGCCGAGCAGCGCGCGCACGTCGGCCTGCGCCTGCGGGTCGACGGCGCGGCCCTTCGGGCGGCCGCGCACCTTGCCGCGCCCGCCGAGGCGCGAGATATCGACGGCGACGGGGTCGGTCATCTATTCCAGGAAGTCGCAGTGCTTGTCGACGTGCGCCGCGAGGTCGAGCGAATGCTGGCGCACCAGCCGCTCGGCGAGCTCGGTGTCGCGCTTCTCGAGCGCCTCGATGATGCGCATGTGGTCGACGATCGAGCGCGCGGCGCGGTCGCTCTGCGCGATCGTCATCCGGCGGATCGCGCGCACGTGCAGGAGCACGTTCTCGATCGTCGTGCCCATCAGGTGCGACCCGGACAGCCGGATGATCGCCTGGTGGAACGCGATGTTCGCGTCGGAGTATTCGT
>Ga0070671_100005280_pt1 | contig 10304 bp, 8 predicted proteins | sample KBSS73metaG_FD_65341 | JGI IMG/M metagenome (GOLD analysis project Ga0070671, IMG submission 65341) | Switchgrass rhizosphere microbial communities from Kellogg Biological Station, Michigan, USA - KBS S7-3 metaG | ecosystem: Host-associated > Plants > Roots > Rhizosphere > Soil ... | reverse complement strand
GTCGACCGTTTCGAGTTTTTTAGAAAGTCGCCGGATCGCGAAGCCGGAGTTTGGTTGGTGCGACAAGGAATTTTTAGATTTGCATTGCCAATAACGACTGGACCAAAGCCGGGATTGTCTGACTACTTGCCAGCTCCTCATGGATTACCGGGATTTGCAGCGCCGGTCGAGCAGGCGTATCCGGTCCTCGTTCCATTTATCGAACTAACGGACGGTCGCACTATTGTTGCTACGGATGGAGCGGATTCAATTGAACCTGCTGCCGACGGTAAATCCTTACGAGCGAGATGGACCAAGTGGGCCGTCGTGGGTGCTCCATCGGGCACCTTGGCGGAGGTTGGTTTGACTAGTGAAGTGGTTTGGCGAATCGAGAAGGGGACAATAACTCGCGAAGAAACTCTGAGTGCAAAGCAACCTATTAATATCAATCGTTGGAAATTGGTCGTTCCGAGTAGCTATGGACAGGTGGCAACTGAAGTAAAAAACGGAACACGGTTAGATAGGTTTACGTCACCGGCAGGATCGTTGACAGCGCACTTGGAAGGCTTAAGTTTTCCGGTTACGACGACTATAGCGGCAACGGGTGACGGGCCACTCGGAAGAGGCGTACATGGAGCCATTCCCTTGCACCTGATATTTGAAGCACGAGCCCTCACTGTGCTAAATGAAAAGCCGCTTAAGTATCGTCTCTCGTTAACCGTGTCGAGCTCGCCTTAGTTACACCGAGTAGCCAGAGCAAAAGTTCGCGAGTAGAGTGTCGAGAACAACTGAAAACAAAAAATTGAGTAGAAAAGGTTGAGGAAGATCTAATGAGCCAGGAAATAGCACAAAATCCAATCACGCCGGAAACTTGTTTCGTACCGCAAACAAATCGGGGAAAGGGTCGACGCACAGCTGTCGCCCCAGGAACTACGGCCGCCCGTTATTTGCACTACGGACGTATTACCCTAAGTGCTGGCGACGCGCCGGAGAAATTCAATAGTAACGATCATGAGATCGGGCTGATCTGTTTAGGAGGTACGGCGACGGTTACGACCGGTGCGGAATCTTTTGAGCTTGAACTTTACGACGCTGTTTACATTCCGCGTGATTCAGATGTGGAAGTTAAGCCGGGTTCAGCAGGTTGTGATCTGGCGGAAGTTTCTGCGCCGGTGGAAAAACATTATCCAGTGAAGTTCGTCTCGTACAAAGAAGTTCGTCAAAATCCGAAGTTGCACTTGATCGCCGGCAAGCCACCGGCTGAGCGTGATCTAAATGTGCTGATCGGCGCCAATGTTGAAGCTGGAAGAATCATGGCTGGAGTAACTTTCTCCACGCCAGGCAATTGGACTTCATGGCCTCCCCACGAGCATTCGAAACTGCTCGAGGAGGCTTACTTGTTTATCGACATGCCCGCTCCATCCTTTGGCGTTCAGTTCGTGTACACAAATCCAAATAATCCCGAGCTTGTGCAAGTTGTACGCGAAGGCGACTGCGTGTTGATGCCGCAAGGCTATCATCCAAATGTCGCTGCCCCAGGCGGTCAGATAAATTTCTTGTGGATGATGGCTGCGATCAAGGAAGGTGATGATCGGCTGTATGGAGTCGTCAATGTGCAGCCCGAGTACGCGGCGAATGGTTCAGGTCTTGAAGCAGTTAGTGACAAGAAGTAGGAAGCGTTTTCAATGTCAACAACTTCATCGGACGATCGAGCAGACGGAAACGGTAATCAGAGTTTTCCGCAGCATCTGAACTGGGACACTATTCCAGTTGAAAAGATATCCGACGGGATCGAGCGCCAGATGTTGGTTGGTGATCGAATGATGATCTGTCGCTTTCGCTTTAAACCATTCCTGATTACACCCGAACATGATCATCCGCACGAGCAGATGACTATTGTCGAACGCGGGAAAGTCCGTTTTTTCGTCGAGGGAAAAGAGGAGATTGCCTCCGCCGGAGACGTTCTGCACTTTCCCTCAAAGTGTTGGCACGGGGCAACGATGATGGATGAAGAAGTTGTGCTGATAGATATCTTCTCACCGCTGCGCGAAGATTTTTTAAATGGCCACTCCCCCTCACGCGAATCGTACTCAAACTGAACGCACCCACTCGAAAATTGGGATGCGCGCGATACCGCCGCTGATGACCTCGATATTAGACACATTCAAACTCGACGATCGCATTGCTCTCGTTACAGGCGCCGCGACAGGTCTCGGCGCTGAGATCGCAATTGGGCTGGCCGAAGCTGGTGCTCAAGTCGTATGTCATGGTAACAGCCGTTCACCTGAAGACACTTGCCGCAAAATTCAGGCGGCGGGTGGTGTGGCCCATCCTGTGACTGGCGACCTTGGCCAACAGCAAACACCGAAGCATCTTATGAGCGGGGTTCTCGATCGGTTCGGCCGCATAGATATTCTCATCAACAATGCGGGAACTATTCGTCGCTCGCCGGCTGTCGATTACTCAGAAGAAGATTGGACTACAGTACTCGAGGTGAATCTCTCGAGTGTATTTCGTCTTTCACAGCTGGCGGGAAAGTCGATGATCGAAAGCGATCGTGGTGGCAAGATCGTTAACATTGCTTCGTTGCTTTCCTTTCAAGGTGGAATCACGGTTCCGGCGTATGCGGCTTCGAAGGGTGGTGTTGCCCAACTCACGAAGGCGCTCGCTAATGAATGGGCCAAGCATCGCGTTAATGTGAATGCGATCGCGCCTGGTTACATGCGGACCACGAACACCGCAGCACTGCAAGCTGACGAGAATCGAAATCGTCAAATCCTCGAACGCATTCCTGCGGGACGTTGGGGTGAAGCCTCAGACGTAGCAGGCGCGGCTGTCTTTCTCTCCTCTGCCGCGAGCGATTACGTAAACGGTCACATCTTGCTCGTCGACGGTGGCTGGATGGGCCGATAGTCCTCGCATAGTAAATTGGTCTTACCCGTCCACAGCATCCTGATTAAATTGGTAAGCATCACTTCTTGACACCAACGAGTCCGTCCTTCAGAATCAACTCTCCTCGAGCCCGTTATTCCAACGTCAATGTAGTCTAAGCAACTTATGCATTCAGGCAGAGTGCTGACTCAACATAAATACTGCAGAAGTCGACGTGGTATGACCACCACCGCGCAACTCCTTTGATCCGACAATTGGCAGAGTTTACCTACCTATGACATCCAGACGAGACTTTATAAAGCACATCCTAGCCGGCGGAACGGCCCTGGCAGTCAATCGAGATCTCTTCAGATCAGCATTTAGCGAAGCGGTTTCTGCACAGGCGGACGGGCCGTGGGAAGTCGTAATGCCGCAAATTCTTGCGCGCATCAAAGCGCCAACCTTTCCTAAACGAGACTTCCAGATCACGAAGTTTGGCGCCAAGCCTGATGGACAAACGGATGCGACCCTCGCTTTTAAGAATGCGATTGCTGCGTGTAGTAAAGCCGGAGGGGGAAGAGTAGTTGTTCCTCCCGGAACCTTTGTCACTGGCGCAATTCATCTGAAAAGCAACGTCAATCTTTTCTTGTCGGCAGGCGCTACAGTTAAGTTCAGCAAGAATCCGAAAGACTATTTGCCCGTTATTTTTACGCGTTGGGAAGGCACCGAGTTGATGAACTATTCGCCCTTCATCTACGCTTTTGAACAAAGCAATATCGCTGTCACCGGCGACGGGACTCTCGATGGACAAAGCGGAAATGATGCGTGGTGGCCGTGGAATGGACGTGCGAACTATGGCTGGAAGGAAGGCGATCCCAATCAACGCGCAGATAGAAACGCTTTAATGAAAATGGGCGAGACCGGTGTGCCAGTCAGCGAGCGCATCTTCGGAGCAGGCCACTATCTTCGTCCGCAGTTTATTCAGCCGTATCGCTGTAAGAATGTATTGATCGAAAACGTCAGGATTATTAACTCACCGATGTGGGAAATACATCCGGTGCTCAGTACAAACGTTACGGTTCGAGGTGTGAAAATAAGCAGTCACGGTCCAAACAACGACGGATGTGATCCGGAATCATGTGACGATGTGTTGATTGAAAACTGTGACTTCGATACCGGCGACGATTGCATCGCAATAAAATCCGGAAGAAACGCGGACGGTCGACGGTTGAATGTGCCGACCAAGAACATCATTGTTCGTGGCTGTCGAATGCGAGACGGACACGGCGGCATAACAGTCGGCAGCGAAATCAGTGGAGGTGTATCCAACTTATTTGCGGAAAACTGCCGGTTGGATAGTCAGAACCTGGACCATGGTCTACGTGTAAAAAACAACGCTATGCGCGGCGGGTTACTTGAGAACTTTTACTTTCGAAATATCAACGTCGGACAAGTTGCACAGGCAGTGATTACTGTTGATTTCAATTATGAAGAAGGCGCGAAAGGTAGTTTCACTCCCGTTGTTCGTAACTTCTGGGTGGATCGATTGGTAAGCTCAAAGAGTAAACACGCGCTCGATGTGCAAGGACTAGCCGGCGCACCAATTTACAATTTGAATTTGAGCAACTGCACATTCGAGAACGTAGCCGAGCCAAGTATTGTTAAGAATCTTCAGAACGCAACTGTGCACAACGTAAAGATCAACGGCAAAGAAATTACGTCGCTGCCTTAGAATCCTTTATGAAGATCGTATTTAGCTTCTTGCTGCTGCTTGTTTTTGGCAGTAACGCACTCGCTAAGAATCCAATCACTATCTATCTCGCCGGAGACTCGACAATGGCGGAAAAGACTCCGGACAAAAGACCGGAGACTGGTTGGGGTGAAATGCTGCAGCGTTATTTTGATCAGGCGGAAGTGCGAGTTGAGAATCATGCTAAGAATGGTCGGAGTACCCGAAGTTTTATTGATGAGAAGTTATGGCAGGAGATAGTCGACAAGCTCAAGGCTGGCGATTACGTCTTCATTCAGTTTGGACATAACGACGAGAAGGAAGGAACCGATCGCTACGCATCGCCTGACGACTACGGGCTCAATCTCACAAGGTTCGTCACAGAAGTGAGAGCAAAACGAGCTAACTCGGTATTGTTCACTCCAGTTATGCGTCGACGCTTTGACGCGCATGGACGGTTTGTCGACACTCACGGACTTTACCCTGAGGTTGTTCGCAAGGTTGCGATTAAGTTGAATGTGCCTCTAGTGGACATGCATCGTAAGAGCGAGCAAGTCTTGCGTGAGTGTGGTCCGGAGGAATCACGGAAGTTATTTTTACAATTAAAGGCAAATGAGAATCCAAATTACCCGAAAGGCATTGAAGACAACACGCACTTCAATCCACATGGCGCTGAGGTGATGGCTTCTCTGGCGGTTGATGGTCTCCGAGAAGCCAGAGTGAGTTTGACGAAGTTCTTGAGAAAGCCTGCAATGACAAGTACGAAAAGTCTTGGTTCAGAAGCGCAAATCAACTATGAAAATAATTAAGACAGCTCCGGTGGTATTGGTGATATTAGCGATCGTTAGCAGCATTACGTTTGCGCAGGAGAAGCCTGTCAATGAACGCATGGCGGCAACGGCAATGACGGTATTGTGGCATGACACTGCGAGGAACGAGTTGGGTGCACCCGCCAGGTGGACTTACGAATACGGCGTGGTGCTCAAGGGCATTGAGGGTCTTTGGTTGAGTACCGGCGAGGGGAGATATTTCAGTTTCATTCAAAAAGGAATGGACAACTTCGTCAATGCTGACGGAACGATCCGCACATACAACTCCGCTGACTACAACCTGGACAACATCAATTCCGGTCGCAGTCTTTTGCTTCTGTATAAAGTCACGGGACAGGAAAAATATCGCAAAGCTGCGGCGCTTCTCCGCGAACAGTTGAAGACGCATCCGCGAACTTCTGATGGCGGATTTTGGCACAAGAAGATTTATCCATCTCAAATGTGGCTCGATGGCCTTTACATGGCTGAGCCTTTTTACGCCGAGTATGCGGCGACGTTTCGCGAGGATGCCGACTTCGATGATATTGCGAAGCAATTCGTTTTGATGGAGCATCACTCACGCGATCCCAAAACAGGTTTGCTTTATCACGGTTGGGACGAATCCAAACAACAACGCTGGGCCGATCCGTCGACAGGTCACTCGCCAAATTTTTGGGATCGTGCGATGGGCTGGTATGCAATGGCACTCGTCGATACGCTCGACTACTTTCCCCGCCAACATCCACAACGCGCCGAGTTGATCGCTATCCTCAACCGGCTCGCGAAAGCAGTTGTTTCTTACCAGGACAAAAACACGGGACTCTGGTATCAGGTGATGGATAAAGGAACCGAAAAGGGAAATTATCTTGAGACCTCCGGTTCCAGCATGTTTGTGTATGCCCTCGCAAAGGGTGTTCGAAATGGTTATTTGCCGGCGACATACCTTGCCAATGCGAAACGCGGATACAAGGGACTGCTCGATGGTTACGTTAAGACGGAAGGAAACGGCCAAACGAATCTTGAGGGAACAGTTAGCGTTGCCGGGCTTGGTGGAAATCCATATCGCGATGGGAGCTACCAATACTATCTGAGTGAAAAGGTTGTCACGAATGATCCAAAAGGTGTTGGCGCCTTCTTAATGGCAGCTAACGAAATAGATATTGCAGCTAAACAATCTGTCGGTAACGGGAAGACCGTGATGTTGGATTCGTATTTCAATAACGAAATGAAAAAGGATTCGACCGGGCAGATGGTTCCTTGGCACTACAAGTGGGATGAATTGCCAAACAGCGGCTTTTCACTTTGGGGCAACGTGTTTCGTGGTTATGGAGCGAAGACTGACACGCTCACTGCCGCTCCGACTGCCGCGAATCTAAAAGGCGCGAGCATCTACATCATCGTCGATCCCGACACTCCGGCCGAAACTGAAAAGCCCAACTATGTCGAGAGTAAAGACGTCCAAGCTATTTCCGATTGGGTGAAAGCGGGCGGTGTACTAGTGCTGATGGGAAACGACATTGGAAATGCCGAGTTCGATCACTTCAATCAACTTGCGACTGCGTTTGGTATCGCGTTTAAAAAAGACAGCCGGAACAAAGTTCCAGGAAACGATTTCGCAATGGGGCGGCTAATCGTTACCCCACCACATCCAATCTTCAAGACGGCGCGCAATCTCTATTTGAAAGAGATTTCAACGCTCCAACTGAAAGCCCCGGCCCATGCTGTGTTCGTCGATAGTGGCGATAACATCATGGCGGTTGCGAAATTTGGAAAGGGTACTGTGTTCGCAGTTGGTGATCCGTGGCTCTACAACGAATATACGGATGGGAGGAAGTTGCCACCGGAATACGATAATTTTAAGGCTGCAAATGATCTGGCGGTGTGGTTAATTCAACAGTCACCGAAAAAATAAATTACAAAATGAGCGACGCGAAACTGACAATGTTTAAGACGATCGACGCGGGAAGGCGTGGAACAACGTCTGAGGAAGTTGTGTCACAGTTGCGCGAGATGATTCACAAAGGCGAGCTGCGACCTGGCGATCGTCTGCCACCTGAAAGAGATCTCGCAAAACTGCTGGGCGTAAGTCGCCCAACACTACGCGCTGGTATTAGCTCGCTCGCAGCCGTCGGAGTCTTGCAGCCGCGTCGTGGCGCCGGAACTTTTGTGGTCGAAGCTGAAGGCTCGCCGGCGCTAGACAGCAGTCCTCTTCGTTTGATGGCGGCTTTGCAGAGGTTCACACCGGCCGAGATGTTTGAAGCGCGCAGGTCACTGGAAATGGCGATCGCCGGTTTGGCTGCGGAACGAGCTACGGGCGATCAGATGGCTTCGATGTCTGAAGAAGTTACGGGAATGTTTGCTTCGTTGGATGAGCCAGAACAATTTTTGGTTCACGACATGCGATTCCATCAAACAGTCGCGGCTGCGTCAGGCAACAGAATATTGACGGCCTTGATGAACATGGTGGCGACGATTTTGTTTGAGGTGCGCAGCAAGACAGTTCGGCGTGCACGAGATCTGAAGGAGTCGGCCGAGATGCACCGCAGTATCTACCGAGCGATCAGAGATCGGAACACAGACGCAGCGCGCGACGCTATGCGCGATCACTTGATGCTCGCGCAGAAAGCCCAGGAAGAGGAAGAGCGCAGTTAAATTCCGAGTTTCAAGTTCAGTCTGAGATCAGCCCACCCTAAACCTCCTACAAGTTTTATGAAATTTGAAAATGGAAATTGGAAATCGGCAGTAGTATCCATCTTCATTCTATCTTCCTCGCTAGTCGCTCAATCCGTTTGGGTTCCCGATAACCGGAACGGTACGTATAAAAATCCGATCATCTACGCTGACTACTCCGATCCTGACGCGATACGCGTTGGCGATGATTTTTACCTGACTGCGTCAAGTTTCAATTCGATTCCAGGTCTGCCAATTCTGCACTCAAAAGATTTGATCAATTGGCGCATCATTGGACACGCGCTTTCTTATCAGATCCCGCTTAGCGTTTTCGCGAAGCCTCAACACGGAAATGGTGTTTGGGCACCCGCTATCCGTTATCACAAGAACTACTTTTACATTTTCTATCCTGACCCGGATTACGGCATCTACATGGTCAAAGCGCGTAACCCGGCGGGTCCGTGGAGTGCGCCACTTTTAATCAAGAGTGCAAAAGGCTGGATCGATCCTTGTCCATTTTGGGACACCGACGGTAACGCGTACCTGGTCCATGCCTTCGCCAACAGTCGCGCCGGGATCAAAAGCGTTCTGCATATCAACAAGATGAGTGTGGATGGCACGAAGATCCTGGATGAAGGGCGATTAGTGTTCGATGGTCGCGAACATCATCCAACCATCGAAGGTCCAAAGCTCTACAAGCGGAACGGGTATTACTACATCTTCGCTCCAGCCGGTGGCGTTCCTACTGGCTGGCAAACAGTGCTGAGATCGAAAAACATTTACGGTCCTTACGAAGATCGCATTGTGATGGATCAAGGTCAGACGGAGGTAAACGGTCCACATCAGGGCGCTTTTGTTGAACTCAAGTCAGGTGAATCATGGTTTCTTCATTTTCAGGACCGTGGACCATACGGTCGGATCGTCCATTTGCAGCCGATGCGGTGGGTAAATGATTGGCCTGTGATCGGGAAAGATCCTGATCGCGATGGTAAAGGTGAACCTGTAGCAGTATTCAAGAAACCAAATGTTGCGCGGCGTTACCCGGTCGAAGTTCCGCAAACGACTGATGAGTTTTCGTCGAAGGAGATGGGTAACCAGTGGCAGTGGCATGCCAACAATGAAAAAGATTGGTCGTCGTTAGTAGCCCGCTCGGGTTGGCTGCGACTCAACGCAGTACCGCTGCCGATCGAAGCTGTTAATCTTTGGGCTGTTCCCAATTTGCTGTTGCAGAAATTGCCTGCGCCGACTTTCACACTTACTACAAAGATCGATGCCAATGGACTTCTGCCAGATGAAGAAGCTGGCCTGGTGATGATGGGAATGGACTATTCCTATCTTGCGATCGTCAGAACTGAGAATGCCTTCCGATTAGAAAGAACTCTCTGTCAAGATGCGATTAAAGGAAAAGAAGAAACTGAGGAGAACGGACTCGACTTGCCTGATGGCTCACTTTACCTGAGAGTCGTAATTGGGCCAGATGCTAATTGCCGTTTCAGCTACAGTGCGGAAGGCACTCGTTTTACCGACATCGGTGAATCGTTTAAAGCTCGCGAAGGCAGGTGGATTGGCGCCAAGGTTGGCGTGTTTGCAGTTAGTCTCACACAAGCGCAGAACCGCGGGCACGCCGATTTTGATTGGTTTAGATTCGAACCTCTAAAATAATTTCAACTTAGTAAGAGGACGCTGTTACAGGCTGGCGCGAGCTTCGCGAACGATCTCGACATACTGTTTTGCGCGCTCGGTGATGACGCTGGCTTGTCCATCGCGAATGGCTTTGAGGTCCACGAGATCGGCGCCGACCCCGAGTGCACTTGCGCCGGCTTTAATGAAGTCGGCTGCTGTTTTGAGGGAAACTCCACCCGTCGGAACTAACTCAATTTGTGGTAGCGGAGCTTTAAGTGCTTTTAGATAGCTTGCGCCACCCATCGCACCCGCTGGAAAAACTTTTACAAAGTCGGCCCCCGCGGTCCACGCTTGGACCACCTCGGTGGGGGTTAGTGCGCCGGGCATAATCGCGATTCCGTAACGCCGGCAACAGGCGATCGTTTCCACGTTCAGCGCTGGACTAACTACAAACTGAGCGCCGCTTAGAATGCAAGCTCGAGCTGTTTCAGCGTCAAGCACAGTCCCTGCGCCGACCAGAGCGTCGTTGCCATAACGTTTGGCCACTTGTTCAATCACGCCAATCGCACCGGGTACCGTCATTGTAATTTCGAGGACTGAAACACCACCCTCGCGAATCGCAT
>Ga0070671_100005276_pt1 | contig 10306 bp, 9 predicted proteins | sample KBSS73metaG_FD_65341 | JGI IMG/M metagenome (GOLD analysis project Ga0070671, IMG submission 65341) | Switchgrass rhizosphere microbial communities from Kellogg Biological Station, Michigan, USA - KBS S7-3 metaG | ecosystem: Host-associated > Plants > Roots > Rhizosphere > Soil ... | reverse complement strand
GCATCTGCCGCTTCCTCGTGGAGAACCGCTTCTCCTCGGAGAACGGCACGCTGCTTGCAGACAACGGGGCAAGCATGACGGACTCCTCTGCAACACGCATGCGACGCACCATCGCAAATGACAACGACCGGACCGCAACCCGTGGCAAGGATCGCAATGATCAGCGAGCACGCATCGCCGCTCGCTGCCGCAGGCGGCGTTGACTCCGGCGGGCAGAACATCTATGTCGCCCATACTGCCCGTCATCTCGCCGAGCTCGGATATGCGGTCGATGTCTTCACGCGGCGCGACAGCGACAAGCTCCCGGACATCGTCGAATGGTCTCCGAGCATTCGGGTCATTCACGTCACCGCCGGACCACCGCGCTTCGTGCGCAAGGAGTCCCTGCTTCCGCTGATGTCCGAGTTCGCGCGCCAGGTCGTCGAAGCTGCGCGCGAGGCCAACGAGCGGGGTGAGCCTTACGCACTGTGCCATGCGCACTTCTTCATGTCGGGCCTCGTCGCGCGACGCCTGAAGCAGGAGCTCGGCATTCCGTTCGTCGTCACATTCCATGCGCTCGGACGCGTGCGACTCATTCACCAGCCCCACGACGAATTTCCGCCCGAACGCTGCGTTCTCGAGCAGATGGTCATCGACGCGGCCGACGCGATCATCGCCGAGTGTCCGCAAGACGAAGCAGATCTGCGACGACTGTATCGCACCCCGTCGTCGCGGCTGCGCATGATTCCGTGCGGCTTCGATCCCGATGAGTTCACACCCGTCGACCGGCGTGAGGCGCGCGCTCGCCTGCGTTTGCCCCAGCATCGTCCAATCGTGCTGCAGCTCGGACGCATGGTCCCGCGCAAAGGCGTCGAAACGGTCGTCCGGTCGCTCGGTATCGTCGAGCGGCACTACGACATTCGCCCGCTGCTCGTCATCGTCGGCGGCGAATCCTTCGAACCCGACCCTGTGCTGACGCCGGAGATCGGACGCCTGCAGCGGATTGCAGCGGAGGAAGGCGTCGGCGACGACGTGTTGTTCGTCGGTCAGCGGTCGCGCTCGGAGCTGCGCTACTTCTATTGCGCCGCGGACGTCTTCGTCACGATGCCATGGTACGAGCCGTTCGGCATCACGCCGGTCGAGGCGATGGCGTGCGGCGTGCCCGTCATCGGCTCGCGCGTGGGTGGAGTGCAGTACTCGGTCGAGGATGGACGAACGGGATTTCTCGTAGAGCCGCGCAACGCGGAAGCGCTCGCACGGCGCCTCGCGCACGTATTCAGCAATCCCTCGATACCGAGCCTGCTCGGCAAGCGCGGCCGCAAGCGGGCGTGCGAGCGCTTCACATGGCAGCGCGTGTCGAGCCTGCTCGCCGACGTGTATGCGGAAGTCGCAGCGACCGCGTCGGTGGCAACGTCCGTCGCAGCCCAGGCCCAGGGCCAGCGCTGATTGGACGCGCAGAAGCCCATGCAAGGCCGGGTCGTCCTCGTCACGGGAGGCGGTCAGGGTCTCGGCGCAGCGATCTGCAATGAAGTGGCGACTGCCGGCGCAACGGTCCTGGTCGTCGATCGCAGCGAACGCGCCGACGCGACCGTCAACTCGCTGGTCGCGCAAGGCGCCCACGCGTTTGCGCTTCGCGGCGACGTCGGCAGCGAAAGCGACGTGCAGCGTTTCATGGAAGAAGCGCGAAGGCGCTGCGGCCGGCTCGACGCGGTCGTCAACAACGCGGGCATCGACCTCACGACCGGCGTGGATACGCTTCGCGTCGACGACTGGGACGCCATCATCCGCACGAACCTTCGCGGGCCGTTCCTGCTATCCAAGTTCGCGCTCCCACTTCTGAAGGAGCACGGCGGAGACATCGTCAACGTTGCATCGACCGCCGCCAAGCGCGGCTGGCCGAACGCGAGCGCGTACCACGCGAGCAAGTGGGGGTTGCTCGGCCTTTCGTACGCGCTGCACGCCGAGCTTCGAGCGCATGGCGTGCGCGTCACCGCGGTCATCGCAGGCGGGATGCGCACGCCGTTCCTGCTCGAGCGCTTTCCCGACCTCGATCCACGCAAGCTGCAGGACCCGGGCGACGTTGCGCGCGCCGTGCGCTTCGCATTGACGCAGCCGCGCGAATCCGTCATCGCGGAAATCACCGTGCTTCCCGTGCAGGAGACGTCATGGCCATGAGCGAGAACGAAGAAAAAATGCGTGCCGTATTCCTCGACAAGGACGGCACGTTGATTCGCAACATTCCATACAACGTCGATCCCGCTCGCATCGAGCTGCTGCCCCGTGTGGGAGAGGGTCTGCGCCAGTTGCAGGATGCGGGCTACGCGCTCGTCGTCGTCTCGAATCAGCCGGGCGTCGCGCTGAACCGCTTTCCGGCGAGCGCGCTCACGCATGTCGAAGCGCGGATCGACGACTTGCTGGCCCCGTTCGGCGTGATGATCACTGCTTACAGTTGGTGCACGCACCATCCGGCGGGCGTGCGCATGCGCGGCGTCGTCGCGTGCACGTGCCGCAAGCCGCGTCCGGGACTGCTGCTCGATGCTGCCGCCAACCACCGGATATGTCTCGCGCAATCGTGGATGATCGGCGACATTCTGGACGACGTGGAGGCGGGAAGCCGCGCGGGTTGCGGAACGATCCTCGTCGATCGCGGGAACGAAACGCGTTGGCGCGCCGGTCGCTTGCGCACGCCGCGCGCGATCGTTTACGACTTCGCCGACGCGGTCTCGTTCATCCTCAACGGCGGGCGCGCCATCCAGGGCACGGTTCGATCCGGCGATGCCGTGCACGTCGTCGGATGAACGTCGGCGGCGCCTGGCCGCACGCGCGCACGATCCTGGCCGTGCGCCTCGACGGCATGGGCGATCTGCTGATGACCACACCGGCGCTGCGCGCACTGCAGGAACGGCCGGCCACCCGTCGTTTGACGCTGCTGACGTCGCCGGCGGGCGCCGACGTCGCGCGGGAGCTGCCGTTCGTCGACGAAGTCATTCCGTTCACCGCGCCGTGGATGAAGTCCGCCGAGGATGAGGCCATTTCGGCCATGGCGATCACGGCGCTCGTCGATCGCCTGCGCGTGCGCGAATTCGATGCCGCCATCGTGTTCACCGTGTTCACGCAAAGCGCGCTGCCCGCGGCAACGCTCGTGTTCCTGGCCGAGATTCCGCTGCGCGCCGCCTATTGCCGGGAGAATCCCTACACGCTGCTGACCCACTGGCTGCCCGATCCCGACAAGGATGCGGCGTCCGGCGTGCGCCACGAAGTCGCGCGGCAGATCGCGCTCGTCGAAAGCGTCGGCGCCACCGTGCACGACGAGCGACTGCAGTTTCCCGTCCGCGAGCAGGCGCGCGACGAAATGCTGCGCAAGGTGCGGGCCGCGGGCATGCGGACGGACCGCCCGTGGCTCGTCGTCCATCCCGGTGCCACCGCGTCGTCGCGACGCTACCCGCCTGCCCAATTCGCGGTCGCCGTTCGTGCGCTTGCGGAAACGGGCCGCTGGCAGATCGCCGTGGCGGGCAGTGATGCCGACATCGCGAGCGCGAATACAATCGCGGGGGCGGCGGCGGACGTCGTCGTGCTCGCGGGCCTGCTCGAGCTACCCGAGCTCGCGGCGCTGCTCCAGGCGGCGCAGGTGGTCGTGTGCAACAACTCGGTGGCGGCGCATCTGTGCGCGGCGGTCGGCACCCCGGTCGTCGACCTGTACGCGCTCACCAATCCGCAGCACACGCCGTGGCAAGTGCCGCACCGGGTGCTGTGTCACGACGTTCCGTGCCGGTACTGCCTGAAAAGCACGTGTCCGCTTGGTCACCACCGCTGTCTCGCGAACGTTGCTCCCGAGTCGGTGGTCGCCGCTGTCCTGTCGCTCACGACGAACGTTGCCGCACAGGACTCCATGGACGGCGCGTTCCCGCCTCCCACCAGCGAGTATGCGATGACGAACGGGAGCCCGGCTTGAACACGCTCGGCATCAACGCGGCCTTCCATGATTCGTCCGCGTGCCTCGTCCGCGACGGTGCGGTCGTCGCTGCCGCCGAAGAGGAGCGCTTTACGCAGATCAAGCATGGCAAGCGCCCGGTCCCGTTCTCGGCCTGGGAGTTGCCCTATCACGCGATCGACTACTGTCTGCGCGAAGCCGGCATCGGGCTCGACGAGCTCGACCACGTCGCGTATGCATTCGAGCCGAAGCTGCTTGTCGAAACACGCGCGCTGCCTGCACAGATCACGCTGCCGCTCGAACCGAGCGCCGAGCCGCGCCACAACGGCAGGGCGCCGTGGGACCCGCTTTTTGTGTCCTACATCGTCAATGCGCCGCGCCAGCTGCAAGGCGGCGCACCGCATCATTTGCAGAAGCGGTTACACAGTGATGCGCGCCCGTCTTGGCAGTGGCATTACGTTCCGCATCATCTGTCCCACCAGGCGAGCGCCTTTCTCGCTGCACCTTTCGAGGACTGCGCGGTGCTGACGCTCGACGGTCGCGGCGAGATCGCATCGACGCAATACGGCGTCTATCGTGACGGCCGATACCGGATGCTGGGCGAGGTGAAGTTGCCGCACTCGCTCGGGCTGCTCTACGAGGACGTCACCCGGCATCTCGGATTCCTGCACTCGTCGGACGAATACAAGGTGATGGCGCTCGCCTCGCTCGGGACGGCGCGCTTCGTCGACGCGTTGCGCAGGCATGTGCGCTGGCTTGGCGATGGGCAGTACCGTATCGATGACGTGCCCTTCTCGAGCTTTTGCCCGCCGCGGGAGCGCGGCGCGCCCTTCCTCCCCGTGCACGCTGACCTCGCGCACGCCGTGCAGTGCGTGCTCGAGCAGACCGTGCTCGAAATGATTCGATGGCTGCGGGAAGCGAGCGGTCTGCCCAATCTCGCGATGGCCGGCGGCGTTGCGCTGAACTGCGTCATGAACGGGCGGTTGCGCGACGCGGGCGTGTTCGACGAGATCTGGGTGCAACCGGCGGCCGGCGATGCGGGCACCGCCCTCGGGGCCGCACTGTGGGTCGATCGCCAGGCGCGCGGGGGTCCGGCAAGCGCCCGTGCATTCTGGATGGAGCACGCCTATCTCGGTCCCGCTTTCTCGGATGCAGAAATCGAGCAGGCGCTCCGTCATGCGCGCGCACAGTTCACGCGTCCGTCCGGGCTGCCGGATTACATCGCAGAACGGCTCGCCGACGATCGCATCGTCGGCTGGTTCCAGGGACGCATGGAGTTCGGCCCCCGCGCGCTCGGCGCGCGGTCGATACTCGCCTCCCCGTTGCACGCCGAGATGCAGGCGCGGTTGAACGAGCTCAAGGACCGCGAGGATTTTCGTCCTGTCGCACCCGCGGTGCTCGAGGAAGCGGCCGGCGCATGGTTCAAGCACTGCTCGCATTCGCCATTCATGCTGTTCGTGCACGACGTTCCCGTCGAGCGCCGGGCAGCGATTCCGGCGGCGTGTCATGCCGACGGCAGCGCGCGCGTGCAGACGGTGTCGCGAACGCACAATCCCGTCTATCACGACGTGATCGCTGCGTTCGAGCAGCGCACGGGCGTCCCCGTCGTCATCAATACGTCGTTCAACACGCGCGGCAAGCCGATCGTATGCACGCCGCGCGATGCGCTCGAATGCTTCTTCACGTCCCCGCTCGACGTGCTGGCGATCGGTCCGTATGTCGTCGAAAAGGCGCGGCAATGATCCCCGATACGCGCCGGCGACCGACGACAGGCAGTCCCGTGGTGTCGGTCGTCGTCGCCACCTACGGGCGGCCCGAGCTGCTGCTGCGATGCGTCGACGCGCTGTTGCAACAGACGATCGCGCCCTCGCACTACGAGATCATCGTCGTCGACGACGGCTCGTCGCGGGAGGTGCGGGAACGCGTCATGAGCGAGCTGTCGAAGCGCCGCCGGCTTGGCCGCGCCGCCACGCTGCGCTTTTTGTGGATGCCGGCGAATCGCGGTCCGGCTGCCGCGCGCAACCACGGTGTGCTCGCCGCGCGCGGCGCAGTCATCGCATTCACCGACGACGACACGGAGCCGTGCCCCGATTGGCTCGCGCAGGGTCTGCAGGCGATTGCGGCGGGCGCCGATGCGGTCGCGGGCAAGGTCGAGGTGCCGCTGCCGGCCGTGCCGACCGACTACGAGCGCGACGCAGCCGGTCTCGCGCATGCGGAGTTCGTCACCGCAAACGCGTTCGTGCGCCGCGACCTGCTTGCGTCGATCGGCGGTTTCGACGAGCGGTTCCGCTCGGCGTGGCGCGAGGACACCGATCTCTTGTTTCGCTTGCGCGCGAGCGGAGCGATCGTTCGCAGCGCCCCGCTCGCGCGCGTCGTTCATCCCGTTCGCCCGGCGCCATGGGGCGTGAGCGTCGCGCAGCAGCGCAAGGTCATGTTCGACGCGCTGCTGTACAAGAAATTTCCGCGCGGCTATCGGCGCTATGTGCGGCCTCATCCGCCGTGGGAATACTACGCGGCGGTCGCCTCCGGACTCTGCGCGATTCTGAATGCGTTTGCCGGGCAGTGGTCGCTCGCGCTTGCGTGCTTTCTGCTATGGCTTGCGATCGGTGCCGTATTCGCATGGCGGCGCCTTTCACATACCAGTCACGCGCCGCGCCACGTGGCCGAGATGCTGATCACTTCGCTGCTGATCCCTTGGGTGTCCGTTTACTGGCGCGCCCGCGGCGCGCTCCGCTTCCGCGTGCCTTTCGTATGACGAGCGAACTCACCCGCGACCTGGCACAGCCGCTCGCAATGGCGCCGCCGCTGCCACGATACGTGCAGATCGAGCCGGTCGGACAGTGCAATTTGCGCTGCCGCATGTGCGCGATCCAGTTCCGCGAGGACGGCCCGCCCCATGGACCGCTCGCGTTCATGCCGTTCGACGACTTCAAGCGTCTCGTGCTCGAGTTCGGGGAGATCGAGGAGCTGCAGCTGCAGGGGCTCGGCGAGCCGACGATGCATCCGCGTTTCTTCGACATGGTCGCGTGGGCAAGCGCGCGGGGCATCCGGGTGTCGACGAACAGCAACCTGACGCTGTGGTCGGAACGCCGCGCGCAGCAATGCGTGGAGAGCGGTCTTGCATGCCTGCACGTGTCGCTCGACGCCGCAACGCCCGCGCTCTACGAAAGCATTCGCGTCAACGCCCGCTTTTCCAAGGTGATACGCAACTTGCGTCGCGTCATCGCGGCGCGCGCAGCAGCGAATGCGCCGATGGACATCAGACTGGTCTGCGTGCTGATGCGTCAGAACCTGCACGAGCTTCCGGCGCTCGTGCGCCTCGCGCATGCCGAAGGCGTCGACGATGTCTTCGTCCAGTATCTGTGTCACGACTTCGAGGAAACCTCGCTGCCGGACGGCTACAAGCCGATGCGCGACTTCATCCACGATCAAACGCTCGATCGCGTCCCGCACGACGTCGTGGCGGGAGCGTTCGCCGCGGCGCGGAGGGCTGCCGACGAAACCGGCGTGACGCTCCGCCTGCCGGCCCTCGACGGCAGAACGCGAGCGCTGCAACGCCCCCGATGCGACTGGCCATGGCGAGGCGCCTACGTCAGCTATCGCGGGGACGCGATGCCGTGCTGCATGGTCGGCACGCCGGACCGCGTGAATTTCGGCAACATGCTCGAGCGCGGGGTGCTGGACGTATGGCACGGTGAGGACTATGACCAGTTCCGCGAGACGCTCCTGACCGACGCGCCTTTTCCGATCTGCCGTTCCTGCTCGCTCTACCGCGGCACCTTCTAGCGCGTAACCGATGCAGAGCGAACCCGTCAACGTGCGATGAGCGTCGTCGAACTCCCGTCGAGACGTGCGAGCAAGCGCCGCATCGCCGTGTTTCGCGCGTTGCAGCTTGGCGACATGCTGTGCGCGGTCCCCGCGTTGCGGGCCCTGCGCAGCGCGTTTCGGGACGACGACATCACCCTGATCGGCTTGCCATGGGCGAAAGGATTCGTGCACCGCTTTGCGCATCTCGTCGACCGCTTCGTCGAGTTCCCGGGCTTTCCGGGCCTGCCCGAGCGCGAGCCCGACATCGCGGCGCTGCCGGACTTCCTGCGCGAGTCGCACGCGTCGCGCTATGACCTTGCGATCCAGTTGCACGGACGGGGCGATCTCACCAATTCGGTTGTCGCGGCGCTCGGCGCACGCGTGAGCGCCGGCTTCTATCCGGCCAATACCGAGTGCCCGGATCGCGTGCGGTACATGCCGTGGCCGGAGGCAGGCACCGAGGTGCATCGATGCCTTGCGCTGACCGACTTTCTCGGTGCGCCGCGACGGGGCGAGGAACTCGAATTCCCGCTTTCCCGTGAGGAGATCGCGGAAGCATCGGCGCTGCTCGAGCGTCATCGGCTCGTTCCACGCCGTTTCGTCTGCGTGCATCCAGGCGCGCGGCTGTACACGAGACGCTGGCCGGCCGAATACTTCGCGACGGTGGCACACGACGTCGTGCGCCTCGGCTACGCCGTCGTGCTCACCGGTAGCAACGAGGAGGCGCTCCTCACGAGGAGAGTTGCCCGCGAGCTGCGGACGTCGACCGTCGTCGATCTCGCGGGACAAACCTCGCTCGGCGTGGTCGCCGCAGTGTTGTCGCGAGCGCGTCTGCTGGTATGCAACGACACCGGCGTGTCGCACATCGCCGCGGCGTTGCGTGTGCCGAGCGTGGTCGTCTGCTGTGGTGCCGATGCGCGTCGCTTCGCCCCGCTCGATCACGTGCTGCACGAGGTTCTCCACCATCCGATCGCCTGCAGGCCCTGCACGCACGTCCATTGCCCGATCGGCCATCCGTGCGCCAACAAGTTGTCGCCGGAGCGCGTGTCGACGCGCGTTCGTGCGCGTCTCGGGCCGCGCTGGCCGGAAACGCCGCTGCATTTTCGCGGATCGCCGCGGCCCGTCTCGCTTCCCGCGACGCCGCGAACGACGCCCCTTCAGACATGACGCGCTCGATTCGCCACTCAGTCGAGGTGGTCGCTGCCCTATTGCTCATCGGCGGCGATTGCGTGGCGCAAGCGCGCTCGGCGAGGCAGACGGAGCGATGAATGCGACCCCTGCGCATCCTGACGTGGCAGGTGCACGGCAACTACCTGTACTACCTGACGCATGCGCCGCACGAGTTCCACGTGCTGTCGAAGCCCGACCGGCCCGCAGGTTACGGCGGGCGAAACGGCAACCTGCCGTGGGCCGACAATGTGCACGATTGTCCGGTCGAGCATGTGCGGGAGCAATCGTTCGACTGCGTGCTCTATCAATCGCTTCCGCACTTTCAGCAGGACCGCCTGGAGATCCTGGGCGAAGCGCAGCGTCGGCTGCCGTCGATCTTCCTCGAGCACGATCCTCCGCTTGCGCATCCGACCAACACAGTGCATCCGGCTGCGGACGGCGTCGCGCTGATCGTTCACGTGACCCACTACAACGCATTGATGTGGGATTGTCGCCGCACGGCTACACGCGTGGTCGAGCACGGCGTGCGCGTGCCCGATGGCATCCACTGGACGGGCGAGATCGCACGCGGCGTCGCCGTAATCAACCATCTGCAGCGCCGCGGACGACGGCTCGGCGCGGACGTGTTCGAGCGCTGGCGAGCGGATGTTCCGCTCGACCTGTTCGGAATGGAGGCGGCGGCGAGCGGCGGTCTCGCGGAGTTACCTTACCAACGGCTGCTGCCCGCAATCGCGCGCTATCGCTTCTTCGCGCATCCGGTGCGATACACGAGTCTCGCGCTCGCCATCTGCGAAGCGATGACGATCGGTCTGCCCGTGGTCGGTCTAGCGACCACGGAACTGCCGCGGATCATCGCGCAAAGCGGCGGAGGCTACGTGGATAACGAACTTTCCCGGTTGATTGCCGTGTCACGCGACCTGCTGCGAGACCGCGGAGCTGCCGAGGAGCTTGCGCGCGGCGCGCGAGCTTATGCGCGCGAGCGCTTTGCAATCGAGCGCTTCGCGGCGGACTGGGACGCCGTGTTTCGGGAGGTGTGCGGGACATGAGAACCGAACCGAGCCAGCCCCTGCGCGTCCTGGTCACGGGAGGAGCGGGCTTCCTCGGCTCGCATTTGTGCGAGCGCCTCCTCGAGGACGGCCATGACGTGCTGTGCGTCGACAACTTCTACACGGGAACGCGCGCGAACGTGGCGTCGCTGTTCGAGAACCCGCGCTTCGAGCTGCTGCGCCACGACATCACGTTCCCCCTCTACGTCGAGGTGGACCGAATCTTCAATCTCGCCTGTCCGGCATCCCCCCGACACTACCAGCTCGATCCCGTGCAGACGACGAAGACGAGCGTGCACGGCGCCATCAACCTGCTCGGCCTCGCAAAGCGATTGCGTGCACCGATCGTCCAGGCGTCGACGAGCGAGGTCTA
>Ga0070671_100005275_pt1 | contig 10307 bp, 11 predicted proteins | sample KBSS73metaG_FD_65341 | JGI IMG/M metagenome (GOLD analysis project Ga0070671, IMG submission 65341) | Switchgrass rhizosphere microbial communities from Kellogg Biological Station, Michigan, USA - KBS S7-3 metaG | ecosystem: Host-associated > Plants > Roots > Rhizosphere > Soil ... | reverse complement strand
TCTGAAAGGATCGAGACCATAAAAGGGAGAAGGGGAGCCCCGGAAGGGGTCTCCCCTTTTTCTTTGCCTTCTCCCGGAACTGTCATCCGTTGCCGCTAGGCGACGGCCAAAAGGGAGTGGGTTCGATGTTCGCGAGGACGCCAAGATTGCTGCTGAGGCCGGGATTCCCGGAGGACGCGCCGGCGCTAGCCGCTGCGATCGCCGACGAAGCGATCGTGCGCAACCTTTCCGCGGTCCCCTGGCCATACGGCATGCGCGACGCGGAGGCGTTCCTTGCAAGCCCGCGCGATCCCGTCCTCCCCTTCTTCCTCATTCTGGAGCGAACGGAATCCGAACCTCGCGTGATCGGCGCGTGCGGCCTGGGCCGCCGCCCGTCCGGCTCGGTCGAAATGGGCTACTGGATCGCTCGCCCATACTGGGGCCGGGGCTTCGCAACGGAAGCGTGCGAGGCGCTCATCGAAATTGCTCGCACTCTGGGGTTCCCGAGCCTCGAAGGCTCGCACTTCGTCGACAATCCGGCGAGCGCGCGCGTACTCGAGAAGCTCGGCTTCGAGCCGCTCGGCATCGTCGCCCCGCGCATGAGCTGCGCCCGCGGCGAGGAAGTGCCGGCGCGGCTGATGCGGCTCGAGCTGCGGGATGCGGTCGAGAGCGAGTCCGAAGAAGACGAGGCGCTCGCCGCGTAAGCTCCCCCTCCCTTTTGGGGAGGGGCGAACTTAAGCCGCCCTTCTCACCTTGCGCTTGGGCTCGGGCGTCGCATCCGCAATCGCCCCATAGGCGCCGAGCAAATGCCGGTCGTCCTCGTTCCACGGGTGGAATCCGGGAAGGAAATATTTCAGCCACGCCCCGGCGATCTTCCGGAACATGCCCGGCCGCACCCATAAATAGGTCAGGAGCAGCCACCAGGCTCTGAATCCCGTCACTCCGTCCTGGCGCATCAGCTCGAGCGCTCCGGCGGTCCGGTCGACGAGGAAGTTGCGCGTGACGAGAAGCATCACCTTCGCCTTGACCTTCCAGCGCTTGAGCCGCGGCCAGTCGCGCGTCGCATAGAGCCAGGTATCGCAGGCCACGCCCTTATGCTCGATCTCCTCGATCGCATGCCAGCGCCACAGGTCCGCCGTCGCCTGGTCCGCGCCCTCCAGATGCTTGGGGTTGGCGAGCAGCTGGTGCGCCAGGATGGCCGTGAAATGTTCGAGCGCCATGGTCGCGGCGACGTTCACGATCGGCGGGCGGTCCTTCGTGATCGCAAGCCGCTCACCGACGCGGGCCTCGAGCTTTGACAGATCGTATCCCGACTGCTCGGCACGCTTGTTGAATGCATCATGCTCGCGGCTGTGGATTGCTTCCTGCGTCGTGAAGCCCTTGATTTCCTCCGCCAGCTTGGGCGGCGCACCATCGCGGAAAGCGCGAACGCTCTCGACGAAATAAGCTTCGCCCTTTGGGAAAGTGGTCGACAACGCGTTGTAAATAGCAGTCGCTTCGACGCGCCCGCCGTGCCACAGTCGCGGCGTGGCCGCATCGCGGCCGAAGCGGCGGTCGCGCGGCGTGATGCTGAGGTCAGCCGGGGTCGGTCCATAGAGCGCGGTCATGAGGGGAAAATAGACAAACTTACACCAGTGTCAATAAGACGCAGACGCCTTAGCCCCGAAGAGAGCCGGTCCGCCGCGCTCGATGCCGCGCGCGAGTTGCTGCTGACCGAAGGTCCCTCCGCCGTGACGCTGAAAGCCGTCGCCGGCAGGATCGGCCGGACCCACGCCAATCTTCTCCATCATTTCGGCTCCGCCGCGGGCCTTCAGGCCGAACTCGCCCGTTCGATCGCAGACTCGGTCACTGCAAGCATCGCCGAGGCCGTGGAAAAGGCGCGTGCAGGCGAGACCGATGCGCGCGTCATTGTCGACCAGACCTTCGACGTATTCGGCCGCGAGGGGGCCGGAGCGCTCGCCGCCTGGATGATCCTCACCGGCAACCGTGACGCGCTCAATCCGATCCTCGATTCCATCCGAGGTCTCGTCGCCCAGCTGAGCGTCGGACACGAGGAGCATCAGGTCGCCGAGACCACACTCGCGCTATGCCTGAGCGCGCTCGGCGACGCGCTGCTCGGTCCACCTTTCGCCGAGGCGCTCGGGCTCGATTTGGATACCGCCCGCAGGCTGGCCGCGGATCGCCTCCGTGCGCGGCTCGACCTTTACCGCTATCCCCCGGGAGCCAACGATTCTCAGTAGCGCCACAAGGGCCGGTCGACGCGGGAACATTTTCCTCGAAGTGACCGAGGATATCGGACCGGGCGTCATCACCGGCGCGGCCGACGACGATCCCAGCGGCATCGCCACCTACTCGCAGGCGGGCGCGCATTTCGGTTACACGCTGCTTTGGACGATCCCGCTCACTTACCCCCTTCTTGCTGCCGTCCAGCTCGTGAGCGCGCATGTCGGCCGGGTAACCGGCGCGGGGCTGGCCAAGAATCTCGCCGCAGCTTTTCCGCAACCGGTAGTTTCGCTCCTCGTCACCATCCTGGTCACCGCAAACATCTTCAATATCGGCGCGGACCTTAGTGCCATGGCCGCGTCGGCGGAACTCGTGGCGGGCGGCGGCGGCGAGGTCTTCGCCGTTTTCTTCGCAGTCCTGTGCGCCGGATTGCAGGTATTCGTTCCTTACCGCCAATATGCACATGTGCTGAAGTGGCTGACGCTAAGCCTCTTCGCTTACGTGGGCGTCGTCCTTCTCGTGCATGTCGATTGGCACGACGCGGTGATTGGCTTTGTCTGGCCGAGCCGTCTCGATGCTGCCGCCTTGCTCACCGTCGTCGCGGTCTTCGGAACGACCATCAGTCCCTATCTTTTCTTCTGGCAGAGCTCGCAGGAAGCCGAGGAGATCGCGACATCGCATGAATGCCCGCTCAAGGACGCGCCGCGAGCCGTCTCGAAACAGTATCGGCGGATGCGCGTGGACACGCTGCTGGGCATGGCGTTCGCGCACATGATCGCCCTGGCGATCATGCTGGCCACCGCCGCCACGCTCCATGTCAAAGGCGCCGTCGACATTAACTCTGCCGCAGAAGCGGCCGAGGCGCTTCGACCGATTGCCGGACATTTCACATCCCTTCTCTTCGCAATCGGAGTGATCGGGACGGGTTTGCTTGCGGTTCCCGTGCTTGCCGGCTCTGCCGCATTCGCTGTCGGCGAAACGCATGGCTGGAAGACTGGACTCGAGTTCAAGCCGCATCAGGCGAAACGCTTCTACGGAATCATAGTTGGTGCGACCTTGATCGGCCTCGCAATGCGATGGTCGCACCTGAACCCGATCAAGGCTCTGTTCTGGAGCGCCGTTCTCAACGGCGTCTCGGCGGTTCCAATCATGGCGGCAATGATGGTCCTCGCTTCCAACCGGGCGATCATGGGCCATCTGCACGAGCGTCGCGGCATTCTCATCTTCGGCTGGGCCGCAACCGCCGTGATGGCCGTTGCTTCCGGAGCGATGCTCGTCACCAGCTTCGGAAGCTGAGCCGTCGCCACGGTAGTTCGGCACCTTATTGTTGCACATGCGTTCCGGCGCCATGCGTAAGTTTTTCAATATCTGCGCGACCAGGACGTCGACCGCGGCGGGGCAGCCGCTCACTTTCGCGGTCGCTGTCGGCGTGATCGTCGTGTGGGCGGTCACCGGCCCGGTGTTTCATTATTCGGACACGTGGCAGCTGGTGATCAACACCGGCACCACCATCGTGACCTTCCTGATGGTGTTTCTCATCCAGAACAGCCAGAATCGCGACGGCGCCGCCATGCAGGCCAAGCTCGACGAGCTCCTGCGCGCGGTCGACAAGGCGCGCGAGCAGTTCATCGGCATCGAGCATCTGACCGATCAGCAGATCGAACTCGTTCGCACTGCGCTTGAGCGCCACGCGAAGGGCCTGCGTGAAAACGGTAAGCAGAAGACCGCCGAGGATACCGTCGACCGGCTCCTCAACCGCATGGCTGGGCCGACGCCCTAGTGCCTGTTTCCGGGCGCTCGGCCCTCGTGAACCGCCAGCTTCTGATCCGCGTCGTCGATCGCGCGCAACAGCTCGCTGAACGACGGCGCTTCCTCGACTGGCCACGCCCGATCGAACGTCGGGCCAAGTACATGAAGATCGCGCGTGGTGAGCAGCCCCACTGCGACGATCCTGTCCTGCGGCAACATAACAATTCTCACCTAAGTTAGGACATTAACGCTCCCAACCTCCTGAAGTGCCGAGCGTTTCGGCGCAGCATCGGTCGGCTGCTGTGAGTGTGGCCTGATTGAGACACAGCACCGCGGCTGGAAAACCGCGCCACGAAGCCCCTATGTTGCGATCTGATGCCGACACCGGTTCCAGAATGGCAGCATCTCGCGATCTACGCGGTCGCCGCTGCGCTGATCATCATGCTGCTTCAGCGCGTTCCGGTCGTAGGCCGATTCATTCGCTTCGCTATTTCGCTGGGGCTCCTCTCCTTCCTCATCTTCGTCTTGCTTCAGCAGGCGCCCTATCAGCCCGAGCTCGCACGCCTCAGCGACCGGCTCGGCCTCGACGCTCAGAAGGTCGAGGGCGGGGAGTTGCGCGTCCAGATGTCGTCGGACGGCCATTTCTGGGTCGCCGCGTCGATCAACGGCGTCAGGCGTCGGATGCTGATCGATAGCGGCGCCACGATCACCGCCCTTTCCCCGCAAACGGCCCGGGACGCCGGCGTCGACACCGGTACCGGCCTTACGCCAGTGATCCTGCGCACCGCAAACGGCGCGGCTCCTGCGCAGACCGGCGCAGTCACCGAGCTGCGGGTCGGCAACATCGTCGCGCGGAACCTGCGCATCGTGACCTCGCCCGGCCTCGGCAACCTCGATGTGCTGGGCATGAACTTCCTCTCCAAGCTCGAGTCATGGCGCGTCGAAGGCCGCACGCTCGTCCTGGTCCCGCATCATCCGCAGGCCCTCGCCGGCCGTTGACAGGTGCGCTGCTCGCGGCGAGGCTCGAGTTATGGTCCTCGGGTCGCCCGGCGCCGCAAGCAAAGGCCACAGCGTGTCCCTCGGCCTCGCGGCCGAGGCGCTGCGTTCCGGCAATGTCGTTCAGGCCCGGCAGATGCTGCAGGAGCGCGTCGCGGAGCATCCCGATGACGCCGACTCGCTGCAGATGCTGGCCGAAGTTGCGAGTGTTCAGCGTTCGATTGAGGAAGCCACCTTCCTGCTGCGGCGCGCGGTCGCCGCGGACCCCAGTACCGAGCGGCGGCTGACCCTGATCCAGCATCTTCAGCGCCACGGCGGCCACGCGCTCGCCCTGCAAGAGATTGAGCAGCTCCCCCAGGCAGCGCGCGACAGCTTCGAAGTGAGGGGCGTCGAGGCCTCCCTGACCGGCACCCTTGGACTTCACGACCGCCAGATCGCCCTGTTCCAGGCGATGGCGCGTCAGCAGCCGTCTGAAGCGAACTTGTGGATCAGTCTGGGCAATGCGCTGAAGACGGTCGGCCGCACCGGCGAGGCGGTGAAGGCATTGCAGCGCGCCCTGAGGGTTCAGCCGACCAATGGCAACGCCTGGTGGACGCTAGCCAATTTCAAGTCGTTCAAGTTCGCCTTGCGCGACATCACGCAGATGCGCGGCGTGCTTCGCGGCAGGATCGATGCCGACGACGCGCTCCACATCCATTTCGCACTCGGCAAGGCACTCGAGGACCGCGGCGATTACGAGCAGAGCTTCCGTCACTATGCCTTCGGCAACGCCCTGCGCGCGCGCTCTTTCAGTCCCCAGGAGGTCGGCGTCACGGACGTGGTCGACGAGGCGATCGCAACCTTCACGCCCGAGTTTTTCGAGCGGAACAAGGACGCCGGCTGCACCACCGAAGGACCGATCTTCGTCGTCGGCCTGCACCGCTCCGGCTCGACCCTGATCGAGCAGATCCTCGCGTCCCATCCGCTAGTCGAAGGCACGACCGAGCTGCCGGTGATGAAGAGCATCCGCGAGCGGCTTGCGCGGCTCAGCGGCAAGAGTCCGGAAACTGCGATCGCGGCGCTCGATCCCGCCGAGATCCGCGGCATCGGCGAGGAATATCTCGACCGGACGCGCGCCTTCCGCCAAACCGAAAAGCCGTTCTTCGTCGACAAGCTGCCAGGCAACTGGACCAACCTCGCGCTGATCCGCGCCGCCCTGCCGAACGCCCGCATCGTCGACGCGCGGCGGCATCCGATGGCGTGCGGCTTTTCCAACTTCAAACAGAATTACGCGACGGGCGTGGGCTTCTCATACAACCTGCGGACCATCGGCACCTTCTACCGCGACTATTGGCGCTTCATGCGCCACTTCGATGCCGTCCAGCCGGGCATCGTCTGCCGGATGATCAACGAGCGGCTGATCGACGAGCCCGAAGGCGAGGTCCGCCGCATGCTCGACCACCTTACCCTCCCGTTCGACCCCGCCTGTCTCGAATTCCACAAGACGGACCGCGCCATCCGCACCCCCAGCGCAGAGCAAGTCCGCCGCCCGATCAACCGCGAAGGCGTCGATTACTGGCGACACTATGAACCATGGCTCGGCGAGATGAAGGAAGCGCTCGGGCCAGTGCTGGAACAGTGGGCAGAGTGAGCTCGAAGAGTCACTTTAGACCCAAGGCCGACATTGGCGTTCGCTTTTGGGGAAGTTCAGCGTGCGTCTAGAAACTCACGAACGAGCTTCACCGTCGCGGCGGGGTTTTCCTCCATGATCCAGTGACCTGAACCGGGGACGATGCCGCCCGTCACGTTGTCGGCTCCAGCGCGCATCACGTCCGCCATCTGCGCTCCGAAACTTTTCTCGTGAGAACGACGGCGGACCCTTTCCCGCCAATGCGCGTGTGTATGGTCGCGCCGTTGGTCGCGATCTCCTCAATATGGAACGCTGCCGGGTAAGGTGGAACTTGTGCGGCGGCGGGCGCGGCCAGGACCAACGACAAACCTGCAGCAGCGATCAAACGCACAGGCGTCTCCGAGCTTGGAGAGTCTAAGCAACCGCTCGCTATTCGGCGGGCACCGGCTGCTGAACGTTCGCCTCGGCGGCTTGCTTGATGAGCTGCGCGACCGCAGCAGGCTGGGAGACATAGACGGCGTGGCTGCCGGGCACCTCGACGATTGTCGCTCCTGCGCGTTGAGCCATTTGGCGCTGGGCAGGCGGCGGAATCATGTGGTCATCGCTGGCGACGAGATAATGACTCGGCTTGGACCTCCACGCTGGGGCGGTCACCTTGCCCGCAAGGGCCTCAAGGCCCCACGGCACCTGCGAGTTCGCCATGAATTGGGCGAGCGACGGCTCCACATCAGCCGCAAAGGAGGCGGCGAACTTGCCTTTGTCGAGAAAAAGGAAGCCGTCGGTAGGCGGTAGGATGGGTGGTACCGGAGCACCGGCGGGTGGGTTGGCGATGAGCGTCTCGACGGATTCGCCTGCGTCCGGAGCGAACGCGGCAACATAGGCAAGAGCGGCAACCCGAGGGTCGTTCCCTGCCTCGGTAATCACCACGCCGCCGTAGGAGTGGCCAACCAGGACCACGGGATGCCGTGCGGCTGCAATGGCTCGCTTCGTGTAGGCAATATCGTCGGTAAGGGTGATCGTGGGGTTCTGGACGACAATGACTTCGTAGCCATCCTTCGCGAGGATGTCGTGGACTCCCTGCCAGCCGGAGCCATCCACGAAACCACCATGCACGAGAACAACGCTAATCGCTCGATCAGTCATCTCTTCGTACCTCGCCTGAATTGCGGAAAATGCACGCAACGAGGCCACTTCGAGACGCTATTGGCCGGACCGATTCGAACTACTGTTCGGTCGGGTGCCGATAGGCCGGGGCTGGCCCTGAGTCGAATGAGAAAAACAGCGGGCGCGCTGTGACGGCAATGTCAGCTTTTCACCCATTAGGGACTATCAATTCGGCTCTAGGGCGCGATTGAGACATCGGCCGAACAGCAGCACAAGCAAGGCGCCAGTGGCGGCGATCGAAGCGTCCAGCGTCCAGAACTGCGCCGGACTCATTCGCTCATAAAAGCTCCCGACCCAACCCATCAGGATATTGCCGACGAACAAGGCCAGATAGGCGCCGCTGACCATAGTCGCGTTGATGCTGGGCGGCGCCGTTCGGGACACCAGCGCAAGCAGGGGCGGCCAGTAATAAAGGAATGCGACCCCCATGCCGACACAGCCAAGCACGGGATAGAGCGCGCTCACCTTTCCGCTTCCGGCCAGCCAGATGCCCAACACCATCATTCCGGCGGACGCCGCCGCGATCGCCGCGCCGATGCCGATCTTCCCAATGTCGCTGGGCTCCCTCCCGCGCTTCTCCTGCCAGCTCCACAAGAGGATCAGTGGCGGCACCGCAATGATGCTGACGAATGCATCGATCGAGTTGAACCAGGGAACGGGAATATGCCCAAGCGGAGTGGCAAGATCGACGTGCGCGTCGATCCATACCAGCCCGACATTGTAGATCTGATAGTAAGCCACCGACTGGAACACGGTGATCGAGGCGACGAGAATCAGAAGCAATACGGTCCGGCGTTCGGCGCTGGTCAATGGCGCAGTCGGTGCGCGGTCGCGCTTGCGGGGCCGTTCGTCGGGCAAATATCGCTGACCAGCAAGATAGGTGATCGTCGCGAGCAGCATCAGCGCGCCGGCGCAGCCGAAGCCTACGTGCCAGCCATAGAGCTGCGCAAGCAATCCACAGACGATCGGGCCAAGCGTTGCCCCTACGTTGATGCCAGTGCTGAAGATCGTGAACGCGCGGGTGCGCCGGGACACATCGTCGGGCGCGTAGAGATGGCCGACTTGCGCGGCGATATTGCCCTTCAGGCAGCCAGACCCGAGGATCAGCAGCACAAGTGCGATCAGGAAGCTCTGGTCGAAGGCCATCGCGAAATGGCCGGCGCTCATCAAGAGCGCGCCGATGACCACAGTCCTTTTCGCGCCGAGCAGGCGGTCGGCGATCCAGCCGCCGAACAAGGGCGTGAAATAGACGAGGCCGGTGTAGAAACCGAAGGTCTGCGACGCCAGCGCCTGCGGCGACATCGGCCCGAACACGGATTCGAGTGCGGACCGATAGGCCGGCATGCCCACGACATGTTCGACATGGCCCGGCAGCAGCAGTTGCTGGACCATGTAGAGCACGACCAGCGCGGTCATTCCGTAATAGGAAAATCGCTCCCACGCCTCCGTGAACGCGAGATAGGCGAGGCCTTTCGGATGTCCGAGGAACCCGCGCTGATCTTTACCGCTCAGACCTTCGCCGGTCGGTTCAACCGCAATCGTCGCCATCAGGATCCTCCTTCAGGGGAGACTAGAACATTTGGAAGGATCCGCCACCGGGGACCTGGCACCCCAAAGATCGTTACCCTCCATGTCTAACGGAATGTAAACTCTATCGCGCGTAGGTTGCGCGCGTGGGCAGCATCCGAAACATCTTGAGGTCCGGGGCAAGCCAGCCGGCGCAGGAAGAGACGCGTCCCCAGTCGGCGCGCGCGGAAGCCCTGATCCAGGAGTTCGAGGCGAGCGGCAAAGGCTGGTTCTGGGAAACCACGCGAGAAGGCATCCTCACCTACATCAGCGAGAGCGTCGCCCAGGCGCTAGGCCGAAATGTCGAGGACCTGGTCGACCGGCCGTTCGCCGATCTCGTGTCGACCGAAACCGCCGACGCCGGAGCGACTTCGGAACGGACGCTCGGCTTCTATCTGTCCTCGCACGTCGCCTTCTCGGACCTGATCGTCCGCGCCAAGACCAAGAATGAGATCTGGTGGTCGATCTCGGGCCGTCCGATCCATGACGAAATCGGCCGCTTCTTCGGCTACCGCGGCTTCGCGTCCGACCTCACCAAGATGCGCCAGTCGGAGGTCGAGCTCGATCGCCTCGCCCGTCAGGATTCGCTGACCGGACTCGCCAATCGCGAGGCGCTCCGCCGCGCCCTCGACGACGCGCTGGTAAGCTCGGTTCGAAGGAAGCACCGCTGCTCGGTCTTTCTGCTCGACCTCGACCGCTTCAAGGCGGTCAACGATACGCTCGGCCATCCCGCGGGCGACACCCTGCTCCGGCTCGTGTCACTTCGGCTGCGCGACGAAGTCGGGGAGCTCGGCCAGGTCGGGCGCCTCGGCGGCGACGAGTTCGAGGTCGTGCTCCCGTCCACCTCATCGACGGACGAACTATCGCGCATCGCTCAGGGGATCATCGACAGCCTGTCGCGGCCCTACACGATCAACGGCACCGCCGTGTCGATTGGCGCGTCGGTCGGGATCGTCACCTCCGACTATGACGACCGTACGTCCGATGATTTGATGCGCGACGCCGACCTTGCGCTCTACGC
>Ga0070671_100005274_pt1 | contig 10307 bp, 8 predicted proteins | sample KBSS73metaG_FD_65341 | JGI IMG/M metagenome (GOLD analysis project Ga0070671, IMG submission 65341) | Switchgrass rhizosphere microbial communities from Kellogg Biological Station, Michigan, USA - KBS S7-3 metaG | ecosystem: Host-associated > Plants > Roots > Rhizosphere > Soil ... | reverse complement strand
TCGATGACGCTGGCAGAGCCATACGATCCGGACACGCGTGCTCCTGCGTATCAACGCCTTCTCGATAAGCTGCGGGTTGCACCGGGTGTGCTGGGGGCCGCCGTCATGTCGGGTTTGCCGCCGAATCGATCTCCAGAGGCCATCCCTACCCGTATCGAGAACTACACCGCCTCTGACGGCAGCGCCGTTGAGATCGTCGACTACTACCAATTCGTCATGGGCGAGTATTTCGAGACGATGGGCGTGCCGATCGTCGCGGGCCGCGGCTTCGAACCGGCCGATGCGGCGTCACCAGCCAGGGTTGTCATCGTCAACGAAACGCTGGCCAATAGAATCTGGAAAGGGCGTAACCCGATTGGGCAACGTGTGCGGCCCAACCTCGGTGCGGCGATTGGCTTTGGCGGTGACGCCTGGCATACGGTGATTGGAGTGGCCAAGGACGTCAAGCAGGGCGGCGTCGAGAAACGGACGGGAACCGAACTCTATGTATCCCTCGACCAGCTTGCGATGGCTCCGCCGACGATGAACGTCGTGCTGCGGACGATCCTGCCGCCGGCCGCCTTGTCACGGACACTTGAGCGACTTGTGCGGGAAGTAGATCCCGCCGTTCCGATCGTGCGGCTCCGCGACATGGAATCGGTATTCGCGGAATCGATTCGCCGGCCGAGGCTCTTGGCGCAGCTGCTGGGCGCGTTCGCCGGGCTGGCGCTGCTTCTTGCGTCCGTCGGCACGTACGGTGTTCTTTCCTATATGGCGACGGAGCGCCGGCGTGAGATCGGCATCCGCATCGCGCTCGGAGCGGGCCGTTCCAGCGTACTCGCGCTGGTGGTGAAGCAGGGTCTCCAACTCACCATCATCGGCGTCGTCGTCGGGCTCGCTGGCGCGCTTGGGCTGAATCGGCTGATTGCGTCGGTGTTGTTCGGCGTCCAGCCGACGGATCCCACAACGTTGGCGGCCGTGATTATGACGATAACTCTGGTTGCGGCCGCGGCGTGCTGGCTGCCCGCGTGGCGCGCGTCGCGGCTGGACCCTAACGTGGTGCTCAAAGCCGACTAGCGTCGTCTACGGCAATCAGGCAGCGTCTCGACGCGCCTCCACCCGTCTGAGCCATTTGCCAATCTGGTTCCAACTTGCGAAAGTTAGGCTCACCACCTGGCGCCGGAGGCACCGTCATCGGCCCGCCGACCCGCGTGCCGGCTCATTCACGACGCACGCGAAGTTCGCGGCCTCGTCCGTGCTGCCGATCCCCTTCCATTTCGCGACCTGTCCGTACGGGCACAGCGGACGCGTGCGATCGACCGCCCCGTTCGACACGTGCGAGGCGACGATCTGGTTCGGTGCGCTGCCGCCTTTCAGCCAGCCTTCCATCGCGGCGACCTTGTCGAACACGTTCGGACCGGGGCCGCCGCCGCAATGGTTCATCCCCGGCACCATGTAGAGCTGAATCGACTGGTTCACGACCGACGCGCCCATCGTCTTCACGACCTCGTTGAAGAAGTGGACCGAGGTCTGCGCCGGCACTTGCGGGTCCTGCCAGCCGTGATAGACGAGCAGCTTGCCGCCGCGGCTGAAGTACGGCTTCAGGTTGGGATCGGTGAGGCTCAACAGGCCCTCGTCGGCCTTGAGCGCGCGCGGAATGTCGGTGGCCGCGTTGAACTTCGCCATTGTCCACGCCGGATCCTGGAAGACGACGTACTTGAACGCCTCGTACGCGGTGGCCACCGGCTGCGGACCCGTGAGCGTGTTCCATCCGAGCTCGGTCCCCGGCTGCAGCAGCGGCGGCGAGTAGACGTCGCCGGTCGGCGTCTTGAGCGGCGCATACATGATCCGCATGGTCTCCACCTGCGCCGCGGTGAGGCACGACGGCCCGTCCGGGCCGGCGCACTGCAGCACCTTCGGATCGAACGCGCAGCGCAGCGGATCCTCGAGGACGCCGTCCTTGACGCCGTCGAGCGCGTCGCAGGCCTGCAGCACGGCGTCGTGCACCATCGCGTACTTGTCGCGCGGGATGCGACTGTCGGAGGCGCGCTGCGCCGCCGCGTTCAGCGCGATGCGCGCGGTGTGCGTCGACATGTTGTAGATGGCCGGCGCGCCGGCGATGATCGCGTCGTAGTCGGCGGGATAGCGATTCGCTTCTGTGATGGCCTGCCGCCCGCCGAGCGAACAACCGTTGAACATCGACGACGTCGGCGCGCGGCCGTAGAACGCGCTCGCAATCGACTTGCCCCGCACTGTCATCTCGTGCACCGCGCGGTAGCCCATGTCGATGAGCTTTTCGGGATGCCCCACTGCGAACGCGGCAGTGTTGCCGACGTGGCCGGTGTCGGTGCTCGCGCCCGCATAGCCCGCCCTGACCGCGGCACCGAGCGCGGCATAGCCAATCGCGCCGGCCCAACCGCCGTTGCCGACGCCCTGGAACTTGCCGTTCCATCCGGACACCGGCAGCCACACTTCGATTTTGATGTCCGAATCGCGCGTCGGCGTGAGCGTCGCCATCACGCGGCAGAACGCCGGCAGCGAGCTGAAGTTCTGTGGGATGGGTGGTTCGGCGTTCGGATCGGCGTTCGCCGGCCGCGGCACCGCCGGTGGGACGAAGGCGCCTGTTTCGACGATCTGCGCCGAGGTGATCGTGGTGGCCGGCAGCGCGAGCGTCGCGAGATCGACGCACGACGCCGCACGCGCAGGCGACGCCCAGAGGCTCAACGCTACGACGAAGCCGACAACGACACGCGCCATGAATCCCTCCATCCGTGAAGCGCTGTGGACGGACGGATTATCTCAGCAATCAGGGTGTCTGCGATCATACGCCTTCACGGCTTCCACCATGAGCGTTTCCCGCGGCCAGCCTGGCCACGCACGAAGGTCACACGTTGTTCGGCGTCGGTTCGATACAGAATAAGAACGAGATGACAGCCGTGGGCTGCTGCGAGAGCAGAAGAAATGGTTCACAGCGAAATCGAGGCCGTTCGCGCGCTCCTGAGTTCCAAGCCACGACCCGTCGGATGGGCCGAGCGGCGCCAGCGCCTCGACGAGATTGGTTCGCTTTGGCCGGTCGCCGACGACGTCACGCTCGCCCAGGTCGATGTCAACGGAGTACCTGGGGAGTGGTCGATCGTTCCAGGGAGTGATCCCTCCCGCATCCTGCTATACCTGCACGGTGGCGGTTATTGCTCTGGGTCGATTCTGAGCCATCGACGTCTTGTGAGTGAAGCAGGACGCGCGGCCGGTCTGCGCACACTCGCTATTGCCTACAGGCTTGCCCCTGAGCATCCATTTCCGGCCGCCGTCACCGACGCGATCACGGCGTGGCAGTTCTTGCAAAGCCAGGGCATCACGGCCGCCCGTATTGCCATCGGTGGCGATAGCGCGGGCGGCGGGCTGACAGTCGCGTTGATCACTCGGCTCCGCGACGCTCGAGCAGACCTTCCGGCTTGTGCGTGGCTCATATCACCCTGGATGGATCTGACGATGTCCGGCTCGACGCTTGCTACCAAGGACGCCGTCGATCCCATCATTCACAAGGACTACCTGGAGGAACTGGCCGCCGCCTACGTCGACGCCGGCATAGACAGGAAGGACCCGCGCGTATCCCCTCTCTACGCCGACCTGAGGAGTTTCCCTCCCACCCTGATCCAGGTGGGGTCAGCCGAGGTGTTGCTCGAGGACGCCACTCGTTTTGCGGCGGCGGCGGGTGCTGCCGACGTTCCGATGACCCTGGAAATCTGGCCGCACATGATTCACGCGTGGCATCTGTGGAATGCTCGTCTGGAGCCCGGCCGTCGCGCGCTCGTCAATGCCGGCGCCTTCATCCGAGGGCATCTCTAAGGTCTCCGCCTCGATGTGAAGGACTGGTGGCGATCGGTAAGGCCGAGAAGCTCGCACCTAGACGCGTGTCCGCTTACGACCGGACGCTTCGACGAGCCGTCGAAAGAGCGCGCGAGTGCGGATGAGGCTGTGCCGCAAATCGTCGAACGTGTCGCGCCACGGTTGCCGCAGGCGACGCAGGTTTGCCAACTCTCGGCAACACGCTTCGACCGCCGCGAGCTTGGCGGGAACGTGACGCCCCTCTTGCCGCAGCACATCCACGTAGCGGGTGAACGTGGCCAAGACATGGAGGTGTCTATGACTTTCGGCCATCAGGCCGGTATGAAATGCGCGCACCGCTGCGATATGCTGTCGCGCTTCTTCGTGTAGAGCTTCCTTCGTGCGCCGGATGCGACCCATCACTCTACAAGCTGCGTGCCGCCGACTCAAATCGGTCCGAAGTATGACCTTGAGAAACTGACGAGCGCTCGTTGATGACAGGGCGGCTTCGCGGCTGAGGTGAATTCGCGATCGCCTCGCGCGTGATTCGCACGACACCTCGTCGCTCAAAAAAATGGACACCGCGGCCGCAAAATGCCAGGGATTTCGCCGCGATGACGCGGCGAGTTGGTTGCTCCATCCGCGGGCATGAGCCAACGCCCGCGCGACGGTCATCCGTCCTCACAGAGTGCGTCGAGTCCACCGTGGAAGTGTCCGGCGTGCCAAACGCAGATCCGCCACGAGCGTGATAGGCCGGAGCCCAATCGCGTTTACCGCTGCCACGTCTGCCGGTTAGAACTGATCGTCGATGGATTGACGCAGACGATGACGGTCGCGCCATTGCCCACGGCAAGAAACCGACGGAAAACCGATCTAAAACCGTGACGCCCCGTCGGCCGTCTTTGCCGCCGTTCAGACTGTCGCTGCGTGACGGCCGTCGACGAAGGCGAGATGACCGTACAGCCGAATTATGACGCGGCGCTGTCGCGGCGCTGGCAGCGCCACTATGGCCTATTGAGCGTCGCCAGAATGCCACTCAGTTGCAGCCGTATCTGCTCGAGCCGCGCGCGATCGATCGCCACCGTGTCCTGCGGCGCCCGACCGATGGTGCCGCTCATGCCGACTGGGCGCGGCGTCGTATCCGCGAGAAGGCGGTCGAGATTCTGCTGCATTTCCACCACTCGTGCGCGAAGGTTGTTGGCGGCGACGGCCGGCGCGGCCGCTGGAACCGATTGAGGCGGCGCGGCACTCGGCGCACTCCGCCACTGTGCGGTGACGCCAGGTGCCGTCGGCGGGTTGGTCAGTTCGGCAAGAAACCCGTGTGCGTCGGTTGGCGCGGGCACGGCAGCGAGTAGCGTCCGCAACGAAGCACCGCGGCCGTACACATCCCGGTTCGCGTTGTCGTCGGACTCCAGCACACCACCGGCGAGGTTCATGTACAACCCTTGCGCACGGGTGTAGGTCAGGACATCCGATACGTGCGTGTTGAAATCGATGTGCGCCTGGTCGCCGATCGGACCAGGGGCCACCGACACATCCGCGCCCAGCGTGACGTGCTGCCGCATCAGCGTCTGCACGGCGTTCTCGGTCATCACCAGAAGCACGACAGCCAATTGCTCGGCGCCCAGCTGAAACATCCGCTTGCCTTTGTCCATCTCGATGAACGCTGGCGCGCTCCACCGATCGCCCATCCGGCAAGTGATCACGCCTTTGCCATCCATGGCGCCGACGGCGAAGTCGGTGTTCCTCAGCTCGGGAAACACCGCGACGCAGCGCGCCTTGTCCCAATAGCCTGTGGGAATCGTTGCCTGCACGTTGCGAACGACGCGCGCCGCTGCGGCCAGCCGCGCCTTTGGACTCGTGTTCACCGTCGCGCCAGCCACCGCAGCAGCAAGACAGACGGCCGAGGCGATGAGAAACGTGCGCATGACTCCACCTCTTGACGTGAGGGGTGCAACGACATTGCCAGGCCCGTGATTCAGCCGCGTGACGGGGTCATGCCAGCCGCGGCAGCGTGTCCGCTCTCAATAAACCGGATCGCGTCACACGATATGGTGGCCGGGAGGCGCGACCGATTCTCTCGCCACCGCCGTTTCGTTTGACCACCTGCGTACGGGAGCCAAGGAACTCCGGTTCGGACGCATCGCGGGACATCTGCCTGATTTATCGATCTCCGATACTTGACTTGACGATAGTCGATAAATAGTTTATCTATATTCGATAAACACGGTGAATCATGTCCAAGCCAGCCTCGTCATCTGCCGCGCTGCCGATCGCGTTCTTCGTGCTGCGGATCCTCATCGTCATGAACTGGGTGTTCGGCGCCGCAATCCTCGCGTTGCTGGTCGCGATGCCCACCCAGAAATGGATCCTGAGCGCCTTCAAAATTGCTCCGTCGCCTGACGCAGACCGACTGATTGTGGCGTTGCACGCGATCGCGATCCTCGGCCTCGCGGCAGTCCCGCTGCACTACGCGGTCCTCAAACGGCTGCTCGCGATCGTGGAGACGCTTCGCGGGGGCGACCCGTTCGTCGGCGCGAACGCGTCCCGTTTGCAGGCGATCGCCTGGGCGCTGCTCGCGCTGCAGCTGCTCAGCCTCGTCATCGGCGCGATCGCCAAGACCGTTTCGACTCCGGCGCATCCGCTCCATCTCGATGCCGGCTTTTCGATCAACGGCTGGCTCGCCGTCCTCCTCACGTTCCTGCTGGCCCGCGTATTCGCGGAAGGCACGCATATGCGCGACGACCTCGAAGGGACGGTGTGACGTGGCGATCGCCGTCAAGCTCGACGATCTGCTCCACGATCGGCGGATGACGCTGACCGAGCTCGCGGATCGGCTCGGAATGACGCTGGCCAACCTCTCGATCCTCAAGACCGGCAAAGCGCGCGCGATCCGCTTCTCGACACTCGATGCGATCTGCGAGGCGCTCTCGTGCCAGCCTGGTGATCTGCTCCGGTTTGAGCCGGAGCAGTCAGAACGCGAGCGATCGGCCGCGGCGGGCAAGAGGAGCGCAGGCCGATGAACGCCGCCAGGCCTGGCCAGCGCCCACCAGACGAGAGGGCGATTCGTCAGGATCTGGCAAGGTCGAATCGATCGAGATTCATGACCTTGTCCCACGCGCCCACGAAGTCCCGTACGAATTTCTCGCCTGCGTCGTCGGACGCGTAGACCTCCGTGAGGGCGCGGAGCTCGGAGTTCGACCCGAATACCAGATCGACGCGGCTGGCAGTCCAATTGACTTTTCCGGTTTTGCGATCGCGCCCCTCGAACGTCGCCGCGGCGTCAGACGTGGGCTTCCACTCGGTATCCATGCCGAGGACGTTCACGAAGAAGTCGTTGGTCAGCGTGCCGGGCTTCCTGGTGAACACGCCGAGGTTCGACTGCCCCGTGTTCGCGTTGAGAGCACGCAGGCCGCCGAGTAGCACCGTCATCTCGGGCGCGCTCAGTGTCAGCCTGCAAGCTCGCTCGATCAGCAGATGCTCGGCTGGCACCGGGTGGCCGTTTCCGAGGAAGTTGCGGAACCCGTCGGCGTCTGGCTCGAGCACGGCGAATGATTCCACGTCGGTCTGCTCCTGCGACGCATCCGTGCGGCCAGGCGTGAACGGCACCTGCACGTCGTGTCCGGCGTTCTTTGCCGCCTGCTCGACAGCCGCGCACCCGCCAAGCACGATCAGGTCGGACAGCGAGACCTTCTTCTTTCCGCCGGGCTGCGCGTCGTCGAAGGCTTTCTGAATCCCCTCGAGCGTCTTCAGCACCTTCGCGAGCTCCGGTGGATTGTTCACCGCCCAATCCTTCTGCGGCGCGAGGCGGATGCGAGCGCCGTTCGCGCCGCCGCGCTTGTCGGTGCCGCGGAATGACGAGGCGGACGCCCATGCCGTCGAGACCAGCTGCGGGACCGACAGCCCCGATGCGAGGATCTTGCTCTTGAGCGCGGCGATGTCTTTCGCGTCGATCAGGTCGTGATCGATCGCGGGGACCGGGTCCTGCCACAACTGCGGCTCCTTGGGAACCTCTGGACCCAGGTAACGCGAGAGGGGACCCATGTCGCGATGGGTCAGCTTGAACCACGCCTTCGCGAACGCCTGCGCGAACTCCTCGGGTTTGTCCCGGAAGCGCCGGGCGATCTTCTCGTACGCTGGATCGAACCGCAGCGCGAGGTCCGTCGTCAGCATCGACGGCGCGATCTTCTTTGCTTTGTCGTACGCGTCCGGAACCGTCCCCTCGCCGGCGCCGTTCTTCGGCTTCCACTGCTTCGCACCGGCCGGACTCGTGGTCTGTTCCCATTCGTATTCGAACAGGTGCTTGAAGAAGTCGTTGCTCCACCTGGTCGGCGTCCTGGTCCACGTGACCTCGAGACCGCTCGTGGTGGCGTGGGCGCCCACACCGGTGTGGTAGCTGCTCTTCCAACCGAAACCCTGTTCCTCCAGATTGCCGCCCTCCGGTTCGGGGCCGACATGGGTCGCAGGGCCCGCCCCGTGGGTCTTGCCGAACGTGTGTCCGCCGGCAATCAGCGCGACCGTCTCCTCGTCGTTCATGGCCATGCGGCGGAAGGTTTCGCGAATGTCCCGTGCCGCGGCCACAGGATCCGGTGTGCCGTTCGGTCCTTCCGGATTGACGTAAATGAGACCCATCTGCACGGCGCCGAAGGGATTCGCCAGTTGCCGGTCGCCGCTGTAGCGCTCGTCACCGAGCCACGTGGCCTCGGATCCCCAGTTGACCTGTTCGGGCTCCCAGCGATCCTCGCGGCCGCCGGCGAAGCCGAACGTCTTGAACCCCATTGATTCGAGGGCGACGTTGCCGGTCAAGACCATCAGGTCGGCCCAGGAGAGCTTTCGGCCGTACTTCTGCTTAATCGGCCAGAGCAGCCGGCGCGCCTTGTCGAGGTTGGCATTGTCAGGCCAGCTGCCAAGGGGCGCAAAGCGCAGCATCCCCGACCCCGCGCCGCCGCGGCCGTCGTGGATGCGATACGTGCCCGCGCTATGCCACGCCATCCGGATGAAAAGGGGCCCGTAATGTCCGAAGTCCGCTGGCCACCAGTCCTGCGAGTTCGTCATCACCGCCTCGATGTCCTTCTTCACGGCATCGAGATCCAGTGTCTTGAACTCTTCGGCGTAATTGAACTCCGCGTCCATCGGATTGCCAGCCGGGTGGTTCGTATGGAGGGCGTTCAGGTTCAACTGATTCGGCCACCAATCGCGGTTCGATCTGCCACTGTGCGCTTGGCCCGAGAACGGGCACTTCTGATCGTTGTCCATGTTGACGTTGACCTCTGCTGTCTGTCGTTGGATGAAGCAGTCAGAGTAGATCGATTTCCCGACTCATTCAACGCGTTGACTCTACAAGAACCCGCCGCCTCCGGGCTGCGGGCCGTTCATCGCAGGCACCCTCGAATTCCGAGATGAGGTGCGTGGACAGGAACACGGTGCGTCGGATAGCGGCGTGCGATGTCGACCGCCGCCGCTCGTGGACCTGTCGCCTGTGGTTTTGAGCTGATGGAAGTCGGGCCGATTTGGAGCGAGCGCGAATCGTTTACGCGGCCGTGCGGCGGGCGCGGCGGCGTCTGCCGCCAGCGAGGGCGAGAGCGCTGCCGACCAGGACCATGGAAGCGGGTTCGGGCACGGTGGCAGCTGTTTCGGCGCCGAACGAGACATCGTCGATATTCATCGCGTCAGGGCGCACGGGGTTCGCGGGCCCTGTAAGTCGAAGGGTGTCGAACCCGGACGTCGACGTCAACCCAAAGAATGACAGCGAATCGAACGCCGGGGCACTTAGCACGCCCGTGTCACCGTTGGACAGTGCCCACGACCAGGACTCAGCATCCTCCAGGGTTCCCAGGTTCAATGACAGCGCCGTTTCCAAACCGGGAAGCGTGATGACGATGTTGTTGGCGACGGGCGTCGAGTGCTGAGACGACAGCACTGAGTTTCCTGAATAGTAAAAATCGTCGCCGATTACGAAGAGCTCGCCGACGTTGCCTCCTGAATGATCAATTGTAAAGTTCGCGCCCATCAGCGTGACGCCGGGCGGCGTCGGCTCGAACACGAAGGAGTTATCAGCAGCAACTCCTTCGAAGTCGACGGTAGTGAACGTGATGCCGCTCGTCGCGGCAGCGAACGCCGCCTGATTGGTGTACGTGATCGTCGCCGCACCAGCGAACGCGGCGGTCGTGAGAGTCATGGCCGCTGCAAGCACCGCTGAAATCGCAAATGAGCGGGGCATCCGGATCCTCCAACCTCCTGGACCTCGAGCCTGCGTGATCGTTTGACCCAGTGTCTGAGGCGGATTGGTTTCTTGCAATCGAAATCTTTGCCGCGATCGATTTTCCGTTACTACCAGCAGACTAAAGGCTTCCAACACACGGCTGAGGTTCGGGGTTTCTGTAAACGTTCTGTGACGATGCCCCGCTGGCACGCCGCTTTGACCTGTGGAAGTAAGCGACTAATCCCGTCCGGATCTCTGACCGATACGAAAGACAGCGTGAGCCATCGTGGGGAGGCCACAG
>Ga0070671_100005273_pt1 | contig 10308 bp, 14 predicted proteins | sample KBSS73metaG_FD_65341 | JGI IMG/M metagenome (GOLD analysis project Ga0070671, IMG submission 65341) | Switchgrass rhizosphere microbial communities from Kellogg Biological Station, Michigan, USA - KBS S7-3 metaG | ecosystem: Host-associated > Plants > Roots > Rhizosphere > Soil ... | reverse complement strand
TATTGCCAGGCGCATGTTGCTTGTTTTCAATATTAATTACCGGGCTGTATTTGGCTGTCTTTAGCCATTCTTTCCAGGCCTTTTCTGATTCAGGAGTCAATAGTTTTTCGCGTTTAAAACCATGCTCCACGGCGAATTGTGTAGCGCCATCGCCCACAAGCATTACGTGCGGGGTTTTTTCCATCACCAAACGGGCAACAGAAATAGGGTGCGCAATATTTTCGATGGCTGCTACCGATCCACAATTTCCGAATTCGTCCATAATGCAGGCATCGAGGGTTACGTGCCCATCCCGGTCAGGGTAACCGGCCCGGCCAACCGTATGGTTATTCATATCAGCTTCGGGAATCTTTACACCGGCTTCAACAGCGTCCAGCGCCCTGCCGCCTTTTTCAAGGACTTTCCACGCTTCTTTATTAGCAGCAATACCAAAATCCCAAGTGGAAATAACTATTGGGAGATTAGCAGATGGTGTGAATGAAAGTGTTTTGGCAACGGCTGATTTGGATAATGCTACAAGAGTAGCGCCTGTAGCGGATAGTTGGATAAATTTGCGACGGTTATACATGCCGCTAATATAGAAAGTTTGAATGAGTTTTCGCCGGAAGGGTCTTTACCGTCCGGCTACGTTCATCATCGATCTTATCTCAACACTTCCGCCAAACTCGAACACCGGGCACCTATTGGCGATAGCCTTTGCGGCGTCTATATTTTCGGCTTTAATGATCAGCACAGAGGTTACCAGGTCATCATTGGCTACATAAGGGATAGGCTTGGTTGATTTGTCTTTCCCCGAAATGGTAGCACCTTCATTGGTGGGACGATAGCCTGCCACCAAATCGCCGGATTGCGCCAGGTTACCCATGTATTCCTGCCATTTTTTGATGTTATTCTGAATTTCCTCATTGGATGATGGCTTAAAATTGGTTTTAAACCTTACGATCATCAAATATTGTGATTTTGCCTTTTCCTGCGCAAATAAGCAGTTGCCAACAAACAGGAATGCCGTTAATAGAATGAGCTTTTTCATGTAATTTATTTAAGATATTAATTTTTCTTTTTGTTTCTGAATAAAAGCCGACAGAATAAAGCTGATTGCTAAGCCCATCACCAGTTGCCCGACAAATGCCATCCCAACCTGGGCCGGCGCGCTAAAGTTTTTTCTTACCTCAATCAACTGAGCTGTTATCTGGGTTTTGGCTTCTCCGGCTTCTATCATCTCCCTTTCAGCCGCCTGAACCATGTAATTGGTATAATCCGGATTAATGACCGTGCAATACAAAAAACTGCATATTGATGTAATTGCTGCCGTGATCATCGCAATGATAACCCCGGCCCTAACGGCCTGCCAATAGCTGAACGAATTACTCCGATTATTCTTTACAGCCCTCAATCCTATATAAATCCCAATTGTCAGGATAAGGATGGTCAGCAAACCGGCGATGCCGCGTATGCCGGATGGGCGCATACCCCAGCCTAATTTGGTGTTGATCCAATCAAAAATGGAGAAAAAAGTCATGGTAAACAGGCCGATGATACATCCGGTGATGATGCCATACTTTATAGCTGTTTTCATTTGTGCATTAATATTTAGGTCGCAAATCTCAATTAAAGATAACGATAACACAACGAAAAGCAGGGTGGAAAAGGATGGGTTTGCTTATTTGCTTATCCTGAATAGGCTCTATCCCACTAAATAATTATATTTTCGTTTATTCCCCATCTTCAGGTGGAGTGGTATCATTAATGATTTCATTACTCCGCTCCACATCTCTGGCGAATACTTTTAATTTGATACCACCGCCACCCTGGTTATAAACCGGGTATAAAATGCCCAAACTTTCATCAACTATAAAGGAAGGGATGTCATTCGCCTCAAGTTTGGTGCGGATGATTTCTGCTTCCATTAGGTTATAGAATGTATGGAATGTTACTATTTCATCGTCTTTTTGCATTATCGATATGATTGTTTAAAAATAGCTCCGACGTAAATCGGAACGCTATTCAAAAATGAGAATTTGTTTTGGTTAATTTGAATAATTATGAACCGCATCGACCGTATATCTGCCATTCTCATCCACCTGCAATCGCGCCGCGTTGTTAAAGCCGGTGACATTGCCGACCGTTTTAACGTCAGCTTACGCACCGTTTACCGCGATATTAAGACATTGGAGGAAGCAGGCATACCGCTGATAGGAGAGGCAGGTATTGGTTATTCCATTATGGACGGCTATCGTTTGCCGCCGGTTATGTTTACACGCGAGGAAGCCACTGCTTTTCTAACTGCCGAAAAGTTAATGGAGAAATTAACCGATCCTTCGTCGGATGAAAATTATAAGTCGGCCATGTTCAAGATACGCTCTGTACTGCGTATGTCTGAAAAGGATTTTCTGGAGAATATTGACGGTCATATCGAGGTTTTGAAAAGCAGGCGCGTAGCGCCCGGCGCAAAGCTAGACCTTAATCCATTGCAGATCATCTTAAAAGGAATAGGCGAACGACAGGTATTATCTATCCATTATTTTGCGGCGCATAACCAGCAAAAAAGTGAGAGGTGTATTGAACCGGTTGGCGTATTTTACCTTGACAATTACTGGCACCTGATAGCCTGGTGCCGTTTGCGCGAGGATTACCGAGATTTCAGGCTCGACCGTATCTCTAACATCTCACTTACTGCCGAACGTTTCAGAACGCAGCACCCTAATTTGAGTGAATATATACAGGAGTCTGCAAAGGAAAAGAACATGCAGGCGATAACCATAAGGGTCGAAAAGAAAATCCTCCAGTATCTGAACGAGCAGAAATATTATAACGGTTTTGTATCTGAAAGAGAAATCGACGGCATGATGGAGATGACCTTTCTTACAAGCTTTATAGAAGGCTTTGTGCGCTGGATAATGATGTATGGCGACATGGCAGAGATAGTTAGCCCTTGCGAACTTAAAGAGAAAATAAGAGAGCTATCGAGTGTTATCCTTGAAAGAAACCGATAATAGAATTTCCATTTTGTTTAATCTTTCAGACACAAAATCTATTTCCCTGTTGACATAGGGCTGTCATTTTGCGGCTCTTTCTTTGTATCATGGAAAGCAAAGAGAGATACTGGATAACGGTAGTATCCAAAGATCATATCAAACGCGGCGTTGCAGGCGGCTTCATGCAGGCCAACCACGGCAAACCTGGGGCTTTAAAAAAGCTCCATGTGAACGATTGGGTAATATTTTACTCGCCAAAAGTTACCTATGAGGGCGATGAGAAATTGCAAGCCTTTACCGCAATAGGGCAGGTAAGCGGGAACGAAGTCTATCAGCATAAAATGTCGGAGAATTTTATTCCTTACCGGAGGGATGTGCACTACTATCCCTGCAAGGAAACACCATTTATTCCGCTTATCGCTCAAATGGATTTTATTAAGAACAAACGGACATGGGGATACCATTTCCGTTTTGGCTTTTTTGAAATAGGTAAAACCGATTTCGAACTGATCCGTTCGAAAATGTTAGAGAACCAGCATAAATCATTACAAACCAATTCATAACATCATGACAAATTTAAGTTTAAATACATCTATTGATGTAAATGCTCCGGCAGCAAAGGTTTGGGAAGCACTAACCAATCCTGAAATAGTAAAAAAATATTTCTTCGGCACTAATGTAAAAACCGATTGGAAAAAAGGCAGCCCGATTATTTGGGAAGGGGAGTGGGAAGGCAAGAGCTACCGCGACAAAGGTGAAATATTAGATATCGATCCAGGCAAGTCTGTAAAGTATAATTATTGGAGCACCATGTCGGGTACCGAAGATAAGCCTGAAAATTACCAGGATATCACTTATAATCTGAACGAGGAAGGTGGTAAAACCAAACTGAGCATCACCCAGGAAAATATTAAAAATGAAGAATCTAAAGAACATTCGGAGCAAAACTGGCAATGGGTTTTCGGAAAGATGAAGGAAATGGTGGAAAGCGGAGAGGTTTAAGTTTTAATTGATATAAATTATATAAAAATCTGATTAAAAGTTTTTTAAATTTTAATATAACGATTAGTTATGGGCGAAAATAAGTCATTCGAGCTAATAACAGGGCCCGGAATTTTTGTTGCAGGCATCGCTGTGAGGACCACAAACCAAGATGGCCGTGCGCAAACTGACATCGGAAATCTCTGGGCAAAATTTAGAAGTGAAAATATAGCCGGGCAGATTGCAGCCCGGCTATCTGACGATATTTATTGCGTGTATACCGATTATGAGAACGACCATACAGGCTGGTATACAACAGTGTTAGGTTGCCGGATAGCTAGCCCGGACGATTCGGAGGGAATGTTTACGGCTTTAATTCCGAAAGGAAGTTATCAGCTTTACAAAACTGAAGGCGAATTACCAGGATGTATAATTGCCACCTGGCAGCAGATATGGGCTGATTGCCGCAGTCGCAATTATATTGCCGATTATGACCTTTACAGCAACGATAAAGCCAGAGTGTTTGTAGGCGTTCTTTAATGCAGAAAATTCTTTATTTCGAAAATTGAAGAATTATATCCTGTTAAAATTCAGCCGGCTACCTGTTCTACGTTCAGCAATACTTCCGTTACTGTAAGCTAAGTTACCCGATACCAGGGTATGCATTATTTTTGATCTGAAAGTATCTCCTTCGAACGGGCTCCACTGGCATTTGTATAAGATATTGGATTTGTTGACATTCCACGGGTTATTCAAATCAACCAAGACTAAGTCGGCCCAGTAGCCTTCGCGAATGTATCCGCGCTTGTCGATCTGGAAACAGGTAGCCACATTGTGCGCCATTTTTTCGACAACCTGTTCCAGGCTGATCTTGCCATGATGGTATAATTCCAGTATGGCAGGCAGGGCATGTTGAACTAACGGTCCACCCGAAGGCGCCTGCAAATAGGCTTGCGACTTTTCTTCAATAGTATGCGGTGCATGGTCTGTCGCAATAACATCGATTCGTCCATTTAATACTGCTTTTAGAATACCATCTCGATCTGCTTCGGTTTTTACCGCAGGGTTCCATTTGATCAGGTTTCCCTTGGTTTCGTAATCCTTGTCGCTGAACCATAGGTGATGCACACAGGCTTCAGCGGTAATGCGCTTGTCTTTTAGAGGGATATCGTTCCTGAACAAATGGGTCTCCTTCTCTGTCGAAATGTGCAAGATATGCAGGCGGGTGCTATGTTTCTTTGCCAGCTCAACAGCCATCGATGAGGATAAATAGCAGGCTTCTTCACTTCGGATTTTCGGGTGCAATCTGACAGGAATATCATCACCCAGCAATTCTTTATAATGAGCCAGATTGGCTTTGATGGTCGCCTCATCCTCACAATGCACAGCCACCAGCATCGGCGATTTGGAGAAAATATTTTCCAGCGTTTGCGGATTATCTACCAGCATATTGCCTGTTGAGGATCCCATAAATACCTTTACACCGCACACATTTTGGGTATCTGTTTTTAGCACTTCTTCGATATTGTCATTGGAAGCCCCCATAAAGAACGAATAGTTAGCCAGTGAGTTGCGCGAGGCTATCTCATATTTTTGTTCAAGTAATTCCTGCGTCAGTGTGTTAGGTACGGTGTTCGGCATTTCCATAAAGGAAGTAATGCCGCCTGCCACTGCAGCCCTTGATTCAAAATGAATATCTGCCTTATGCGTTAAACCCGGCTCACGGAAATGTACCTGGTCGTCAATACAACCCGGAAAAAGATGCAAGCCTTCTGCATTGATAGTTTGATCGGCGTGTACATCAATATTACTGTCTATCCGGTCTATCAAACCATCCTTTACTAAAAGATCGCTAACGTATTGCTTGTTTTCGTTGACTATTGTGGCTGACTTGATGAGGATAGAAGACATGGTGGATTTTAGATTTTCGTGTTTAATTATTTTCATCGGAACTCAAGAGGGCTTCGCCGTTTTAGAATTACGATTTTAGAATTGGAAAGCAAATTTCGGAATTAATAGTCAGGCGACCAAGCAATCACTTATTAACATTCAACGGCGGGTAGATAGCTTTCGGCTTTGGCCTTTCTGCTTTCACCTCAAAGAAAAACTTATCTTTGCCGCATGGGCGCTAATTTCGAGGATTTTAATTTTAACCGGCAAATACTGAATGCCATTGACGATGCCGGTTATACCGAGCCAACGCCTGTACAGCAAAAAGCTATTCCGCCGATACTGAATGGGCAGGATGTGATGGGCATTGCCCAAACCGGAACCGGCAAAACTGCGGCTTATGTTCTACCCATTATTATGCGGTTAAAATATGCGCAGGGCGAAAACCCGCGGGCGCTGATCGTAGCGCCAACTCGTGAACTGGCCATGCAAATAGAAGAAAACGTAAAAGGCTACGCTAAATACACCGATTTGCGGGTAGTTACTCTTTACGGCGGACTCGGCCCTAAAACGCAGATAGAACAGGTAAGCAAAGGCGTCGATATAATCGTGGCAACGCCCGGCCGCTTTATGGATATTTATCTCGCCGGTCACCTGGTGGTGAAACAATTGCAGGTGCTGGTGCTGGATGAAGCGGACAAAATGATGGATATGGGCTTTATGCCACAGATAAACCGCATACTGGAAGTGGTACCCCGCAAACGGCAGAACCTGCTTTTTTCAGCAACCATGTCTGATAAAATACATCAGTTGTCGGCCAATTTTTTGGAGTATCCTACGGTTATCGAAGTTACACCACAGGCCACTCCGGCGCAAACTGTAGAACAGCGTTTATACCATGTCCCCAACATCAAAACAAAGATCAACCTGCTGAAATACCTGCTGGATAGTACTGAGGATATTAAAAAGCTGATGATATTCTGCAAAACACGTACCGTAGCCGAAGACGTGTACAAGTTCCTGGCAAGAAAATTTAGTGAGAAGGAGGTAAAGGTATTGCATGCCAATAAAGGACAGAATACCCGCATCAATTCGATGAATGCCTTTAAGAATGACGAGGTAAGGATATTGGTGTCAACAGATGTGGCGGCGCGTGGTATTGACGTAAATGATGTGAGTCACGTGATCAATTTTGATGTGCCTTTTGTAACAGAGGATTACGTGCACCGCATAGGGCGGACAGGCAGGGCGCTGCAATCTGGCGAAGCGATCACTTTTTGTACCCCTGCCGAAGAATATTATATCCGTAAGATAGAAAAGCTTATCAGGCAAAGTATCCCGGTATTTGATATACCTGCTGATGTTTTTGTTGAAGAAACGCCATACGAGGAGCGCCAGGATCAGGCCAGGGAGATCGATCTTCAAAAGCGAAAAGAAGATCCTGAATTTAAAGGGGCCTTTCATGAGAAGAAGACACTTAACCAACGGAAGAAATTTGATGCGGCAAAAGCTAAGGCTAATCCGAATTCCAAAGCAGCGAAGGATCGCGCTAATAAGAAATTCAGGAAAAAGAAATAAAGTAAGGGCGTCATGCTGAGGTTCTCGAAGTACGGTGGACAATGACCCCCACGCACGACCCTTCGACAGGCTTAGGGTGACAGCGCTCATTTATATATTGAAAATTTGAATCAAATGAAATTCAGAATAACACCCTTAAATTTTGCTTCCGCATTTTTTTTGTTCCTTGCGGGATATGTGCTCATATATGGCGCCAAAATAACCGGCAGCAAATACGAACATTGGAGCGGTACTATCTCCCTTATATTTTTACTCTTTGCCTTTGTAGTGTCATTTCTTGACCTGATGCTCCGTAATTTTTTCCCCAAAACCAAAAGTTTATGGATAGTAGAGATAAGCTTTATAACTTTGGCAACTATTATATTTTTATTGGTTAAATAACAAAATGAAGAAAGCTGAGATAAAACTTACCATAGACCTTGACGACAACAATGTTCCCGAGAATATAACCTGGGAATCAACCGATGCGCAGAACAAGGAGGCCCTCCCCGTAAAATCCATCATGCTGTCGCTTTGGGATCACAATTATAAAAACACACTTCGCATAGATCTCTGGACTAAGGATATGCCTGTTGACGAGATGAAACGCTTTTTCTATGAAACGCTTCAAACTATGGGCGACAGTTTTTTACGTGCTACCGGCGAAAAGAATATCGTGGAAGACCTTCGCGATTACTGCGCTCACTTTGCCGATAAAATGGAAATCTCTCAAAAATAAGATATGAAGCTAAGATCATTCCTGGCCTTCGCCGGCTTTGTTATGCTTATTGCGGCAACCTATTGTCCGTTGTTCAGGCCGTTTGGTATTACGACATGGAATATGTATGATGCCAACAAACCTTATGGTATTGTGGTATTATTGATAGCGGTAGTGGGCATAATAGGAGTGGTATTTATGCAAGCCAGCATTGCGCGCATGGCTGCATGGCTTGCCGCTATATTGGTATTCCTGTTTTATATACTGGCTCTTTTAAAAATACATACCTCGTTTACTTTTATACCATTCCATGCTATATCGCGTTTTTTAGCAAGCAAGATTAAATTTAAATGGGGTTGGTGGCTGCTTGTTGCCGGGCCGATATTATCCTTGACAGGTATTTTGCGCGATAAGCCCAGGTATAAAATGCCTGATCAAGCGGAGGCTGCAAATAATAATTGAATTAAGCGGGGGTAAAGTGATCTATTCAAGGGTGTAAAATTTGGAGCTATGACTACTTTACCAGGTGCACTTACAGACTCCGAACTTCACGAGCTCATCGGACTTGTAAAAGAAACGCACGGTTTCGACTTCGGCAATTATTCAAAGGCGTCTCTTAAAAGAAGACTATCGAGAATAAATACCTTAAAAAGACTTGGCTTCACAGAATTAAAAACAGCGCTGACAAACAACCCCGATTTTTTCCGCTGGTTTTTAAACGAGGTGACCGTAAATGTGACCGAGATGTTCCGCGATCCTTCTTTTTATAAGGCATTAAATACCCTGGTTGTTCCTTATTTGTCCGAATTCAAAAATGTCCGGGTATGGAGCGCAGGTTGTTCATCCGGGGAGGAAGTTTATTCACTGGCGATTTTACTCAATCAAGCCAAATTAAATCCTGAACCTTTTATTTATGGCACCGACATCAATACGGCCATGATAGAAGAGGCGCAGAAAGGCACTTATAATCTCAGAAAAATAAAGAGTTATGCTGAAAACTATCAGTCGTGCCAATTGCCCGGATCATTACTGGATCATTTTAATGTGATGCATGATGTGGCCGGTATTATGAACGAAATAAGACAGAATACGCTTTTTTCTACGCATAACCTGGTAACTGAGGATGCTTTTAATGAATTCCAGGTAATAAGCTGCCGCAATGTGTTTATTTATTTTGAGGCTGAGCTGCAGGAAAAGATCCTGGGATTATTTTATAAAAGTTTGTGCCGGAATGGATTCCTATGCCTGGGTAACAAAGAGACTATTAGGTTTCCTGAGTTCAAAAGAAAATTTAAGGTTATCAGCCAGAAGGAAAATATTTACCAGAAGGCTTAGTGAATAAATTAAAATAACGAAGTCTGCCCCGAACCCATTACACGCGCCTCGTGCTCCAGTAACCACTTTTTTCGCCACACACCGCCAGCATAGCCTGTCAGACTCCCATCCGAGCCGATCACCCTATGACAAGGCACAACAATAGCCAGGTGATTTCTCCCATTGGCAGATGCGATAGCTCGAATTGCCAGAGGGTTCTTCATCAATTTCGACTGCTGCAAATAACTGATGGTTTTGCCATAATTAATATTGAGCAGGCATTGCCAAACCTCCTGCTGAAAGCCCGAACCTGCCTGCCTGATTGGTAAATCAAATTCCTTCCGTTCTCCTGCAAAGTACTCATCCATTTGCTTAGCTGCCATTTTTAGTAATGGGGTAGATGGCTCATCCGGTTCAATAGCCTCATCCATAAAATGCACAGATGTGATATGTGCGTCATCCTCAGTAATGCGGATCATCCCGACAGGAGAGCTATAATAGGTAATTGGCATGAGGTAAAATTATTTAAAAGAGGTGAAAGCAGAAAGGTAAAAGGAAAAACCTTTCTCCTTTTACCTTTCTGCTTTCACCTCAACAAACCTATCTTTGCAAAAAATGGAATTGTTCGACCAAACCCTTCATCTCATAAAAAAGGAAATACTATTGGAGTGGCGTTCTAAGTATGCCTTCAATGGGGTTTTGCTTTATGTGGTATCGACAGTGTTTGTTTGTTATATCTCATTTAGCCTAAGCGGAGGGTTTATGGGCAGCCAGGGTTATCCCATAGTTTGGAACGTGCTGTTCTGGATCATCATGCTTTTTGCCTCGGTTAATGCTATTGCAAAAAGTTTTATTCAGGAAAGTAAAAGCCGG
>Ga0070671_100005271_pt1 | contig 10308 bp, 6 predicted proteins | sample KBSS73metaG_FD_65341 | JGI IMG/M metagenome (GOLD analysis project Ga0070671, IMG submission 65341) | Switchgrass rhizosphere microbial communities from Kellogg Biological Station, Michigan, USA - KBS S7-3 metaG | ecosystem: Host-associated > Plants > Roots > Rhizosphere > Soil ... | reverse complement strand
TCTTCAGCTGTGTAGACCCCTTGAATGGGGTGACGAGGCGACAGTTGAGCAGCTCCTGCGGCGAGTCGACGACAAAGCAGGTGTCGTTCACAGTACGCCCCGTGTCGACTCCGGCGCCGAAGCGGATGCCCGAGCCGAACCGCGTATTGATACCGAAATTCACGAAATCGTTGACTTGCTGCCGCTTCCCGTAGCCCGACGCCAGCTTGACCACGTTACTCACTTGCCCGAACTTGGCCAGCGAGATGTCATACAGACCATTGACTCGATAGCCGCCGCCGTCGGGCAGGCGGGAATCGATCGGCGCCGTGATGCTGAAGGGCTCGAAATCGGATGGACCGACCAAGATGTTGTCGGTCACGGTGTGGTTCCCGTACCAACTGTGATAGTAGCCGGCCGTCATGGAGATCCCGGAGGTCAGCTCATGTTGCACCTCCGTCGACAGATCCCAGTTGTAGGGTCGGACGCCAAAGCCGCGCATCACCTCGTCTGAATAGACGGTCGTGACCACGCGGCCGCCGAAGCTTTGATTCGACATCGCGCCGCACTCACCGTTAGCCGCCCGATTCCCCAGCTCGCAATCGGGATAGTAGTTCCCGTTGGCATCGGTCCACGACCGGTTCACCGAGTTCACCGACGTCTGGATGGGATTGTTCGAGTTGACGAGGGCGATCCCGGTCTTCGCCACATACCGACCCAGCGAGAACTTGAGCGCTGTCTTCCCGTTGCCGAACAAGTCGTAGGCAGCACCCAGTCTGGGTGACAGATCCTTCCAATTCGGGACGTCCCTGACGGCACCGAAGTCACGTGCGGGAATCCAGCCATTTGGCGTGGCATCGAGGTGCTGCGCGGGCACCGATCCGTTGAAATACTCATAGCGCAGACCGTAGTTGAGCGTCAGGCGCTTGATCGCCCACTGATCCTGTGCATAGATGCCCGTGTCCCACCGATAGCGGCTGAAGATCGTATAGGGCGTCGCGTACTGCGTGATGCTCACCGGTATGCCGTTGTTGAACGTGTAGTTGACGTTGCCCGGGTTGGTGCCATCGACGGAGGTCGTCGTCTTTTGTGAGCCCGACTCGTTCTGGAACCCGAACTTCATGGCATGCGACCCCGTCACGTAAGAGACCGAGAATCGCTGGACGAAGCGCGGCGCGTAATTCGTGGGACTCGTATAGGTATCGAAATTGTTGTACCGGTAATTCGTCGACTGCTCCAGGATGGAAATGTCGTTCGGGCTTACGCCTGGGTGCCGGAAGCGCGGGAAATTGAACACGGCAAGGCTCAGACCACCTTCCAGCAGCAACCGATTGGTCCGCGGCGAGCTCCAGGTTCCCTGATACAGCCCGACCGGGTCGAACATGAAATTGCTGCCGGCCTCGGGTGCCGACCCCAGCGATCCAAGCGCTCGACAGATGCACTGATGCGCCCAATCCGCAAACAGGGCGATCTTGTTCTTCTCAGATGCCTGCCACGTCACGCGACCCGCCCTCGATAGGTACCACTGGTATCGGAATGCCGGCCGATCGTAATCGGGCGTATAGAACATCGTGCCCTGGGTCTTATTGAAGTAATTGCCCGCCATCTGGTGCTTGTTGCCCCAGCGCCGCAGCGAGCTGAAAAACCAGACCTTGTCCTTCTTGATCGGTCCTCCTGCCGTGCCGCCGACGTCGTAGATCTGCAAAATCAGACTGACCGTCGACAGGCCGCGGCCACGCAGATCGTCGTTCATGTTGCTGTGTTCCAGGTTGTCATTGGTGAACAGCCCGTTGAGACCGAACTTGAAGGTGTTGCTGCCGTCCTTCGGGATCATGTTGACGACCGCACCGTCGGCGTTGGTCTCGGCGGAGATCCCGCTGGTCTGAATCGACGTTTCCTGCACCATGGCGGAGTTGGCGATGTAGCCGATGTTCCCGCCCGACCAGTCGATCCCCATGCCTTCAAACTGGCGCTTGCTGCCCGACTTGCCATGGAAGGTTCCGCCCAAATTCTGATTCAGAGTGCCAGAGACATCGGCCTGGCCCGTAAAGCCCGCCGTGACCTGAACGAGCATGCCCCAATGCTTCGTGCTGCTTGGCAGCAGATCGAGCAGTTCGCTGGTGATGACCGTCTGCTTGCGGACATTCTGCGTATCCACCAGCGGAGTGGCGCCACTCACGGTGACCGTCTCTTGCAACTCGCCGACGGCCAGATTCGCATTCACCGTGGCAGTGAACCCGGAGGTCAGCACGATGCCTTCTCGGCGAAACGTGTTGAAGCCAGGGAGCGTAAACGTCACCGTATAGGTGCCCGGCACCAGATTGACAATGCTGTACCGGCCCTCGCCGTCACTGACGACGCTGCGGGCCTTTTCAATCAGGGCCGGACTCGACGCTTCGACGGTTACGCCAGGGAGTACCGCCCCTGATGCATCTTTCACCTCACCGGCAATCCCGCTCGCCTGCTGCGCCCAGGCAGTTGACGTCAGCAGCACGGATGCGACGGCTCCCACCAGCAGGCCAAGGCAGCTCCTCCGGACCATAGCCTCCTCCTTCAGATCAACCTAAGTCACCCATCGACACGAGCGCCCGTCGGTTTTCGTTCTTGCTCGCTGGATCTTTGTTTCCCTAGTTACCGAATGTTGCCGTGGTGTCGAAGATCGTCGTAGAGAAACAGATCTCTTTGGCGGTCTGTACGATCTTGAGAGTTGCGGAATGACGAGCCTTACGGCTGCTTGCGTGCGGACTATACGATTGCAGATCGACCGTGTCAAATCGCGGGCGCTAGCGTTCACGTCACGGTCGAACGGACCCACGCGATCCAGTCTTGCTAATCGTTACGAACGCACTCGACTGGGCCGTCGAGTGTTCGACGCCGAAGCGCATCCTTTCCGGTATTCTTGGCGCGATGGCACTCGAAACCCGCACTCGAGGCCTGAGACAGGAGCGGCCGATGCTGAAAGCCAGAAGACACGCGACGGCGCATGTGGTGGTGCTCGTCGTGTGTACCGCGTGGATGCTGCTGGGTGGACAAATGTCACGCGCGCAGGCGCCACCGATGTACCGGGTCGACCCGTTCTGGCCGAAGCCGCTTCCGCACAAATGGATCATGCAGCAGGTGCCCACGTTGGCCGTAGGTCCTGATGATCACGTCTGGGTGTTCAATCGGTCGCGACAGATACGTCCTGACGAGAACGGCGCATCGACCAACCCGCCGCGCACCGATTGCTGCATCGCCGGCCCCTCGATCCTCGAGTTCGATCCGGCGGGTAACCTCATTCAGGGCTGGGGCGGTCCCGGGTACGTCCCGAACTGGCCCGGAGAACAAACGATCAACGTCGATCGCGAGAGCAACGTCTGGATATCTGGAACAGGTCGAGGCGAAAGCATCCTGAAGTTCACTCGCGACGGCAAGCTCCTCAAGGACTTCGGCCATCGGCCGCCGCCCACGCCTCAAGGACAGACACCCCCGCCGCTCGTCGAGAACAACCAGCAGACCGACGTCTTTATCAGCGGCGTGGCCGGATTCGACTTCGACGAGGACGCCCACGAGCTGTACGTCGCTGACACCGAGTTCATTAATAAGCGGATCCTCGTGTTCGACATGGACACGGGTGCATTCAAGCGCGGCTGGGGAGGGAAAGGCGTTCCCCTCAGCGAGATCCCAAACGAGCGCGTCCCCCCGTACGACACGTCAGGGCCTCCACCTGACATCAAGGAGTTCAACGTTCTTCACTGCATCCATCTTTCCAATGACGGTCTCGTCTACGTGTGCGATCGCGGAAACGACAGAGTGCAGGTCTTCACGAAGCAGGGGAAGTTCGTCACGCAGTTCTGGATTCACACGTCGACGCCGGCCCGCGGGAGCGAGTGCGGGGGACCAGGCAGCGACAAGTACGGTCCGTGCGGCACGGTGTTCAACCTCGCATTTTCCCCGGCTCCGCAGCAGACTTTCGTGTTCGTTGCCGACGGCGCCAATGACAAGGTCTGGATCGTCAACCGGAGGACCGGCATGACTGTCGGCTCGATTGGGGACAACGGACGGATGGCCGGGCAGTTCCACTTCATCGACGGCGTCGCCACCGACTCGAAGGGGAACGTCTACACCGGCGAAGTCGAGACGGGCAAACGCGTGCAGAAGTTCGTGCCGGTTAATAGCGGGCGCCGATAGACACGTTCGACGAGAACCTCAGGCCTTCGCGACGGGCCCGTCGAGGACGAACAATTCCTCGAGAGCCGGAATGCGCGGAGCGAGGTGCTGCTCATGAAGGTACTGCGGCAGCGCCTCGAGCGATACACGATTGGGCTCGATCCCGTACGGCCAGAAGTCACGGCCCATGATGCGCCGCGTTTCCTCGGTCTCCGCCACCACCCACGGCAGCGTCAGCTTAAGGGCGTCGGTCTCGACAAGCTGTTCGTAGGCCCACTCTTTGGCCTTCACGAACGCGTCGAACAGGCTCCTCGCCGCCCATGGGTGCCTTTCATGCACGTCCTTCCGCAGAACGATCGTGTGCATGATCGGAAAGATGCCGGTCTTTGCGAAGTATGCCTGTTCGGTCTGACGGTAATCGGGGAACAGCCGGCGCACGGGAGAATCCGGCCAGCCGAGCGCCTTCGGCGCGTTGGGCGAGATGATGGCATCGAGCTCGCCGTCTTCGAGCATCGGACCCATGTCCTGCTCCAGCGGCATGCGCGTGAGTTTCACGCCGGGGAGTTCGAAGTCGATTCGAGACGGTCGCTGCAGGCCGTCCTGCGTGCCGCTGAACCACTCGATCGTTTCCGGTTCGACGCCGTACTCGTGCAGCAGCAATCCGCGCGCGAACACGGCCGCGGTCATCGAATATTCGGGCACGCCGATTCGCTTCCCGATGAGCCCTGCGGGTGCGCCGATGCCGGCATCCCTGTTCACATAGATGCATGAATGCCGGAACAGGCGCGAGGGAAAGACCGGGATCGCCATGAACGTGTCGTCGCCCCTCGACCGGAGCATCGTGTAGTTGGACAGCGACAACTCGGAGACCTCGAATTCCTGATGGCGCAGCATCCTGAAGAAGGTCTCGCTGGGCCTGGAGATGATGGGCGCGAGCTCGATGCCCTCCGGCTGAATCGTCCCGTCGATCAGCGGGCGAACCCGGTCGTAATCCCAGAAAGCAATCGTCAGGCGCAGTGTGCCCATCAGTCCTCCCTACCCATGTCCCGTGTCGCACAAGGATGCTACGACGGCGAGGCGAGAGGTGACCTGGGTCGACTCAAACGGTATGGTCGGTTCCTCCAACCACCTCGTAGGGCCGCATCATCTCGTTCTCCTCGTGCTCGAGGATGTGGCAGTGAAGGGTATATCTGAATGCTTCGTCTCGCTTGACGCGGGTGCCCGTCGGGAGATCGAATTTGATCAGCAGCCTGACGACCTCGCTGGGATGGGATTGCACGGTGTCCTTCAGGCCGAAACGTTCGTGGTCGGGCGGCGGGACGGCGGGGCCGGTGAACGTCAGTGACGCTTGATCGTCGTCGAACGGTTGTCGGTCGAGAATCTGGAACTGCACCAGATGCACGTGCATCGGATGCGCGTCATCGGTTCTATTGATGATCCGCCAGATCTCCGTGGATCCGGCTCGCGGCGTCTCGGTGATCGGATCATCCCAACGGGCCTGATTGATCAAAGACATGAACGTGGTGTCCACGGAGCGCGATTCCGACTCGAGCTCGCGCAACACCAGGTCTCGCGTCCGAACGACATCGGCCATGTCCGGTCTCGTCACAGACGGCAGACTGTCCGGTAGTGAGCTGGTGTCCAGGCTACGAAGGTTTTGCGCGACCCTGAACATCATCACGTGCGGTGGGACGACATCGCCACCCTCCGGGAAGGGTGCGGGTGCGTCGTTCGCGAGCACGAACGTATTGCCGGCGTGATCGGCAAAATCGACGATGACGTCGAAGCGTTCGCCCGGAGACGCATCGATTGAGGCACGCAACACTGGCTCGCTCAGCAAACCGCCATCGCTGCCGATCTGCACGAACGACGGGCCGCCATGTCCTGTCACGTTACCGGCCTCGTCGCTCTCGACGAGGCTCAAGCGGTAAAACCGCGCATTCGAGGCATTGAGCATTCGGAACCGGTACTTCCGCGGCTCGACGTCCAAGTACGGCCAGATCTTCCCGTTGACGAGGATGGACTCGCCAAAGAATTCGGCGATCGGCGGCACGGTGGGAGCGGGATACACGAGCGATCCGTCCGGAGCGATGTTCCGATCCTGGATGATCAGCGGAATCTCGTACATTCCCGACGGAAGGTTCAGCGACTCCTCGATGTCGTCACGCAGGATGTACACGCCGGCCAGGCCCATGTACAGGTTCAAGCGCGTGATGCCGATCGCATGGTCGTGGTACCAGAGCGTCGCCGCACGCTGATCGTTCGGGTAATCGTAGATGCGGTTTTTGAAGAACGGACCTGTCTGCGCGAAATCGGTGGTGAACCACGCGTCGGGGTATCCGTCGCTGCCAGGCAGAACCTTGAGGCCGTGCACGTGCACGACGGTTCTCACCGCGGGTGTGCCCGATTCGGCGCCGTGGATGTTGGGGTCGATCCGCAAGGCATGCGTCACTGGCAAGGTATTCCGCCACAACACCCGGATGGGGACACCGCTGCGCGCCTCGATCGTCGGCCCTGGGGACGCGCCGTGATAGCCCCACAGCGTTGTCGGCGCGAGATCGCGATGCAGCTGCTGGCTGCAGGGGACCATCGCGACGTCGTAGGTCGCCACGCCGTCGATTCGGTGCGTGATGGGCATGGTGGCCGGAATTGGCAGCGCATCAACGAACGGCGTGAGACCCTTCGCGAGCACGGGCGACGGTGGGCGCACATGAGGATGCAGACTGCGCGGCGTCGCGATACTTGCAGCCGGACCGGTCACCACACTTCCGGCGGCAAGCCCAGCGAGCTTGATGAAGTGACGACGTCGCATCAGCGGGCTCGACGCAATCGGGGTGCTTCCTGAGGCTGCGGAGGGCGCATCACCGTGATCTTTGGCTTCGCGGGCAACCACCACATTTCGTACAGCGGCACTGCTACCGACACGAACAGCCCCCCAACAAGGAGCACGCCGGTGACCAGGAACAAATGGACCGACCATGCAGGACCGTATCGAACGAGCCATGGCAAACCGAGCTCGAGCGCCATCCCCGTGAACAAGGCGATCACGACGAGGCTCTTGACCCATTCACGTGCGCTGCTGGCGATGAAGGCGAACGCAAGGGCGACCGCCACCAGGGGCAAAGAAAAGCCGTGAGCGTGAGTCACCCCCACAATCTCCATGAATGACATGGGTTGTCGGAGCGTCGCCTCGTCGCCCAGATAGTGGCGCAGCGCACCCGAGGGTGTCAGACCCGTTCGTACGTAGATCTGGAGTCCCGCGACGCCAAGTCCTTCGACGGCGAGGAGCAGCCACCCGGTGACTGCGAGCTTGAGACTCATGGGAGCCGTTCGATAGCTGAATGGGTGCATATCAACGTGAAAGGCGCGTCAAGCGCGGAAGCTTTCCGGCCGTTGTCGTCACGAGACCCTTCGCACTCTGTTCCACGAACACCGCGCCGACGCCGGGCATTCGATTGATCAGGCGCTTGCCCTGTGCCGCCCCCATCACGAAGAGCGCGGTGGACAACGCATCCGCAGTGGAGCCTCGCGCAGCGATGACCGTCACGCTCAAGAGGGAAGATTCAACGGGACGGCCGAGGCGTGGATCGAAGATGTGGCCGTAGCGGCGTCCGTCGCGCTCGAACGATCGTTCACGCTGGCTCGAGGTGCTGACGGCGCCTCCCGGGATGCGGAGGGTGAGGAGCGGGTTGTCGCGATCGCGCGGATCGGGGATGACGATCGGCCATCCACCATCGACGTCACCCAGATACCCGAGGCTGCTCGAGCCGAAATCGATCTTCGCGCGCGTCACGCCACGCGCGCGGAGTATCGCCAGCGCGCGGTCGACCGCGTATCCCTTGCCGATGCCGCCGAAATCCAGGGCGGCGCCGTCGGCGAGCGCAATCGTGCGTGAATCGCGCCGCACGGTCACACGATCGCAGCCGACATGGGATGCAGCCTCACGGCCGATCGCCGGAGCCGGCAGACCCGGCGACTCCGTGTAGAACCCCCACGCCTCTAACAGCGGCGCGACGCTTGGATCGAAGGCGCCGCCGGTTGACGTGCACAGCGCCGCCGATTCTTCAGCGACGTTCGCCAGATCGACGCTGACAGGCTGAGGTCCTCGTCCCGCGTTCGCGTTCAGGCGGGAAACTTCACTCTCCGTATTCCAGCTGCTCAGGACGTCGTCAAGACGTGCAATCTCTCGAAACGCCGACTGGACGACATCAGGGGCGGGTTCGGGACCGAAGACGACCAGGTCGCACCACGTTCCCATCACGTAGCGCACGGCGTGAACGCCAACGCCCGCCGCCGCCCCGGCCTGTAACGCGACGACCGTCGCCAGCACCATCGCGAATGTCCGCAGTGTGGCGGTCATTGGTAGACGAGCTCCAGCACCGACAGCGCCTTGTGCACCGCCCGATTTGCGCCGATGACCGACAGCGTGGCACCCGAAATCCCAACGATGTCGCGATCGAGCAGGATCGGATCGCTGGATTTCTTCCCCTTGTATTGAGCCAGGAAACGCTTCTGTGTGATTTCTCCGCCCCGCGGCTCGCGATACACCATGACGGCGACGTCGCGAACCCGGAATTCAGGCGTGGCCGCCACAATGAGAGTAAACGGGTTCACCTTGCCGATTTCGTCGACAACAACTGCGTACCCGATCTTCTTGTTGTCTTGAGTTGCCGTGAACGTCCTGTACGAGTCTTCCCACACCGTCGGGGTGACCCGTCCGAGCTTGGCTTTGAGCTTCTCCTTGAACTCGGGCGTCGAAGGAACGTCCTTGCGCTCGATCTGCGCGCCTGGAAAGAGCGATTTCGGCGCCTGCTCCAGGCTCAAGTACACGGTCGTCTCGTCCTGGCCGGCGCGTAGCGGCGTCGTGGCAACGCTGACCACGACTACGATCGCGAGGAAAGAACGCATCAGAGTCATCCGACGCTTCATCAGAATCCGAATGCCAGGCCGGCGAGGATGGTTGCGTACCGTCGTTCGGGGAACCCGCGGGGAAACACGAGCACGGGGCCTTCCAGCCGTCGATTGAACTCGGTCGCCACACTGAAGACGACCGTCTGTAGCGGGCGGTAGGCCAACGCAAAGGTCGTGCGTTCCTGTCGAAGCGTCGCCGCGTCACCGTGCTCGATCTCGCCGTTTTCGATCGTCACTTCGTCGATGGCGTTATGTAATTTGACGCGTTCGTAACGAACGACCCCGACGAGCTGTGGATTGTCGAAGCCCTTGGCCCAGAAGCTGTCCTTCCAGCGCTCGGACCAGAATTTGTACCGGCCTTCCAGCCAGAATCCTCGACGCGACGGCGTCAGATCGGTGATGGCGAACTCGGTCTCTGTCCCGGGGGCACCCGCCAACGGCGCAATCCCCGTCGAGCCGGTCACGGTATCGATGAAGGCATTCACCACGCGGTCGGTGTTGCCCAAATCGGTGTGGATGTATTCACCTTCGAGAGCGAAGCTCCCGCGCTTCCAGAGGCCGTCGAGGCCGAGCGAGGTGATCCGCTCATCGACCTCCAGGAAATCCGGCGTGTAGCGTCCGATGTACCCGGAAAAACCGAAGTCCATCGTCAACGTCGGGCTGTAGGCGACCCGCCACGTGCCGGCGCGCACGCCCTGCTCACCATTGACCGGCCCCCGCGTCAGCGAGACCTCGCTCGCAAGCTTTTGGATGCCCTGGCCGTCCTCCGTTTCGACCTGTTTTTCGATCCCGAAGTCCAGGATGGCCCCGTTGACCACATACCCTTGATACGAGAGTTGACCCGACTTGCCGATGGACCTGCTTCCGGTGGCGCCGATACCAAGTTCGGTCCAGGCGGCCTTCACGGGCAAGACGGGAACGTTCCGGTCGACCAGCGATCGACGCGGGATGTCCCATTTGTCGTCGTCGTGGTTGATGTTGAAACGCCCCAGCGGCACCAGGATCTGACCGAGGCGCACCGAGAAGGGGTCGCCAAACTTGAACTGTCCCCACATCTGCTCCATGGAGATCTCGCCGCCGTCGCCGCCTTCGAGCTCCTCGGCGAACGCCACGCCATCCTCACCGCGATCCACTGCGCGTTCCACTTCGATTTCAGCCAGACGCTCGAATTCAATCTCGACGTACGCTTGCAGCCGGTCGTTCGGCGTCGCATCCGCCGTCAGCACGAACCGGCGGAAATCGAATCCCGATCCAGGCTTCGGCTTATCC
>Ga0070671_100005267_pt1 | contig 10310 bp, 14 predicted proteins | sample KBSS73metaG_FD_65341 | JGI IMG/M metagenome (GOLD analysis project Ga0070671, IMG submission 65341) | Switchgrass rhizosphere microbial communities from Kellogg Biological Station, Michigan, USA - KBS S7-3 metaG | ecosystem: Host-associated > Plants > Roots > Rhizosphere > Soil ... | reverse complement strand
AGGGTCGCGCCCAGCGGCAGCAGCGCCAGCGCCATGCCGGCGGTGTAGTGCCGGCGCCGTCCCGCCCGACCGCGCAAGGCGAAGGTGAGCCGCCGGTTCGCGGCCGTGTTCGCCAGCGCGCACGCACCGAGGGCGAGCACGTCGGCGAGCACGGCGCCGGTCAGCCCGGACAGCAGCCAGAACAGGGCCGCGAACGCAACCGTCGACACGGCACCGATCGACGCGAACCGCACGAGCTGGCCGAGCAGGCTCCCGTCGGTGACCGCAGCCGGCGGGCGCAGGTCGGCCGCGACGTACGCGGCACCCGACGCCCGCCGCCGGAGCATGCGCCACACGCCGAGCAGGTCGTCGCGTGCGGTGCGAGCGATGTGCACCGTCGTGCCCGGGTCGTCGACCCAGTCGACCGGCACCTCGTGGATGCGCAAGCCGTTGTCCTCGGCGAGGACGAGCAGCTCGGTGTCGAAGAACCAGGCGTCGTCCTCGACGAGTGGCAGCAGGGCGCGGCCGACATCCGTGCGGATCGCCTTGAAGCCGCACTGGGCATCGGAGAACCCGCTGTGCAGCGTCGTCTTCAGGATGAGGTTGTACGTGCGGGAGATCGCCTCGCGCTTCGGACCGCGCACGACGCGAGCGCCGTGGGCGATACGGCTCCCGATGGCGACGTCGCTGTGGCCGGTGACGAGGGGGGCGACGAGCGGCAGCAGGGCGCCGAGGTCGGTCGACAGGTCGACGTCCATGTAGGCGACGACGGTGGCGCGGCTGGCGAGCCACGTCGTACGCAGGGCGCGGCCCCGGCCCTTGCGGTCGAGGTGCACCGCCTGCACGCCGCCGAGCTCCTGGGCGAGGCGGCAGGCGATGCCCCACGTCCGGTCGGTGCTGGCGTTGTCGGCGATCGTGATCGACCAGGAGAGCGGGAACCGCTCCTCCAGGTAGGTGTGGAGCCGCCGAACCGAGGCTTCGAGATCGGCTTCTTCGTTGTAGACGGGGATGACGATCTCGACGGTGGCGGTCACCCGGTCGTGGTGATGCGCCACCGTGAGGGGAAGGGTGTCCGCGGCCATGGCCCGAGGATCGGCGGCCGCGCTTGGTGATGGCTCCGGACTTCCTTGGAGTTCCCTCCGACCTGCGGCTCCGGCGGAACCGGCCCCTACGATGCCTGCGGTGCCCGACGCTCCCCGCTCCCAACCGCGCGTGCTGGTCGTCGACGACGAGGAGCACATCACCGAGCTGGTGGCGATGGGTCTCGGCTACAACGGCTTCGACGTCGAGCGCGTGTCGTCCGGGCGGGAAGCGCTCACCTCCATCGAGAAGCGACGGCCCGACCTCGTCGTGCTCGACGTGATGCTCCCCGACCTCGATGGCTTCGAGGTGGCGCGCCGCCTGCGTCAGACCGAAGGTGCGGGCACGCGGGTCCCGATCATCTTCCTCACGGCGCGCGACACCACGCAGGACAAGGTGGAGGGGCTCCGGCTCGGCAGCGACGACTACGTCACCAAGCCGTTCAGCATCGAGGAGCTCATCGAGCGGGTGAAGGCGGTGCTGCGCCGCTCGGCCGGCATCGGTCCCGGTGAGTCGCGCCTGAGCTACGCCGACCTGGAGCTCGACGAGGAGACCCGCGATGTGTGGCGGGCCGGCAAGCTCGTCGAGCTGACACCGACGGAGTTCAAGCTGCTGCAGTACCTCCTCGCCAACGCCCGACGGGTGCTGACGCGCGAGCAGATCCTCGAGCACGTGTGGGACTACACGTTCGCCGGCAACGCCAGCGTGCTCGAGACCTACATCAGCTACCTGCGCCACAAGATCGACGACGTCGCGCCGCCGTTGATCCACACGGTTCGCGGCGTGGGCTACTCGCTCCGCCTCCCGCGCGACGTGTAGTACCGATCTACGGACAGGCGCAGAGGCAGAACGGGTGACCCGCCGGGTCGAGGAAGACCCGGAACGTCGTGCCCGGCTGGTGCTCGGCCTTGCGGGCCCCGATGGCCAGGACCGCCGCCTCACCGGCGTCGAGGTCCGGCACGTCGAAGTCGAGGTGGGCCTGCTGCGGGTGCTCGGGGTCCGGCCACCGGGGCGGCCGGTGGTCCGGCGCCTGCTGGAACGCGATCGTGGCACCGGTCTCCGAGCGCAGCTCCAGCCATTCGTCGATGTCGTAGGGCTGCGTCACCTCCCAGCCGGTGATCTGGGCGTAGAAGTCGGCGAGCGCCCGAGGGTCGGGGCAGTCGAGCGCGACGAGGGCGAACCGCGCGATGGCCATGCGGCGCAGTCTCGCGCTGGCGTAGCGTGCGCGCCCGTGCATGACTCCGTGACCGTCCACATGATCGCGACCCCCGACGAGGTGTGGTCGCTCGTCAGCGACGTCACCAAGATCGGCCTCTACAGCCCCGAGACGTTCGAAGCCGAGTGGCTCGACGGCGCGACGGGACCGGAGGTCGGTGCCCGCTTCCGCGGCCACGTCAAGCGGAACCAGAAGGGGCCCATCTACTGGACCAAGTGCCAGGTCGTGGAGTCCGAGCCCGGGCGAGCGTTCGCGTTCAACGTGTTCACTGGCGACCGCCCCACCAACACCTGGCGCTACGCGATCGAACCGGCGGGCGACGGTTGCGACGTGACCGAGTCGTTCGAGCTCGCCGATCTGCGATCGCTGCGCCTCTACTGGGCGTTGTTCGGTTGGACCCGCGGGAAGACGAACCGCAACGGGATGCGCACGACGCTCGAGCGCATCAAGGCCGAGGTCGAGCGCCCATCGTCATGAGCGACGCCGACGCCGTGTGCACCTCGGTGCTCGATGACGGCGTGCTGCGCATCACGATGGACGACGGCAAGGCGAACGCCCTGTCACTCGCGATGCTCGGCGCGCTGCACGCCGCTCTCGACCACGCGGAAGCGGAAGGCGCCGCCGTGCTGATCGCCGGTCGCCCCGAGCGGTTCTCGGCCGGCTTCGACCTCAACGTCCTCCGCGCCCGCGGCGCCGACGCGTTGCCGATGTTGCGCTCGGGGTTCGAGCTCGCCGCCCGGTTGTTGGTGCACCCCGCGCCGGTCGTGCTCGCCTGCACCGGTCATGCCGTCGCGATGGGTTGCTTCCTGCTCACCGCGGCCGACTACCGCGTCGGCACCGAGGGCGACTACCGCATCACGGCCAACGAGGTCGCGCTCGGTCTCACGATGCCGTACACCGCCATCGAGCTGTGCCGCCAGCGGCTCACCCCGTCGTACCACCACCGGGCCCTGGCGCTCGCCGAGGTGTTCTCGCCCGACCGCGCGGTGGACGCCGGCTTCCTCGACGAGGCCGTCACGCCGGATGAGGTGGTCGGAACGGCCCTCGCCAAGGCGCGAGAGCTCGCCGCGCTCGACCGATCCGCCCACGCGGCGACCAAGCGTCGGATGCGGGGCGGCGCGGCAGAGGCGGTGCGCGCCGCGATCGAAGTCGAGTTCCCTCCGGCCCACTGATCGGCGCAAGACCCCAGCGGACTCCCAGGATGCGCTGAGGTTCCATCGAGAAGATCGTGGGCAATGGCCACCACGCACCGCTTCCGCGCGATGGGGACCGACGCCGAGGTCATCGTCGTCGGTGAACCGGCGCTGGTCGAGCGGGCGGTGGCTCGCATCGACGAGCTCGAGCGGCGCTGGAGCCGCTTCCTCCCCGACAGCGAGGTCAGCGAGATCAACCGCCGCGCCGGCGAGCGCGTACCCGTGTCCCCCGACACGGTGCTGCTCGTGCGGCGGGCGGTCGAGGCCTGGCGCCTCAGTGGTGGCAGCGTCGATCCGACCGTGCTCGGCGACGTGCTGCGCGCCGGCTACGACCGCCCGTTCGACCAGCTCCGCACCCCGGCACCCAAGCCGCTCAGCGTCCTCGTCACCGGTGTGGCCGGCATCGAGATCGACGACGACTCGGTGCGCCTGCCGGCCGACGTCGGGTTCGACCCCGGCGGCACCGGCAAGGGCCTGGCCGCCGACCTCGTGCTCACCGAGCTCCTGGCCGCCGGCGCCGAGGGCGCGTGCGTGAACCTCGGGGGTGACCTGCGGGTCGCCGGCTCGTCCCCGGAGGGCGCGACGTGGACGATCGCCGTCGAGCACCCCCATCGTGACGAGCCGCTGACGAGGCTCGGCGTCGCCGACGGTGGGGTCGCCACCTCGACGACCCTGAAGCGGCGCTGGGCGACGGCCGACGGCGACGAGCGCCACCACTTGATCGACCCGGCCACCGGGCTGCCGTCCGCCAGCGACCTCGTGCTCGTCACCGTCGTCGCCGGCTCGGCGTGGGCGGCCGAGGTGCTGGCCAAGGCCGTGCTCCTGCGGGGCTCGGCCCACCCGTTCGACATCCTCGGCGGCACCGGCGCCGAAGCGCTGGCCCTTACCGACGACGGTCGCGTCCTCGCCTCGGATGGCCTGGCCGCCTTCACCGGAGGGAGATTCCCGTGAGGTCGCACCTGATCTGGTACACCGCCCGCGCGAGCGGCATCGTGGCGTGGGCCCTGCTCTCGGCCAGCGTCCTGTGGGGCCTGGCGCTCAGCACGCGCGTGCTCGGCAAGCGCCCGCGGCCCAACTGGATCCTCGACCTGCACCGGTTCGTCGGCGGCGCCGCCGTCGTGTTCGTGGCGGTGCACGTGCTGTTCATCATGTTCGACACCTACGTGCACTTCGGCGTGGTGGAGGTGCTCGTGCCCCTGACGTCGTCGTGGCACCCGGCCGCCGTGGCATGGGGCATCGTCGGCTTCTACCTGTTGCTCGCGGTGGAGATCACGTCCCTGCTGCGGAGCCGGTTGAGCAAGCGCGCCTGGCGCGCCGTGCACTTCCTCAGCTTCCCGCTGTTCGTGACGGCGACCATCCATCTGCTGTCCGCGGGGACCGACCGGCACAACGTCGTCCTGCGCGTCGCGGCCCTGGGCGTCAGCGCGCTCGTGGCGATGCTCACGGCCGCCCGCATCAGCGAGGACACGAAGAAGGTCGGCGGGACACCCAAGGACATCCCCAGCGTCGTCTGAGGGTCGGAGCCGACGATGGCTCCATGACCACCAAGCGCAAGCGCCCGCACCCGGCTCGCCGGGCCCGCCGGGTCGCCGCCACCCTCAGCGGCGTCGGCACCGTCGTGCTGGCCGGCTGCATGGCCGCCGGCGCCGGCACCACCACCTCGGCGAGCCCCACGACCGCCACCACCCGTGCGTCCGCAACGCTCGCGGCCGCCGCGACCACGGCGGCGACGACCACGACGGCCGCCACCGCCTCCACCCCGTCGTCGTCGGCGACCACGTCGACGCGCGGCAGCTGATGGACGCCATGCCTCCCCGCCCGCCAGCACCGACCCGTTCCCCCCGGACGTGGATCGGTGCCGGCGTCGAGAGCACGGCCGCAAGCGACGGTTCCGTGACCGCCTCGGCGATCCGCGTCGGCGACATGGGCGGCCGGGGCGGTGCCCCGCCGAACCGGTAGCAGCTACTCCGAGTCGAGCCGCCAGTGGCGGCCGGCGGTGGCCATCCACACGTCGGAGCCCTCGACCGGCATGCACCCGAAGCGGGTGATCGCCTGCTGACCGCCCTCGTGGTCGCTGTACAGCAGCTCGATGCCGAAGCGCTCCCGTCGTGCGAGCAGCTCGCGTGCGGCGGCGAACTCGGGCGCCGCCGGGTCGCGGAACGCGCCCTGCCAGAAGCCCACATCGGTTGACGGCACGTACAGCGAGCGCTGCTGGGCGACGAAGCGGTCGAGCGGGGTGTGATCGGTGTCGGTGTTCCACGGCACGTTGACGAACCACCCCTGCAGCACGGCGATGCCGTTGCCGATGTTGCGCAACGGCAGCGAGAAGTAGATCACCTCGTCGGTGACCTCGACGCCGGCTTGGCCAGCGGGCAAGCGGGTCCAGTGCTCGTCGCCCCAGTTGATCTTCTGGTCCGGGTCGCCGGGACGGGTCGGCGCGAGCACGGGGCGCAGACCGACGAGCAGTGCCTTCTCGGCCACGCGCGCGGCCCGGTTGGCCGAGCGGACGGAACCGAAGGTGGCGACGGCGAGGACGAGGGTGCCGCCCGCCGTCGCGAGCGAGGCGATGGAAGCGAGGTCGGCCATCGGGGTGAAGGTAGTGGTGCGAGGATGGATGGATGCTCGCCTTCCTCCCGAGCCCCTCCAGTGGCGCCATCCACCTCGGGCCTCTCCAGCTCCGGGCCTACGGGTTGATGATCGCGTTGGGCGTGCTCGCCGCCGTGAAGGTGGCGTCGACGCGGTGGCAGCACCGTGGGGGCAACCCCGACGACATGACGGCCGTCGCCACGCTCGCGGTGCCCGCCGGACTCGTGGGCGCTCGGATCTACCACGTCATCACCGACTACCAGCGCTTCCAGGGCCGCTGGCTGCACGTCTTCGCCATCTGGGAAGGCGGTCTCGGCATCTGGGGCGGCGTGGCCCTCGGCGGCCTGGTCGGCTGGCTCGTCGCCCGCCACCGGGGGTGCGACGCCACCGCCATGCTCGACACGTGCGCGCCGGCGATCCCGCTGGCCCAGGCGATCGGCCGCTGGGGCAACTGGTTCAACCAGGAGCTGTTCGGCCGGCCGACGACGCTGCCCTGGGCGGTGAAGATCGATCCTTCCCATCGCCCGGACGCGTACCAGCGCTACGCGACCTTCCAACCCACGTTCCTGTACGAGTGCCTGTGGAACCTCGCCGTGGTGGCGATCGTGCTGTGGGCCGAGCGACGGTTCCGGCTGCGCAAGGGCGGGTTGTTCGCCCTCTACGTGGCGACCTACACGTTCGGCCGCTTCTGGGTCGAGCTCCTGCGCATCGACGACGCCCACCACGTGCTGGGACTGCGCCTCAACGACTGGACGAGCATCGTCGTGTTCGTGGTGGCCGTGGCCTTCGTCTGGGCCCGGCGGCCCCTCGACGACCGCTCAGTCGAGCTCGGCCGTGCGGACGGCGAGCACCCGGCCGAGGACGAGGCCAGTCGGTAGCGACGCCGCGACCCATGCGGCCACGAGCCAGGTGAGCAGGTGCATTCCGGTGATGGTCCACCTCCGGCCGTCGGCGCACCATGGCTCGAACGAAGCATTCGAGAGCTAGTCATCGGTGATCGCGACCAGGACGAGCACCAGCAGGGCAACGGCGATCTCCACGGCTCCGATCATCCGCATCGGCCGCCCCGCTCACCATTGGGGATGACCCCGAGCCGAGGTCGGGGACGTCAGGGTTCGGGGCGGACACTCGGACCGGTCACCGAAGGTGCGCGACCTCGTTGAACGACAGCAGCACGCAGCGGTCGTCGCGCCGGTCGATGCGCGTGATCGAGCCGGGGGCGACGAAGAGGTGCCACGACAGCTCCTCGTGGACCTCGAGGGCCCACGCCACCGCCGACTTGAGGGGCGACACGTGGGTGACCACCACGACGTCGCCGTCGAGCGGTTCGGCGGCGAGGTCGGCGCACGCGGCGCGGACGCGGCGGTTGAGCTCGCCGAGCGTCTCGCCGCCCGGCGGGCGGAAGGACGGGTCGTCGCGCCACGTGGTCCATGCCGCCGCCGGGATCTCGGCGATCGGGCGCTCGTCCCACTCGCCGTAGTCGAGCTCGATCCAGCGCTCGTCGGTCTCGACGGGCAACCCGAGCGCCGCGGCCGTCTCCTGCGCCCGCCGCAGCGGGCTGGCGACCACCCGGACGACGCCGGTGAGCACCCGAGCGATGGCATCCGCTTGCGCCCGGCCGAGGTCGTCGAGCGGCGGGTCGGCGCGGCCGAGCAGCAGGCCCGACGCGTTCGCCTCCGTGCGCCCGTGGCGGACGACGATGATCACCTGAGGTCGCGACCGAGTCGACCGGTGCGAAGGAAGTAGGCGCGCCGGTCGGGCTCGCCGAGCCGGAACCGCTTCCACGCCCACACGAGCGCGGCGAGGCCGGCGAGCTCGAGCACGACGTCGAGGCCGCCGCGCGCCACGGACGGCAGCCGGCCGTGGAACGACGCACCGAAGAACGGCCACCAGAACGTCTTGCGATCGGCCCACATGCCGTCGTACACGAGGTGCAGGAACGTCCCGATCGGGAGGGCGAGCAGGCGGCGCCGCAGCAGGCGCCGTCCGCGAGTGCCGAGCATCACCGCCGTCAGGAGCACGACGCTGAACAGGACCGTGTGGGCGATCCACCGTCCTCCGGTCCACACGTCGATGACGTCGGGCACGAGCGCGCCGACGATCACGAGGCGATGGTCGATCGCGGGGTCCTTGAACACGGCCCACACCGTCACGAAGGCCGTGCCGGCGAACCAGAGGATCATCGCACGAGGATCCGGCCGCACTCCTCGTGCATGACGACGGCGTCGGGCGGGGCGTGGCGGATGGCATCGATCTCGGTGGCCGGCAGGCTCAAGTGGCAGCCGAGGCACTGCGAGCCTTCGAGGCGGGCGACGGCGACGCCCCCGAGCCGGGCGCGCAACCGGTCGTAGGTGGTGACCAGCTCGGGCGACAGGTCGGCGGCGATGGCGTCACGCTCGGACCCCACCCCGGCCAGCTCGCCGTCGATGGCGCGCTCCGCCTCGCCGATCGCCGCCTGGAGCGCCTCGGCGTCGGCAGTGAGCGCGACCCGGCGCTCGTCGAGCGAGGCGACCTCGGCGGCCAGCGGCTCGGCCGCCTCCATGACCTCGAGCAGCTCGTCCTCGAGCTCCCGTTGCCGCCGCGCGAGCGCGTCGATCTCCTCCTGGAGCGCCTGCAGCTCGCGCGGCGACGTGATCGACCCGGAGTACAGCCGGGTGTGCTCCGCCGTGTGCTTGTCGGCCACCGACGCGACCTCGTCCTCCAGGCGCTTCTGCACGCGCTCGGTGTCGGCCAGCCGGCCGGCGACCTCCGCCCGGTCGGCGTCGAGCGCGGTGATGGCCGATCGCCGCTCGGCCAGGGCGGCGCGGTCGGGCAGCGTCGCCTTCCGATGACGGAGCTGATCGGCGGCGATGTCGCGCTCTTGGAGCTGCAGCAGGCGTTGGAGGGAGTCGGACATCGCCCTCAGTGTGCACGACAATGAACCCATGTCCCGGCTGCCCGATCTCGATCTCACCCTTCGTCTGTCCAAGGACGAGGAGGCCAAGCGGTTGGCGGCCGCCCAGAAGCGCCTGCTGCACCTGCGCCTCATCCTCGGCGGCCAGCTCACCGACGGCGAGCTCGGACCACCGATCTGCATCGTGTTCGAAGGGTGGGACGCCGCCGGCAAGGGTGGCGCCATCAAGCGCCTCGTCGCCCATCTCGACCCGCGCCACGTCCGCGTCGCGCAGTTCGCGGCACCGACACCCGACGAGAAGCGCCATCACTTCCTCGCCCGCTTCTACGCCAAGATCCCAGGCTGGGGCGGCATGGCGATCATGGATCGCTCCTGGTACGGGCGAGTGCTCGTCGAACGGGTCGAAGGCTTCGCCACCCCCGAGCAGTGGGAGCGCGGCTACGAGGAGATCGTGCAGTTCGAGCACTCGATGGCGCTCGAAGGGGCGATCCTCATCAAGTTCTGGCTGCACATCTCCGACGAGGAGCAGCTCCGGCGGTTCGAGGCGCGCCAGAAGGACCCGCTGAAGAGCTGGAAGCTCAACGACGAGGACTGGCGCAACCGCGAGAAGCGGGACGCCTACGAGGCCGCCGTCGAGGACATGCTCGAGCGCACCGAGCACCCGCTCGGACCGTGGGACCTCATCGAGGGCGAGAACAAGCGCTACGCGCGCGTGAAGGTGGTGGAGACCACCAACCAGCGCATCGAAGAGGGCATGCTGCGCAACGGCATCGAGCCGCCTCCGTCGCGGGGGCTCGACTTCGATACCTGGTCGTGACGGCCGGCGTCAGATCTCGATGACGACCTTGCCCATCGCCCGCCGCTCCCACAGGACCCGCAGCGCTTCGTCGCCCTGATCGAGCGGGAAGCGATGGCCGATGTGGGGAGTCAGCTTCCCCTCGCGGTACCAGGAGAACAGCCGGCCCATCAGCTCGCGGTTCATCTGCGGGTCGGCGACGGCCGATGCGCCGTACCCCACGCCGATCACGGAGATCGACTTCAGGATCGTCTGGTTGAGCCCGATCGTCGGCACGTCCCCCGACGCGAAGCCGACGACGAGGTAGCGCCCGTTCCACCCCAGGCAGCGGAGGTGGTCGCGGACGTCGGTGCCTCCGACGGTGTCGAAGAGCACGTCGACGCCCCGTCCGCCGGTGAGCTCCTTCACGACCGGTGCGAGTGCCTCGGCCGTGTGGTGGTCGATGGCGTGGTCGGCGCCCAGCTCCTTGCACAGCGCCACCTTCTCGGCACCGCCGGCGACGGCGATGACCGTCGCGCCCATGGCCTTGGCGATCTGGACACCGGCCGAGCCGCATCCGCCGGCGGC
>Ga0070671_100005265_pt1 | contig 10310 bp, 9 predicted proteins | sample KBSS73metaG_FD_65341 | JGI IMG/M metagenome (GOLD analysis project Ga0070671, IMG submission 65341) | Switchgrass rhizosphere microbial communities from Kellogg Biological Station, Michigan, USA - KBS S7-3 metaG | ecosystem: Host-associated > Plants > Roots > Rhizosphere > Soil ... | reverse complement strand
ACCATGCCGACGCGAGCCCGCAGCTGGACCACGTCCATGGCCGAGCTGGTGATGTCCTGATTGTCGAGCTCGATCCGGCCGGTGACGCGAGCCGACGGGATCGTGTCGTTCATTCGGTTGAGGCAGCGAAGGAAGGTCGACTTGCCGCATCCCGACGGGCCGATGAAAGCAGTGACGCGATCGTCGTAGATCTTGATCGAAATGTCCTTCAGCGCCTGCTTGTCGCCATAGAAGACGCTGACCTTGTCAGCGCTCATCTTAGGCTCCTTGCCGGCATCGAGCTCGTGGGCGGCAGCCTCATCGATATTCGCGTGATGCGAAACGTCGATTGCAAACGCTGGCTCGGGAACGACATCGAGATCGTCAGCGACTGACGGTCCCTCCTCATGCGCTTCCGCACTGATTGCCGCCGACGGCGAGGGCACGGGCGTGGTGGGCGTGATCGGCATTTTCTCTTTCATTTCCATCACCAGCGGCGCTCGAAGCGATTGCGAAGGTAGATTGCGAGGCCGTTCATGACGAGCATGAACAGCAGGAGGACGATGATTGCCGCGCTGGTCTTCTCGACGAAGCCGCGGTCGACCTCGTCCGACCAGAGGAAGATCTGAACCGGCAAGACGGTCGCCGGATCGGCGATCCCGCCAGGCGGCGCAGCGACGAAGGCTCGCATTCCGATCATCAGTAGCGGAGCGGTCTCACCCAGCGCGCGGGCCATGCCGATGATCGTGCCGGTCAGGATGCCGGGCAGCGCAAGCGGCAGGACGTGGTGAAAAGTGACCTGCATCTTCGACGCGCCGACGCCAAGCGCCGCGTCGCGGATCGATGGCGGGACCGTCTTGATCGCGTTGCGGCCGGCAATGACGATCACCGGCATGGTCATGAGGGCGAGCGTCATTCCCCCGACCAGCGGCGCCGAGCGCGGCAGGTACATCGTGTTGAGGAACACGGCGAGGCCGAGCAGGCCGAAGATGATCGACGGCACGGCGGCGAGGTTGTTGATCGAAACCTCGATCATGTCCGTCCAGCGGTTCCGCGGCGCGAACTCTTCGAGATAGACCGCCGCCAGCACTCCGATCGGGAAGGCGAGCGCCATGGTCACGAGGATCGTGAAGAAGGTGCCCTTGAGCGCTCCCCAGACTCCGACCGACGACGAATCGGTCGAATCGGACGCGGTCAGGAACCGGCCGTTGAAGGTTCGCTTCAAGGCCTGCTTCTGCTGCAACGCATTCACCAGTTGCTCGGATGCCGTGTCGCTCTCACCCTTGGCGGCGATGTCGACCTGGCTCGATACCGGCAGCCAGAACATGCCTTGGCCCTTAAGGACATCGGGGTTGGCGACGATCGCTTCCCCCAACCTTGTCGCTGCCGCATCGCCGAACATCCGCGCAGCCGACGCCCCGTAAGCGGCCGCCGCAGCTTTCGAGATTACTCCCTCCAGATCCGCGCCCGCGACGGTCTGCGCGGCGTCGGGCCCGTGCAACGTGGCCGGGTCAAGGAACAAGTCGCTGCGGGCGAAGTCTATCGGAAGCCGGGCTTCGTAATGGCTGAAGCCGCCGATACCCTTCGAGGCCATGGCATAGAGAAGGAAGGCCAGGAACAGCACCGAAATGGCGACGGCCGCAAGGCCGAAGCCCCGGAACCAGCGTTCGGACGCATAGCGACGGCGCACCCGCTTGCGCATCGCAGCGTCAGTCCAGCGAGTGGGAGCAGCGCTACTCATATTGTTCCCGGTACCGCCGCACGATCCGCAGCGCGATGAGGTTGAGGAGAAGGGTGATCAGGAACAGCGCGAGGCCGAGCGCGAAGGCCGCGAGCGTCTTGGCGCTGTCGAACTCCTGGTCGCCGGTCAGCAACTGGACGATCTGGGTGGTCACCGTCGTGACACTCGCGAACGGGTTCAACGTGAGGTTCGCGGCAAGTCCTGCCGCCATGACGACGATCATGGTTTCACCGATGGCGCGGCTGACGGCGAGGAGGATGCCGCCCATCACGCCAGGCAGGGCGGCGGGAAGCAGCACCTTGCGGATCGTCTCCGACGTCGTCGCGCCCAGAGCGAGGCTGCCGTCGCGCATTGATTGCGGGACAGCAGCGATCGAATCGTCCGCCATCGAGCTGATGAACGGAATGATCATGATTCCCATGACGAGACCGGCAGCGAGTGCGCTCTCGCTGCTTGCCGAAGTAATGCCGATCGAGAGGCCGAAATCGCGCACCACAGGCGCGACCGTCAGCGCGGCAAAATAGCCGTAGACCACGGTCGGGACACCGGCGAGAATTTCCAGGATCGGCTTCAGCCATGAACGCACGCGCGGCGGCGCATATTGCGTCAGGTAGATCGCGCTCATCAGCCCGAAGGGCACCGCCACCAGCATCGCGATGATCGCGCCGATGAAGAAGGTACCCCACAGAAGCGGAACCGATCCAAACGCGCCCGACGAGCCGGCCTGGTCGGCGCGCAGGGCCGTCTGTGGGCTCCATTCAAGGCCGAAGAGGAAGGAATGGAGCGGATAGAGCCTGAAAAAGCGAAGGCTCTCGAACATCAGTGAGAGCAGGATACCGAGCGTGGTCAGGATCGCGATCAGCGACGCCGCGAAAAGCACGATCAGGACCCAGCGCTCAACTCCGGTCCGTGCGCGGAAGTCCGGCCTGATACGCCGTAGCGCGAGCGCCCCCGCCGCCAGAGCGGCAAGAAGGGCAACGGCGCCTCCGATCAGCGTATATTTGCGCTCAGCCTCGCGAATACGCGGCGCGATCGTCGAGGATTCGGGATTGAAGCCCTGCTCGCGTTCGCCATGCGCGATCTCCCGAGCCTCCGAGAGAATGGAGTCCCGCTGCATCTCGAACGCCGGCAGCGCCTTGCCCTCTGGGCTCGACAACACGGCCTGATTGACCATCCGCGACTGGATGGGCGCCCAGGCCGCGAGGAGCAGCAAGGCCGGAATGGCCGCCCACAAAGCAGCGTAAGAGCCGTGATAGACCGGGAGCGAATGGAGGCGGCCCGCGGCGCGCAAACCGCGTGCCCGGGCGATGCCGATCCATCCCGCCGCCGCAGCAGCGATCAGAACCGCGACAAGCGCGAATCCGAGGCTCATGTCAGCGCCGTCAGACCCTTACTTGAGGCCCGCCGGGTCGAGCGGTTTGAGATCCGCCGATTGCTGGCTGGCGGCCGTCGCGTCAGCGCCGCCGAACGGCACCAGGCCACGACGCTCAAGCGGTCCGTCCTTGGCCCACATCTTCGCATATTGGGCGACGAAGTCCCGCAGCTTGGGCTTCGCAGCCATGTGCTCGCCCTTGATGTAGATGTAGAGTTTGCGGGCACCGGGATAGCTGAGGTCGGCGATCGTCGCCTCCGTCGGGGCAACGCCAGCGATCTTCACGGCGCGGATCTTGTCCGCATTCTGCTCGAGATACGAATAGCCCAGTACGCCGAGCGTGCCGGTGTCGCTCGATACCTTCTGGACGAGCAGATTGTCGTTCTCGCCGGCTTCCACATAGGCGCCGTCCTCACGGATCTTGGTGCAGATCTGCTTGTGCTGGTCTTCGTTGGTCTTGGCGAGCGCCTTCATGGCGGGATCACTGTCGCAACCCTTGGTGAGATAGAGGTCGGCGAGGCTGTCCCGCGTGCCCGACGTCGGCGGCGGGCCGAGGACGCGGATCTTCACCGCGGGAAGCGACGGATTCACGTCCTTCCAGGTCTGCGCCGTGTTCTGCCCCTTGCCGAACGGATTGGCGGCCAGCGCCTTGTAGATGTCCGTCTGCGTCAGGTTCATCGCGGGCCCGTTATTAGCCTCGATGATCGTCAGGCCGTCGATTCCGACCGGCACCTCGACGATCGATTTCACGCCATTCTTGATGCAGCTGTCATACTCGCTCTTCTTGATCTCGCGCGAGGCGTCCTCGACGTCGGGATGCTGGCTTCCGACGCCGGCGCAGAAGAGCTTCATGCCTGCCCCCGTGCCGGTCGATTCGACCGTCACGTTGAGGCCGGCGTTCGACTTCATGAAGTCCTCAGCCACAGCTTTGGTGAACGGATAGACGGTCGAGGAACCGACGATCCTGATATCGTTGGTCGAGCCGCCGGCTCCCCCGCCATTCGATCCGCATGCAGCAACGAGCGCCACGAGCGGAAGCGCACAAATGATCCTGTTCACGAGGCCAACTCCCGGTAGATTTCAAATGTCCCCTGCATGTCGCCCTAGCCAGGCTTGCGCGTACGCCCTGTGACAGTCTCGTTGCACTTTTATGACAGCGGCAGCCGATTGCTTGGCGGCATCGATTGCGCGTAGTGCGCCAGCATGGCGAGCAAGTATGAGACCTTTGCCGCGCTTCACGTGCCCGGCGACCCCGTGATCCTCTACAACATCTGGGACGTCGGAAGCGCACTTGCCGTCATTGCCGCTGGAGCGAAGGCGCTGGCGACGGGCAGCCATCCCGTGGCGGACGCCAACGGTTTCCCGGACGGGCAGAAGGTGCCGCTCGATTTCGCGCTCGCCAATGCGAAGCGCATCATCGATGCGGTCGAACTGCCGCTGACGGTCGACTTCGAGAGTGCCTACTCGACCGACCCGGAGGAAGGCGCCGCCAACGTTGCGCGGCTCAAGGGCACCGGCGCGGTCGGTTGCAATTTCGAGGATCAGGTCATCGGTGGAGAGGGGCTGCATCCCCTCGACCTGCAAGTCCGCCGGATCGAGTCCATCCGGCGCGCAGTCGGCGCGGAATTCTTCATCAACGCGCGCACCGACCTGTTCCTGAAGACACAGACTTACGACGACGCGCTCATCGACCAGGTCGTGGAGCGCGGGAAGGCCTTTGCCGACGCGGGTGCGAGCGGCTTCTTCGTGCCCCGCCTTGCCGATCCGGCGCAGATCGAGCGCGTCGTGCGCGAGGTTCCGCTGCCGCTGAACGTGATCGCCTTCCCCGGCGCGCCGGACAAGAAGGTCTGGGCGGACGCCGGCGTCGCTCGGATCAGCCACGGCCCCTTTCCGCACCGGGCGTTGATGGCAACGCTGACCGACATGGCGCGCCAAGCCATAAGCTGAGCTTGGGTGTTGCGCGCAAGATTCTAGAGGCTCAAATGGCCGGGCTCGGGCAATGCATTTCTCCACGAGGAGACAATTCCCGCCATGAGCAAGTTCGACGATTTCGCGAAGCTTCATGTTCCCGGCAGCCCGCTGGTTCTTTTCAATGCCTGGGATCCGGGCAGCGCCGCTGCCGTCGCCAAATCCGGCGCCCGCGCGATTGCTACCGGCAGCGCATCGGTTTCGATGGCGAACGGCTTTGGCGACGGTGAAGAGGTGCCGCTCGATCTTGCACTAGCCAATGCGCAGCGGATCGTGAAAGCCGTCGAATTGCCGGTGACCGTCGACTTCGAGGGCGGTTATGCCGAAGATCTCGGAGCGCTCACCGAAAACGGCGGCCGCCTCGCAGCCACCGGCTCCATCGGCTGCAATTTCGAGGACCAGATTGTCGGGACGGACCGGCTTTACGCGATCGAGGAGCAGAGTGCTCGACTGGCAGCGCTTCGGAAAGGCGTCGGCGATGCTTTCTTCATCAACCTGCGCACAGACCTGTTCCTGAAGGCTCCCGCCGAAAGTCATGATGCGGCGCTGGCCGACAAGGCGATCGAGCGCGGCAAGGCCTATGCAGATGCCGGCGCGAACGGATTCTTCATTCCGGGCCTCGCGGACCTCTCGCTCGTCGAAAGGATCACTGGCGCAGTCAGCCTGCCGGTGAACGCGATGAACCTCCCCGGCGGATCGACGCGGGCGCAATGGGCGAGCGCGGGTGTCGCGCGCGTGAGCCACGGGCCGTTTCCGTTCATGGCGATGCAGGACTGGCTGACAGGCGAAGCCAAAACCGCGCTCGGCTAGGCTCGACCGAACCTCCACCACGGCATACGCGGTCCGGATTTCAGCACGGTCTTGCGGAACAGCTTCGCGCCCAGCCGGAGAATCAGCGCCACCCAGATAGCCTGCCACAGGATCGCGGCGACGTGTGGCCAGATTTCCGGCAACTCGGCCGCTCTCGCCAGCATCACCATTGGTGAGGACAGAGGGAAGATCGCCCCGCCCAGCGCCTGCGTCGAATCCGGCGAGCCGATCGACTTGGCAGCGAAGCCGAAAATCAGCACCTGGGCGAAGGTGACCGGCATCGAAAGGGTCTGGACCTCGCGCGCGGTCGAAGCCTGCGCGCCGATCGTCAGGAATGCGGCACCCAGGAGCAGGTAGTTCATGCCGAAATAGATGACGGCGAGGGCCAGGAACATCGGCCAGCCGACGGCGGGCGGCGGCAGGGTCTGCACGCCGCCAGTCTTCATGAACTGGATGAGCAGCGCCCCGGAGCTGATCCACACGACGATCCCGAGCACGGAGGCGGCGAGCATGGCGAACAGCTTGCCGACGAACATGGCATCGATCGGGATCGCCGCCGCGATCACTTCGATGATCTTGTTCGATTTCTCCTCGATCAGCTGGGACAGCACCATGCCGGACAAAAGGATCGTCAGGAAGAAAAGCAGCATCTGCCCATAGAGAGCGGTTTCGGCGCGGTCCTTGGCTAGCGACCCATTGTCCCCATGAACCGTGGTGACGCCAATGTTCGGGGATCTCGCGAAATCCTCCTGGCGCGCGGCGCTAAGCAGCAGGCGGATCTGGCCGAAGGTCGGGTCGTCCTGGCTCGGACCGAAGATCTGGGGATGATCGAGTCCGCCGCTGAGCACGGCGCGAACGGGCGGCTTCACACTGCTGAGAAGGCGCTTCTGCTGGCGTGCGAGGTCGGGCTCGGGCGCGTACCCGACTACTCCGACGACTGCTCCATCGCCCATCGCCTGCGCCATTTCATCCCTGGCAGCTTTCAGACGTTGGAAGTCGGCATGCGTGCCGATTACCGCCACCACGGGTTGCTCGGCTTCGCTCGCGACCTTCGCGCCGATGGTCCCGAACACGCCGCCTAGCAGCAGGGGGAAAAGAGGGCCGAGCAGGAAGAAGATGAAGGCCTTCGACAGGACCGTCGCCGAGAAGTCGCGCCGAGCGATGACGAATGAGGAGCGGAGGAAGCGCATCATTGCGGCTTCTCCTGCCCCATAGCCTCGGCGGCTGCATTGCCCGCGATGGAGACGAATGCCTCGTGCAGCCCGGGACGCTCGATCGCCAGGGTTTCGATTCCGGCGCCTCCGTCGATCAGCGCCTTGAGCAAGGGTTCAGGGCCGCCTTCAGGAAGCTCGAACACCCATTCGTCGCCCTCGCGGCGAGCCTTCGGCGGGATGGCGTCGCGCCAGCCCCCGTCGCTTGCCCGCGTGCGCAGCCGGACGATCGGGCGCAGGCGCGCTCGTGCTTCGTCGACCCGGCCGTCGAACGCGACCTTGCCCTTGGCGATGATCGCGATCTGCTCGCAGAGGCGTTCCGCGTGGGCGATAACGTGGGTCGAGAAGATGATCGTGACGCCGGAGCGCGCCTCGCGGCGGATCATCTCTTCCAGCCGCGCCTGGTTGATCGCATCGAGGCCGCTGAACGGCTCGTCCAGAACCAGGAGACGCGGCTTGTGGACCGTCGTCCCGAGTAGCTGGACAGTCTGCGCCATGCCCTTGGACAGTGTGCGGATCGGCTTTTTCGCCCACTCGCCCAGATTGTGCTCGGTAAGGAGCGCATCCGCGCGCCGGCGTCCCTCGGCAATGGGGAGACCCCTCAGCGCGCCCATGAAGGCAATGGCGTCGCGGGCATTCATGGCGGGATAAAGTCCGCGCTCCTCGGGAAGGTAGCCGATCTCCGGCGCCGCCTCGAGCGGGCGTTCGCGGCCGAGCACGTTGCGCTGCCCGCTCGACGGATCGATGATCCCGAGCAGCATGCGCAGAGTGGTTGTCTTGCCGGCTCCATTGGGCCCGAGAAGGCCGTAGATTGCGCCGGTCGGGACCTTCAGGCTGACGCCGTCAACCGCGCGCGTTTCACCGAAGTCTTTCACCAGGTCGACGGCTTGAACGGCAAAGCCTTGGTCGGATGTGGCGGGTTGAGCCTGTCGAAGCACTGAAATTCCTACGTAAATTGACGCCGCCGATGTACAGGTCGCCCGTGCATAAGGTCCAAAGCCTTGAGGAAGCAATAAGAACGGAAGCGACCCGGCTGGGGTTCGCCGCCTGCGGCTTCACGCGCGCGGATGCCGCCGATGCCGCAGGTCTCGACCTCAAGCGCTGGCTCGACGCGGGTCATCACGGGACGATGGGGTGGATGGAGGAACGCGCGCACCATCGCGTGTCGCCGCTCGCCCTATGGCCTGACGCCAGGTCCGCCATCGCGTTGGGGATGAGCTACGCGCCGGCCACCGATCCTTTGTCGCTGGAAGCCCATCCCGAACTCGGTCGCATCTCGACGTATGCGCAGGGCGGCGACTATCACAAGACGGTCAAGAAGGGGCTCAAGGCACTCGCCCGCTTCATCGTCGACCAGGCGCCCTCGGAGCTTAAAGTCTTCGTCGATACGGCGCCGGTCATGGAAAAGCCGCTTGCCCAGGCCGCGGGGATCGGTTGGCAGGGGAAGCACACCAACCTCGTCAGCCGTGAGCATGGCAGCTGGATGTTCCTGGGCGTGATCCTGACCAGCCTGGACCTTGAGCCCGACCCCGCCGCCGACCACGGCCAGCATTGCGGGAGCTGCACCCGCTGCCTCACCGCCTGCCCGACACAGGCCTTCATCGGCGCACACCGGATCGATGCCCGGAAGTGCATTTCCTACCTGACGATCGAGCATGATGGGCCGATCCCGATCGAGCTACGGCCGATGATGGGAAACCGGATCTACGGTTGCGACGATTGCCTCGCGGTGTGCCCGTGGAACAGCTTTGCGGATTCGGCGGCAGCCAATCGCGCCTTCCTGCCGCGAGCAGAGCTTGCGGCACCAAGGCTGGCTGACCTGCTGGCGCTGGACGATGCGGCGTTTCGGGAGATGTTTGCGGGCTCACCCATCAAGCGGATCGGGCGTAATCGGATGGTCCGCAATTGCCTGATCGCGGCCGGGAACAGCGGCGACGTCGAGTTGATCGGCTCGATCGAACCGCATCTTTCGGACTCGCAGCCGATGATTGCAGAGGCGGCGCGCTGGGCGCTCGATCAGATTGGCTTGTTGCGCAACGCGAAGATGCAGGCCGCCTGATCGAAATCGCCGCCGGTCGGTGTCCGCGTATCGACGTGAGTCACCTTGAGCGTCCCCGAGCCCCCCGAAGGATAGAGATAGGCGTCCATGACGCAGCGCGGGCCGCGAAACTGCAGCTTCAGGCTGTTGCCCTCGCGGACCTGGAGAGTCGGGGTGCCGAAGCGTCCCACCAGTTCCTGAGCGGTCAGGCCGGTGAGGCTGGTCGACTCCTCCGGCGCAGGTGTCACGGGTTGCGGCGGTGGCGTTCCCGCCTGTGGCCGCGGAGCACAGGCGGCGGCGAGAAGCGACAAGGCGAAGATGGTTGAACGGCGCATAAGCTGACGATGCATGGCCTAGCTTGCCGAGGCAATGTTGCCCCGCGCTGAACAGGCCGCTAGGCGGCGCGCTTTCCACAGAATTTTCGGAGACTTGAATGCCCGAGCCGCGCCTCGACGTCCTGTGCATCGGCAATGCCATCGTCGACGTCATCGCCAATGCCGAAGACCAATTCCTGGCTCAGGAAGGGCTGGTCAAAGGCTCGATGCGGCTGATCGACGCGGAGGAAGCCGAACGGCTCTATTCGCACATGGGCCCTGCGCATCAGGTCAGTGGCGGCTCGGCCGGCAACACGGCTGCGGGTATTGCGGCGCTCGGCGGACGGGCCGGCTTCATCGGCCAGGTTGCGCCGGACCAGCTGGGCGAATTCTATCGGCACGACCTGACCTCGACGGGCGTCGAATTCATTACGGCCGCCAGCGACGTGGGACAGCCGACGGCCAGGTCGATGATCCTCGTCACCCCCGACGGACACCGGACGATGAACACCTTCCTCGGCGCCGCGCAGCATCTTCCGAAGGAAGCGCTCGACGAAGCGCAGATCCGCGATTCCGCGATCCTCTACCTCGAGGGCTATCTGTGGGATCCCGAAACCCCGCGTTACGCGATGGTCCGGGCGATCGAGGTTGCGAGAGAGGCGGGCCGCAAGGTGGCCTTTACCCTGTCCGACACCTTCTGCGTCGACCGCCACCGGGACGGTTTCAATCAGCTGATCGACGGCGGACGGGTCGACATCCTGTTTGCCAACCAGGCCGAGGTCGAGGCGCTCGCCGGAGTCGCCCACCTGGAGAGCGCTGTCGCGGCAATCGCGCCCAAGGTCGGCACATTGGTCGTCACGCGGAGCGAAGATGGCGC
>Ga0070671_100005262_pt1 | contig 10314 bp, 8 predicted proteins | sample KBSS73metaG_FD_65341 | JGI IMG/M metagenome (GOLD analysis project Ga0070671, IMG submission 65341) | Switchgrass rhizosphere microbial communities from Kellogg Biological Station, Michigan, USA - KBS S7-3 metaG | ecosystem: Host-associated > Plants > Roots > Rhizosphere > Soil ... | reverse complement strand
TCGTCGGAAGACGTCGTCTTCGTCGGGGCCGGCGATATCGCCAACTGCGAGCTCCTGACCGGCGCGCGTGCCACGGCGGCGTTGCTCGACGGTATCGAAGGGGCGGTCTTCACTCTGGGCGATCACGCGTACCTGCGCGGAACCGACACGGAATTCAAACGGTGCTACGACTCGACGTGGGGACGCCACAAAGCGCGCACGCACCCGACACCCGGCAATCACGACTATCTGACCGCGCACGGCCGGCCGTACTTTGAATACTTCGGCGAGAACGCGGGCCCTGACGAACGCGGCTACTACAGCTTCGACCTCGGCGCGTGGCACATCATCTCGCTCAACAGCTCGGTCGTCGCCGCGCTGCCGGCCCAGGCGAAGTGGCTGCGCGACGATCTCGCGGCGCATCCGGTCGATTGCGTGCTCGCCTATTGGCACGCGCCAATCTTCAGCTCCGGTCCGCACGCGCCGGACAGCACGATGAAAGACACCTGGTCCATTCTCTACAAGGCGGGCGTGGACCTGGTGCTGAACGGGCACGATCACATCTACGAGCGGTTCGCGCCGCAGGACGACAAGGGCAAGGCCGATCCGGAGCACGGCATCCGCCAGTTCATCGTCGGCGTCGGTGGTGGCGGCGTCTACAAGTTCGGAAAAACCGCGGCCAACAGCGAAGTCCGCGACAACTCGACCTATGGCGTGTTGAAGCTGACGCTGGGCCCTGGCCGCTATGCGTGGCAGTTCGTGGCGATGCCCGGCTCACGGTTCACGGACACCGGCACCGGCTCGTGTGTGGCGCCGAAATCGAAATAACGTTGACTATTTTCCTGAGAAGAGCCAGCCGTCGGTCCACCAGCGGCGCCGCTCGTTCATGCGCGGCATCGTCCGCCGGTCTCGCCGGCCGCGGCGCTCGGGCTGAAAGCCGACGAACGACCAACCGGTGTGGGTGAGGAGCGTTTCCATATCCGCCTGAAAGCGGACCATCGACCGCTCGTCGCGGAAGGTGTAGGTCTTCGGCGAGTGGTTCAGCACCACGATCAGCGTGCATCCCTGCGACGCGGCCTGGCGGACGATCGTCAGCTCGTCGTGCTCCCTGGCGAAGGTCCACATCGGATCGTGCGCGGCCGTCGTTTCATTGTCTGATTCGGCCGCTGACTCGGCGTTTGGCGCAGCGCCGGGACTCTGGTGTTCCACACCAGAGATATCGGCGCATCAGCTGATCGGCCTAGATGAAAAACTGCGCAATCCCGGCTACGGCACTCACCGCCGACGCCGCGCCTGGTCGATGACCGTCGCCGCAAACACCAGCCGCAGTTTTGCCGCCCCTCCGTCACTCGCGTCGGGCTTCTGCGGCGCGGGCGCCACCAGCCAGGCCAGCACGATGCTCACCAAATAGAGGCCGATCATCGGCGCCGCGACGACCGCCTGGTTCCACGGGTTGCCATCCGGTGTGACGACCGCCGCGAGGATGAAGATGATCAGGATCGCGTACTTGAGATGCCGCCACAGGAACCGCGCGGTCACCAGCCGCATCTTCGCGAGGAAGAACACGACCGTCGGTAACTGAAACACGACGATCATGCCGATCATCATCTTCAGGTACAGGTCGACGGTATCCTCGACGCCCGGCATGAACTTCATGCGCGGCGAGTTGAACGCCCCGTAGAACTTCATCAGCCCGGGAAAGAGCACGTACTGGCTGAACAGCGCGCCGCAGACACTGCCGCCAGACGTCAGCACGACGAACGGAATCAGGAATCGCTTTTCGTTGGTATACAGGCCCGGCGCGATGAATCGCCACACCTGGTGCATGACGAAGGGCGCCGCCAGCAGGAAGCCGGCAATCAGCGAGATATTCAGATAGAACGCGAAGCCTTCGCCCGGACGGATGAACACCAGCGCGGTGCCCGGGGGCAGCGATCGGGTGATCGGATCGAGCACGATGTCGGCGAGGCGATCGTAGAAGGCGAACGCGACGGCCATCCCGATGCCGATTGCGACGCAGGAACGAATCAGCCGGGTCCGGAGCTCGTCGAGGTGCTCCAGGAACCCCATCCTGCCTTCCGCCGCGTCGTCATCTGGCGGCTGAACGTGGAGTCGATAGGGCTGTGGGCTCATGTGGCGGATTCTCGACCCGGCGGCGGTCGTCAAGCAAGAAAGGAATCCGTATGGTCCCCGCAGTGCGAACCGGAGGCGAACGAGCGATACCGCTGACGCGGCTCAGAACTGAAACCGGCGGTGGCGCGAGCGGGTCGTGTCGCGGCGACCGATGGGCGGTTGGAGCGCGAAGGCTTTAGCCGAGCGGCTACTGCGAGTGTCCGCGCGCCGAGATCGGCCAGACGACTTCGACGCGATCCTTGCGGGTGCCGTGGATGACGTCGTACTCGTTCACCGCCGGGTCGCAGTGCGGCACGATCAGCTCGAGGCGGTCCCCCACCTTGTAGGTTTTCGCGGCGGTCTCGTAGCGGATGGAGCCGAATTCGTCCGAGCCGGCATTGTAGGCGAACCCCTTCTCGCCAATCACGATCGCATCCGGCTTGTTCAGCGTCAGCGCCTTGGCTCCGGCGTCGGTGGTGAGGCGCCCGGGGAAATAGGTGTTCAGCACCGTGGTCATGACGGTCAACGAGGGGACGAAGTCGGTGTAGATGTCACCGCTCTCGCCGCCGATTTCCAGGTACTGCGCGTCCATGAAGATGTAGCTGCCGACCTGCAGATCGGTGAACCCCGGCACCTTGGTCATGATGTTGTAGGTGCCGGTGCCGCCGCCGCTGAAGATCTCCGTGCTCAGGCCGGCGCGCTTGAACATGTCGTGGGTCTGCACGGAGGGCTCGAAGTTCTGCAGCGTGCGCTCGAGGCGCGTCGAGAATCCCTTGATGTGCTGCGCGCCGCCGTCGTAGCTGATGATGCCGCGCAGCTTCAGATTCGGCAGCTTCTCCACCAGCTTCGCCAGTGCCAGCGCCTGGGCGCCGGCCGGCACGCCGCTTCGCGTCCCCACCGCCACGTCGATCACGACGTCGGCGACGACGCCGGCTTCCTTGGCGGCGTCGTTCAAGTCGCGCGCGTTGGGTTCGTAATCGACCGCCTGGATGAAGTTGCGGTTGGTCTTGCGAATCGTCATCGCGCGCCGGATCTTGTTCGCCGTCACGTTCGACGTCGTCATCAGGATCTTGTCGACGCCGTTCGCAAACAGCGCCTCCGCCTCGCTGACCTTCGCGGTGCACACGCCGATCGCGCCGGAGGCCAGCTGCAGCTTGGCAATCGCGGGACATTTGTGCGTCTTGGCATGCGGCCGCGTCGCGACGCCGGTGCCGGCCAGCTTCGCCTTCATCGTCGCGAGATTCTGCTCCAGCTTGTCGAGGTCCACGCACAGCGCGGGCGTGTCGAGATCCCATTTCGAGACGCCGACCAGCGACTCTTCAGCCTCGCGCACGCGCGCCGTCCGCGGCAGCCAGGCGCCCATGGTTCCGGCCCCGGCGGTGTGGAGGAATCCCCGTCGCGATAGATCGTCTGATTTCATACAAGTACAATCAGGAATGATGAATTAGGAATTAGGAATTAGGAATTAGGAATTAGGAATTAGGAATTCATTCTAAATTCCTAATCCCCAATTCCTAATCTTGGAACGCTGCCCTAGCCGATCGCCGCCGAGCCGACGCCGCCGCGGAGCGCGTTCGCGATGTTGTTGAGTGCGACTTCCAGCGTCTTACGCGAGCTGGCGATGTTCATGCGCATGTGGTTCTCGCCGCCGCCGCCGTAGGACCCGCCCTGGTTCAGATGCACCTTGGCGACCTTGACCAGATGGCGCTCGACCATCGTCTCCGGCGTCACCGGATTGGCGGCGGACGCCTTGTTCGCCTCCGCAGCCAGCGCTTTGGCGTTGATTTTGTTGGCGATGGCGCTGACGTCCAGCCACGTGAGGTAGGTCCCCTGCGGCTTGACGTGCTTGATCATCGGGATGTTCGCGCGGATGAACTTCTCGACGAAGTCGTGGTTGCCGTCGATGTACTCGACGCACTGGTTCAACCAGTCCTCGCCGCCGGCATACGCCGCCTTGCTCGCAATCATCCCCATCGTCGTCAGGTCGGCGCGGTTGTTCGCCTTGACCCGGTTGATGTAGTCCATGTTGTCGGAGAAGAACCACGCGCACTTCATCGCGGCGAGGCCGAAGGACTTGCTGGCAGCCTTGAACGTGATGCTGTTGTTGACGACCGCCTTGTTCGGCAGCGTCGAGAACGGCGTGTACTTATGGCCCTTGTTGACGAAGTCGCAGTGGATCTCGTCCGCCAGCACGACGACACGGCGGCGGAGGCAGATTTCGCCGAGACGCATCAGATCTTCGGGCGACCACACATTACCGGTCGGGTTCTGCGGGTTGCACAGGATGAAGGCGTTGGTGTCGTAGCTGATGCGCCGCTCGAAGTCCTCGAAGTCGATCGAGTACTTGCCGTCGACCACTTTCATGACGTTCTCTTCGGGCTTGGTGCCGGTGGCCCGGAGATCGCCGTAGAAGCCGTTGTAGGTCGGCGTGTTCAGCAGCACCTTGCTACCCGGAGGGCAAAACGTCTTGAGCGCGGCGATGATCCCCGGGTGCACGCCGGTGGTGATCACGACCGACTCTGGATTGACGTTGATGCCGTGCCGCTTCTTGTTCCAGGCGATGATCCCGTCGGTAAACGACTTCACGGCGGGGCCACCCATGTCGAGGTAGCCCCAGTTCTCGTGCTGCATGCGCTCCATCAGCGCCTTGGTAATCGGCGGCGCGACGCGGAAGTCCATGTCGGCGATGCCCATGCCGACCACGACGCTGCCGGCGCCGTAGGTCCGGTTCGGCGAATCGTATTTGGTGGAATCGGTGCCGAAGCGGTTGTACGGCGTGTCGAAGTCGTACTTGCCATCCACCGGTTCGGCCGACAGGGCGGAACCGGCGGCGGCGGCCGCAAGCGGGGTGCTGGAGCCGACGGCGCCGGCGACTGCCGTCATACCGACGTTCCGCAGGAACGATCTGCGATTCAGCCCATCATGCTGTGACATGCGTGTGCTCCCTGAAGGCGGTCTGTGGCCGTCCAGAACGGGCTGATCCTACACCCGTCCGACCGGATAAGTGACTGATTTTTCAGGGCTGGGATGGCGAGTGGCGCCGGGAACGGAGGGCGGTGTCCAACCTCCGTCCCCGGACACCCGGCCGCTATTCGTTCACGGCGTGCAGGCGGCGCGCAGGCTGAGCCGCCTGTTCTTGCGATTCGAGGTATTCGACGCCATCCGCGGTGATGACCAGGATGGAATTGTCGGCCCGTTGAATGAGCTTCTTCTGCACCAGAAACCAGACGGTGAACTCGAGGTGCTCGCGCGGCCGGCCCGTGAGCTTCTCCAGGTCAATCAGAAAGATGCCTGGCTCGTGCGGCTCGAGGCGGCGTTTGGTGTAGAGCACTTCCAGGACCGTGATCCGGACGGCGCGCTCGGAGAGGAAGTCGTTGCCGGCGTCGGCGCCGTGTTCGACGAGACGCCAGCGCTCCTTCTGCTGCCGCTCGTGGGCCAAATCGTACTGCGCGCGCAGCTTGGGATCGCTCAGGACGCGGTAGGCTTCGGTGACCAGGCGGAAGCGGCTTTCGCTACCCGTTTCCTTGTTATCCGGGTGAAAGCGCTGCGCGAACAGCCGGTAGACGCGGTGGACGGTCTCCGGCTCGGCGTTCACGCTGATTTGCAGCGCCTCGTAATAATCGTCGGGCGACGCTGAATCCATGCCGGCGCGGTGTGCAAGCCGCGCACCTCCGCGTTTCACTGACGAATTTCGCGATTCTGCCGCCGCCGACCGACAAAACTGCCGCTCCAATCACAAAACGGTATTGCGTCCGCCCCAAGACCCGCGTTAGCGTTCAGGAGCGCGACGGCTTTCGCCGAGCGGGATCATTTCGGAGGAGCGACCTCATGAAGAGCATCATCGGCGTGTTCAGCGCCGCCGTTTTGCTGGCGTCGACGCTGTCCGCCCAGGCGCCAGGCCAACCGGCAGGTCAGGGTCGCGGCGGCCGGGGTCAGCCACCGGATCCGCGCAGCGCCGGTGGCGGTCAGTGCGCCGCGAACCCGTACAACTGCGTCGACGCCGCGAATCCGCTGCGGCCGCCCGACACGGTCTGGCTCGAAGAGATGACGTGGATGGACGTTCGCGATGCCATGAAGGCCGGCAAGACGACCATCATCATCTCGACCGGCGGCATCGAGCCGAACGGGCCGTGGCTGGCGCTCGGCAAGCACAACTACGTGCTGCGCGCGAACTGCGACGCCATCGCCCGCAAGCTCGGGAACGCGCTGTGCGCCCCGATCATCCCGCTCGTCCCCGAAGGGTCGATCGAGCCCAAGAGCTCGCACATGATCACGGTCGGCACCATCAGCATGCGCGAGGAGACGTTTCAGGCGATGCTCACCGACGTCGTGCACAGCCTGAAGATGCACGGCTTCCAGAACATCATCCTGATTGGCGACAGCGGCGGCAACCAGGCGGGCATGAAGGCGGTCGCCGACAAGCTGAACGCGCAGTGGAACGGCAGCCCGATCGTGGCGCACATCCCCGAGTATTACGACTACAACTCGGTCGGGAAGTTCCTCGATCAGATCGGTGTCACGAAGGAAGGTCAGGCCGGCGACAACCTCCACGACGATCCCGGCATCACGATGAACATGTTCATCACCGATCCGCAGAGCGTGCGATGGGACGCGCGCGTGAAGGCCGGCAAGGCGACCATCAACGGCGTGTCGATCGCCGACAAGGCGAAGACGCTCGAGACCGCGAAGAAGATCGTCGACATGCGCGCGACCAACACCGTGGCGGCGATCAAGAAGGCGATCGCGAACAAGGGAAAGGCGGCGTCGTAGCATGCACACGATAGCCACGAAGGCCACGAAATCGCGCAAACGCGACCGAAAACCATTGCCTTTCGTGCGTTCGTGCTTTCGTGGCGTTCTTGGCGTCGCCGGGACGCTGCTCCTGGTTGCCACGGTAACCGGCGCCGACTCCGCCGACCCCGGCGGCTGGTCGCGATTCCGTGGCCCGAACGGCTCCGGCATCTCGACCAGCACGCGCCTTCCCACCGAGTTCGGTCCGTCACGCAACGTCGTCTGGAAGACGGCGCTGCCGTTCGGACACTCGTCGCCGGCGCTCACGCGCGATCGGATTTTCCTGACGGCAGTGCGCGCCGACCGTCTCGTCACGATCTGCCTCGACCGCCGGACCGGTAGCGTCCTGTGGGAGCGCGACGCGCCGCGGCCGCGCGTCGAAAAACTTGACACCCGCAACGGCCCCGCGGGCCCGACGCCGGCGACCGACGGCACCAACGTCTACGTGTTCTTCGCCGACTTCGGATTGATTTCCTACGACATGGACGGCCGCGAGCGCTGGCGGCTGCCGCTGGGCCCATTCAACAACCTGTACGGCATGGGCGCGTCGCCGGTGCTGGTCGCCGATCTCGTCGTGTTGCCCTGCGATCAGAACACCGATTCGTTCATCGTCGCAGTCGGCCAGCGCGACGGACGCGTGCGCTGGCGCACGCCGCGTCCCGAGGCGCACAGCGGACACTCGACGCCAATCCTGTACACACCCGCCGGCGGCGCGACGCAAATCATCGTCCCGGGGTCGTTCCTGCTGACCGCCTACGCCGTCTCGACCGGCGAGAAGACGTGGTGGGTGCGCGGGTTGTCATTCGAGCTGAAGTCGACGCCGGTGGTCAGCGGCGACACCTTGTACATCAACGGCTTCGGCACGCCGGAGAACCAGCCGGGCGCGCAGAAGGCGATCGAGCCGTTCGACGACATCAGGAAGCAGCACGCCGACGCGCGCGGCGTCGTGACGCTGGCGAACCTGCCGAACGGACGCGGGCGCTCGTGGATTGATCTCGACGGCGACGGCAACGTGTCGGCGGACGAGTGGGAGTACTACCGCGCGGCGATGGCGAGCGAGAACGGCATGCTCGCGATCCGGATGGGCGGCCGCGGCGACGTGACGGACACCAACGTCCGCTGGAAGTATCACAAGGCGGTGCCGCAGCTGCCGTCACCGATTGTTTACGGCAACGTCCTCTACATGGTGAATGACGGCGGGATCGTCACCACGCTCCATCCCGAGACCGGCGCGGAACTGGGCCAGGGGCGGCTGAAGGGGGCCATCGATCACTACTACGCGTCGCCGGTCGCCGCCGACGGCAAGATCTACATGGCGAGCGAGAAGGGCAAAGTCGTGGTCCTGCAGCCCGGCAGCGGCCTCGAGCCGATCGCAGTCAACGATCTCGACGACGACATCTACGCCACGCCGGCGATCTCGGACGGGAAGATCTACCTGCGGACGCGCGGCTGGCTGTACTGCTTTGGCTTGCCCGCGGCGTAGTCAACGTGACAGCTAGCCCTAGCCTCTAGCCCCTGCCGCGGGCAGCGTTGGGGCTAGGGACTAGCCGCCATTCCTAGTCGCCGACGCTGTCCGACCGCGACTCCTTCGTCTGATTGCCGATCTGGAGATCCCAGCCGTCCGGGTCGTAGACGTGGAAACTCTTGAAGTTCTCGCCGACCATGTCGGGCCGCGGGTTCAGGCCGCGCTTCTCGAGCTCCGCCTTCACCTTGTCCGTGTCCCACGGCTGCACGCCCCACGAGATGTGATTGATGACGCCGGTCAACGGCGGACGGTTGGCGCGACCGCCTCCCTGTGCGCCCGCTGCCGGTGGTGCGGCAGTGGCCGCCGCGGACGACGCGGCGCCCGCCGCCGCCTGCGCGTTCGGCGCGCGTCCATTGCGGATGATGATGCCGCCGATCCCGTTGATGTTCAGCGTCGCCTGCGACGTGCCGTTGTCGTTCCGGATCGTCCACCCCATGAGATCGCGGTAGAACGCCGCGCTGCGGCGGTAGTCCGACACCTGGAACGAAATGTGGTCCAGCCACACCGTCTTCCAGCCAGTCGGTTCGAACGCCTGCGGAATCGGCGGCTTCGGCTGCGCCGCGGCGGTCTGCGCCAGCGCGCTCGCGCCGGGGGCGGCAGCCGCCGCCGCCAGCGCCAGGCTCTGAATCAGCTGCCGGCGCGTCATCTTCCCGTCCTCGAAGTCTTTCAGTAGTCCCGCAATGACGCTTTCCATGTTGTCCTCCCGCTGGAACGCAAAGGCCGCCAAGGCCGCACAGGAACGTGCGCTCGTCAGCCGCTGTCAGCGTTGAGAAGAGGTCTCGGGCGGCGCGGAGTATTGCACCTTCCCGCCGACGATCGTGTAGAGAATTCGCGCGGTCGGTATCTGATCCTCGGGCACCGTGAGGATGTTCTTCGAGAAGACCGTCACATCGGCGACCTTGCCGACCGCGAGCGATCCTTTGATCGCCTCGTCGAAGCCGGCAAACGCGGCGTTGATCGTGTACGAACGAAGCGCCTCCATCCGGCTCATACGCTGGTCCGGAAAGAAGATCGAGCCGTCCTTGACCCGGCGCGAGACCGAGGCATAGAAGGACGGGATCGGATCAACGTCTTCCACCGGCGCGTCCGTGCCATTGGCGATGATGGCGCCGGACTTCATCAACTTCTGCCAGACATAGGCGCCTTCCTCCGCACGCTTCGGTCCCAGCCGCGCCAGGACGTAGGGTGCGTCGGACGTGCAGTGGATCCCTTCCATCGAGGCGATGACGCCGAGCCGCCCGAACCGCGGAATGTCGGCCGCGCTGATGTGCTGCGCGTGCTCGACGCGCCAGCGCAGCGCCTTGCTGCTTTTCTCCGGGTGGCGGTTGAACGCGCTTTCGTAGAGATTGAGCGTCTCGCGGTTGCCGCGGTCACCGATGGCGTGGACCGCCATCTGATAGTCGTTCTTGATCGCGAGCTCCGCGATCATCTTGATGTCGTCCAGCGAGTCAGTCAGCATCCCGCTCGTCGTCGCCAGGTCGGCGTACGGCTCGAGCATCCACGCGCCGCGCGATCCGAGGGCGCCGTCGATCGCCCGCTTGGTCGCGCGCACGGTGAATCGCTTGTCGCCGTAATTGACGACGCGGTATTTCGGCATGTCCTCCGCGAGCCGGGCGGCGTCCTCGCGCAGCATCATCCAGACGCGAAGCGGCAGCTGGCGCTCGTCCACCACTTTCTTCATCACCTCGATCGTCGACGGCGGCGAGCCGGCGTCGTGGACCGAGGTCAACCCCTTCGACAGCGCTTCCTGCGACGCCAGCGCGATCACCTCGCGGAGATCGGCTTCCACCTGCGCGGGCGTGCGGGTCGCGCGGTCGCGCGCCAGTGCTCCCGAGATCAGCGACTGCGCGCGCTCGTTGAAGAGACCCGTGGGGTTGCCATCTTTGTCTTTCAGGATCTGTCCGCCG
>Ga0070671_100005261_pt1 | contig 10314 bp, 8 predicted proteins | sample KBSS73metaG_FD_65341 | JGI IMG/M metagenome (GOLD analysis project Ga0070671, IMG submission 65341) | Switchgrass rhizosphere microbial communities from Kellogg Biological Station, Michigan, USA - KBS S7-3 metaG | ecosystem: Host-associated > Plants > Roots > Rhizosphere > Soil ... | reverse complement strand
CGCGTAGGTGCCGAGGCCGAGGCTTCCAAGCGCCAGGCGCTCGCGGCCGCCAGCCTTCCGGAGTTGCGTGAAGCCGAAGCGCGCGCGGGCGCAGCCCTGCACCGCCTCAATATCGCCCTGCAGGAACTTGATCGCGAAGAGACGCGCGCCAAGGACCGTATTGTCGAACTCGATTTGCGGCTTGTTCAATTTGCAGCCGATACCGAACGCGAGCAGCGCCTTGCTGCCGATGCGGAACAGGCGATTGCCCGCCTTGCCGCCGAAGAGGAAACGATCCGGCTCGAAGCGCGGGAAAGCGCTGGCCGCCGCAGCGGCGTTGACGCCAAGGTATCGGAGGCCGATGCCGGGCTCGGCGCGGTCGAGAAAGTTTTCACCGAACTCACGACCGCGCTTGCCGATCTCACCGCCCAGCGCAACCGCTTCGAGAACGCTGCCCGCGAACAAGGTGAGCGCATCACCAGGATTTCATCGGAAATCGGGGCTATTGAGCGCGAATTGGCGACGCTGCAAGGCACCGAAACAGTCGCACTGTCTGCGGCCGTGGAAGGAACGCAAGCCGCGCTCACGGAGGCGGAAGCCGCCGCGATTGCCGCTGAAGCGGCGCATAACGTGGCCCGGGCTGAACTGGAAGTTGCCCGCGAGGCCTCCGCTGAAAGCGAAAAGCGGGTTCAGCGCCTTGAGACCGAAGCCAAGACACTCTCGAAGATGTTGTCCCTTGAGACGCGCAGCCTTTGGCCGCCGGTGATTGACCACATCTCCGTGCAGAAAGGCTACGAAAAGGCACTCGGTGCGGCGCTGGGCGACGATCTCGATGCGCCCGTCGACCGGTCATCGCCGATGCACTGGACCGAGGTGACGAGCGAGGCCGGCGACCCCGCCCTTCCCGATGGTGTCGAGCCCCTGGCCCGCTACGTCAAGGCGCCTGCACAGCTTGCGCGCCGGCTTGCGCAAATCGGGGTGGTCGAACGCGACGCCGGCATCAGACTTGCTGCATCTCTGAAGACGGGCCAACGCCTGGTGTCGCCCGAAGGCGATCTCTGGCGCTGGGATGGATTTGTTGCCGCCGCGCACGCGCCAACGGGTGCCGCCCGGCGCCTCGCGCAACGCAGCCGATTTGCCGAGATCGATGGAGAACTGGTGAGCGCGCGCAGCGAAGTTGAGGGTAAGCGTCGCGCGCTCGCGGCGGCACAATCGGCCTTCGATCTGGCGAGCAGTACGGAAACTGAAACGAGGACGCGCGAGCGCGATCTCAATCGGCAGGCAGCACGACTGTCGGCACTGGCCGAAGCGCGCACGCGGCTGAACATGAGCCGCGACGAAGCCACTGCCGGCAAGACCGAAGCGGAAAGCGCGCTTGGCACGCTTGCTCCCGCCGCGGACCTTGAAATGAAGCTTGCGCAAGTGCGCGATGAGATCTCCGCCAAACGCACGAGGCTCGCCGAGGTGCAGGCGGAGCAGCAGGCCATTGTCCGCGAAGCCGAGCTTGCCGATCGCCGGCTTGCGATCCTTGCCGCTGACAAAGCCGGTTGGGCCGAACGCCAGCAAGGCGCCCGCAATCAGATTGCCACGCTCGATCAGCGCGTTGCTGAGGCAAAGCGCGACCGCGTCGAACTGCAAAACGCGCCTCAGATTTTTGCCGAAAAGCGCGGAGCGCTCATTACCGAGGTCCGGACCGCGGAGACTGCGCGGCAGGAATGCGCCGACCGCTTGCAGAGAGCCGAAAACGCCCTGGCCGAAGCCGACCGCGACGCGCGTGCGGCGCTGGAAGCAGCGAGCGCAGCGCGCGAAGATCTTGCCCGCGCCGAGGAGCGTTTTGAGGGCGCCCGGCGCCGACTCACCGATATCGGCCGGGAGATCCGCGATATGCTGGAGATTGAGCCGGCAGCGGTGGCAGAGCTCGCCGAAATCGGGCCGACCGACCCGCTGCCGGATCTCACCGAAATTGAAGAGAAGCTCGAACGTCTGCGCCGCGAGCGCGAGCGCCTGGGCGCGGTCAATCTCCGGGCCGAGGAGGAATTACGCGAGGTCGAAACGCAGCACTCTTCGCTCACCACCGAACGTGACGATCTCGTGGAAGCGATCAAGAAACTGCGGCTTGGTATTCAGAGCCTCAACCGCGAGGCTCGCGAGCGGCTGCTGACCTCCTTCGAACAGGTGAACAAGCACTTCCAGCATCTTTTCGCCCAACTGTTTGGCGGCGGGACCGCCGAATTGCAGCTGATCGAAAGCGAGGATCCGCTGGAAGCCGGACTCGAAATTCTCGCCAAGCCGCCCGGCAAGAAGCCGGCCACGCTCTCGCTGCTGTCAGGCGGCGAGCAGGCGCTCACTGCGCTGGCGCTGATTTTCGCCGTGTTCCTGACCAATCCGGCGCCAATCTGCGTCCTGGACGAAGTGGACGCACCGCTCGACGACCACAACGTCGAACGTTTCTGCGACTTGCTGGACGAAATGATCAAATCGACCGACACGCGGTTCGTGATCATCACGCACAATCCAATCACGATGGCGCGCATGAACCGCCTGTACGGAGTCACGATGGCCGAGCGCGGTGTTTCACAGCTCGTTTCCGTTGATCTGGAGGCGGCCGTACGGTTCCGCGAGGCGAGCTAAGCGGCTCTGTCTCACTCAATCCCTGCGAACCGGGCGGCCCGTATCAGGGCACTGAACGCCCGTTAGCCCCTTCCGAATCCGGACACGCCGCCCTCTCGGATGGTCTCAGCCGTCAAAAATCCATTGCACCGTGAGGCCACTAGACGGGCGCAGTATTGGCCGGAACCAACGGCCGGGGGCCGCGTTAACGGTGCGTAAATCGCCGGGCGGCTCCCCCCTTACCCCCCGAATAGCCGTCTGGCGAAGAGACCCCGGGTTCAGGCTCGGGGTCTTTTTTTATTTATTTCGCGCGCTGGGTAACTGTCACCCCCTACCCCGTTGCCGTTGGCTCCCCCTAGCCCATCTAAGATAGAATTATTCGTTCGGTCACCCTCCGCTTTCCCAATCTGGAGCCCCTCCATGTCCACCACCGGCTGGGTCGTTCTTGGCATTGTTGTCATCGTCGTGTTCTGGGCGATCAGTATCTACAACGGCCTGGTCGCGATGCGGCAAAGGACCAACCAGGCATTTGCCGATATCGACGTCCAGCTCAAGCAGCGCCACGACCTCATTCCCAACCTCGTAGAGACTGTCAAAGGATATGCCACACATGAGCGCGGAACGCTGGAAGCGGTCGTGCAGGCGCGCAACGCCGCGATTGCAGCACCCAGTGTCGAGCAGAAGGTGGCGGCTGAAAATGTTCTCAGCGGCGCGCTGCGGCAGTTGTTCGCTTTGTCGGAGAACTATCCGAATCTGAAGGCCAACGCGAACTTCCAGCAACTGCAGAGCGACCTGTCCGATATCGAAAACAAGCTCGCGGCCTCCCGTCGCTTCTTCAACAACGCGGTGCAGGAATACAATACGGGCATCCAGCAATTCCCGGCCTCGCTGTTCGCCGGAATGTTCGGTTTCGCACAGCGCACGTTTTTCGATCTTGGCGAGAGCCGTACCCAGCTCGAGCAGGCACCGAGCGTGAAGTTCTGATGCGATCAGCGGCGGCCGCTGACCGATTCTCCGCCATGCCCGGCCATAGGCGTCCGAAGGACGGCGTGCTTTCGCACACCTATGTGCCGGGCGTCCATGTGTTGCTTTCTTAAGGCGTGGATGGCCGGGACGAGCCCGGCCCTCGATGACGAGGCGCCATCATGGCCGCTTATGGTCTCTATTCGCATATCCAATCGAACAAGCGCCGATCAGTCGCGCTGCTGATCGGCCTGTTCTTTCTGGTCTATGTGATGGTGTTTGCAGGCGCGTTGTTGGCCGAAGCACTCAGCTCATATTCCGGAAACAACGCACCGATCGACTATCTCATCCACGCGGCCGTGTTCGATTTCGTCAAGGCACTTCCATTCGCCACGATCGGGGCGTTCATCTGGATCGCAATCGCCTACAAATTTCACCAGAAAATGATCGATGCCGTCACCGGCGCTCAACCGGTAACCCGGCAGGAAGAGCCCCGGCTTTACAATCTCCTCGAGAACCTTTGCATCTCACGCGGCATCACCATGCCGACGCTGCGTATTGCCGACGACGACGCGCTCAATGCCTTCGCGACCGGCCTCAATCAAAAGCAATATTCGATTACGGTAACACGCGGGCTGATCAACGCACTCAACGATCAGGAAATCGAGGCCGTGCTCGGGCACGAACTCACCCACATCCGCAATGGCGACGTGCGCATGCTGGTGATCGCGGTGGTGATCGCAGGCGCGATTTCGTTCTTCGGCGAACTCGTGTTCCGGATTTTCTTCCAGAACGTGATGTGGGGTGGCGGGCGGCGATCGAGCAGCGACGGCCGCAAGGGTGGTGCCGGCCTCGCTGTTATTATCGCTATCGCGATCATCGTCGTGGTCTGGATTTTGTCGATCGTGATCCGTTTCGCGCTGTCGCGCCAGCGCGAATACCTGGCCGATGCCGGGTCAGTGGAGCTCACGAAAAATCCCGACGCTATGATCTCGGCGCTGCGCAAGATCGAAGGGCGTGGTGAAATACCCGGCGCGAATTCGGCTGTCATGGAAATGTGCATCGACAATCCGCGGGTGGGCTTTTCCAATGTTTTCGATACGCATCCACCGGTCGAAGCGCGTGTCGAGGCGCTGGTAAAATTTGCCGGTGGTCACGATCCTGGGCCGCTCGTCCTGGAAGCGCCGGCGCCACAGGCACAATTTGACGATCAGTCGGAGGCGGCAAATGTTGACGCCGGCCCGTGGGGCGACGCGCCGCAACAACCTTCCGCGCAAACCGGTCCTTGGGAACCGGGGCCCAATCCGCCAGGCTCGCCTGGCCCGTGGGGGCCGCGGGGTTCCTGAATCAAGCGTAACCCGCTTAATGTCCCTCGAACGAAATCAGCGTCCGCACCGACACGTCCAACTTGCGCAGCTTGTCGGCGCCGCCGAGGTCGGGCAGGTCGATCACGAAACAGGCCGCAAGAACATTGGCGCCGAGTTGACGCAGAAGTTTCACCGCGCCTTCGGCAGTGCCGCCGGTGGCGATGAGATCGTCCACCAGAATCACACGCTCGCCCTTCTCGACTGCGTCTTCGTGCACTTCCATTTCGTCGAGGCCATATTCCAATGAATACGCGATGGTCACTCTCTTATGGGGGAGTTTGCCCTTTTTGCGGATCGGGATGAAACCTGCCGAGACCTGATGCGCAACCGCACCGCCGAGGATGAACCCGCGCGCCTCGATGCCCGCGACCTTGTCGATCTTCATGCCGGCCCACGGCTGCACCAGTTCGTCGACCGCGCGCCGAAAAGCACGGGCGTCGCCCAACAGTGTTGTGATGTCCCGGAACATGATGCCGGGCTTCGGATAGTCCGGAATCGTCCGGATTGTCGCGCGTAAATCGTCTTTAAGTGAGGGTGACGTCATAGTATCGGCCCTATGCGACTGGCAGCCAACGTCGCGGTGTCTCACGCTTGTCGTCGTAGGCCGCCTCGAAAACGGGCGCGGCGAGCGTCGACTCGATGTGCAGGACGGTCTCGCCGATGTTTGAAAAACCGTGTTTTCGCCCAGCCGGGACAATGACCAGTTGTCCGGCCGTCAGCGTGACGTGCTCATCGTCAATCCACACGTCGGCCTGCCCCTCGCGAACGCATAGTACTTCCTCGACCGCATGCAGATGATCTGGCGCGCCGTGTCCGGGGTCGCACCATTGCTCGAACATGCAAAGTTGCGTTGCGTTATTTGCCGCCGAAGCTCTCATACGAGTTGTGACGCCCGCTCGCCACTCCTCGCTTGGCTGCTGATTCACATCGACGATACGCATCGGATCCCCAAATTTGTTGCGTCAAAAGTGAAGGGCTCACTTGTTGGCTTTGCGACTGAGGCCCAGGCGATCAATCACCTTGGAATAACGGTCAAGGTCGTCCTGCATGAAACGCACATAGTTGGCGGTGCCGTCTTCCTGCATGTCCATGCCAAGGATAGCCATGCGCTCGGCCATCGCCGGTTCACGCATAACTTTTCCGATCGCAGCCTGCAATCGTTCAACCACTTTGATCGAGATGCCCGCGGGGCCCTGCAGGCCCAACATATCGGCGATATCAAAACCCTTGATTCCAAGTTCGTCGCAGGTCGGTACGTCCGGCAACGACACAGCGCGTTTAAGCACGCTGACGCACAGGCCGCGCAACTTGCCCGCATTGATGTGCGAAATCACATTCGGAAGGCCTGACCACCCCGCCTGAATCTCGCCGGTCAGCAATCCGTTCACCAGTGCCGAGCCGCCACGATAGGGAACGTGCAGCAACTTGATGCCGGTGCGCTCGGCGAAAATTTCCATTGTGAGATGGTGGATTGATCCGGCACCCGCCGACCCGTAACTCATGGCATCCGGCTTCGATTTTGCCAGGGCGATGAACTCGCTCAAATTGCTCGCCGGCACTGAGGGAATAATCACGAGAGCGGTCGGCACCGTCGCAAGGGCAGTGATCGGCGTGAAATCTTTCAGCTTGTAAGTGGCCTCCGGGCTCATGTTGATGTTGATCGCAAGTGCGCCGGAGTCGTTCAACATCAGCGTGTAGCCGTCCGGCGCAGCATCGGCGATGCGCTTTGCCGCCAATATCCCGCCGGCTCCCGGCACATTTTCGACGACAAATGGCTGGCCGAGAATATCGGACAAGCGCTGCGACAGCAGGCGCGCCAGCACATCAGGATTGCCCCCCGGCGCAGCGGCGGCGAGGATATGGACTGGACGGTTGGGATAATTCTGCTCCTGCGCTTTCGCTATTGTCGCAAGCGCGAGAATAGCGAGCGTAACCGTCAGATACACGATGTCGCGGCGCACGCTGTCCCCCATTCTCTTTTGGTCTAGGCCTCGCCCCAGACATCGCGGGCCAGTTCAATAACCAGGCGGAGCTTAGCTTCCTGCGCTTCAGGCGTCACCGGATTGCCAGTGTCAACGCTGGCAAAGCCACATTGCGGGCTCACCGCGAGACGATCGAGCGACACATGGCGGCTCGCCTCATCGAGCCTCACGCGCAACGCCGCCTTGTCTTCCAGCACAGGCGTCTTTGACGAAATCAAGCCAAGCACCACCGATTTGTGCTTTGGGACGAAGCGCAATGGCGTGAAAGTACCTGCGCGCGGGCTGTCGAACTCGAGAAAATAGAATGGGATTTCCAGCGCGTTGAACAGCCGTTCGGCCACGTCCTCGTAGCTCCCCTCGGCATGCCAATGACCGCCGCGATTCCCGCGACACAGATGCATTCCAATGTGGAGCGTCTTCGGCGCCGCGCGCAGCACCCGGTTGGTGACTGCAATATACGTATCGATCAGCGTGCTCCAGTCGTCGCCACGGGCTGCCAGCGCCGCCTGCACGTCGGGATCCCCGAATTTTGCGAACGCTGTCTCGTCGATCTGAACGTACCGGCACCCCGCAACCGCCAGGGCAGTCAGCTCTTTGTTGAAAGCCTCGATCGTGTCATCCCAGAACTGACCAATGTCACGATAGGCGAATGCGAGCACCGCGGCATCGCCACCCCGGAAATGCAGCGCGCAAGGACCCGGAATCGTGATCTTGGGAAGCAATTTCGTCCTGCTTTTGAGAAAATTGAAATCAGCAACATTGATCGGGTGAGTCCAGCGCACGCGGCTTTTGATAAGAGCGACCGGTTGCACTCCGCGTCCGCCGTCATCCGGCGCGCCTCTTGCATCCATACCGGCGACGGTATCGATGCTCAGGTCGCCGAGTTGTTGATAGAAAAAGCTATGGTAAGACCGGCGACGGAATTCACCGTCAGTCGCGAAACGCAGACCTATGCGCTCCTGCAAGGCAAGCGCATCTGAAATTGCCGCGTCTTCTGTCGCGATCAAATCTGTCTGCGAAATCTCCCCACGCGCGAAGCGCGTGCGCTGCTCAAGGAGGGCCGTCGGCCGTAGCAGACTGCCTATGTGCTCGGCGCGGAAAGGTGGTTTGTCGCGCGTGACGGCGTCCGCGTGAATATTCATGGTGACGAGGCTAGCGTCCGAGCACCCGTCCGGCAATGGCATCGAGCTTCTTGATCAGCTCGGGGTCGCGCGCTTCGGGAGCGGTGATCAATGCGGTATCGAGCGCACGATCCGAGCCATTGGGACACGGCTCATGCTCGCGCGGAAAATCGCGCGCCAGACGCGCAACCAGACCTTTCGCTTTTTCGGCGTTCGCCAATAGCACCTTGACGATGTCCTGTACGGTGACGGCATCGTGATCCGGATGCCAGCAATCGAAGTCGGTCACCATCGCCACGGTCGCGTAGCAGATCTCTGCTTCGCGCGCGAGTTTGGCCTCAGGCATGTTGGTCATGCCAATCACAGAATAACCGAGCTGCTTGTATGTCATGCTCTCGGCATAGGTGGAAAACTGCGGGCCCTCCATGCAAATGTAAGTGCCGCCCCAGTGCGACGGGATGCCCTCCGCCTTTGCCGCGTTGCGCAAATGCGCGCGCAGGAGAGGCGAAACCGGATGCGCGATCGAAACGTGCGCTACCAGTCCCTTGCCGAAGAACGAGCTTTCGCGCTTGTGGGTGCGGTCAACGAACTGGTCGACCAGTACGAATGTGCCGGGCGGCAGCTCCTCCTTGAATGACCCGCAGGCCGACAGCGACACCAGATCGGTGACGCCCGCGCGCTTGAGGATATCGATGTTGGCCCGGTAGTTAATGTCGGATGGCGACAGCCGATGGCCCTTGTCGTGGCGCGACAGGAACACAACAGGCAAACCTTCAATTTCGCCGATGCGCAAGGGTGCGGACGGCTCGCCCCAGGGGCTTGCAATGCGTTGCTCACGTACATTGGTGAGGCCCGGCAGATCGTAGATGCCCGACCCGCCGATAATGCCGAGGACGGATTTAGTCATGCCTGCCCCAACCTTCCGCTGTCATCAGCCGCGACCTGTCTTCGCCAAGGCTTCGACGGGCTGATGCATAGGCCCTCCGAAGCGTCGCGAGCGAGGAAGGGAGGCGAATGATCCGGTCATCGCCGGCGGTGTTTACCCGCCGCGCCGCAGCTTACTGGATGCCCCGCCTTCGCGGGGCATTGCAAGCGCAAAAACAAAGGGCCGCAACTCGGGGCCCCTCGTCGTCAATTCCGGCTGGGCGGCGGGTCAGTGTACCGCCGACCACACTTTCTTCTTGGTGAAATACATGAGGCCCGCAAGCACGATCAGGAAGATCATGGCCTGGAAGCCGATACGCTTGCGCTGCACCAGGTGCGGCTCGGCCGCCCACATCAGGAAGGCCGCGATGTCCCTGGAATACTGATCCATCGTCTGTGGCGCGCCGTCGTCAAAGGTGACCTGTCCCGCCTGAAGCGGCGGCGGCATGGCGATGTTGTGGCCCGGGAAATATCTGTTGTAGTTCCCGCCCTGCGGCAACTGGAAACCCTTCGGCGGGTCCTCGTACCCCTTCAAGAGCGCGGCGATGTAATCGGGTCCCTGCTCCTGATATTGCGTGAATGCATCAAAGATGAACCAAGGGAAACCGCGCGAGTAGGTGCGCGCCTTGGCAAGTGTTGACATGTCAGGCGGCGCGGTGCCGCCATTGGCAGCCTTGGCGGCCAGTTCATTCGCGAATGGCGGCGGGAAAGTATCCGCCGGCCGGCCCGGACGTTCGATCGGGTTACCCTGGTCGTCCAGATCCTTGACCTTGAATTCGGCCGCGACCGCCGCCGCTTGCGCTTCGGAGAAGCCGGGCCCGCCCGGATCGGCGAGATTGCGGAAAGCCAGCATCTGAATCGAATGGCAGGCCGAGCAGACTTCCCGGTAAATCTTGAAGCCGCGTTGAAGCTGGGCCGGGTCATATTTCCCGAACGGTCCGGCAAACGACCAACTTAGCCTGGGCGGGGCCACTTGCTCCTCGGCCGTCGCGGGCAGCGCCAGCGCGGCGACCGCGCTTGTTGCAAGCGTGAGAGCGAGAACCGTGCGCTTCATCATCATGACAGTGTCCCTGCTCACGCTTTCGCGCCCAAGACCGATTCCGAAATCGAATTCGGCAGCGGCTTGGTTTTTTCAAAAATGCCGAGCAGCGGCATGATGATCAGGAAGAACGCGAAGTAATAAACGGTGAATACCCGCGACAGGATGACGAAGATGCCCTCGGGTTGTTTCGAACCGAGCCATCCGAGGCCAACGCACGCGATCACCCACAGCCAGAAGAATTGCTTGAACAGCGGACGGTAACGCGCCGAGCGCACGCGCGATGTATCGAGCCAGGGGATGAAGGCCAGCACCAGGATCGACGAGAA
>Ga0070671_100005259_pt1 | contig 10316 bp, 14 predicted proteins | sample KBSS73metaG_FD_65341 | JGI IMG/M metagenome (GOLD analysis project Ga0070671, IMG submission 65341) | Switchgrass rhizosphere microbial communities from Kellogg Biological Station, Michigan, USA - KBS S7-3 metaG | ecosystem: Host-associated > Plants > Roots > Rhizosphere > Soil ... | reverse complement strand
TCATCGCGCACCGCAAACGGTGCGGCACTACATGATGTCGTTGTCCGCGTGCTTGGACTACGTTCGACGCATTCGTTGGATCGAGCGCAATCTGATGGGCGATGCTGACGTCCCGCCGGTGGCACCTGCGCGCATCCGCTGGTTATCGGCTGACGAGCGGGCGCGGTTGCTCGAGGCGTGCGCCAAATCCGGCAACCCGGACCTTTCGCTGGTCGTTCGAATTGCGCTCGCCAGCGGTGCGCGTCAGGCTGAAATACTTGGACTACGCTGGCCTTGGATCGACTTCGACCGCGAGTGTGCGTTTTTGCCGCGCGAGATCACCAAGACCGACGAGGCGCGAGTAATGCCACTGCCCGGCGCGGTCTTGGAAGATCTCCGCAAGCGGGCCAAGGTGCGGCGCATCGGTTCCGACATGGTCTTCTCCTTACCCGAGAAGCCGGACCAGTCTCGCAATATCCGCAACGCCTGGCAGGTAGCGCGCAAGGTGGCGAAGCTGCCGGATTTTCGCTTCCACGACCTACGTCACAGCGCGGCAACGGAAATGCTGCGTCCGGGTGTGGATTCGCGCATCGTCGCAACGGTGCTCGGCCATCGTTCCATGAATATGATGCGGAGGTATGCGCACGTCGCGCCTGAGCTCGTCGTCGCCGCCGCAAAGAAGGCGCAGGTGTAATCGTGCCACCACCCAAGCGTACGAAGGTTACTGTCAAGTCGCAGGGTCCGATAACAACGCTCGACGATCGATCTGAAGAGGCGCTCTATAGGACGCGTGTGCGTGCGGATGCGCTCAGTCGCTTCTTGAATCCTGGGCCGGCACCGCGAGTCCCCGACGGGGAACTGCTTAGCCGACAAGACCGCGCGCATCTGGGAGACGATTTGCACGATTGGACGATGCGCGATCTCATTCACCGCGCTGTCCATATGAATGACCCCCTCGCGCGAGCAGACCTCGCTTCGTCCGTGTGCTGGATGTTGAACCAAGGGTTACCAATTCGAGACTCGGTGCGTGAGTGGCTTTCGTTCGTGCTCAGGCAATTAATGATCCGAGATCAGATACCGCATCTGGCCAAAGGCAATGCGATCAAGAGCACTTCGTCGTTCGTTCGCGAACTCGCGGAGTTCATGCGCGATCTGCCGCCAAATGAGCCCGTTACGAAGCGGCTAGAGAGCGCTTCAAGGACGCTGAATGTTTCGTTCGGAAAGGCGCGGGCCGCTTACTACAGTGACGATTTTAAGAGATGGGCTCGGTTCGCACGGGTGGCGCCAAGAGCAGGGGACTTCGTGGGCTTGGAGCAAGTAGAAAAACGAATGGAACTTGTACGTGCTGAACGTCAACGGCAAAGGAAAGCTCGCGGACTGCCCGATCTGGATTGAGTCCCTCTATCCAATCAATTCGCCCCCAATTAAATTGAATTACAAAAACGGCAGTAGTCGGCAAAATGGCTCCGTCGCAATTCACAGCACGGAGCCGCAATGCCTTCCACTATGCCGGACTTGGCCGCTATCGCTGACCTAGCGAGCGAGCACCCGCAACTTCCCGAGCCCACGCTCCGCGATCTCGTCTACCACGCGGAGCCCCGCCTAACTGCCCGCGGCGAGACGATCCCGCCTAACGGCTTCGCTCCCTGCATCGTCAGGATCGGCAGGCGCGTGCTAATTGACCGTGACGCGTTTGCCGTGTGGATCGAGCAACGACGTGCGGCGCCAATCTCCGAGCTAAATCGTGCAAGCTCGTGACCGACGTCGCAGAACAGGTTCAGACGCGCGCCACGACCGCTCGGGCAGCCGACATACCCGCCCGTTGGAACGCGCCAGCGTCTCGGAAAAGCCGCGGTATGAGGTACAGGACCAACGCTACTCGGGGGAGTGGCGCGCCATAGCCCAATTCATCGATCCAGGCGAGGCGCAGCAGGCCGCGGCAGTCATCCGGTCGGCCGGCGGAAATGTCCGAATCCTGTTTATAGAGCGCCGCTGATTCCGTGAAAACGCAGAGGGCGACTGCGCCGCACATCCGCATCTACGACACCGTCTACAACAGCGTCGCATTTCGAACGCTTCCTGGCAGCGCGCTCAAGTTGTGGATTGATCTGCGCACGCAATTCCGCGGCTCGAACAACGGGTCGCTGATGGTAACGATGGCGATGCAGAAGCATCGTGGCTGGAATTCAACGGCGAAGCTCTATAAGGCCCGGGACGAGCTCCTAGACCGCAGACTGATCGCCTACACCCGGCAATGCAACCCGAACAAGAAGCACGTTGCATCGCTGTACGCCTTCACTGATCTCGAGATTGCCGCCAACGAACGCCACGGCGTAAGCGGCGGCAGTGCGAGCCACGCTTACCTTACTTTTACGCCCGAGTATCCCGCGAAACGTGCTCTCCCGAAACAGGAGCCGAACGGTTCCCTAATCGGGAGCGCCACGGTTCCCGAAACAGGAAAGCAGAGCCCCGAAACGGTCCCCGAAACGGGAGAGCAGGAAATCGCCCGGAAACACGCGCCAGTGCTTGATTTGCGCCCGATTCAACGAACCAAGGCTGTGCTCTCCTGATTCAGGAAATACATTTAAGTTAACCAGGCTATGTGGCATCTATGAAGCTGATTGGTCAGGCTGTCGAAGTGGGTAGCGCCCGCCATGTTCGCGTTGAAGTGCTCGTTGATCGACCCTCGAAAAAATCGGGTGACCCGCCCACTGTTTTCGTTACCAAGTACATGGATGGGCAAATTGGCCAGCAATCGATCGGCATGACGCTTGAGGCTGCGCGGACCGTTGCCATCCTGTTGCAACGCGCGGTCGAATGACACCGCAGGGGCGGGTCGCATTCGCGCGCGAACGACGTGATCAAAACCAAAAGCGCCGCGCCACGGCGCGCAAATGAGTGAGCATGGACGTCGTCACATAGCGTGCCATGTGAATATGCTCGGGTCCTATAGAACACACGGCGCTACGGGTGATTCTAGCGTCGGCATTTTCCCAGGCTTTCGTCTCGCCGGGGGTTGTCAGGTTGTCAGTTGACGCTAACTGCTCCGCCCCCGCGACGACCTTTGCAACCCGGCTCGGGTCGCCAGCGTGCTGTGAGCCTCGCGCGTGCGCGATTTCGAGTCGTCAGCGCTGGATTGCCGGGCGGCTCGCCGGCCCGCAAAAGGCTCGGGACCAAGCCGGATTCAGTTGACGGCTGACTTCAAGAACGCGTGAGCGAAGTCGTCGACTTGCTGCGTGGCCCCGGTCCGATATGCGCGAGCTTAACGCCGCCATCACCGCGAGCGGAACGGGCCGATGATCGTGGATGTCCACTATTGGCCGGTCTGAACGTACCCACGTTTGATGGACACCCCAAGAGAGCAATACTGCCTGAGGAGGTGTTCGACGGAATACGCAAAAACGCGCAGGAAATTGACGCGGAAATTCAAGCTCGAAGCGTTCGTCAGGCGGCATTGAGCGAGAGCCCAAGGCGCAGGTGGCGCGGGGGTTGGGCGTACGCGTTGACTAGCTACGCACGTGGCGGCTCGAGTTCGAGAAGGAGGCGGTGACGGGCATCGCCAAGCCTGATCGATCCGCCGCTGAGAATCTTGAGCAGTTGCGTCGTGAGAACGCTGGGACGATCGTGTGGCGTAACGCCCCTGCGCTGCCGGTACACGGCCCGACAATCAATCACATACCGTTCCGCGATTCACGCGGTGGTCGATTACGGTCCGTCAACCATCCCGATAGCTGACACTCGCACGAACGTCTGCTAGGTGGAAGCCGTTCGGCAGGTGTCGGCCAAGAGGAGACGGTCGGCAGCAGCGTAGAAAACCCCCGATACCGGTCATTCAAATGCACTGGGTTACCGTGATCCGACAGTCATTATTCCTTCGACCCACCTACTGCCTGCAAGCGCTCCTCCTCACGTAGCAACTCACTCATTAATTCCCCGCCCTGATGAAAACGATTTGCCCACTCCGGCAATTCCGGAGATGGCGCCGAGTGGGCGACGCCTGCTAGAAGTACCCGCGGATCGAGCTGGCCGCCCGGTCCTTTGAAGACACCGCGAATTGCGACCACTCCAATCACACGATTGTTACGCAAGAAGCGGTGTTCGAGAAATCCCCACTTGCGATCCCAGCCGATTAGGCGCGTGTGAATCTCGAACCTCTGGAACAGCTTGAGATCCTGACGAAACTTGGCGATCACATCGCCTATGATGGGGAGCGCTTTATTCCTTCGTGCAACCCGCAGCACGCCTGTGCGCACGAACCAATGAACGCGGCCAATGTCGGCGAGCGCGAGATAGCGACCATTGTTGACGTGGCCGTTGAAATCCAAGTCGTTTGGCCAGACGCGGAGATGAACACGCGTGGTCGCGAGTAAATCGACTTTGGATTCGGCAATAAGGCCAAAGCCGACGCGAGCCAAGCGCAACCACGGAAACACAAAATGTCCCCTGCGAGGATTCGTTGGTCGAGTCTATCCCGATGTCTGCCTTTTGAGGATTCGAGCATTGGGTATGGACAACGCCCAATACCAGCACAGGGTCGGCTGCGACGCAGGTGCGATCAGGCGGTTCACGGCCGGAAGCAGGCATTGAGCGAAGGCGCCGACAGCGGTCGTTCGAGTATCGATCAGTGGGAAGCCCGGCAAGTCCTTCGGGATATGCAAAAGGTAGGATCAGCTAGCGCAATGTGCCGGTCCCATCGCTAATGGACCGCCAGCTTGTAAGGCCGTCTCGGTCGCGCCATCGTTGGCGACCAATCAGTGCGTACGGCGCGGTGCGCTCTTGCCTCGCAGTTGGGCACCCGTTCGCGCGTTGCCCCGCGTAGCGGGCTTGTCGGCCGCGCGCTTCGCGGGCTTTGCGAGGCCGCTCGCCGCCGTGATGGCCACCGTTTCGTACTCGGCAGCGTAGTGCCTGCGCATGCGCACGATCTCGCGCGTGTACTCGTGGGCAAGCTGCTTCTTCTTCATCGCCGACAGCAGGCGCCCGGCGAGCTGGAAGAACTTCGACTCCTCCTCCTTTAGATGGTGGCGCACTTTGAAGCTCAGCGTCTTCGCGGTTGCGATCCAGCCGGCCTGCTTCTTGTTGCGCACCGACAAGTCGTCCAGCAACTCGTCAATCTCGTGGTGCTCGTGCAGCGCATGACGCGACGCGTCGAGGCCGCCATCATCCATCAGCAGCGGTACGTACAGGTGGCGTTCCTCGGCCGCCGCGTGCGCCATCAACTCGACCTTCAACTGCAGGAAGAGCACCTGACGGGCAGCCATGTCGCGGCGCGACGCCGTGAGCTTGCGGCACAGGTCTCGTTGCAAGTCGTGGCTCTCGCGGATGGCATCGAAGATCATGTGGCAGCTCCCCGGATCACATTGTTCGGACGGGGCATTATGTCCGATCAGTGACGCCCCGCTGCGGCGCACGCACGGCGCCCGCAGCAACTAGTTCCGCGGGCTGCGCGCCGCATGCCGCGAAGGTACCACCGAAGCCTCGCTCGCCACGACAGCTTCCTGGCGCGGCCGTTGCACTCACACTGCCGGCCAACAGCGGCCATTCGCAAGCATGGGTCTATGCCGGTCGCTCGCCTTTCACGCTCACCGGCGGTGACGACGGGCTGGCCCAGATCACTTGAATGTTTCCACCTCCGCTCGTACGTCCTTCAGGAGTTCCTCACGGCTCTTCTGCCAGAATATGCGACCGCGGCGCAGAAAGACGTGGCCGATGAGGCGACCGCCGCGCGCCTCGACACGCTTCGCGAACGCATGGACCTCCGCCTGCTCGAAGCGGCTATTGCCGGTCATGACGAGCACCACCTCCTTGCTTGGCAGGGCGGCCTGCTCCACGTAAGCCCAGAGCGGGGTCGCCGGACGGAATATCCAGGTGGGTGATACGAGGAACACTCGGCGCGCCCGAGCGAGATCGATGGGCTCAATCCTGATCTGTGGAAGGGCCTGCGCCCTCGCGTCCGATACTGCCTTGCGCTGCCCCGAGAAGTCGCGCGGGTAGTCGGCTCGATCCGGGTGATCGGCGCGTTGAACTTTCGCGCGACCTCTCGGGCGACGGCCTCTGAGTGGCCAGAGCGCGAGTAGTAGACGACCGCGATTTCGCTGTTCAGCTCGCCCTGCGGCTCGTAGGGGGCACTAGGGACGTAAGTCTGGTCTTTCACCGCCATGAGGGTGAAGACGCCGGCGGCGCCGATCACAAGGACGGCGCCGCCCGATGCGACGATGAGCGTCCGCTTCTTCCTGTCTATGCTGCGCACCTCGGGTACCAACAGTGATCCTCCTTGGTCATGGAGCCGCCGCGCCCGGCCCTGCATGGTCGGCCGTCATCGTGCGCGAGGGAGGACGACAGGCCGCGGTAGGCGTCGGCCTGCGCAAGTAGGGTATTGGCCTTCGTCTCGAAGGTCAGCACAGCGTCAGCGCCGGCGGCAAAGCGTGCGGGAGGTTCCTCTAGTCCGGCGAGCTGCACGAGAGCGTTCGCGAGCTTTGCAGGATCGCCGCCTTGCTTCCCATTCATGCTGCTCCAGGCGGCAATAGTTTCCCTGCTGCGCTCTGCGTAGTCGTCGATGGACGACTTGGCAAAGGTCGTGGAGTCGAGGGTGAGCAATTCGGTGCGGAAGAAACCCGGTTCCACGAGCATCGTTCTGATGCCGAAGGTCGCGATCTCTGGGGCGAGCGATTCCATCCAACCCTCGATGCCGAACTTCGCGGCCGCATATGCCGTACAGAACATTCCACCGGCGATGCCAGCGGTTGAGGAGATAGTGAGCAGTAGGCCGGAGCGCTGTTTGCGCATCGCCGGCAGCACCGCACGGGTCACGTTCATCGGGCCGAACAGGAGCGTCTCAATTTGGTTGCGGACCTGCTCGGGGGAGAGTTCCTCGAAGAAGCCGGCGTAGAAGTTGCCCGCGTTGTTAACCAGAACGTCGATGCGGCCAAATCTCTCGACGGCTGCCTCGACCGCGGTCAGTGCGTCCTCGGGGCGGGTAACGTCGAGCTTCACGGACAACAAGTTGTCGTGGGCGCCGATCGCCGCGGTGATCTTCACAGGATCGCGGCCAGTGGCGACGACAGCGTGGCCGGCGGCCAGCGCGGCCTTGGCGATGTCAACGCCCAGGCCACGGCCTGCACCGGTGATGAACCAGACCTTGCTCATGCTTCAACTCCATTCATAACGGACCTGCAACAGTTCCGGGCACCCCAGACTGAAAGGTAGCTGGCGCAACGGTTTGTCGGTCAGACGTGCGACGGCGTTGGCGAACGCAGATGCCAGGGGCGGCAGGCCGGGCTCGCCCATGCCGGTAGGGGCCTCGGCGCTGGGGACGATGTGAACATCAAACTCGGGCGTATCGGTAATGCGGGCCACGGTGAAGTCGCCAAAGTTGCTCTGCTCGACGATGCCGTCCTTGACCGTGATGGTTGAACCTGGGAGGCACATCGACAGGCCCATGACGGCGGCGCCCTGCACCTGTGTTTCACCTGCTACTGGCCCTCCGTTGTAGACGTTTGACGCCGCCACCGGCAGAGTTGACGGGGTCTGCCGATCGCTAGGTCCCTGGATGCGGGATCAGATCGTGTAGTCGATCTGGCTCATATGCTCCTCGCCCATGCGGTCGCCGTAGATGACAAACCTGGACAACGAGGTTTCGATCTCCTGCACGTCGACCGCCGTAAGGTAAACGCGCTGCGCGCCGAGATTTTCGAGCAGGTGAGCCTCGTTCCGCGTGCCAGGAATCGGGACGATGTTCGGGCTCTTTGCCAGCAGCCATGCGAGCGAGATTTGCGAAGGGGTCGCGCCTTTCTTAGCCGCGTAGCCTTTCAGCCACTCAATGACCGCCATATTCCTGGGCAGGAATTCGGCCGACAAGCGCGGAAAGCCAGAGCGGAAATCCGTCTTCGGATCGAAACGGGTAGTCGCGTCGATCTTGCCTGTTAAGAATCCTTCGCCGAGCGGTGCCCACGGCACCAAGCCGATGCCCAGCTCGTTGCAGGTAGCAAGAACACCATTCAACTCGACATTGCGGGTCCACAGCGAGTATTCGTTCTGGACCGCGGAAACTGGCTGCACGGCATGCGCGCGGCGGATGGTTTTCGCGCTCGGCTCGGAGAGGCCGAAATGTAAAACCTTACCCTGCCGGATGAGGTCTTTTACCGCACCGGCGACATCCTCAATCGGCACGTTCGGATCGACACGGTGCTGGTAGTAAAGATCGATGCGATCGGTTCGAAGGCGCTTGAGAGATTCCTCGACGACTTTCCTGATGTGCTCTGGTCGGCTGTTCAACGCGCTCGTGCCGTCGATTGCGTAGCCGAATTTCGTGGCGATCTTGACTTGATCGCGAATCGGCTGGAGCGCTTCGCCAACCACCTGCTCATTCGTGTAGGGGCCATAGACCTCCGCCGTGTCAAAGAATGTCACGCCGCTCTCAAAAGCCTTGCGGATTGTTTTCACACCCTGCTCTATTGGCGCGGGCGGTCCATAGTTGGCGCTGATGCTCATGCACCCTGCGCCCATCTCCGACACCTGCATCGTTCCTAGTTTTCGCTCTCTCATTTTTGCGTGTCCAGTGGATTTAACGCTTGTGTTCTGCTGTGCCCGTGCTGATCCGCTCCCCAACATTGGACCCATCGCCACGGCTGCGCCAACTAAAGCGGAATTCTTCAAGAATGCTCGACGCTCGTTATCTCCGACGATGCGTCGGTCAAGTGGTCGAACAGTTTCGTCATTTGATGTCATGGCTTGGCCTCGTCTTCGTAAGTTAGTTTGCTTCACGTGCATTGCAGATCGGTGCGTCCAAAGTAACAGTGGCAAACCCATATGAATAGTGGCTATAATCGTAAAAAGCTTATAAGTGGAGATTATCAATGTCGCGGGAGAGTGTGGACGATTTGGTCGCCTTTCTGGCGGTCGCGCGGCAACAGAGCTTCACTCGGGCGGCGGCAGCGCTTGGAGTCTCTCAACCTGCCTTGAGTCAGACGGTCAGAGCACTTGAACAGCGGCTCGGCGTGCGGCTGCTTATCCGCACAACGCGCAGCGTCTCGACAACCGAAGCAGGCGAACGATTGCTGAACGCAATCGGCCCGCACTTTGATGGCATCCAGGACGGATTGGCAGCGTTGAGCGAACTGAGGGATACGCCAGCAGGCAGGCTGCGCATCACCTCGGTCGAACACGCCTCGCAGACAATTCTTGCGCCGGCGCTGGCGAAGCTCCTACCGAGCTACCCAGACATAAGCATCGAGATCATCAACGACTATCGCCTCACGGACATTGCGGCCGATCGCTTCGATGCGGGCATTCGCCTGGGCGAGCAGGTCGCCCAGGACATGATCGCCGTGCGCATAGGTCCGGACTTCGACCAAATTGTTGTAGGGGCGCCCTCGTACTTTAAAAAGCAGAGCAAGCCCAAAACGCCGCATGACCTGGCGGAGCACCATTGCATAGCGCTCCGCCTACCCACATCGGGCGGCTTTTGGTCGTGGCCGTTTGTGAAGAATGGGCGCGAACTGAAGGTGCGCCCTCAAGGACAGTTGGCGTTCAACACGATCGCGCTTCACCTTGATACTGCACTGGCGGGCCTGGGACTCGCATATCTGCCCGAGGATGTGGTGAAAGACCATCTGGCAAAAGGTCGGCTGGTGCGTGTGCTCGCCGATTGGTCTGCGCCCATGTCGGGTTATCACATGTATTTCCCGAGCCGGCGCCAGCAGACTCCCGCATTTTCCCTGCTCGTCGATGCGCTGCGCTATCGGGGCGAGGCGTGATGGGGGTAAAGCCCAATCGCGAACCATCCAATTGCAACGAACCGATCATTCATGTCTCTAAATATCACGCCAAATTCTGCAATCTCAGGCCACATTCCACACACGGGCGCAGCAACCAAGCGGTACTTTGGATGCGCCCCTCCCCGCGCCCCTGGGTATGAACATTCAATGTCCGCTTCGGAGCAAGCCGACTGGCCGGTACGGGTCGTAAGCAGTCGCTTCAATCGATTCGGCGCTCACCTTAAGGTCAATGCAACGTCTGTCCGGTTTCCGCTGACCGGCCGGTGCGGATGATCTCGTGGGCGATGACACCAACGCGTGTCGCCACGATGTTCCCCTCACCCTCTGACAAGTCGCCCCAGAGCTTGCCCCGGTGCTCGACGACGCCTTTGCACGCGGAAACCATGTCCGTCAGCCTAGGTATCAATTCGCGTTGTTCTGCCGGCAGTCGAGGCTAAGCGCCAGCTTGCACAGGAAGCCGATTACCTGAGCGAGGCTCGCTTTCTCGAAACCTATGCGCAACTGGTCGCCGACGAGCCAGCGCTGCTCGTTCCGCGCGTGCATTGGGACCTGACCACGCGCCGG